>Ga0213865_10002444_pt1 | contig 11692 bp, 10 predicted proteins | sample PICome_6_FD_160100 | JGI IMG/M metagenome (GOLD analysis project Ga0213865, IMG submission 160100) | Coastal seawater microbial communities near Pivers Island, North Carolina, United States - PICO282 | ecosystem: Environmental > Aquatic > Marine > Coastal | place: USA: North Carolina...
TGCTACCGGTGCTTCTTCTACAACTTCTGTTGCTACCGGAGCTTCTTCTACAACTTCTGTTGCTACCGGAGCTTCTTCTACAACTTCTGTTGCTACCGGAGCAGCCGGACTACCGGTAGACCAGCTTGAAAGAATTGAGTTTACATCTACGCCATTTGCTTCTGCTCTAGCTTGAGCTGATCTTGAAACGAGCATTTGAGGAACACCTGTGGTGTTACTAATTTCTTCTATAAGTTTTTCATCCATAATATTCTTATTAAATTTTAGTCGTTAGATGAAGTTCTCACTACATCATCGAAGGTTTTTTCGGTTTTGTACCACTTCATCCAAGTTATCAAAATAAATATCCAAAGTATTAGTCCCCCGCCCAATTTCAAGACAAGTCCAGCCATTGTTTGGTCATTGATTACTGAAACGTCGAATATGTTATCTATTTCGAGATACGCGGAATATAATGGCTCAGTTCCAAAAGCTAGAAAACTTGCAGGAATTGTAGGCAACAGTGACTGCAGAAAAAGATATGCTATCTTGCCTGGGTCACTGAGTTGTTTAATTTCTTTAGTTAATCCGATTACTGGAATCCACATATTTATAGAAACCAAAAGCATCACACCATGTATTAAAAAATGAAAGAGTGTATTTGTGACCATTAGATTAATCACTGTTGTCCAATGCATTCCAACCATAACAATATTAAATAGGAAAAAAGCTACGACTGGCTTAGTTGTTATTTGCAATAAAGAGATTAAAGGTTTTATAGAAATTATTTTTTTTTGTGCACTATTTAAGCCATTAAGAAGGAGAGGCGGTGCAACTAGTGCTAAGACTAAATGTTCAGCTGAATGAACTGAGAATAGATACTTTTCACCAATATCGTGGATAGGCCAGTCAGTGAATAGCCAGAGAATAAACAATCCCGAGTACCAAGATTTTCTTTTATTTTTTTTAATAGCACTATTGTCTGTAGAGTATTCGAAGAAAACTATGAGTGAAATAATGAGTGCCCAGACATCATAATGTGGGTGCCAAACTAAATTATCCATTAAATAAAGTTTGCAGCTGCTCTTTCAAACATGACAATTGCAAATAAGATGAGTGCTAGAATCATCCCACCTGTAAAGAATTTATTTATTAATGAATTTTCAAATCTTAGATGCATAAACCAGCCAACAACGATGACAAATTTTCCAACAGCTAAAATTATCAGCAATGGATCAGTAAACACTCCTACGATATCTTCGGTGTAATAAAGAGCAACTTCAATCGCAGTGAGGACACCTAAAACAAGAGCTATTTGAACATACTGAGTAGGTTTTGGATGGGGTTTGTGATCAACCGACATCAGATTAAGTAAACCACAGTAAATAGAACAATCCAAACAATATCAACAAAGTGCCAATACAAAGCTACAAACTCAAGGTTCATTCCACCATCTAAAGAGAGACCTTTTTGTCTTTGTCCAATACTCCAGAGAGCTAGCAATAGAACTACACCAATAAATACATGTAATCCGTGGAAACCAGTCAAAACATAAAAAGTTGAACTAAAAATATTTGAGGAGAGCTCAAAACCCTTATGATAAAATTCTGTAAATTCATAAATTTGCCCGGCAAGAAATACTGCTCCTAACATAGCTGTAGCTAGTAGCCAAACTCTTGTTTTTTCCTGATCATTACTTTCTAAAGCATTGTGAGCGAGGACCATTGTTAAAGAACTCATCAACAAAACAAAAGAACTAACAGATGTGAACGGAATATCATAAACATCTGTAAGTTTAATTCCTGGAAAATCTCTACCTTTGAAGATCATGAATGTTGTAATTAATGTTCCAAAGAAAAGTATCTCTGTAGATAAAAATATCCACATTCCTAGTTTTCTAGTTTCAACTCCTGTAGGTTCATGAGGATATGAATGAGAGTCACTCATTTTCACCATCTCCAATGAATTCTTCCTCTAAAGGCTCAGTTCCCCATCCAAAGCTGCCAATGAGAATTAGAAGTGTGCCAACAATTGCAAGAGGAAGCATTTTGTAAATTACAGCATATCCTAGAAACGGAAGACCCGAAGCTAAGATAATTGGAAAATAAGATGGATTTGGAAGAACTATATCTTCTTTTGGATTCAAGCCTTCTTCTTCGAGTTCTAGCATTAATGCATCAGCAGAATCTTTTCTAACAGGTCTACCATCTTCATCTTCATCGTATTTCATATGCCAAAAGTCATCGAGTGATTTCACTTCTGGAGCTTTGGAAAAGTTCCAGACAGGAGTGGGTGAGGGAATACTCCATTCAATAGTCCGTGCATCCCATGGGTCAAATCCTGCATCTGGACCTTTTCTTCTGGAATAAATCCAGTTAGCCATGAAGACCAGTATTGAGAGAGCAATTATGAATGCACCAATAGAGACAATAAGATTCCAAAAACCCAAATTTGTTTCTTCAGCATACACCCAAGTTCTTCTTACCTGTCCCTGCAGACCAAGCCAATGCATCGGACCAAAGGTAAGATTAAAACCAATTATCATTAGCCAAAAATGTATTTTTCCAAGTGCTTCGTTATACATTTTCCCCCATACTTTAGGAAACCAGTAATAAAGACCAGAAAAAATACCAAACATAGCGCCACCGAAGAGAACATAATGGAAGTGTGCAACAACATAGTATGTATCAGTTTGCTGGGTATCTGCTGGAACAATTGAGTGAGTCACTCCACTTAGACCACCAATAACAAACATACCAATAAACCCTAGGGAAAAGAGCATAGGGGTATTTAATTTTAATTTTCCTCCCCAAATGGTTCCTAGCCAGTTAAATATTTTGACACCAGTAGGAACAGCAATGACCATTGTCGACAAACCAAAGCCTGCCTGTGCTACAGGACTTATAGCTGATGCAAACATATGGTGGGCCCAAACACCAAAACCAATAAAAGCTATACCAAATCCTGCAAAGACTATTGCTGGATAACCAAAGAGCGGCTTTCTAGAAAAAGTTGGTAAAACTTCAGAGACAATCCCAAAAGCAGGAAGTATTAGTATATATACTTCGGGGTGTCCAAATAACCAAAATAGATGTTGCCACAAAATCGGATCTCCGCCGCCCTCTGTTAAAAAGAATGTTGTACCAAACTGTCTATCAAATGTGACATAAAAGAGCGCTATTGCAATTATTGGAAGGGAAAACGCTAATAAAAAGGAAACAGCAAATGTCATCCATGTAAATACTGGCATCCTCATTAATCGCATACCTTTTGTTCTCATATTTAATATCGTCGTAATGAAGTTAAATGCTGATACTAATGAAGCAATTCCAAGAATCTGAAGACCTATTGCCCAGTAATCCATAGCTGTTCCTGGAGAGTATTTAAACCCAGCATTAGGTTGATATCCAAACCAACCACCATTAGGAGCAGAGCCTAATCTACTGACTTCTTCAGCTAGATAACCACCTTGGGGTGCTCCTGCTGTACCAAACAAAAAAGTTGAGTACAGAAAGACTCCACCAAAAATGAAAATCCAGAAAGAAAGCGCGTTTAGTCTTGGGAAAGCTACATCTCTTGCACCAATTTGCAGAGGTAGAAGATAGTTAAAGAAGGCGGCACTAATCGGCATAATCGCCAAAAATATCATTGTTGTTCCATGCATTGTAAACATGGCGTTATATTCAGCAGCACTTAAAAAGTTATTGTCTGGTGAAGCAAGTTGAATTCTTAGCAGTAGAGCTTCTAATCCACCTACAAGTAAAAAGAAGAATGCTGCGTAGCCGTACATTATACCTATTCGTTTGTGGTCAACGGTTGTTATCCAGCTCCAGATGCCTGTTTCGGAAGAAGGCCTTTTAAAAATATTTGATTGTTTTCTTGGTTCAATAATTTTTGTCATTTAAGTGTTCCCAAATAAGCAATTAGCGCATTAATTTCTTTCTCAGTTAATTCTAGATTAGGCATGAAGGTACCTGGTTTTATTTCAGCAGGATTTGCAAGCCACTTAGTAAGATTCTCTGGATTATTTTTTAGCGCAGCACCAGCAAAAACACTTCTGTTTGCAAAGTGTGTAAGATTAGGAGCAATTCGATCACCTTGTACATCCCATACACCATCAATCACATGACACTGGGTACAACCTGCGTTTAAATACACAACTTGACCTTCGGCAGCTAATGAAGATTCTGGCAATTCTTTTTGAGCGTACGATTGTTCATTTACAACCCATGAGGCAAAATCTTCCTCTGTCATTGAAATAACCCTTCCTCGCATTTTTGAATGGCTCAGTCCACAATATTCTCCACATTGAGCCCAAAATTCTTCAGGAGAATCTGCTTGTAGATTTAGATATGTTGTTTGACCAGGTACAAGATATCTTTTTCCATTTAATTTAGGAACCCAATAATTGTGCAAAACATCATTTGACCACATTTCAAGCCTTACAGGCCTGTCTTCTGGGATAACTAAAACATTTGCAGTAGTAATTCCAAAGTCTGGATACTTATATTCAAACCACCATTGATGTCCAATTACTTCAATTTTTAAAGCATCTTCTGGCTCCCTAGCAAGGTCAAAAATTGTTCTAACAGTAGGCACTGCAATTACTGCCAAAATTAATACTGGAATAATTGTCCAAAGAATTTCTAGAAAATTGTTTCCGTGAATTTGTTTTGGTTCAGGACTGCTTTCTCTTTCTTTAAAGTAAAAAACTGAAAAAAGAAGCGCCCCTTGTACTATCGCAAAAACACCAACTGCAATCCAAAAAGTAAGCCAAAAGAGTTCATCTATACTTCTTGCATAGGGCCCAGCTGGACTTAAGGAGTCAAGCGGAGCATCTTCTATACACGAAGACAAGAAAAGAAAGCTCAGCAAAAAAATTTTTTTATCTTTAAATAATTTCATCTCAAACAATCCTTTAGGATAGCGTTCAAACTATATATAGTGTAATCATAAGTAGTATGAGTTAATGTTATCAAATAAAATTTCTTTGGTAAAAAAATTTGTAAAACTCTCAAAACTTAGAGTTGTGGAACTTTTACTGGTCACGACAGTACCTGGTATGATTGTGTCCCTTTACTCAATGCCTCCTCTAACTCTTGTACTATCCACACTAGCTGGGGGAACCTTATTGGCTGTTAGTGCAAACGTAATGAATCAGGTGTTTGAAATTGAAAGAGACAAACTAATGCAAAGAACCTCTGACAGACCATTAGTAACTGGAGAGCTAACTAGAGCTACTGGAATAGTTTTTTCTGTACTGACTGGAATAATTGGATTTATTGTCTTATATTTACTAACAACTCCAACGGCAGCTTACATAGGACTTATTGCAAATCAGTTTTACATATTTATTTACACATTAATTCTTAAGCCCAGAACAAATCAAAATATTGTCATTGGCGGTGCAGCAGGAGCAGCACCAGTTCTAATTGGATGGACGGCAACCGGGAGCACTTTAGATATAGGTGCCTGGTTATTATTTCTATTAGTTTTTATGTGGACTCCAGCACATTTTTGGGCGCTATCAATTGAAAATAAAACAGATTATGAGCAGGCCGATTTTCCAATGCTTCCAACTCAGGAAACTTATGAAAGGTCAACAATATATATTGCTATATACTCTTGTGCAACAGTGTTGATTTCAATTGCAGCAGCACCAGTTCTTCAACTCGGAATTATCTATTTGTTAATTGCAGTATTTCTTGGGACGAATTTAATGTTTAAATCCTATAACCTTTATAAGAAAAGAATCCAACCTATTAAATACTTTGTCTTTTCAAATACATATCTAGCTGTTATATTTCTAGGAATAGTTGCAGATATAATGTGGACTTTAAGGGGAGTTGCCGTATGAATGAATTATTTTTTTCGATAACTTATCCACCCATCCCAATAACAGAAATAGGTCCAGTTGCATTTTCATTACATGGAGTATTTGCAGCTTTAGGTTTTTATTTTGGATCAACTTATGCAATTAAGTTATGTGTAAAAGATGGAGAAGATGATGAACTTTTTTCAGATGCCTTTACTTGGGCAATTTTTGGGGCAATCATTGGGGCAAGATTTTTTACAATCCCGGCTCATATTGGTGATCCCGGGTATGGATTAGATGATGTATTTTCAGTTGCTGGAAGTTACTCAATAATGGGAGGGATGTCCGGCGGAATAATTGCAGCATATTTTAGAATTGTATTGATAGGCAAAGCAAACTTTCAAACCTATAGCGACTATGCAGCTCCAGGATTAATTATGGGTATAGCAATTGGAAGAATTGGTGATTTAGCAATCGTTGAACATCTAGGTAGAGCTACGGAGTTTGTTTTTGGATATGCAATGCACTGGAGTGTATTGCACCAGAGATTACTTGTGGGACTTATCATCATGTCGCTATGTATGACCTTATTCTTGCAACCCTCTTCTTTTTCGTATTTAAATACTTACAAAATAATCTAAATTATGGAAGTGGTTCCTGGATAGGCTTATGGGCTATTTGGTATGGAATTCAAAGAATGATTTTGGACACATTGAGATTTGGAATGGGAGACGCGACTATAGGTATTTTTACATGGAATCAAATTGGTGGAGCAACACTTGCTAGCATCGGTTTACTAGTCTTCCTTAGATTTAAAAATATTAAAACAAGCTGAAGATAAATAAAGAATATGCGCCAAGCATTGAAAAACCTATAAGCGGACTTCTTTTAATCCTACTCCTAGAGATGATTATTACTACTAAAGATACAAAATACATCAGGAACATTTGAACTAATACGTCTAACTCAATATTCCCTGGTTGGATAACAATAGATGCACCTCCAACTAAACCTATATTGAATAAATTTGAGCCAAAAATATTACCAAATATTAAGTCTGGTTTTTTTAACCTTGCAGCTGCAATTGTTCCAGCTATTTCTGGAAGACTTGTCCCAAGAGCAACCACAGTTACTCCAATAATTAACGATGAGATTCCAAATAATTCAGCAAGATCTGTTGCATTATTCACAACTAAAGAGCTACCAAATATTGTTGCACCCAATGACAGTACAGCTTTTGGCCAGACATTAGTAATAGTCTCTTCTAAATATTCCTCATCTTCAATAGCTTCTTCGTTTACCAATCTATATGTAATAGCTGTAACAAGTATGAGTAATGTAACTCCTAAGATAAATGGAAATTCCTTAATTAAAACATAGCTCGAGACAAAGACTGTCGTTACAACCATCATCCATAGTGGGGAAGTCGGATTTAATTTTATTTTTTTATCATACGTAGCATCAATAAATAAATATAACACTGCAACCACAAGCAGTGAGTTTGCAATATTTGAACCAATTATGTTCCCAATTCCTAAAGATAAATCCCCATTAAGTGCAGCACCTGTACTTGCAAACAACTCAGGAGCAGAAGTTCCAAATCCAATAAAAGTAGCTCCAATTATTGATGCAGGAATTTTAAGTTTAAGTGCAATCTGTACTGCAGACTTCACCATAAGATCTGCACCCTTAACTAAAAGTATAAATCCAGCTGCAAGGCCCAAGAGAATAATTAAAATGTCCATTTAATTTTAATTTTTTGAATCTCTCCAGGCTATCCACTCTTTGACATCTGAAAGGTCATAACCTGGACCATTTACTGCAAGAGTGACTTCTGTTGCGCCAGCCTCGATAAGTTCATCTGCTAAATCGATTCTTTTGATATCGATCCCAATAGATCTTTTAATTTCTCTAGGATCTCTTCCGATTTCTTTACACCAATTATCTAAAACGTTATTTTTATGAGCTACAGTTTCGATACCAGACCTTTCTTCAGTTTTTGTAGCAAAACCATGCCAAATGTCTGCATATTGAGCAGTAATCCTTAAGGTAACCTTTTCACCACCGCCACCGATTAAAATTGGAATCTTTCTTATTGGCTGAGGATTGAGTTCCTTCATTCTCTTTACAATTCTTTCAAGAGATTTTTCAAGTGCATGCAATCTTGAAATTGCAGTACCAAATTCATAACCATATTCATCATAATCTTGCTCAAACCAACCAGAACCAATTCCCAGAATTGCTCTGCCGTTAGAAATGTGATCCACTGTTCTTGCCATATCTGCTAAAAGTTCAGGATTTCTGTAAGAGTTACAAGTAACAAGGGGACCAATGTCTACTCGATTGGTTACCTCTCCCCAGCTGGAAAGCATTGTCCAACATTCAAAGTGTTTACCTTCTCTTCTTTCCCCTTCATCCCATTGAGTTCCATCCTCTTTATAAAGTGGATAAAAATGATCCCAGTTATAGATAGCATCTGCCCCAATTTTTTCAGCTTCAATTGCAGCTTGTCTAATTTGGTCGTACTCAGCATGCTGAGGTTGTAAAAAAACTGCTATTCTAGGTTTCATTTTTAACTCCTGTTCCTATGTTAATTGTTTAGGGTTTTGTCATCTAACGAATTATTGATATGTTTTGCTAATTCTATATTAGCCTCAAGCTTCTCTAATTTTTGAGCCATTATTTTTTCTGCTGATGGCAAAGGATTTTCTAAAATAAAAGACTTGATATCGTTTCCTAATTCCTGATCATATATTGAGTCAAGTCCAGACAGAATTCTTGATGCTGTCCACTCAGGCATGACAGCTAATAAATCTGCATAATTATTTTTTATTTCCTTCCATGACTCTCTTCCATTTACTTTGTTGGCAATCATTGATGCTAAAATATAGGGACAATCTGCACCCCTAATTGTTCCATCTAACATTGAGCTAATAATAACTTTTCCAGCATTGGGATCTCTGACCGCTCCAAGAACTGCTCTGTACCTACCTTCTATTTGGGGAGATCCTGCATTCAAGAATTTTTCAAGGAACTTCTCTATTTTTATTTCTGGGTCTAAAGCCGAAATATACAAAGCTGTATTGTACAAACTACCATCTTGGATTGTCTCAATGGTGCCATCTTTAAACCTATCACTATAAAAACTGATAAATTCATCATCATTTTCAATTGCAGCAATCAACTTGTTTACAATTGCACGAAGTTCTTTAACCTCCATGGAGTCTGAATCTTTAGTGTCACGACCAAGGTCCTCTTTTATTTCTCGTACAAGGTTATTGAAATAATTTACAAAAGAATCATATTTTTCAATTGGTAACATTTTTGACATTGATGATATTATTCCAGAAATATAAGACCAGATATTAGGATCACTCTCAGATTGATATAGCGGTAAAAATTCTAAAAATTCATTTATTGAGAACTTGCCAATTGTTACAGACTTCCAGGTATCCTCTAAAAGTCTATATTTCTCTAGAGAGTTTAGAGCATAAAAGTTTTCTTTAATTTTTAAAAATATCTCTGGTTCATACACAACATGATAGAAAGCCCACCCACCGTTATTGATAAAGGGAACCTCTCCAGAAGAAGTTAGTTCCAAGGTTTTTGAATTTTGAACAACTGTATCAACTTTTCCAGTGTCTAAAAAGCGGATATTGACAGGAATTTCCCAGAGGGAGTCGTCAGTAGTACCATCAATAAGAAATTTTGATTGAGTAAGAGAGAAACCTTCTCCAACCTTTTTTACCTCAATAATCGGAAAACCGGGTTGCTTAATCCATGTTGGAAGCATTTTATTTAAAGGTATTTTACTTTCCTCAGTAAGAGAATTCCATAAATCAGAGGAATGTGTATTTTTGAATTTGTATTTATTTAAGTACTTCTGAACACCTATTCGGAACACTTCTTCTCCAACAAACATTTCAAACATTTTCAATACTGTTGACCCTTTTTCATAAGTTAAAACATCAAACATTTCTTCTGCCTGTTCAGGAGTTTCTACTTCAAACTCAACTGGTCGGGAGTTCTTGAGTGAGTCAACACCAAACCCAGCACTTCGCGATAGGTTCATTTCGCTCCACTGTTCGAATTCAGGATAAGTTCCATTTGCTGCAATTGCTTCCATCAGACTTGCAAAAGCTTCATTTAACCATATGCCATCCCACCACTTCATTGTTACAAGGTCTCCAAACCACATATGTGCAAGTTCATGTGCAATTACACTTACAGATCTAGAAAGCTCTTGTCTAGTGGCTTTAGCCTCATCTATAAGTAGAAGACTTTCACGAAAAGTAACAGCTCCGACATTCTCCATTGCCCCCATTGCAAAATCAGGTATAGCAATAAGATCAAGTTTTGAGCCTGGATATGGAATTTGATAATAATTTTCAAAAAATTCTAAAATTTTCATTCCAGCTTTTCCTGCAAAGTTAGTTTGGTGTGAGAACCCGGGTCTATGGATAATTCTTATTTGTGTTGTGCCAACACTTCCGATCTCAGTTACCTCAAGTTCCCCAATTACGAAAGCTACTAAATAAGTTGACATTATCATTGAATCAACAAATTTGGTTTCAACTTTACCATTGGATAGTTCATTCTCTTCAAGAACTTTTTCATTAGAAATTCTGAGGTATTTTTTATCTGAAATTAAAGTCATTGAGAATACTGCTTTATATTCTGGTTCATCCCAACATGGAAAAGCATTTCTGGCAGAAGTTGGTTCAAACTGAGTTGTAGCAAGCCATTTTTCATTATCATTTAAATCTAAAAATTGACTCTTATAAAATCCTTTCAAATCATTAGTAATTAATGAATTGAATTTTAATTTCAAGGAGTAGTTTCCTAATGTAAGTTTACTTTCTGTGCTAAACGATATCCTCTCTAATTCTTTTAAGTATTTAAAATCTAAATCAATTTGAGACCCATCTGAATCAAGTAGGTAAGCCTCTGTTATTTCAATGTCAATTCCATTAACTTCGAACGAATCAGTATCTTTTATAATTTCTAAATCTACAGTTTGCGAACCTGTGTATTTAAAATTAGGTAAATCAACGTCCAGTTTTATTTCGTAACGTAAAGGCCTAGCAAATTTTGGCAGTATTGCCTTATTCATCTTCTCTCCAATCAATGTGTATGTATTCGTCTGAATTCAATAGTTGTACAGTGTGGCTCCCAAAAAAGTCTCTTTGCGCTTGGATTAAATTTGAAGGATTATCATCTGCACTTAAATTAAGGTACCAACTCAAACTTGTAGAAAAAACTGGTAATGAAATATTTTTTAATATTGAGGAACTTACAATTTCTTTTATATTTTTAAGATTTTTTTTCAGCAAATCATGTAACTGACTCGAATGTAATAACTTATCGGATGAATTATTTATTTCTATAAATTCATCAAGCATCTCAGACCTAATAATGCATCCACCGCTCCAGTTTTTAAAAATATCTTCAAAATTAAAGGAAAATTTGTTAACTTCGTTGTACCTCTCAATTATCGTAAGACCTTGAATCATAGATGCAACTCTTCCAAAATAGAGAGATTTAGCAAGGGCGGTTTGAAGACTCAATTTTTCTGAATCATCCAAATTATCTTTATTGTCTTGAATTCGTGATGTAGAACTTGTTTTCCAAAAATAATCTGTATTACTTTGAACCCGTGCGTCATATGCTGAATATATTGATGGAGCTGATACTCCAAGTTCAAATGAAGTTTCTATCGTTAGTCTTCCAGTCCCCTTGTTATTTGCCAAAGATTTTATTAAATCAACAGTAAAGTATTCTCCGTCTTTTTTTCTTAGTATTTCAGAGGTGATTTCAATTAAGTATGAAGATTGATTTATTTTTTTCAGAGAACTAAAAAAATCTGCTATTTGAAGGTTGTTAAATCCAGTTCTTTTT
>Ga0213865_10002445_pt1 | contig 11689 bp, 11 predicted proteins | sample PICome_6_FD_160100 | JGI IMG/M metagenome (GOLD analysis project Ga0213865, IMG submission 160100) | Coastal seawater microbial communities near Pivers Island, North Carolina, United States - PICO282 | ecosystem: Environmental > Aquatic > Marine > Coastal | place: USA: North Carolina...
ATTCGAGTACGACCAGGATTTGCGCACTGACAGCGACCCCAATTATGACGGCGTGGCTGATCTGATAGACGGGCGGCGGACATCGAGAAAACTGAAGTTGGAGCCGGGAACGCTGAATGTTTTCAAAGGAAAGAACACTGCTCACCGCGTGACACCAACCAAAGGGTCGAAGCATCGAATGATCGCGGTCTTTTCCTATTTCGAAAGACAGGGAGTGACGTTTTCAGATGAAGAACGCATTGGGTTTTACGGGCGTTCTACTTGATCTGAGTTCGTTTCTTCGAAGCGTTACGAGACGAGGCCGCACGGTCGGCTTTTATTCAGTTTCTCGCACGTCGGCGTCAGCGCTCAGGCGTCCTAACAAGTCGAGAAATGTTTCGTAATCCTCGTCCCCGATCTTATCGCGAAAGCTTGCCGCGATTGCAGATGCCGTTTTAACACGCGACTCGATAATGGCCAAACCAGCGGGTGCAATATCGATCAGTTGGCGTCGCCGGTCTTTTGGGTCCCGGGTTTGCGTGATCAGGCCCTTGGCGTTCATGGTTGCGGCCATCCGCGTCAGGCTTGGAAACAAAAGGCATGCCCGGTCTGCCAGTGAATGAGAATCCATCTCACCCTGTTCGGCAAGCACGCGCAAAACCCGCCACTGTTGCTCGCTCAGCCCTGTTTCGGACAGCATGTCTCGAATGGGAGCCATGACGCTTTCGCGTGCCCGCATCAAGGCAATCGGCAGCGAGCGGGTGGTGGGCGGTAGGCTTTTGGTCATCGGCAGGTCGCTCCGCGGCCTCCAATTCCGGAGGATTTCAGTTGACTCATTCAAATCATATTTATTACTTAACTCAACAACAATTAACATGTTAATGGTATTCGCAGCACCTATGTTCAACCGTGCGGCTGAACATAGGTGACTGATCGGCGAGGGGTGAGACATTGAGTATGCTTGAAGACAACATTGCAAAACTGAACGGCCACCTTGAGCGTTTTGCCCAGTCAGGAATACGCAATCGTATTGGCGGCCAGGATTTGGCCGGGCAGGGAGGGGTTTTTAAAACGGTCTCACCTGTAGACAAGAGCACGATTTGCGAAGTGGCTCTTGGTACGGCAGTGGACATCGATGCGGCAGCCCATGCGGCACATGATGCTTTTGCGGCTTGGCGTGATCTACCCGCAACAGAGCGTCGCAAAATTCTGCATCGCGTTGCCGATGGCATTGAGGCGCGGGCCGAAGAAATCGCGCTGTGCGAATGTTGGGACACAGGCCAAGTCTACAAGTTCATGTCCAAGGCTGCGTTGCGGGGAGCCGAGAACTTTCGGTATTTTGCAGATCAGGTGATCCAGGCGCGGGACGGACAGCACCTCAAATCCCCAACGCTAATGAACATCACAAGCCGGGTTCCCATCGGACCGGTGGGAGTCATTACGCCTTGGAATACGCCCTTCATGTTGTCCACTTGGAAGATTGCGCCAGCGCTGGCCGCCGGATGCACGGTGGTGCACAAGCCTGCCGAAGCATCCCCGATCACAGCGCGGTTGCTGGTCGAAATTGCGGAAGAAGCAGGGCTGCCACCCGGTGTTCTGAATACGGTCAACGGGTTTGGCGAGGATGCCGGAAAAGCGCTATGTGAGCACCCCAAGATCAAGGCGATCGCCTTTGTGGGTGAAAGCAAAACAGGGAGCCTGATTACAAAACAAGGCGCGGATACGCTGAAGCGCAACCATCTCGAATTGGGTGGCAAAAACCCGGTGATCGTCTTTGAAGATGCTGATCTGGAACGCGCGCTGGATGCAGTGATCTTCATGATCTACTCGATCAATGGCGAGCGCTGCACATCCTCGTCCCGGCTTTTGGTTCAGGACACCATCCGGGACGCGTTTGAAGCCAAGCTCGTTGAGCGGGTTAACAAGATCAAAGTTGGCCACCCGCTTGATCCGACCAGTGAGATTGGCCCGCTGGTGACTGAAGAACATTTCAACAAGGTCACAAGCTATTTTGAGATTGCACGACAGGACGGTGCCACGGTTGCAGCGGGTGGCGAAACTGTCGGGGATGCGGGCTACTTTGTCCGACCGACTTTGTTCACGAATGCGACCAACCAGATGCGCATTGCACAGGAAGAGATATTTGGTCCGGTGCTGACCTCCATCCCGTTTTCAACCGAGGAAGAGGCGCTACAGATCGCGAACGACACAGCCTATGGCTTGACCGGATATGTCTGGACCAACGACCTTACGCGTGCTTTGCGGTTCACCGACAAGCTCGAAGCAGGCATGATCTGGGTTAATTCCGAAAACGTGCGACACCTGCCAACGCCATTCGGGGGCGTCAAAGCTTCTGGTATTGGCCGCGACGGCGGGGACTGGTCATTCGAGTTTTACATGGAGCAAAAGCACATTGGCTTTGCCACCGGCCAACACAAAATCACAAGGCTCGGAGCAGGGTGATGTCTCGCATTATGCCGGAAACGAAAAGCCAGACTTTGTACACCAACTAAGCGCCGTCATTCTTGGTCAATAGGAGGCATAAATGCCCGTCCCAGCCCCCAACCTGTTCCCGGACTTCAACACTATCCGGTTGAGCCATGCCTGCCTGAACGTCAAGGATCTGGCAGTGTCCAAAAAATTCTATGCCGATACCCTCGGTCTGCAAGTGACGGACGAAAGCGATACGCATGTCTATCTGCGCGCGATGGAAGAGCGCGGACATCATTGCCTCATCCTCCAAAAGTCTGACGAACCCGGCACCGTCGAAGTGATGGGGTTCAAGACCTTTGCCGAAGACGACCTCGACCGGGCCAAGGCATTTTTTGAGAGCAACGGACGGCCAACCGAATGGGTGGAGCGGCCATATCAAGGCCGCACACTGCTGACGTCAGACAACATGGGTATTCCGCTCGAATTCTATCACAAGATGGACAGGCTGGCGCCCATTCACCAGAAATACGCGCTCTATCGCGGGGTCAAACCATTGCGGATCGACCACTTCAATGTGTTCAGCCATGACGTGGATGCGTCGGTTGCGTTTTATTCCGAGTTCGGGTTTCGCGTGACCGAGTATACAGAAGACGAAGAGAGCAAGAAGCTTTGGGCTGCATGGATGCACCGCAAGGGTGGCGTACATGACATGGCCTTTACCAACGGTACAGGGCCCCGAATGCATCACGTGGCGTTTTGGGTGCCAACGCCGCTGAACATTATCGACCTGCTCGATCTGATGGCGACAACCGGGTATGTTGACAGCATCGAACGCGGCCCGGGTCGCCATGGTATTTCGAATGCGTTCTTCTTGTACATCCTTGATCCCGACGGGCATCGCATCGAAATCTATTGCTCGGACTATCAGACCGTTGATCCGGATTTGGAGCCGATCAAGTGGGATCTCAAAGACCCGCAAAGACAGACACTTTGGGGAGCGGCCGCGCCCCGCAGTTGGTTTGAACACGGAACACGCTTTGTGGGCGTTGAGCCAATCGAGAGTGGCATGAAGGCCAGCCCGATCATTGCGCCATGATGCGTTTTGATAAGGGCGGCTTCGCTGGCCAAAGCACTAGTGGGAAGGACATTGGATGAGATTTGCGACGTGGTCTGACAACGGTCAGAGCATCTATGGTGCGATCACTGACGCCGGTGGCATTGCGCTGAATAGTCAGGCGCCGCAGTGGCCCACACTGCTTGACGCTGTACGGGGAGGGGGGCTGGGTACCCTAGAGTCCCTCGCTGCCGACCAAGCGGTCACGCATACGGATCTCACTTATGAAATGGTTCTGCCAAACGCGTCCCGTATCCTTTGTGTTGGTGTGAATTTCCCGGACCGCAACGCCGAGTACAAAGACGGCAGCGAGCAGCCTAAATACATGTCGCTCTTTCCGCGCTTCGCCTCTGGATTTACCGGGCATGACCAGCCACTGATCCGCCCGCCTGAAAGCCCACAATTAGACTATGAGGGCGAAGTCGCAATCGTGATCGGCAAGGGTGGGCGGCGCATTGCGCAGAGCGAAGCATATGATCACATCGCTGCCCTGACTATCTGCAATGAGGGCACGATTAGGGACTGGGTGCGTCACGCTAAATTCAACGTAACCCAAGGAAAGAACTGGGACAGGTCGGGCGCAATCGGGCCATGGTTGGTTCCTTTTATTGATCCGGCGCAGCTGGATGACTGCCGGATCACAACACGAGTCAACGGAGAAATACGTCAGGATGACGCGGTCTCTCGTATGATGCATCCGATCCGTCGGCAGATCGAATACATCTCGACGTTTATGACGCTGCAACCAGGGGATATGATCATCACGGGCACGCCCACAGGGTCAGGTGCTCGGCTTGATCCGCCCCAGTACCTGGTACCGGGCGACGTGGTCGAGGTTGATGCCAGCACAATCGGGACACTGCGCAACACAATCGCGGACGAAAAGCTATGACTCCGCAAGACCACGCCCGCGCAGCCAACGATTTGCTTAATGCAGAAAAGACCGGAGAACAGATCGGTCTGCTGACACGTCAGCACCCTGAAATGGGCATGCAAGACGCCTATGAAATTCAGAATGCGATCTACAAAGCCAAGTTGGCCGAAGGACGCAAAGTGATCGGTTGGAAGATCGGGCTGACGTCAAAGGCCATGCAATACGCCTTGAACATCGACATACCGGACAGCGGCATTTTGTTTGATGACATGGTGTTTGAGCACGACGGTACCGTGCCCAAGGGGCGCTTTATCCAGCCGCGCATCGAAGCAGAGATCGCCTTTGTGATGAACGATGCCATTGGGGGCGATGATGTGACCCGAGAGGATGTGATCGCGGCGACTGCATACGTCGCGCCCGCGATCGAAATCCTCGATACCCGAATTCTACGTGTCGACCCTGAGACCGGAAAGACGCGCTCCGTTTTCGACACCATAAGCGACAATGCTGCAAATGCCGGGATCGTCCTTGGCCCTCAAAAACACGCTCTAGATGCGCTTGACCTGCGTTGGGTCGGAGCAATCACGACGCGGAACGGTGAAGTTGAAGAAACCGGACTTGGCGCAGGCGTGCTCAATGATCCGGTCCAAAGCATTGTCTGGCTGGCGAAACGCATGGCACAATATGGGCAGAGAATTGAGCCGGGACACGTCATTTTGTCCGGCAGTTTCATCCGACCCGTAGAATGCCCGAGCAAGAGCCGGATCCATGCCGATTTTGGCGCGTTTGGCCATGTCGCAATCGCTTTTGGGTGACAGCATTTCGGGTACCCTTGCAGTTTGGGGCGGCCTGACTGTGAAGCGAGCGGAAGTGCAGAAAGCCTAACTGCTGGCCCGACTACTCAAAGCCCCGATCACATTTCGGGCAGCTGTTTCGACTGGGTCGATCGTTTCTTTCAAGATGGTAACGCGGTCGAAACGATCCGGATCACGATTAACGGCCTCTCGCATCGCAGCACCAAAGGCCAGACGCAATTCAGTTCCAATGTTGAACTTGCAAATGGCAGAGTTGCGCGCCAGTTTCTGGCGCTGCTCGACCGGCACGCCTGATCCACCGTGGATCACCAGCGGTACATCCGTCACTGCCTCAATCGCAGCGATGCGAGCCTCATCCAGCCCACCTTCTTTATCCTGCTGTAAGTGCACATTGCCGACCGAGATCGCCATTGCATCCACTCCGCTTTCGCGGGCAAAGATTTCGGCTTCTTCCGGGTCCGTTCCATTTGATCCCTCGCCGCCCGAATAGCCGACGAACCCGATTTCACCTTCGCAGGAAATACCTGCCGCGTGGGCCATCTCCGCAATTGCGGCGGTCTCATCGATGTTCTGGGTCAAAGGCTTGCGGGACCCGTCGAACATGAGGGATGTGAATCCACTGTCCAACGCTTCCTTGCATTCATCGAACGTGTACCCATGGTCGAGATGCGCCACCACCGGGACCGAGGCGTGTTCGGCCAGATGCCGAAACATCTTTCCCAAGATCGGCAGTGGGGTGTGTTCGCGGCAGGATGGCCCGGCCTGAAGGATAACGGGGGCATTTTCAGCTTCAGCGGCGGCCACATAGGCCCGCATGTCTTCCCAGCCCAGCGTCACCAGCCCGGCCACGGCATACCCATTTGTGTAGGCGGGTTGCAAAACGTCCCTAAGTGTCACGAGTGGCATTGGTTTTCTCCTGCGCGTCTCACAGCTGATCTGAAGTTGTTTAGCTCGGTCAGATCGAGGCCGCCGCGCGCTATTTGAACTTCGCGATCATGTCCTTGATGCCTGGGATCGTTTCGATCTGATAGGCATGTGTGGGTTGGAAGTACTGCACCAGACTGCGCTGCGTCAGACCGCCGAGGATCGTGAAGTAGTACATCTCATAGCCCGGCAGCACCGCGCAGGGATGATATCCATTGTCGATGCAGATCGTGGAGCCATCGACGATGTGGTAGGCATCCCCGGGCTCTCCATCCTCGCGCTGCAACATCTGCAGGCCGGAACCGTGATTAGGCTTGAAACGAAAATTGTATGTTTCGTCATGTCGGGTTTCGTCGGGCAGGCGGTTGGTGTCATGCTTGTGCGACGGGAACCCGGACCAGCCTCCCTGCCCAACAGTAAACAGCTCGCTGACCAGCAGGCGTCCGACCTTGTCGTGCTGTTTCTGACCAAGGATATGCTTGATCTTGCGGTGTGTCTTTGTGTCGTCCGAGCCGTATTGCACAAGGTCATGCGCGCGGACATCGAACGGCTCGAGTACCTCGTCATAGCGCGCGCCGGCGATGAAGGTTTCAGTCTCGTCTGATACACAGACCATTGTAACCTTGGCCCCGACGGGAACGTAAACACCCTCGGGTTCACCGTCCCAAACATCTTCACCTCGATTGCCAAGAGCGGCAAACTTCACACCCTTGACCTCGATATCCAGACTGCCGGTGGCAGGAACAATACATGTCTCATATCCCGGCACCTGGTATTCGAACGCTTCGCCCTTTTTCAGTTTGACGATGTTGAAATAGTTCAACGGCACCGTCGGGTTGTCGATATCGACGATGGGTTTGTTCTGGTTATCAAACGGAGCGATATGCATGTTCGGTCCTTTCAGGCCTCGGTCGGGCCAGGGTGATTTAAGAGAAACTCGTCTAGCTGGGCAGTGGTGGGCATGGCAGGGGCACATCCGGGTTGGCTGACAACGATGGAAGCACATGCCGAGCCGCGCAAGACTGCGTCGCGCAAGTCGTGACCGTCAGCGATAGAGGAGAGGAGCCCCGCCATAAAGCTGTCGCCTGCACCATTGGGTTTGACGGCGGTCACAGGATAAATCCCGGTTCGGATTTCCTCGCCATCAGCAAAGGTGACAGCACCGCCTTCGCCCATTTTGTAGATCACCATTTTGCCCTTGGCGGCCAGTTCGCGGGCTTTGTCCAATCCGTGCTCGATTCCGCCGGCCATAAATCCGAATTCCTCGTCATTGCCGACGATCAGATCGCTTTCATCACCTGCCCGAGACAGTACATCAGACGCCACATCGGCTGATGGCCAGCTGTAGGGGCGATAATCGATGTCAAAAATCACGGGCAGACCGGCTTTGCGGGCATTTTCAAAAGCGCGGAAGGTGGCGCTGCGTGACGGTTCAGCAGCAAAGACTGTGCCAGCGGTAATCAGCGCACTGAACCCAGTGTAATCAACCGCGTCCATGTCATCTTCGGTCACTTGAAAATCCACGGCACCGTTGCGGTAAATCACGTTTTGAAAGTCTTCGATGCAGCTTTCGTAGACCGCCAGAGACAGGCGGTATTCTCCGCCGAGAACCCGAATGAATGACGTGTCCACACCGTAATGGGCCAGACGGTTCAGGGCAAAACGCCCGACAGCGTCATCTGAGACCGATGTAATCAGAGACGCGGCACTGCCTAGCTTGACCAACCCGGCACAAATGTTGGCCGAAGAACCGCCCAAGTCAGCCCGGAACGTCTCTGCATGCTCGCTTTTTGTCCCTACGGGATCGGCGAACATATCCATCCCGGCACGGCCAAAGACGGCGAAACGGTTGCCTTTGATCCCATCCAACAGCGCAGACATCAGACGCCTTTCCGTTGTTTGTCGCGACTGGATTCCAAATCGATATGCGCTGCGCGGACCTTTTCATTGTCCGTCACCTGTGGTGTTCCGACCTCCCACCAGGTATGCCCCTCGGTTGTCCAACCCTCATAAGGATCGACTTTCATGACGATGACGTAGGTTTTGTCGGATGCCTTGGCGCGTTTGAATGCCTCGGCCAATTCTGCGGGATTAGCTACAGTTTCAGCAGCAGCACCTTGCGAGGAGGCATGGGCTTCAAAATCCACCCCAAAGCCTTCCGGCACCGTTGGCGCATCTGCAATCAGGTTGTTAAAGCTTTCATTGCCGGTGTTGTTCTGAAGTTTGTTGATGACGGCAAATCCGCCGTTGTCCAACACCAGAAGGATCATCTTTTTCTGTGTCAGAACAGAGGAATAGATGTCTGAATTGAGCATCAGGTAAGACCCATCGCCACAAAAGCTGATCGTATCTTGCTGTGGCTCGCGTTCGGATTGCGCTATCCGTGCACCCCAAGCCCCCGCAATCTCATAGCCCATGCAGGAAAACCCGAACTCCACATCAACAGTCCCGATATCCAGAGTACGCCAGTTTGCGGTAACCTCTGCAGGCAAACCGCCAGCGGCAGCGACAACGCGATCACGCCCATCACACAGCGCGTTCACCACACCGATCGCTTGCGCGTAAGAATTCGGTCGGTTGTCGCCATAGGACACGTTGTCCGCCACGTAAGCGTCCCATTTCTTGCGTTCATCCTGCGCCGTGGACACCCAGCCTGCTGGTCCCTTGTAGTCACCCAACGCGGTATCCAATGAGGCCAGAGACAGCTTGGCATCCCCAACCACCGGCAACGACATGTGCTTGCCTGCGTCATGGCGCGCAGCGTTGATAGAAATGAACCGCGCATCTTTGGCGAAGGCCGTCCACGACCCGGTGGTGAAATCTTGCAACCGTGTACCAACGGCAAGAATTACATCGGCCTGTTCGGCGATTGCATTTGCACTGTCCGATCCGGTTACGCCAATCGGACCGATATTGAGCGGGTGGTCATTCAGCAAATTGGCACGACCTGCGATGGTTTCCACGACCGGAATCTGGTGCTCTTCTGCAAATTGGGTCAGCTCTGCCACCGCACGTGAATACTGCACCCCGCCGCCCGCAATGATCATGGGACGTTCTGCAGTTTTGAGCAGGGCGGTTGCGTCCGCGATCTCGCTCGCATCAGGAGTCTGGCGGCGGATGCGGTGGACTTTCTTCTTAAAGAAGATCTCGGGGTAGTCGTAGGTCCAGCCCTGCACGTCTTGCGGCAAGCCAAGAAACGCTGGCCCGCAATCGCCCGGGTCCATCATCGTGGCGATGGCCGCCGGCAGCGACTGGATAATCTGTGCCGGGTGGGTGATCCGATCCCAATAGCGGGTGATTGGCTTGAATGCGTCATTGGCACCAAAGGTCGGATCGTTGAAGTTTTCCATTTGTTGTAAGACGGGGTCCGGCAACCGCGTCAGGAACGTATCACCACACAGCATCAGCATCGGCAACCGGTTCGCGTGGGCCAACGCAGAGGCGGTCACGAGGTTCAGCGTGCCCGGCCCGGCGCTTGCCGTGCAGAACATGAAGCGCTGACGCAACCACTGTTTGGAATACCCTGCCGCTGCGAATCCCATGCTTTGTTCATTTTGGCCACGATACAAAGGCAGCTCGTCGCGATGATCGTATAGCGCCTCTCCCAGACAGGTGACGTTGCCGTGGCCAAAGATCCCGAAACCCCCGCCACAGAGTCGCCATTCGGCACCGTCTATTTCGATATACTGGTTGGCCAGCCAACGAATGATGGCCTGGGCCGTGGTCAGTTTCACAGTCTTGTCTGCCACTTGATCGCTCCCCCCAGAATGCGCTGATATTGCGCAAGGTGAATTGCCGCTTGCGCGCGTTCGTCTCCCAAGTTACAGAATTTGCAATCGGTTGCAAATACAATCGGCGCCGGCGCCAGGGAGGCAATATGGTCACGATCGGAATTGGCGTTGTTGGCGGCGGCTACATGGGCAAAGCGCATTCTGTTGCCATGTCCTCTGTTGCTGCGATCTTCAATACCAAACTGCGTCCAAAGCTCGAAATGATTGCCGCGTCCTCGCCCGAAAGTGCGGAGCGATATCGCCAGCAGTTCGGATTTGCACGCGCCGCGCCAAATTGGCAAGCCTTGGTCGAAGACCCTGCAGTAGAGGCGATTGTAATCGCCTCCCCACAGGACACACATCGCGCCATTGCTGAAGCTGCCATGGCCCTTGGCAAGCCGGTTCTTTGCGAAAAGCCATTGGCGGACACGCTTGAGGATGCACGCGCCATGGTTGCGACGGCAGAAGCCTCCAGCGTGGTCAACATGGTAGGCTTTAACTACATTCGTACACCCGCCAGCCAGTTTGTGCGCAACCTGTTGGCCGAGGGTGCCATTGGCGATGTCACGTGGTTTCGCGGCGAACATACAGAAGATTTTCTCTCCGATCCGCAGGCTCCGCATAACTGGCGCTGCGATGGCATGGCCAATGGAAACATGGGCGATCTGGCCCCACATCCGATCAATGCCGCTTTGGCGTTGATGGGGCCCATCGCCGAAGTCATGGCGGAGATCGAAACCGTGCATCGCACCCGCCCCGGAGGCGACGTCACTAACGATGACCACGCGCAAATCATGTGCCGTTTTGCCAATGGGGTGAAGGGGCACATCTATTCCAGTCGGGTCGCGACCGGTCGCAAGATGGGCTATGCCTACGAGATACACGGCACCAAGGGCGCGATCCGATTTGATCAGGAAGATCAGAATGCGGTCTGGCTCTACCGCGCGGACGGGCCAGAAGCGACACGTGGTTTTGCCAAGATTCTGACGAGCCCGGCGCACCCAGATTACGAACCGTTCTGTCTTGGCCCTGGACACGGCACTGGCTATCAGGACCAGATCGTCATTGAGGCCAAGGATTTTCTGACTGCCATCGAAGCAGGACAATCCAACTGGCCCACTTTCCGCGACGGGCTGGCCGTGGCCGAAGTTGTCGAGGCCGCATTGAAATCTGCGCAAAACGGGGCCTGGACCCCCGTTTCTCAGGTGTAAGGAGACACATCCCAATGACCATTCGCATCGGAAATGCCCCCTGTTCCTGGGGTGTCGAGTTTGCTCAGGATGACCGCAACCCCACGTGGCGCACCGTGCTGAAAGAGTGCGCAGAAGCCGGGTACAAAGGTATCGAACTGGGACCAGTTGGCTTTATGCCCGAAGACCCGGCTGTCTTGAGCGAAGCCCTCGACGAATACGGTCTTGAACTGATCGGCGGCGTGGTCTTTCGGGCCTTTCATGACCCAGCGCAATGGGATGACGTTCTGGACGGGGCCAAACGGACCTGCGAGGCGTTGAAAGCGCATGGCGCCGAACATTTTGTTCTGATCGACAGCATTTCGCCTCGTCGCGCCCCAACTGCCGGCCGGGCGAGTGAGGCCGAGCAGATGGATGACGCGGAATGGGCTGCCTACCGTGATCGGATCGTGACGGTCGCCAAACTGGGTGCCGAGGAGTACGGATTGATCCCCGAACTGCACCCTCATGCGGGTGGCTTCATGGATTTTGAACCCGAGGTCGAGCGCATCCTCGCAGAAGTGGACCCTGAGACACTCAAGCTGTGCATC
>Ga0213865_10002446_pt1 | contig 11688 bp, 13 predicted proteins | sample PICome_6_FD_160100 | JGI IMG/M metagenome (GOLD analysis project Ga0213865, IMG submission 160100) | Coastal seawater microbial communities near Pivers Island, North Carolina, United States - PICO282 | ecosystem: Environmental > Aquatic > Marine > Coastal | place: USA: North Carolina...
CCGGCGGTATGGTGGCCAATGATGTTTCAATTCGCGATTGGCAATTGGCCTCGCAGACCATGACCATGGGTAAAAGCTGGGACAGCCATTGCCCAATGGGCCCGGCTCTAGTGACGCCGGATGCATTTGATATGGAAAATATTGACTTTACTTGCAGCGTAAATGGCGAGACGCGCCAAAGCTCAAACACCGGTCTTTTGGTGTTCGATATTGCAACGCTAATCAATTATTTATCCACGGTCTGCACGCTACATCCCGGCGACGTCATCCTCACCGGCACAACATCGGGCGTCGCCCTCTGGATGGATGGCCAGCCTTGGCTGAAAGAGGGTGATGTCGTGACCTGTGATTTCGGCCCGCTGGGCAAGATTGAAAATAAAGTCGAGAAAGATCCGGTCGGCACGGTGATTGGTTAAAGCATAGGGAGAAAACCGATGAATACCTCAACAGACACATTTCAACTCTATCACTATGGCGAGTCCCTATGCTCGCAAATGGTGCGCTTAGCGCTGGAAGAAAAGCAGATTTCTTACGTGTCTCATCATATGTATTTGGAGCTAACGGGCGAAAATCTGTCGCGGGCATTTAAGAAAATTAATCCCAATGTGGTCGTGCCGGTCCTCATCCACAATGACGTGTCGCTTTATAATAGTTGGGAGATTATCCGCTATCTTGACAATCATGCGCCCACAAAAGGCACGCCGCTTATGCCGACAAGCGCGGAAGGGCTGGCGGCTTTGGACGAACAAGTCATGGAAAATGCATTGCGCGGCGATATTGCGCTGGGTGACAATTTCGGCACCTCCATTGCCGGAGCCAGCACTTATATTCTCGCCAATATTTTGAAACGTCGTCCGGCATTGAGCGTAATGTGGGACTATTTGACCAAACATCCCGACCCGATGCGCAAATTCGCATTTTGTGTTTTGCGCCTGCGCGGCGGTCTGCCCAAGCCGCTTTATGAAAAATTCATTCGCCGTCTGGCTGTGGGTCTGGCCGATTGCGAGCAGCGTCTGGCTGATGGGCGCGAATATATGTTCGGCGATTACACTATGCTCGATATTATGATGACCGCGCATTTGCATCGCATTGAGGATGTGCATCTCGACGGCATATTGACGACCGGCAAACTGCCGCATCTGGCCGACTATTGGCAGCGTGTGCAAGCGCGGCTCAGCTATAAGCCAGCCATGACCGACCAACATAGTTGGGAATGGCGCGCCGCAATGGATGAGGTTTATCAGGGCCAAGCCTCGCCCTTTTTACCGCTTTTGGAAAGCGCACTTAATGACCAATTATCCGACCTTGAAACCCGAAAGGCTACAGCATGAGCTATGAAATTGATGATGAAAAAATGGCAGCCGGAGTGGCCATTGTCGAAAAACTGGGCCTGTTGAAAAAAGCCAATCCGACCCTGTCTGATGATTTGCGGGCCCATACATTGCAAGCACTCTTCGGCACGATTTGGACGCGCGACGCGCTTGATTTGAAAACCCGCAGTCTGGTGACGCTGACCAGCTTAATTGCACTCAATCGCGAGCATGAATTAACCTTGCATTTTCGCGGTGCACGCAATCTGGGCATTGCGCGCGAGCAGATTGAAGAAGTGATTTTACATGTCGCCCATTATGCAGGCTGGCCGGTCGCCATAACCGCCAGCGGTGTGCTTGATGCGGTATGGAAAGAAATGGATGAGGAGACCGACCAATGACCCAACCCATTGCCAAAGTATCGGATATTATTTTTATCCGTTTTCAATTACGCAACCTTGAAGCGCAAGCCGCCTATCTTGAAGATTTTGGGATGACACCGGTGCATAAAAGCGATGATACGATTTTCTATCGCGGCACTGGAACTGATGCCTATATTTACGCCGCAGAAAAAGGCGATACAGATACCTTTATCGCGGCGGCTTATGAAACCGACAGCCTTGAGGCTTTGCAGGCTTTGGCCACAAGCCAAGGCGTCGAGATTGAAGATGGCGACGCTTTCATGGGCGGCAAAAAAGTGCGCTTTAAAGACCCTGACGGCCTCGGTATTGAAGTATATCACGGTGTCAATAAGGTTGATGCGGTTGATGAAAATGTGCCGGTGCTCAATTCGGGCAAACAGAAAAATCGCCTCAATGAGACCCAACGCTTTGGCGACGGGGCGGCGGAATGGTCAATGGATGACGATGGCACAATGCGCTATGCCCTGCCCAGCAGCGTAATGCGGCTTGGCCATACCGCCATTAATGTCAAAGACGGGCCGGCCAGCATCCAATGGTATCATGATGTTTTGGGGATGATTGTGTCAGATAATATTATCGGCCCTGACGGCAATGTGGGCGGGGCTTTTATACGATGCGATAATGGCGCCATACCAAGCGATCATCACACATTGAATGTTGTTGCCCTGCCGCCTGAAGCCGAGCCATTTCACGGCACATTCGGTCATGCCGGATTTGAGGTGGAAAAATCGCTGGACGACTTAATGGCCGGTCATTTTCATATGAAGACAACCGGAAAATATGTTCACGAATGGGGCATTGGACGCCATTTATTAGGCAGCCAGCTCTATGATTATTGGCGCGACTCTGCGGGCTTTATTCTTGAGCATTGGACCGATGGCGATTTATTGACCGCCGACCAAGCGCCCCATGATGTATCCATTGTCGATGTTATTAAAGGTCAATATGGGCCGATACCCTATTCGAGTTTCAACATGCCCTTGCCGATTCAGGCTTTAGACGAATTTCGTCAAACCGTTCCCGGGCTGACCGAGATGCTGATAACGGCTGAACAAACCGATAAAGACGAGAAGGGCGTATCATAGCAACTTGATGCGGGGTCGATAAAAATGGCAGCGCCAAGCGATAGGCAGTAAGCTGTCGGCCATGAAAGTTTTAATATCCGGTGCCGGTATTGGTGGCTTGTCGGCGGCTTTGTGCTTGCTGCATCACGGCTGTGAGGTCGCGATATGTGAGCGCGCCGAAAAGATGGACGATATTGGCGCAGGCATTCAACTGCCGCCCAATGCGATGCGGGTCTTTGCCGCTTTAGGGCTTGATGGGGCGCTGACCGCGCGGGCTTTTAAGCCGACCGCTTTGGAAGCGCGCATGGGCCGGTCGGGGCGGCAATTATTCACCATTCCACTGGAAGACGCCGCCGCGCAGCCGCGTTGGGGCGCGCCTTATTTACATATTCATCGCGCCGATTACATCGCCGTGTTGGAAGCCGCTTTGCGCGCCAAAGCACCCGATGCGCTGCATCTCGGCGCAGAGGTGAGCGGCTATTCGCAAACCGAGGACGCGGTGAGCGCGCATTTGGCTGACGGCCGAACCCTATCCGGCGATGCGCTGATTGCCGCCGATGGCATACACTCGCGGATACAGGGGCAAATGCTGGGCCCGCAGCAGCCCCGCTTTACCGGCAATATGGCGTGGCGCGCCACTGTGCCCATGCCCTTATTGGAACAAAAATCAGCCGCCGATAAGCCGCGCCCGACAGCTTGCGTGTGGATGGGGCCGGGCCGCCATTGTGTTACCTATCAATTACGCGGCGGCGCGCTGGCCAATTTTGTCGGCGTGGTCGAATGTGACGAGACGCTGGGCGGCACTTATGAGGCGGCTGAATCATGGGCGGCGCGCGGCACACCGGCGCAAGCCATAGCCGATTTCAAAGACTGGCACCCGACGCTTACCGGCCTACTGGCAGAAGCAACAGAGCTTTATCGCTGGGCTTTGTTTGACCGCAAACCCTTGCCCAAATGGGTGGACGGGCGCGTCGCCTTATTGGGCGATGCGGCGCATCCCATGTTGCCGTTTATGGCGCAAGGCGCGGCGATGGCGGTCGAAGATGCTTGGGCCGTGGCGCGCGCTTTAACCAATTCATTAACCGGCAAAAATGGCGCGCCGCAAAATATCGAGCCAGCCCTCACCGCCTATCAGCACCAACGCCATGCCCGCACGGCGCGTGTGCAAGCCGGTTCGCGGGCCAATGCAAAAACTTTTCATCGCCGCTCACGCGCGGCGCAAATCGGCACTTATGCGTCCATCTGGCTGGTCGATAAACTGGCCGCGAAGCTGATTTACCAAAGCCAAGACTGGCTTTACGGCTATGATGTCACTTATGATGGCGCCTATGATAAAATAGAGGCTGGCAGTTAGGGAGATTTTATGACTGATAAACCGATGCGCTTGCGCCGTTCGCAGCTTGCCGTGCCCGGCAGTAGCGAGAAAATGTTGACCAAAGCTGCCGCCTCTGCTGCCGACCATGTTTTTTGCGACCTCGAAGATGCGGTTGCGCCCTCGGCCAAACCGGCGGCGCGCGACACCATTGCCGCGGCGTTGAACAATCTCGATTGGGGTCAAAAAACGCGCTGCGTGCGGGTTAATGATATTGGCACGCAATGGTGTTATGAGGACATTATCACGCTGGTTGAAAAAGCCGGTGAAAATATCGACACGATTATGCTGCCCAAACCGCTCAATGCGGCTGATGTGCAATTTGCCGACACGCTGCTGAGCCAATTGGAAATGAAACTTGGGCTGACGCGGCGCATCGGGCTTGAAGTGTTGATTGAAGAAGTTGAAGCCATGCAAAACATTAAAGAGATTGCCAATAGTTGTGCGCGGCTGGAATGTATGATTTTCGGCATGGGCGATTACGCGGCCAGTCAGGGATTGGTGATGGAAAATATCGGTCTGTCGGAGAGCTATCCGGGCGATATTTTTCACTATCCGCGTTACCACATGACCATTGCCGCGCGCGCCGCCGGTCTTGATGCAGTGGACGGGCCTTTTGTCGATTTCAAAAATGACGCCGCTTATCGCGTTGAATGCCAGCGCGCCCTGACACTTGGCATGGTTGGCAAATGGGCCATTCATCCGGCGCAAATCGAGCCGGCGCTTGAGGCCTTCTCGCCCAGCCAAGACAATGTTGATTTCGCCCGCGAGGTCATCGCGGTTTATGAAAAAGCCGCCGCAGACGGATTGGGATCGGTCGGGCATAAAGGGGTGATGGTCGATGCGGCCTCGGCGCGCTTGTTTCAAAACACTGTCGATCGCGCCAATTTAATCGGCATGTAAATCAATATCTGAACGGTCTTAGCCTAGTGACTTTAGCCTAGTGACTTTAGCCTATTGGCTTAACGCCAGCCGACGCAGGCGAAAGCCAAGCATCAGAATTAATAAACACGCTAATGTGCCGATTGTGTCACCGATAATAAAGGTGGCGATGACTTGCAGATGTAAGTCACTGCCCATAGCATCGCCCATTGCCAGCATATTGCCCGCCGTATTGAAGACCGAACTGATAAAGCCCAAGAAAACCAAACTGCGCCAATGCGAGATGGTCATATTCGACAGGCTGATATCGATACGGCTAAAGCTGAATAATTGCATGGCGATAAAAACGCACAGACTGCCCGACAAGACAGCGACCATATTCAGCGCGGCATCAGGGCCTTCCCAATAAAACAGGCGATAGGCAAATAAATGCACCATTAAAAGCGGTAAAATGGCTTTCTCGCGATACAGCCAAGTAGCTATCACGCGCACGCCATGCGGCAAAAAAATCAGCGCGGCATAGGGTGCCGTATTCGGCGCTATTATTTGTTGCAACGGAAAGATAATTTGCCTGACCAGCAAGAACAAACCGATATAGGCGCCGCATATCAGCAGCGTTCGGGCAAGGGCCTCATTTTTTTGAGTTTTCATTTTGGACAAAAATCGCAGGATTATTTAAGACGGTAAACACCTTTGGAGCGGCCTTCCGGCAGCACCAAATATTGCTTGTCCAACAGGCCGGCAAGACCACGGAAAAAAGTGGGATTGGGCAGGCTCGCACATAAGGGATGCGACTTTAAGTTGCGCGATGAAACATATTCGCTCGCCTCAAGCGCACCTTGCAAACTCGACATGGCTGAAAGAATGGCTTTCTCAGCAGCGGATAATTTGGTCAGACCCAAATCCTGCTCCATTGTATGTAACATGGATTTGAGAGCGGCATATTGTTCGAGTTGAAACATCTATCTTGACCTGTCCTACTGTAACGCGATGGAAGATAGCTTAGAGTGTTTGACAAAATATTCAACCTAGCCCCATACTCGCCGCCGCACTGGCAATCGAGCCGACGCAAATGAGCGAATTCAGGTGGGAAGACAATGAATAGTTTCAATCCAAATTTCAAAACACTGATGGGCCCCGGACCTTCCAATATTGACCCGCGGGTGCTTGGTGCCATGTCGCGCCCGATTATCGGCCATTTGGACCCGCAATTTATCGAGCTGATGGACGAGATTAAGGCCCTGTTGCGCTATGCTTATCAGACCGAAAACGCGTTGACCTTTCCGGTATCCGCACCCGGCTCGGCCGGTATGGAAACCTGTTTTGCCAATCTGGTCGAGCCCGGCGATAAAGTTCTGGTTTGCATTAATGGCGTCTTTGGTGGCCGCATGAAAGAAAACGTCATTCGCTGTGGCGGCGAAGCGGTGATTGTCGAAGACGCATGGGGCACGCCGGTCTCGCTCGACAAGGTCGAAGAGGCGTTGAAAGCCAATCCCGATGTCAAAATCCTCGCCTTTGTTCATGCCGAAACCTCAACCGGCGTCTGCTCAGACGGCGAAGCGCTGGCCAAGTTGGCGCAAGCGCATGGCTGTTTGACGATTATGGATTGCGTCACCTCGCTGGCCGGTGTGCCGGTGATGATTGACGATTGGGGCATTGATGCGGCCTATTCAGGATCGCAAAAATGTCTTTCCTGCCCGCCCGGCCTGTCGCCGGTAACTTTCTCGGAGCGCGCGATTGAGCATATTCGCAAACGCAATACGCCGATACAAAGCTGGTTTCTCGACCTGTCATTGGTGATGGATTATTGGTCGGGAGACGGCGCGCGCTCTTACCACCATACCGCACCGATTAACGCCATGTATGCGTTGCATGAAAGCCTGTTGCTGCTGCGCGAAGAGGGGCTGGAAGCCGCTTGGGCGCGCCATCAAACCCATCACGAAGCGCTGAAAGCCGGGCTTGAAAAATTGGGACTGAGCCTTTTGGTCGAGCCCGCCCATCGCCTGCCGCAAATGAATTCCGTGCTTATTCCCGATGCGTGGAAACCGCGCGAGGCGGAAATTCGCAAAACCCTGCTGGCCGAACATAATCTGGAAATCGGCGCCGGTCTCGGCGCTTTGGCCGGACAGATTTGGCGCATTGGCTTAATGGGATTTGGCGCATCAGAAGAAAATGTGCGGACTTGTTTGAACGCTTTGGAAGAAGTGCTCTAGCCGATTATTGGCCCGCGGCTAGCCATTGCCCGCGGCGGCTTTAGCTTGTTCTGCGTCGCGCCGCTTGGCGGCAAGTCGCCGTTCAATCGAGCGTATCCAGCGAAACGCATCTTTGGCGACATCATCATCATCACCGGCTTTGCGAAACGCTTTAATGGCATCGTCAAATTCTTCCAAGCGGAAACGGGCAATCCCCAAAAGCAGCCAGCTATCGGGCTCATTATCTAAGCCGCCCTTTTTCAAGGCTTGAACCAGCGCCTTTTCGGCCTTGCGCCATTCTTCATCTTGGACATAAGACTGCGCCAATTGGGCGTAAAACTTGCCCTTATCCGACATCTCGGCGGCGCGGCTGAGCGGCGCGATTGATTTTCCCCATTCGCGCGCATGCATATAAGACTGCGCCAGCAATTCGTAATTTTTCTCGGTCTTTTTAATCGCGCCATTATCAAGGCCGGTCTGCAAAATCTCCGCCGCTTTAATCGGCACATCGTGATAGAGATAAAGCTGGGCGATGGACGATAATTCTTCACTGCTCGTCAACATGCCCTGAATATGCATGGCGCGCTGGGCAACAAAGCCCAATTTCTCGTCGCCCGCATCATAATAAATCGCCGCCAATTGCTGCCAAAAGGCTTTCACCCCCGGCCAGCGTTCAACCGCATCTTCCAAAATCGGGCGCGCCTCTTGATAGCGTTCCTCCTGCAACAGCACGGACAGTAAAATGCGCGTCCATTGCTGCTTGGGTGCCTCAGCTTTCGATATGGCTTTTCGAATGGCCTGCTCGGCCAAACGCAACTCATCAAGGATAATATGAATTTGTGCCTTCAGCGCGAACGGGTCGGCGCCCGGTTCATCATCTTGAGCATCAAACCATTGCTGCATCAGCACCAATGCTTTTTTCGGCTTCTGGTCGGCCAAATTAAGCTGTGCCAAATTATAAGTCAGGCTCAACACAATGCCTTGCGGCAAGTCACCGGTTTGAATGGCGCGCTCAAAAGCGCTAATCGTCGCCGGATAATCCCCCTTACCGGCATGCACAAAACCGATGGTCTGAAAGGCCACGGCTTTTTCATAAGGTTTGAATTTCGTGCCATCAATAATCTGCTGCAGCGGCGCGAAAGCCTCGTCATATTTATCTTCAGCCATTAATTCTTGGGCTTTTTCAATCAAGCGAAAAGCGGTTTTGCCCAAAACCTCAGAGCGTCGTGTTTTCGGCTTTTTCGGCTTTTCTTTTTTGGCTTCTTGCGCCAGTGCCGCCGAGCCGCTCATTTGAGCAAGCGGGCCGAAAGCGGGCGCCAGCACAAACAAAGAGACAGATAATGCCAAAATCAGAGATGCGGATTGTTTTTGTTTCATCGGCCCCCTCCTATTCAGCGATATTAAAGCTAATAAGTTGACGCACACCCGGACGCATTGTGGGACGCCCATCTTGCATTTTCGGGCGGTATTTCCATTTCTTAATCGCGTTTAGCGCCGCCCGGTCAAACATGCCCTTCGGATCGGCCTCAATCACCACTAAGTCAACCGCTTGACCAAGCTGGTCAATGGTAAACTCCAATAACACCCAGCCTTCAATGCCACGCGACAAAGCACGGTTCGGATAGCGCGGCAACACCCGCACAATGGCCAGCGTGTCGCCATCAACCGGCGCGTTCAAATTCATGCCGCTCAGACCAAACTGGCTCATATCGGCACTCATGCTGGCCTTATCCATATTCGGGCGTTGGGCTTGCGTCAGCTTGGGCGGCGGCGGCGGCTCATCGGGCTTTTCTTGGCTCGGACGTTTCAGCGCGCGGTCTTTGGTATTGACATTTTCATCGCGCTCGACGCGCACAAAATCAATGCCAATCGTCTCTTGCGCGTCGGCAATTTCATAATCCTGTCCGGTCACCAGCACTTTCATGGTCAAAAACAACACCATAGTGGTGACAACGGCAAGCGCCGCTGATGTTAAAAACCGAGCCGGTAGGGCTTGCGTCATTTTTCTTCCGCCGCAATGGAAATCGCACCGACACCGGCCAAACGCACTTGGTCCATAATCTCGACCAATACGCCGGTGGCGGCTTTTTTATCGGCCTGTATCACCGCGCCACCTTGTGGGTTTTCGGCGTGCAAGCGTTCCACATTGGCGCGCACAGCCGCCAGATCTATCTGCCGCCGATTGATGAAAATCTCATTATTCTCGCCAATGGCAATCAAAATACCGACGCGGCTTTGTTTGACCGCCGTCTCAGCATCGGGGCGCGTCACATCAAGCCCGCTTTCCTTAACGAAAGTGGCGGTGACAATAAAAAAGATGAGCATGATGAAAACAATGTCGAGCATTGGCGTCATATCAATGCCTTCTTGGTCTTCCTGACGGGCGCGTCTTCTTCTCATATCTCTATCCTAACGGCTTCTTCTCTCGGGCATCATCAGTCCGAAAGCGTCAAGCCATCCTCCAAATGTTCGACCGAGCGCTTGGCTTTGCGCTCAAGATTATTGATGAAAAACAATCCCGACAAGGCCACAACCATACCCGCCATTGTCGGCAGGGTCGCTTTTGAAATACCCGCCGCCATCGCGCGCGCATTGCCCGAACCGGTAATGGCCATGACATCAAAAACTTCAACCATACCGGTCACTGTGCCCAGCAATCCCAACAAAGGCGCCAATGCCACCAGCACCTTAATATAGGGCAAATTGGCCTCGGCTTTGATGCGGGCATCGGAAATAATCATGGTGCGAATACGATGCGCCGCCCAGCTTTTATGTTCTTTACGCGCCTGCCATTCGGCTTGCCGCAAGGCCACAAGGTTTTGAAACGCCCCACGGAAGAAACTATAGCGTTCATAAATCAATGCCCAAAGTGCCAGCGTGACAAGCATAATCATCAGCAACACATTGCCGCCAAGCTCGAGGAAATCGCGCACGCCGCGTATCGCCTCAAACGGGTTCAAAAACAAAAACAGGATATCGCCAAACGTCACCGTCTCGCTCCGCTATTTGCTTTCCGCATGGGTGGCAATCAAACCGGCTGCCTGTTCTTCCAGAATTTGCACAATCTCTCGCGAGCGCGTGGCGGCCACCGAATGGAGCAGCAAAATCGGAATGGCAACCACCAGACCCAGAACCGTTGTCACCAGCGCTTGCGAAATACCACCGGCCATCAGCTTCGGGTCGCCTGTGCCAAACAGCGTAATCGCTTGGAAGGTCAAAATCATACCCGTCACTGTGCCGAGCAGGCCCAGAAGCGGCGCCACGCCCGACAGTAATTTCAGCAAGGCGAGATGTTTTTCCAATGCCGGCATTTCTTTCAAAATCGCATCGTCGAGTTTTAATTCCAGCGTTTCAATATCGGTTTTCGGATTGGCCTGATAGACCGCCCAAACGCGCGCCAATGGCGACCCGCCATCCTTTAAGCTGGCTTTACCCGCGCTCATTTGCATTTTCACTTGGCGCGACACAAGCGTCAGACGGATAATCCGCTCGATCGCCAGCCCGACACCAAACAGCCCAATCACGATGATAATATAACCGACCAAGCCGCCTTGATTGACGCGCTCAAATAATGTCGGCATTTGCAAGAACAGGTTCAAAATCGCGCCGCGCGAAGGGTCGATGGGCGCAGCCACCAAGTCACCGGCATCGCCATCCCATACATCATCAGCCGCATCGCCAAAACGCGATGGCGGTTGGCGGCCCAAATCGGCATAGCGATTATCACCGGCATAGCGGATAAATTGTCCATCAGCCAAAGCGGTGAACGGGCCGACGCGCAAGATTTCGGTCTCGCGCAAAGAGCCGTCGAGATTGACCACTTCGCCGGTAAAGCGTTTCACTTCACCTTGCGCCGTCATTTCTTCTTGCAGCGCAAACCATAAATACTCGAGCTGCGCCATTTCAGGCAAGCCTTTGGTCTTGGCCAAAACCGCCAAAGGCGCGCTGCGGTCTTTCAACTCGCCGGAGATGACGCTCTCATCAATTTGCGCTTTTGTCTCGCCCGCCACTTGGCGGACAATGCCGAATAATTCGCCATAAACGCCGAGGCGTTCATTCAACAAGCCTTCCAGCTCAGCCAGCTTCACCTCATTATCGGCAAAGCTTTTTTCCAGCCGTTCCGAGCGCGCTTCTTCGCGCTTAATGGCGTTTTGGGTGCGCGTCAGCAGGGTTTTTTGCCGGTTGCGATTATCGCGAAACTCTTTTTCGCGGGCCGCAAAATCAGCATTATCATTGACCCGACCCTGGCGCACTTGCTCAAGCAATTGCTGCAATGTCACTGCGTCAGATTTGGGTTTCTCAGCTTTGGCGTCCTGTGCCGTTGCCGGCGCGAAAGCACCAAGCGTCAGAAAAAGAGCCATAAGTCCGGTTGATATAAATTTCATCATCTTGACCCCTATCGCCCCCTATTGCGCCGCCAGAACCGGCACAACCAAAAGGTCAGGC
>Ga0213865_10002447_pt1 | contig 11687 bp, 2 predicted proteins | sample PICome_6_FD_160100 | JGI IMG/M metagenome (GOLD analysis project Ga0213865, IMG submission 160100) | Coastal seawater microbial communities near Pivers Island, North Carolina, United States - PICO282 | ecosystem: Environmental > Aquatic > Marine > Coastal | place: USA: North Carolina | collected...
GGTCTTGTGTTGAAAAGTGGGTTTTATGAACCCAAGCTCCCTTTTTTGGGGCTTCAATCAGAAAATCACAACCCGCTGGCGTGTGACCCTGCCGGGCTGCATCAAAGTGAGCATGTGCACACCTGGTAGCACGTCTTGCACAGGGATCCGGCCTTGGAATGCGGTCCCTTCGTAGGCCTGCCCGATGCCCGAACGCACCACGCGTCCCGCGGCATCCTGAAGCTTCCATTCAAAACGGCCCTGCCAACCTTCAAGCGTAAATCCGATGTCACCGCTCGTGGGGTTGGGGTGAACCTTGAATGAGGTGGCATCCAACGGGGGCGCTGCAACGTCATTGACGAGGTTGGTTTCGAAATGGAACCGGTGTACAATGGACTTGCCGAAATCCGGTTCGAACGTGATCCAGTTGCCCCCCACTTTGCGCAACCTCACGAATCCACTGCCGTCATCGTTCGCCCAGAAGCTGATGCCATCGTCATCGGCATCCTGAAACTCGAAGGTGTAGCATCCTTGGTTGAGGTAGATGGTGTCGCGGTATTGGGTGTTGGCCTCGGGATAGCTCCGCTCGAAATAGACGGTACCATCTTGGTGGGTCAACTTGGCGCTGTTCTCCCATGGGGTGCTGTTTGTCCGCACGAAAACAATGAGGCGGTTGTCGTCTTCATCTCCCGGATCTTCCATGTAGGTGTAGGTCGGGGGCCTTCTGAAGGTGCTGCGGACTTCGTCGTTCCATGCCACCTCATCCTCGCCGCCGTTGGGTGCCGAGACGCGCGCCACAAACGCAAGGTCTTCTTCTTCATCACCGTCCCACAGTGCGGCGTCCAGCGCCACCAGTTCAACCACCTCTTCTTCGAGGAAGCCCAACTCACCGGTCCAGGTGTACGACTGGAGGTTGTCGGGCAGCCCGAATGTGATGGTACAGGAAGTCAATGGTGTACTGCCGCTGTTGCGCAACACCACCTTGGGCCGGTCACAGATGGGATTGGTGCGCGAGGCCAACTTGGTGCCGCTCGGCGCCAGCACCTCGACCAGCTCCGCATCGAGGCTGTGGTTGGCGGGGCCGTATGCGATGACTTGGCCCTCGAACCGGTAATTGCCGTAGGGATCGAAGTCGACGTCATAGTCCACCGTGAAAGGAGCGTCTCCAGCCACATGCGGGGTCAACTCCATGTCGCGGGTGTCCACCGGCGCTCCTGGGCACCATCCTGCCCTGTCATAAATCCAAGTGCCGCCCTGGGGGTACAAGGCATTGTCCGCGCATTCACGCATGATTTGCCAAGACCAGAGCTCCTGCCCGTCGACCTTGACCTTGTGGATGTTGTAGCAAAACTCCGCGCAGTTGTTACCGGTTCCGAAGCCATGTCCGGATGCCCGGGTCTTGAGTCGCCACATGGATTCGTCGGAGGTCGGCGTGTATTCGTAGCCGACCACACTTTCGTCAAACGTGGACAGGTTGTACTGGCCCTTCCAGAAAGCCTCCACATCGAGGACATCGCGGGCAGGCTCGCCTTCGATGAAGTGGAATTTCAAATCGAGCAGTTCCTGCCAATTGCCCGCTTGCAGCTCCACACTGTCTCGAAGGAGTGGCAAATAATCGGTGACATCATACCACCAAGTCCAGCCGTCATCGCCGAGGTCCAGACCGATCCCGTAGGGCGTGATGTAGCGGTAGAGTTCGTAGCGGTCGATCACCTCAAAAGGCACCCCGAAATAAGAGAGCGTATCGCTGATGACCTGGGTAACCTCTCCGGGCACCGGGTACGTGACCGTGTCACCAAACACGGGAATCGATGCGGTTTCACCCGGTGCATAGTGGTAGGTCAAGTCGGTCATGGCGACATCATTGCCCTGCACTTCCCAAGTGGACAAACTCATGGGGGCGACAGGCCGGAGATCTAGAATGGACCCGTCGACCACATACTCGAGGTATTCGCCCCGCGCAAAGCCGACGAAGGGCCTGAAGTCTTCACCCAGTCCTTTGGCGCGTTCGCGGCCCGGTGTGGGCCGGCGGAGCGTGGTGCCATGGTGGTACCCAGGACTGCCACCGGGGTGGTGGTTGACCTCTTCAGTGCCGTTGGCGCCATCGAACCGATAATCGACCAGCAACGCATCATAGTTGGGGTGCCAAGCCGTGGGCTGTCGGTTCATCCATGAGGCGATGGTGGCGCCATCCAGCGCTTGGGACCACACCCGGAAATCGTCGACGCGGCCATTGTAGCGGTTGTTTCCATTGCCCGAGGCGCCGAGGTTCATCTTGACAATCCCCTCAATGGGGTTGTCCTTGTTGACCCCAGAATGAAAGAGTGCGCCGTTGAGGTACATCTCCATGATGCCGGTATCGGCGTTTTTGACGAAGGCCCAGTGGTTCCAGCGCCCCTCATAATCTTCGGGCTGGGCTTGCTGGTCGATGCGGTCATAGCCGCCGTCTTGACCGCAGTCCCAATAGACGCGGCCATTGCTCCAAGGCAGGTGCACATTGACCACACGCTGTCCAGCTGCGTTGATGCCTTCAAACAGGGTGCCGTTCTCGGGCTGGCTGTTGGGGTCCCCATACACCCAGCATTCGATGGTGATTTCAGAAGACAGGCCTTGCAGGTCCGTGACGTCCACTTCTACCCGGTCCGGCGCTGTGAAGTCCACCTCTCCGTCGTGGCCATTGGTGGTCCAAGCCCCGCCTACCGAGCCGGTGACGGGCACTCCACCGAGCTGTTCTCCCTCACCCTCCGTGGTGACGCCGTCCAAGGCGAACTCCAATACCAGGTTGCTCTCCCCGTCCCAAGTGATGGGCGGAGAAAGGCGAATGGACAGGCTGTCTCCAAACTGCCAAGGGGATACCCCGTAGGTGTAAGATGTGTTGGGGAGGTCCATGAACCCAGTGAGTGCAGAGTCCCCCGTCAACCCCCACTTCAGGTCCATCCGACGGATGTCAGGTGTCCCACTCACCGGCAGGAAAATCCGGTCGATGCTGCCCGCTCCAAGCGGAGCAAGCTCCTCAGCCTTCCACAAAAACTGGGCGCGCTTCGAGGTGGTGGACTCAAAAAACGGCGTTACGTAGACCACTTCACCGGGCTGAACCACGGATTCGGACACCACCATGTCTGCGACATACTGGGCCGCCTCGAGCCAGACGGAGTCCTGCACCCCTTCGACGTAGGGCACCAGGTTCGTCGTGTCAAATGGCGCATCCGCGAGCAGCTGAAAGGGGTGCTGCAAATCCGCACTGTCCAACATGCCGGTATGGTCAAACAGATAGGTGTAGGACAGATAATCCCACTCACCGCAAGCGTATCCAAGATTACCCGCTGTGCCATCCTCAAAACACTTGAGGGTATACTCCATCAAGACCTTGCCGTATTCTACGCCGTTATCCGAAGGCGGGAAGTTGAACCACCGGCGGCCAGGGCTGTCATAGGCCGTTTCCGGATTGTTCTGCGCTTCAAAGGTGTAGGTCTGAACCGTTGTGGTATCTGCATGTAAAACACTGCACGAGACGCTCAGCACAAAAAGCAATGAAAAGAGGCGAAAGACAGATGGATTCATGGGGAAAAGTTAAGACCGGCCAGGATAGACTTTCAAGGCTGCCGCGATGACCGCCACAGCGCGTCGGATGGCACTTTCCTCGAGGACGTAGGCAATGCGGACCTCGTCTGTACCGGCGCCGGGGGTGGCATAAAACCCACTGGCAGGGGCCATCATCACGGTCTCCCCGTCCACATCAAAGTCCGAGAGGATCCACTGGCAGAAGGCATCGCTGGAATCAATGGGCAGCTTGGCCACCGCATAGAATGCGCCGCCGGGAGTGGGCACGGTAACACCGGGGATGGCACGCAGGCCTTCAACCAGTGCATCGCGCCGGCCCACGTAGGCCGCCTTGACCTGGTCGAAGTAGGAACGCGGCGTCTTGAGCGCGGCCTCTCCGGCAATCTGCCCCAAGGTCGGGGGTGACAACCGGGCCATCGCGAAACGCATACACGCCTGCCGAAGGGCGGCATTGCGCGTTACCAAAGCCCCCACCCTCGCGCCACACATGCTGTACCGCTTGGACACCGAGTCCATCAACACCACGTGGTCATCGAGGCCGTCCAAAGACAGCACGCTGCGGGGCGGAATGTCACCGTAACAAAACTCGCGGTAGACCTCATCGGCAAACAGGTAGAGGTCGTGCTCGAGCACCAAGCTCCGAATGGCGTCAAGCTCGGCATCGGTATACACATATCCCGTCGGGTTGCCCGGGTTGCAGATGAGGATGGCCTTGGTCCGATCGGTCACCTTCGCGGCAATTTCCGCCACCGGTGGCAGGGCAAAACCGTCTTCAATGCGGGATGTCACCGGCACCACCTTGACGCCCGCCGACATGGCAAACCCGAGGTAGTTGGCATAAAACGGCTCGGGAATGATGACCTCATCGCCCGGCTCGAAGCAGGCTTGGAAAGCAAAAATCAAGGCCTCGCTTCCGCCTGTCGTCACCAGGATCTGATCGGGGCTGACTTTCACTCCAACAGAAGCGTAATAATCCGCCAACCCATCGCGGTAGGTGGCAAATCCATCACTGGGGCTGTATTCGATGACGGTTCGCTCCATGTTGCGCACCGCCTCAAGGGCCACAGCGGGGGTCTCAATGTCGGGCTGACCGATATTGAGGTGAAGGACCTGACGGCCGGCTGCCTTGGCGGCAACGGCATAAGGGGCGAGCTTCCTGATGGGGCTATCGGGCATGGCCTGCCCTTTGGTTGAGATGCGCGGCATGGTGAAAAGAAATGGTTCTGCTGGCGACGGCAGCGCGAAGATAACCGCCCAAAACAGAGGAAGCCGACCCTGATGGGCCGGCTTCCTGAAGTTCGAGTTCCGCTTGAGATTACTGGGTCACCAGCAACTTCTTGACGGCCATGTATTCGTCGGAGGTCAATCGGATCTGGTACATGCCCGCATCCAATCCTTGGGCGTCGACCGCCATGAAGTACTCCACGTTGTTCATGGCATTGCCGTCGAACAACTCTTGGACGAGTTGGCCAGCCATGTCGTACAAATCGATGCGCAAACGCATGTTGGTGGACACCACGAAACCAAGCTGGCTGATGTCGTTGGTTGGGTTGGGCTGCAATCCCGTCACACGGATGGGTTCCTTGAGGTCTGAACCGACAGACACATCGAACGGATGGTGACCGGCACCTTCTCCGCTGACCCCTGCGTCAACAGGCGCAGACATCGCCGCATTGGTCATGGAGTATCCGAAAGTGGTCTCGTTGCCGCAGGCATCCGTGACCGTGTAGTCATAGGATGCTGTCCAAGGCATGACACAATCCAAATCCAACATGATGTCACCGCTGGAGCCCAACATGCCCTGAGAAGCGCCGTTGACCACCAATTCACCACTCCAGTAGAACCATGCACTGGCGCCGTAGTTGGCGTTCTGGTTGTTGGCACCAAGACCAACCTGCAGTCCATAGAAGTAATTCATGGGTTGGTGGGTCAGGCTCAATTCTGAGCCAGCATAGATGCCGGTACCGAGCATGCCGCCGGTCTGCATGATGAAGTACTCCCAACCGGTCCACACCGTGTCTCCTGGCAACACCTCAGCGCAGTCTTTTTTGTAGCCGCGACCGAGGCCACTCCAGGTGGTCCAGTCGATGGCCGCGTTGTAGTCTGCATTCCAAATGAAACCACCGGTTCCATCGGCATTTTCGACTTCTACCTCAATGCTGATGGTTTGGTCGAAACGGCTCTCGACAATGTTCACGCCGCCGGGGACGATGGTGAACGCTGCGCCATTAAATGGCATCCCTTCCAGCACAATGGCCGCTGGAGCACCACCGTTACAGGCGTCGGCTCCATTGAATGCCTCAGGCGTAGCCGCACCGCAGAAGTTGTCCGCTGTCTCCGTAGGAATGAACCCTCCCAACACTTCGGTCACCTCGATGCTCACATCGCTGCACGCATCCTGCGCTTCCAAGTCTGCCGGACCTGGAATGAAGATGAAGTCAAACAATCCGGTCGCCTCTTCTTGGGTCAAGGTTTCGCCATTGGCAATGCCTTCGCTGTCGGTGATCTGCGGGGCCGTGATGTCATTGAACGTCACCGTCTGAGTGGCGGTGGCCATCCCGCTGTTGCCGCAGTCGTCCGTCGCTGAGGCCATGTAAGTCCTCACGATGGTATAGCTACCGGCATCACCACAGAGGTAAGCAGGATCGCTGTCCACGAAGGACACAACGCCCACCGTGGGAGCGTCAGTACAGTTGTCCGTAGCACTCGCCGTCACAGCAGATGCAGCAGGCATTTCGCCATTGCAGTCGGCATCGAGGTCGATGCTCAAATCGGCGGGCACTCCGTCGAGGAACACCACCGGAGCGGTCGCATCGATGACGGTGATGTGCTGGATGGTCGTATCAGAGGCGGTATTGCCAGAGGCATCCTCTGCGATGATGATCCAACGGCGGTCAAACTCGCGGCAGCCTGCAATGCCCGTCTCATTGATTTCGTCGTACACAATCTCGACATCGGCTCCGCAATTGTCAGTGGCTTCATACCAAGGAGAACCCGCACCAAACAAATCTGCAATGTTCACGCAGCCATCACCAGCATACAATGTGTAGTCCTCGAGGTCGAAGATGTTGACCTCCGGGCTCTCATTGTCCTCCACGGTCACCAGCGCCATATCACTCGCCACATTGCCGTTCATATCGGTCACGGTCAACGTGACTTCTCTTGGACTGGCTGTTCCAAGATCACTGCAATCGAAACTCATAACGTCGATGGTCATGCTGGCGATGCCACATGCATCCGCGCTGCCCGCGTCAATGTCGGCCACCGTGATGCTGGCCTCGCCGTTGGCATCGAGTTCCACCGTGATGTTTTGGACGGCTACAATTGGTGCCGTGTTGTCCTGAACCGTCACAGTTGCTGTAGCAGACGCCACATTTCCATTGTTGTCTGTGACTGTCAAAGTGACCTCCTGATCCCCTACGTGACTGCAATCAAAGGCCGTTTGGCTCAATGTCCGGGTGGCAATGCCACAGGCATCGCTGCTACCTGCGTCCAGGTCATCCACCATCAGCGTTGCCGCGCCAGACGCGTCGAGTACCAAGGTGTGGTCTTGAATCAGGACGGTCGGAAGCACTTCGTCCAAGACCAATACGGTGATGGTCTGGGAAGCGGAATTGCCCGCAATGTCGGTGGCCGTGAACGTCACAGAATTGCTGCCCTCGTGGCTGCAGTCAAAGTCAGTTTGGCTCAAGGCGAGCTCCAGCGCATTGAAGTCATCCGAAGAACCCGTATCGACATCCCCAGTAGACAATGTTGCGTTTCCAGCACCGTCAAGATGGAGGGTGATGTCCTGAGCGGACGCGATGGGATCCGTGGTGTGCACGATCGCGTTCAAGAAGGCGAAGATGCTGGACTGACCGCAGTCGTCGATGTGCAGGGCACTGAACTGGACGGGACCATCTGTGAAGGGTCCGGTTTCGAATTCCGCGTAACCGTTGTCCACATCGGTCTGATCGATGGTGTAGGCTTCAATCAAACTACCGTCTATGTAAAGCTCTACCACATCTCCTGATTCTGCAGATTCGGTTCCTGAACCTGTAAACATCACCCGCATGGTGGGCGTGGTGTCGTTGGTGATGTTGTCCGTGGCATCCATTCCGCTGTCCTCAGAGAACAAATCGATGAGTGGGCAACTCGGGGCCACATTGTCGATCACCGTGAAGGTGGCCTGTGTGGTACTGCTGTTGCCATGAATGTCCGTCACCGTGAAGGTCACCGTCTCAGTGCCTGTGCTGCCACAATCGTCACTCAAACCGGTGCTGTTGTTGGACCAGCCGCTGATGTCGCAGTTGTCGGTCGCCGCTGCACCCCCGTAGTTGCCGAGCCAGGCTGCAAAGGCAGCGGCTTCGCCACCATCACGCTGGTAAGTGTGGTCCTCAGCCAACGGGCTGATGACGGGGTTTTCGTCGTCGGTCACCGTCACCGTGAAGCTGCTCGTCGAAGTATTGCCGTTGATGTCCGTCGCCGTATAGGTCACCGTCGTGGTACCTACTGCGAACACACTGCCAATGGCGTGGGTCGCGGTCAACGAGGCCACACCGCAGTTGTCGGAGGCGGTCGGTGCCGTCCACGAAACCGCGGCGCTGCAGTTGCCTGCATCGTTCGACTGGGTGATGTTGGCGGGGGTACCACTGATGGCAGGATCCTCATCGTCCGTCACCGTGATCGTGAAGGAACCCGTTGAACTGTTGCCATGGATGTCGGTCGCCGTATAGGTCACCGTCGTCATGCCTTCTGGGAAGGCGTCTCCTGGATTCGCAGTGGAAGTGAAGGTGGCAATCGCACAGTTATCGGTGGCCGTAGGGGCCGTCCAAGTCACATCGGCCTCACACTCGCCGGCATCTGCCGTTTGTGTGATGTCCGATGGCAAACCGCTGATCACGGGTTGCTCATTGTCGGTCACCGTCACCGTGAAGGTCGAAGTCGTGGTGTTGCTGTGAATGTCCGTTGCCGTGTAGGTGACTGTCGTCGTGCCCACCGCAAAGGCATCGCCACTGTTGTGGGTGGAAGTGAACGTAGCGATGGCGCAATTGTCAGCCGCCGTGGGGTCCGTCCAGCTGGCCACCGCGCTGCAATCGCCGGCGTCGTTGTTCAGGGTGATGTTGGCCGGCGTGCCGCTGATCGTTGGATCCTCGTCATCCGTCACCGTCACGGTAAATGTCTCCGTGGTGGTGTTTCCATTGACATCGGAGGCGGTGAAGTACACCGTTGTGGTTCCCACAGCAAATGCATCCCCGCTGTCGTGGGTCGAAGTGAAAGATGCGATGCCACAGTTGTCCGTCGCCGTGGGGGCCGTCCAGTTGGCCTCCGCACTGCAATCGCCCGCGTCGTTGGATAGGGTCATGTCGGCTGGCACACCTGCAATAACAGGATCTTCATCGTCAGTAATGGTCACCGTGAAGCTGGCCGTGGAGGTGTTGCCGTTGACATCCGTGGCGGTGTAAGTCACGGTCGTGTTGCCCACCGCGAAGACACTACCGATGGCGTGAGAGGTCGTCAAGGAAGCCACACCACAGTTGTCGGAAGCGGTCGGAGCCGTCCATGAAACCGCAGCGCTGCAATCGCCTGCATCGTTGGACTGCGTGATGTCAGCGGGCATGCCACTGATCACAGGGTCCTCATCGTCGGTCACTGTTATGGTGAAAGACCCCGTGGAGCTGTTGCCATGAATATCGGTCGCTGTGTAGGTCACCGTTGTTGATCCTACTGCGAAAGCGTCACCAGCATTGGCGTCGGACGTGAAGGTGGCAATGGCGCAATTGTCGGAGGCCGTGGGGGCCGTCCAGGTCACATCGGCCTCGCACTCGCCGGCATCCGCAGTTTGCGTGATGTCGGAAGGCATGCCACTGATGACCGGGTCTTCATCGTCGGTTACCGTCACCGTGAAGGTGGAGGTGGTGGTGTTGCCGTGGATGTCCTCTGCCGTATAGCTGACCGTGGTCGCTCCCACTGCAAACGTATCGCCGCTGTTGTGGGTGGACGTCAATGTGGCATCACCGCAGTTGGCGGGAACCGTGGGGGCCACCCATGTGATGACCGCACCGCACTCGCCGGCATCAGCCGTCTGCGTAAGGTCAGATGGCATGCCCGCAATGGCAGGATTATCGTCGAACGTGATCGTCACGTCAAAGGTGGCCGTAGCGGTATTGCCCGCCAAGTCGGTGGCCGTGTAGGTTACCGTAGTCGTTCCCACATCAAAAGTGCTGCCGATCGCATGCGAGGGGGTGAAGCTGGCAATGCCGCAGTTGTCCGCCGCAGTTGGCGCGGTCCACGTCACCACTGCACCGCAGACACCGGGGTCGTTGGTCTGGTTGATGTCACCGGGCATGCCCGCAATGGTGGGGTCTTCGTTTTCCTCTACCGTGATGGTGAAGCTCGCCGTCGTGGTGTTGCCGTGAATGTCCGTGGCCGTGTAGGTCACCGTGTTCTCACCGATTCCGAAAGCATCGCCCGAATCGGCATCAGAGGTAAATGAAGCGATGCCACAATTGTCGGCCGCTGTAGGCGCCGTCCAATTGACCACTGCTGTGCACAATCCCGCATCAGAGGACTGTGTAATGTTGGAGGGCATGCCGCTGATGACAGGCGCTTCGTCATCCGTCACCGTCACCGTGAAGGTGCTCGTGGTGGTGTTGCCCGAAGCATCTGCGGCCGTGTAGGTCACGGTCGTGGTGCCCACCGGGAAGTCGTCGCCACTGCTGTAGTCGGAGGTAAACGTGTCCACGGAGCAGTTGTCAGACGACGTGGGTGCCGTCCAACTGACGGCTGCGGAGCAATTTCCTGCATCGTTGGTTTGGGTGATGTTGGCCGGCATGTCGCTGATGGCCGGATTCACGGCGTCCTCCAAATCGATGTGCTGGGCCATCGTCGTGGTGTTGCCACAGCTGTCGGTGGCCGTGTAGACGATGTCGTAGGCTCCGTCGCACGTATTGCCGTCGAGTGTGATGGCCGCCTCAGTGGAGGCGAGCTCGACATTGTCGCTGAAGCTCACGTAGCCATTGGCCTCGAGCGCAGCCAGCGGGCTGTTGCCAGCGCTGAACGCAATGTTGTCGATGAACAGACCCTCGGAACCGGAGTTCGACTCCAGGCTGATGTGCAGCTCCGCGTCATCAAATCCGTCGAGGTCGAGCGTGGCGAGGTTCCATTGTCCCTCGATGCCCAGACCGTCGATGTCCTGATAGTCGGTGTCGACGAGGTCGACCTCCCCACCGTCGGCCACCACCCAGATGCGGATGCGGTCGGCAGTCTCCCAGCCCGTGGACTGCGGGAAGTAGTCGAGCGTGAGCGTCACTCCGCCCATGCTGACGTCGACGTTGTCAAACACCACTTCCATGATGCCGTCGGTGTCCTGCATCTGGAAGCCTTGGCTTCCATCCGTGTAGGCACCCACTGCACCGGTGAAGCTGGTCACACCCACGAAATCTCCGTCGGTGAGTCCGTTGCTGCCTGTGCTGTAGTAGTAGCTGGTGAAGCCCATCTCACCGCCGGTCGACATGAAGTTCACATCGGACTGGCCCGGATTGTTCACCAGAGCGTGGTCGGCGGCAGCATCGCCGGTGTCGACGTACTGGTCCCCGCTGGTCCCCTCCTCGAAGCTCGTGTAGGCGAGCACCGTGGACTGGTCTCCTGCGGAAAGGTCGAAGCTGAACAGGTCCCACGCTGCGGTGGTGTTTGCCAACGCCGTGATGTCCGGAGCCGAGGTGTCGGCCACCTGTATGGTCTGCACATCGGTCACCGTCGTGGCATTGCCACTGGCGTCGGTCACCGTGATGGTCCAGGTCCGCTCGAAGGTGTAGCAGGCCGAAGCCGTGTAGCTCGTCGTCACATCGGCGTAGCTGATGTCCACGCTGTTGAAGTCCGTCTCCGGGGCCGCCGGACCGGCACCGGCCCAGTTGTTGATCAACAGGGCGATGTCGCTCGCGTTCTGCGGCTGGCCAGAGTTGTGGTTCGTGCAGCCGCTGGCGGAGGATCCGTCGCTGTACACAATCCAGCCGGACTCATCCCAGGCACCGCCATTCGGGTCCGTGTTGGAACCGGCACGCAGGGCGATGCCGTCCTCGAACTCGTGACAGGTGTTGGATCCGTCCTCGCCGGCCACGCCGAACATGTCGATGATGTTGGAGCTGCCGTCGATGATGGCGATGTTG
>Ga0213865_10002448_pt1 | contig 11685 bp, 12 predicted proteins | sample PICome_6_FD_160100 | JGI IMG/M metagenome (GOLD analysis project Ga0213865, IMG submission 160100) | Coastal seawater microbial communities near Pivers Island, North Carolina, United States - PICO282 | ecosystem: Environmental > Aquatic > Marine > Coastal | place: USA: North Carolina...
CGGCAGCGGCAGCAAGTCAAGCGGCAGCGGCGGCGAGCGAAACTGCGGCGGCAAACAGCGAAAGCGCAGCCCAAACTGCACAGAACCTAGCGGAAGTTGCTCAGAACTTGTCCGAGGTGGCGCAAGGGCATTCTGAAACAGCACAGGCTGCGTCAGAGACAGCGCGTGATGCATCTCAAGCGGCTCAAGCGGCAGCAGAGACAGCGCAGCAAAACGCTGAGTACAGCGAGCTAGGGGCTTCTAACCAAAGAAGCGCTGCTCAGACTGCACGAACACAAGCTCAAACAGCACAGGCAGCGGCAGAAGCGGCCCAAGCAGCGGCGGAGCTAGCACAGTCAACAACTGAGAGCGTGTTCGATCAGTTTGGCGATCAGTACCTAGGCTCTAAAACTTCTGACCCAACAACAGACAACGACGGTGACGCCCTAAATTCAGGTGACATTTACTGGAACTCAAGCACTAACACGCTGCGGTTCTACAATGGTTCAAGCTGGGTTGCTCCAGAAACAATCGCTACGACTGAAGCTGCTAACGCGTTGGCAAGTTCTCAGGCGGCGGCAGCAAGTCAATCTGCGGCAGCAACTAGCGAGTCGAATGCATATAGCCACATGCAGAACGCAAACAGCTATATGAACAGCGCGTTGACGAGTAAAAACGCAGCGCGTGCAAGTGAACTAGACGCCGAAGCAGCACAGACATCTGCCGCAGGCAGCGCCTCAAGCGCTCTTAGTTCTAAAAACGCCGCCGCGAGCAGCGCGTCAGCAAGCTCCAACAGTGCAGCCCAATCAGCAAACTCCGCCTCTCAGAGTGCCGCGAGCGCTAGTGCAGCTGCCACATCAGAAACCAATGCGGCAACGAGCGAGACCAATGCAAACAATTACAAGAATGCGGCGCAGTCAGCTCAAACCGCAGCGGAAGCTGCACAAGCCCAAGCCCAAGCGTTGGCGGATTCAATCGACTCCGAAACGTTGAACGGCAAAATCGACGACAATGAAGTCTTAATCTTAGCAGAGGTGTTCTAAAATGAGTATCGACATTTCAACCTTTACTAGCACACTTCAGACAAAACTGAATAATGCTAGCGGACTAGCGGAGAAGGAACTTCTTCTCCTTACAAAATCACTGGAAGCGTTTTCTAGTGTCTACGACATGCAGGACATGGCGACTGCCATTAGTCAGGTAAATACTTACGTTGCAGACCAGTTGGGAACCATAGATGATACTATCAATACTGCACTTGCAAACGTTCAGCCAGTTTCTTCTATGGTTAACCCGACCATATCACAGGTTGGGTCCGCTATTGGGCAACTCTGGTTCAATAACGAGACAGGCGAGGCGTGGTATTACGGCGGCACTGGCCTATTCAACACACATATTTGGATCGGCTTCGGTTCTTCTGTTGGCAACATGATTGCCAAGAAGCAAGGTGTTACCTACGCAAACGGAAACTCTCTTTCTGACAACCAAACCGTAGAAAAAAGCTACACAGTCCCATCTGGAGTGAGTAGCGCGTCAGCGGTCTTAGTCGGCTCAGGCGGTTCGGGTTACTATAACTGGGCTAACTCAGCAGGTGGCGGCGGCGCTTTGGCTTGGGCAAACTTTTCTGTGACACCCGGAGAAATTCTTACGTTTACAATACCGGGAAGATCGCAAGGTACTAACCACGGTAAAGATTGTATTCTAACATCTAACACTCGCGGTGAACTCTTCCGTGCGCAAGGCGGACAGCACAGCGCCACATCACGCAACACTAGCTACGGTAACCCAAAAGCTGGAGCAATCACTCCGGGCAACATAGACAGCGGTCGCGGCGGTCTGGTATCTCAAAACGGTTACGGTGGAGGCGGCGGCGCAGGCGGCTACACAGGTTCCGGCGGTAACGGTTCTTACGGTAACACCAAATGGAACACCAACCCTTACAACAATAGCGAAAACGGTACTGGCGGCGCTGGAGGCGGTTCATCAGGTTATGAATCATCTACTTACGGTTTCGCGGGCGCTGGCGGGGTCGGCTTATACGGCGAAGGCCCAAGCGGTATGGGTGTCACTAGCAACAACGGCAATAGCTTCTACAGCGACGGACGTTACACTGGTAAAGGCGGTTCCGGCGGTTTTGACGGTGCTGACAACAATAACTCGAGCCACAATGCACGCGGCGGCGACGGCACAGGTTTATCTACTTACACAATATACCACGGTGAAGGCGGCGCTTATGGCGGCGGCGGAGGTGGTTCCGGTACCTCAGTAAGTAGTACAAGCCAATTCTGTCGAGGCGGTTGCGGCGGCGCTCGCTTATTGTTTGGCGGTACTTACCCGAACAACGCTGAACATGCTGGCACTGACGAGTCAGTTGTAGCAACCTAATAGGAGTAGAGATTATGACACCTGAAACACCAGAAGAAACAATCGCTCTGAATGCTGTTCGTATGGTGCGTGACGCAGTGCTAGCAGAAACTGATCGTACACAGTTCCTCGACAGCGGGTTGGATGAGGCGACTCAAACATCCTATGCGGGATACCGTCAGTACCTACGCGACTTACCTGCGACTATGACAACTGAAGAAGTCATGTCGTTTAGCGGAGAAGTCCAGACTCACGACGAATGGGCTGCGGCGTAATGAAAGTAGGGGGGCTTCGGCCCCTCGACTGCATGTAGAAAGGTTAGGCATATGGCGGTTAGCGAGGCGCGGGCACACGCACTTTTCCCAACCCACGTATTTTCCGCCAATGTCACCGACACTGCGGTTACTGACCTTGCGTGCAAGTTGGCATATGAGTTTGCCGATAAATGTGAGGAGCCTTTGCTTGTTTCTAGGAAATGGGATGAGCAACAACGCAGTGCCGTATCCGCTATCAAGAAACAGTACGGCATAACGTCTTTCGGGGATAACAGGCACTTATTTGACGATCCCGTGTGGCATCCTGTAGCCGACGCTATTATCACTGCGAGTCGCGCTATGTTGTCCCATTACCATGACGATGTTGCTAGAAACGTTACGATGACCACCATGTGGTTATCTATCTACCCTGAAGGCGGCTACATCCCAGAGCATAATCACGCTAACGCCTTGTTTAGCGGGTCTTTCTACGTGAAAGCTGAACCCGGTGCAGGCGGTCTTACTTTTCGTGACCCTGCTTGGATGACAAAGACTGCAATGACCCCCTTGGTTGAGGGTAAGTCTTTTGAACCGATAACAAAAGAAACCTGCGAAGTTAACACAGGTAAGATTGTCTTATTCCCCGGCTACCTACCTCATACTTCAGTAGAAAATAACTCAGGCCAAGATCGTATCATCGTTGGCTTCAACTTGGATATGAGGTGACCAATGGCTCCTGATATGGTTATGGCTTGGAACTTTTTAATCTCTGTCGTGGTCGGTTTGATCGCGTGGAACTGGCGCGTGCTGCACCTCGAGCTACAGCGCGTTACTATTTTACTCAACCGCACCCGTGAGGAGATGGCGAAAGAGTATGTTACCAAAGCCGAGGTACACGCCGACATAAACAGGGTTTTGGATAGACTAGAAGGACTGGACGCCAAATTGGATCGTTTAGTCGAAAACAGAAAATAGGTCATGTGCCTGCTCGTTCTTATAACATACGGGCATGTGATGATAGCAGGGGATTTGTTTCTATATAAAGCCTGCTTTTACAACTGCGGCTCAAGGCCAGACAGTTTCTTCGATAGGGTTTACCGCACAAACCCACAAGATTACTGCCCCGCTAAATTGAGGTACGCATGATTGATCCTATTACAGCAGTTGGCCTCGCGACTTCCGCGTTCAATGCCATCAAACACGGCGTATCTGTAGGTCGTGACCTCCAAGACATGACTGGACAACTTTCCCAGTGGGGTAAGGCATTTTCAGATTTTGCTTACGCAGAGGAGAAAAGTAAGAATCCTCCGTGGTATGCATTCAAAGGCTCCGATGAGGAAACAGCCCTCCAGATATTCGCGCAGAAGCGCAAAATGGAAGAAATGCGCAAAGAGATAAAAAACCATATCAGCTTTGTGTACGGTCCAAGCGCATGGGAAGAAGTCTTGTCGATTGAGGCGAAGATGCGCAAGCAGCGCAAAGAAGAACTTTACCGCAAAGAAGAACTAAAGAACGCCGTACTGGAGTGGACCGCAGGGATATTAGCGGCTGTGTCTGGTGTGGGGATGATGGCGGCAATTATATGGTTGATCGGACACAATCAGGGGCGGTGGTAGAACGGGGCAAAAAGTACGCAGTTTATGATGAGAGAGGGATGCTACTCATCATCACCCACCACAGAAAGGTAGCAGAGAGGTATCTACAAAAATGGCTGAAAGCAAAAAAGACCCAAGGTTAGCAAGGGCAGGCGTGAGCGGTTACAACAAACCAAAACGCACACCTAACCACCCGACTAAGTCTCATGTCGTTGTGGCAAAAGAAGGCGATAAAGTAAAAACTATCCGCTTCGGCGAGCAGGGCGCTAAGACCGCAGGCAAACCAAAAGCGGGTGAATCCGACAAAATGAAAAAGAAACGTGCGTCGTTCAAGGCTCGCCACGGTAAGAATATCGCCAAAGGTAAGATGTCTGCGGCGTACTGGGCGAACAAGGAAAAGTGGTAATGGCTTACGCAAAAAAGAAAACGACAACTAAGAAACCCGCTTTCAAACCCTGTAAGGCTTGCCCAATGCCTGCTAAATGTAAGGCAGCAAAACGTTGTTTGGGTAAGAAAAAAGGAAAGTAGACACTTATGGAAAACAAATCCATAATGTGTTAACACGTAAACGTATGTAGAGGTTACAAGATGACCAAGGATGAGTATGACCTAAACGGTAATGGCAAGATAGACCCGGACGAACGCGAGATCATGTTGGAAGACCGCAAACGGCGGATGGAAGACGAAGACGCCAAGCGGGACGCGCAGCGTAATATGACTTGGTTCGCATTGTCAGGGATGGTCTTGTACCCGTTAGTTATTCTCATCGCCTCTGTATTAGGTTTCGATAACGCGGCTTCGCTTATTGCGGACATAGCTGCGGTCTACGTCGTGGCTGTCTCTGGTGTGACGGCTGCTTATTTTGGTTTTAACGCTCTGGAGGCAAAAAATGCTTCAAGCACTTATCGCTCCAATAGCTGAGTTGGCGGGCGGATGGTTAAAGAACAAAGCCACAGCCCAAGCGGCTCAAGCGAACTTGAAACTCGTCGAGGCGGAAGCCAAGGCGACAATAATGAAATCCGCCGCGACCTCGGAAGCGGAGTGGGAAAAGATCATGGCGCAAGGGACGCAGTCAAGTTGGAAAGACGAGTATCTCGTTCTTCTCTTCTCGATCCCTTTGATCTTAGCATTTCTCCCCTTTGAATGGGCAGATGAAGCAGTCAAGAATGGTTTTGCTGCTTTGGATGAGATGCCTCAGTGGTACAGCTACACCTTGGGGGTAATCGTCGCGAGTAGCTTCGCCGTTAGATCAGCCACTAAATTCTTTGGAAAGAAGTAACCAATGAAGCTAACTGTGAAACAGATTAAGAACTTAATGCCGGGAAACGACGACTGGGAAGAGTGGGTCGATCCTATCTGGGGGTTATTCCCGAACTACGGTATTCAATCTGCTGATCGTATCGCAATGTTTTTTGCGCAGTGTGGGCATGAGTGCCTAGACTTTACGGTGATGGAAGAAAACCTGAACTACAGCGAAAAAGCACTGAATAAAGTGTGGAAGAAATACTTTGGTGAAGGTACAGGCCGTAACGCTAAAGACTACCATCGTCAGCCTGAGAAGATTGCTAACGTGGTCTATGCAAACCGTATGGATAACGGTGACGAGGCGTCGGGCGACGGATGGCGTTTTAGAGGAAAGGGCGCGATCCAAGTAACTGGGCGTTACAACACTGCTAAGTTCGCGGACTATATTGGGCGTCCTCTTGATAAAGCAAACGAATACCTGCTTACTACAAAGGGTGCGCTTGAAGGTGCGCTCTGGTATTGGGACGCAAATGGCCTAAACCAATTATCCGATGACAGAGACATCCGTGGCGCTACTAAGCGTATTAACGGTGGCTACCACGGTATAAATGATCGAACCAATCGTTACCTACGGGCGCAAAACATTCTTTCAGGCCAAGAGCTTGTGTCTCCCTTAAAGATTCTTTTGAAGAAGGGTTCTAAGGGCGAGGAAGTTCGCAAGGTTCAATTTGCAGTGGGCCAAGAGCCGGACGGATGGTTTGGACAATTAACAGAACTAGCCGTGATCGCGTGGCAGGGTAATAACGGACTGACCCCAGACGGGATAGTTGGCCCTAAGACTTACAAAGCGATGATCGGTTAAGGTGTTTAGGAGTTAGCACATGCCAGTTTTGACAATTAAATCGTTTGGGGGCATAGCGCCGAAAGTTCCTGCTAGATACCTTCAGGACTCCCAAGCGCAGGTCGCTACAAACTGCCCTGTGTTTAACGGCAGTCTTCAACCTCTAAGCGGGTTGGGAAGCACAGTCCACACACTCACCAAGACAGGTGTCCCTAAAACTATCTACCGCTTTGGGCAGGATACCAAGTCCGACACACAATACTGGTTCCACTGGAATAAAGACGTTGATGTGTGCCGTGGGCAGATTGCGGGTGACGCGTCCGAGTGGACTTTCTTCACAGGTGACGGTGCGCCCAAGGCTACCTACAACGCTATAGCGTTATCGGGTCCAAACTACCCTGCGGAAACTAGACCTCTTGGTTTGGCGGCTCCGACGCAAGCATGTACGCCTTTGGCGAACGCCTTCACCCCAGATGAGTACCCTCCTGAGATTTACCTGTATTCTTCGCACTGGTCGCAGATGAGTACCGACTACGGTATATTTGTGAGTACGACAACAGACGACCCCGCAAGCTACACCAACGTGACCATAGGCGGCACTGGCCTTTCAGACATCATGGTGGCGTTAAATACTTCAGGTCTGCCAATCACAGCCGAGACTGTAGATAACTCAATAAGAGTTTACGGGGATACTTCAGGCGTAGATGCTCGCTTGTACATTAAGTACCAGACGGGTGTTGAGCCAAACTCTGGTTCAGATAACTTCACGTATCTGTCTTCCCCCAACCTAACAGCTACAGGTACTACGGATACTCAGGCGTTTCTAGTTGTGCAAGATGGTGAGATCGGTTCTATATCTCTAGGGGATATTATCGAACTGTACACAGATGATGCTACAGACGCAGAACCCATTGCAACCGTTACATCTAGCGGGTCGCACACTGCGAGTAGCCTAGCAACCACGCTCTCACTGGCGGCTGCGGGTAAAGTTACGATATCTGCTAAAGGTAGTTGTATTGTCATTCAGCCCGGCACTGAAGCCACGGGTGCAGATGGGTACATTAAGTACGTTCGTAAGACAGGTGTCTACGAAGAAGGTGAACTAACGGACAGCACAGTAGTTACTTCCTTGGATGCGCAAGGTTCTGAGTCTGCTGGCCCTGCAACTATGATCGTCACAAACGCCGACTTGGTTGCGGCGAAAGGTAAGTACCTAGAGGTCAAAGTAAATAGCAACGATCCTGCGTACATCGAACTACCGACTGCTTTCCAAATGGCAAGTCTCAACTTGCTAGGTGCTTACGGCTTAACCGTTGTTACTTACGGGCAGATCGAACCGTTTGCAGTCGTCCGCTCTGTTGCGACGGGCAGTAACACGACGTTCAGTCTCCGTGGCGGTTCATATGCAGATACTCCTGTTTACGCTCAGTTATCAGCAGAAGGTTACATTGACGAAGACCTAACTGCGGAAACGCGTATATACACATGGACATGGGTTAACAAAGAGTCAGGCTTTGAGTTTGAGTCTGCACCTGCTCCTGCGTCCGGTGGCGTTGAAGTTAAGACAGGGCAAACTGTCTCAGTAACAGGTTTACAGGATGTTCCTAGCGGCGAGTACCTTGTTACGCACCGTCGTATCTACCGCTCCACCGCAGGTGTTTATCTCTACGTGGCAGAAATCCCTGCTTCGGCAACATCTTACGTCGATGAGGTTGAACCCGACGCGCTGTCAGAAGAACTACCCACGTTAAACTGGGCAGAACCGCCCACTGATCTCAAGGGTTTGACGAACTTACCGAACGGTATGATGGCAGGGTTTGTCGGTCGCGACGTTTACTTCTGTGACCCGTATCACCCGCACGCGTGGCCTGAAGGGTATATCCAGACAATAGATTACCCAGTTGTTGGCCTAGGCCGCATGGATACCACGTTGGCGGTTCTAACCACAGGCTCGCCTTACTTTATTCAGGGTACGCACCCTGACTCAATGGCAGTCGTAAAAGCAGACATCCAACAGGCTTGTGTATCCAAGCGCAGTATTGTTAGCCACGGCGGTGCCGTTTACTACGCTGCCCCTGACGGGTTGATGCGCCTTGCACCGGGTGGGTCTGAGATCGTAACTGCTAACTACTTTAACTTTAAGCAGTGGCAGAATTACTTTAACCCCGAGTCTATCCACGCGTACCAGAACGATAACCAGTACATCGGGTTCTACGACACAGGAACTACACGCGGTGGCTTTATCTTCGACATGAAGAGTGGGCAGTTCATCCTACACGACATCTACGTTGAGGCGGGCTACCAAGACTTACAGCGTGACAAGCTGTTCCTTGCGCTCGACAACAAAGAGTTAAAACCTTGGGGGTTAGGCGTACCTAAGAATTACATCTGGCGATCCAAGAAGTTCACAATGCCAAAGCCAATGAGTTTTGGTTGGGCGCAACTTGAAGCCGAGGCGTACCCTATGACGTTAAGCTGTATCGCGGATGGTACGGTTGTTTCGACAAAGGTAGTAGAATCCAGAGACCCTTTCCGACTGCCAGTGCAGGTCGGGCGCGACTGGGAAATGCAGGTTGAGGGTGTCTCCGAGGTGTTCTCTATAGCTATGGCACATTCTGCATCGGAGCTACGTGATGGCTAAACTCCCAACGATTACGAGTAATATCCCGCGCGACTTGCGCACTTACCTTGATCGTGTTCGGGAGGCAATGAATGGTAATGGGCTTGATGACTTAGTCACCGCAAGACAACTCGTTGCCGCAGGTATTGCGCAGTATAACGGTGGGCTTACTCTTGCCCCCGGAGAAGTTGTAGCGGGTACTCCTCTGCGACCTAGCAACGTGGAGGCAAGTGGAGCCTTCGCGAATATTATGATTACGTGGGACAAGCCTGCGTACCAAGGTCACTCATACGCTGAGATATGGGCTGCGGCTCAAACTGAAGAGCAGAAAGAGTTGGGCGAAGACCCCAACCTAGGCCAAGCAGAACTTGTCGGTATGGCACCGGGTCAGTTCTTTGCTCACAACGTAGGTAACGCCGCAGTGTTTTGGTACTGGGTTCGTTTTGTGAATGTGCTTGGCGTTGTAGGCCCGTACCACGGGACAGAAGGTGTTCGAGGGGAAACTAGCCCCGACCCTGCCTACTTACTAGAACTACTAACTGGTCAAATAACAGAAGGGCAACTGTACCAAGATTTACAGTCACGTATCGACCTTATCGACGGCCCTATAACTCTTGCGGGTTCTGTTAACGACCGATTGCACCAAGAAGCGTTGGCCCGTGGCACAGCGATTACAAACTTACAAAACGTAGTTGAAGGCGAAATTGCGCAGCAGATCGAAACGATCACCGCCGCCGTTGATGGTAACACCGCCGCTATTCAACAAGAGCAGAGTGCTAGGGTAAGCGCCGACAGCGCAGAGGCACTACTTCGCACAGAACTTGCAGCACAAGTGGACGATAACTGGGCGGCTTTCCAAGAAGAAGTTACTGCTAGGGCCGATGCGGACAGCGCGATCGTACAGTCTGTTACTACTCTTGGCGCTACAGTAGACGATAACTGGGCGTCGTTCCAAGAAGAAATCCAAGCTCGCGTTGACGGAGACGAGGCAGAGGCTTCAGCGAGAGAAGTTTTAGCTGCTACGGTAGGCGATAACACCGCAGCTATCGAAGAAGAAAAACAAGTACGCGCCAATGAAACAGGAGATTTGTTTGGTCAATACACCGTCAAGATTGACCTCGATGGTTACGTTTCGGGGTACGGCTTGGCTAGCCAAGTGGTTGATGGTGTACCAACTAGCGAGTTTATCGTTAGAGCCGACAGTTTTGCTATAGGCGCACCGGGCGCACCGGGGATTGGGTACATGCTACCGTTCGTGGTTCAGTCGACGCCAACGACAATCAACGGTGAGAGCGTCCCTGCGGGCGTGTATATGAACTCTGCGTTTATCGTGAATGGTTCTATCACTAACGCCAAGATAGCCGATGCATCTATTGATAACGCCAAGATCGTGGAGATAGATGCAGGCAAGATTAACACAGGTTTCCTCGACGCCACACGTATCGAAGCAGGCAGTATTGACGCGGATAAAATCGACTCTCGTAATCTGACTATTAAAGATTCTTCAGGCAACATCCTATTCGGGGCAGGCTATAACTTAGACGTTAATAATATTGACGGTCTTGACGTTGCAGCCTCAACTTATATCGCGGCAGCTTCGATAGACTTTGCCCAAATCAATGACACTATTTACTCAGATGGGTTTCAGTCGGGGTCTAACGGGTGGAGGCTTTACAAGAACGGTAACGTCGAGTTCAACAACGGTACATTTCGTGGGCAGCTAGACACTGCATCTGCTACCTCTGGTAGCCGCCTAGAAATTGATGGCGACCAAATACGCGTCTACGAGGGCAACACCCTCCGCGTGGTACTTGGGAGGTTGTAATGGCATACGGCCTCAGTGTTGACGGGTTCAGCTTTAACTACGGTAAGTACAGTATTGTCCAGACGGGCGACGTGCCTATTGGGTCTTACTATTATTACTACAAAAGTAATTCGCCTGTTATCCAAGATTACACTGTGCTGTTTATCCCAACAGGCGTGCGCGATACGTCTGAAGTTCACAAACGCCCTTACTGGCAGGACAACGGTTCTTATATTGGTATCTACGGGTACTACGCCTCTAGTCCACACAAATACTTAATTTTGGGGCGTTAGATGAGCTACGGTATCAAAGTAACAAGCGACGACGGATACATTAACCTGCACAGTGATTACTCTTCACTTGTGTACGGCGGTGAGTTTACCCGTATCCAAGACCCCGTTCGGCCTGTATACCAAGGTGATTACGCTATCGGTATTAGCGAGTACGAGAAAGACGCGTACTATGATATGGGCTACATAACTCAGTATACTTTTACTACCGCTTGGCCTCTGTCTAAGGTTGTTCCGTTTTACCACCCTGCGTTCAACGGGCAAGAAGTTGCGATTATGGATATCGTTAACGACGGCGGTAATACTTGGGTCGTAAACCTTATATTTGACGGAAACGCATCTACCCCTCCACGCCTCTTCGTGTTTGTAGACATGAAGGACGTTCAGAATTACCTAAACGTTTCTGGGTACGGCATAGTGGTGTATGACCAAGTTTCGGATATTATTTTTAACAATCAGGTAAGACCTTTACGAGTTGATAGTGTTACGCTGATTGAACACCCTACTAACATCAAGACGACTGACCGAGGAGCATGTAGTAACTCTACAGGGGCTGAGTGCCACATCAACTTTTCGTCAAGCACTAACAATGACTTCGCAGGAGCTACAGGGGGTTCCACAAAACTTTATCACATAGTTCCAACAACTTACGGCGGGCTTGCGTACCAAAGTGAAGGTGGGTACGACCGAAGT
>Ga0213865_10002450_pt1 | contig 11679 bp, 14 predicted proteins | sample PICome_6_FD_160100 | JGI IMG/M metagenome (GOLD analysis project Ga0213865, IMG submission 160100) | Coastal seawater microbial communities near Pivers Island, North Carolina, United States - PICO282 | ecosystem: Environmental > Aquatic > Marine > Coastal | place: USA: North Carolina...
AAGTCCTAAAAGTTTCAAGACATATATGTTCCATGACATGTTCCATGAGGATCAGACTCCATGAGGGGTAGTCCAGAACCGATGAGACATTTTGTTGTCCCGAATTTTTCAAAAAAAAATGTCTCATCGGTTCTGGACTACCACCTCTGAAGTCCTAAAAGTTTCAAGACATATATATATGTTCCATGGGGATCAGACTTCATGGGGTAGTAGCAGAGTTATTGAATACCTTTTGTCGTCCCGAATTTCTTCTATTAAAAAAAAGTATCGATGAAATATATATGGAAGGGGTGACTCTACCTACCCCACCAGAAGGGTATGAATACATATTGAGGAAGAAAGTCTTTATCAGAAATAGAGATCCATCAGAGTTAACTCCGAGACAGTTAGCAACCCTGAAGTACCGTGAGAAAAACAGAGAAAAGATTTTGGAACACAAACGTCTCAAATATCAAAAGGAGAAAGAATCAAACCTAAGTAAAGAAGAAGATCCTGAAGTTTCCAAGTCAGAACAAAATGTCCAAATACACTCTTAACGGTACGCTCTATGCTCCCTACCAGGTCGAAGGTGTCCAATGGATGTCTGAAATGGAGAAGCAGACACAGGGACCCAAAGGTGGTTTTCTCTGTGACGAGATGGGTTTAGGAAAGACTATCCAGATTATCGCAACCATTCTGAAAAATCCAAAAAAACATACGCTCATTGTTGTACCAAAGACTATCGTGACCCAGTGGTCCAAAGAGATTAAAAAGTTCGCCCCGAACCTCAGTGTACATGTGTACGATGGCCCAAAGCGCACAAAGGAGGTGAAAGACCTTTTGGATCATGATATAGTTCTTTCACCTTACAGTGTGGTACACAGTAAGACTTCTGTGCTCGGTTTTGTTCATTGGGATCGTATAGTACTCGATGAAGCCCATGAAATTCGAAACAGACAGACGAGAACCTTCAAGTGTTTGAATACGTTGCGTTCCACCATAAGATGGTTGGTCACTGGTACACCTGTGTTTAACTCTATGGAAGATTTCGTGACTCTCTGTGCCTTTTTAGGATTTTCCAAACAGGTTGTCCAGGCGATGCACAAGGACATCAAGAGCATATACATTCTTCGAAGGACAAAGGCTGACAGCTCTCTCGACCTACCCTACTGTCATTTTGAGAATGTGGAGCTGGACATGTACGAGGAGGAAAGGAAGCTCTACGACTGTGCTTTTGCCGAATGTCAAGAGACCATCAGTCACGTGATGCGTACCACCACCTCCACGGAGGCCAGGAACATGCACATCCTCGAATGCCTCCTTAGGGTGCGGCAGATGATGATTTGGCCCCAACTGTATCTGTCCGGTGTGGCGAAGAAGATTGATCAGCCCGTTCAGAACTGGGAGCACAGAACCCACAAGATGGATAAACTTTTCATGTACATCGGGGGACACCCAGAAGAAAAGTCAGTCATCTTTTGTCAGTACAAGGGTGAGATGGACTACATCGAAAAGTCTCTCATGTGTACGGTGTTTCGCATCGATGGTTCGGTAGAGAAGGATGAGCGTCACAGGCGAATTGAACTCTTTTCGGCCGCACCTTCCAACAGTGTTCTCATCATACAGATAAAGTGTGGTGGGGTGGGGTTGAACATTCAGTGTGCCACCAGGGTATACATCATGGCCCCCTCGTGGAATCCTTCGACGGAACTCCAGGCTATAGGCAGGTGTCATCGCTCAGGACAGACCAAAGAAGTATTCGTGAAGAAGTTTGTCTATAAGGATACTCAAAAATACCGAAGTGTCGATCTGGCCATGATGTCTCTTCAAGGGCATAAGTCCGTGTTGTGCGCCGATGTCCTCAACGATAAAAGGATTGAATTTCAGATTCCGATGAAACATGAAAAATCTATAGACGCCATCAGGAAAATTTTCCGGTAGTATAATAAATGATTGGTACACGCGCCCAGGTTTTCCATGGTAACGCTGACATGACCGCTGGTGGTCTTCGCCAGAGTGATCTCGTGCAGAGTAAGGATGGTGCTATAAAGAGCAAAGCAGCTGTCGCCGCGGCCAAGAAGCGCATGAAGGCTGAGGGTTCCACCCACCTCGTCAAGGTTTTCAAGGCGAAGAAGGGTGATTTCAAGCTCCAGCCCAAGAAGGGTACGACGCAGTACAAGAAGCTCGTGAAAAAAATGAAAAAGTAAAGTAAAAGATGACGTTGGCCAAATGGGAAGAGGCTGTTCGCATAGCTAAAATAAAATTAAATAAAGATCCCAATAGTTATACCATGATTAAAGGTAAACTATTGAAAGAGGCGCAAACTATTTATCTGATGCTGATGGCATCTACAGAATAAATTGAAACCCCTTCAATTGTTGAGGTTCATAGACGACGAGTTGATGAAGTTTCCACGTGACACCAAACTTCTTATTCAAGAAATACATACTGTTCATCTCTACGATGGCGACACCTGAATTTCTTGCGTATAGTTTTTCTGTTAATTCAGTTGTAATGCTATTTTTATCCTTATCAAAAACACTCGCCTTCATCTCACCACCCACGGCTGTGTCTACTCTGACTCGAAATTTGGGTTCTCTATCCTGTGAGTGTTTGATGTTCGAATTAAACATTGGAAGAAGTTCTTCTACGGACATTTCCTTACCAAAAATATCCACACTCTGCCTGTGAATCTCTTCTACGATGGCAGCTTCTGTTTTTTGTAATGTTTCGTAAAAATGCCTGACTGGATTGTCTTCTTCCTCGTGTCCCTTCATAGAAAAGTCAATGTTCCATTTTGTGTTACCGACTGGTGGTGTAAACCCCGAAATACCAAAAGGCATGTACAGGCGAGGTGTTTGAATTCGCACGGGCTTACCATCCTTCGTGCTCAAAAAAATCCGTTCACTATCCTTATATTTAGAAAATTCAAGATTTTCGGGAAGAGTGTTGAACTTGGACATGTAGTTACTTTTCGCCTCAAAACTTTAAGCTGAACATGCAGTACATTCTGCTTCGAGACTAAATTGTATGGGTCGCGCCTTCGCTTTGCTCCTCAAATAATACATACCCGTCTTGAGACCAGATTTCCACGCGTACATGTGCATGGAGGAAAGCTTGGACAAGGTGGGATTCTCTACGAAGAGATTCATGCTCTGACTCTGATCGACAAAGACACCCCTGTCCGCCGCCATATCTATGATGACCTTCTGACTGATTTCCCACACTGTCTTGTAGAGATCCTTGATGTCATCTGGAATGTCCGTGATGTTTTGCACGGAGCCACCCGACTTGATCATGAGATTTTTCATCTCTTTGGACCAGAGTCCGAGTGCCTGGAGGTCTTTCACGAGATGTTTATTGACCACCACAAACTCTCCCGCCAGGGTTCTTCTCAGGTATATGTTCGTCGTATAGGGCTCGAAGCACTCGTTGTTACCCAAAATCTGTGAAGTGCTGGCGGTGGGCATGGGTGCCAAGAGAAGACTGTTCCTCGTGCCCTTCTTGACCCTCTCGCGCATGGTGTCCCAATCATATCTCCCACTGAGTCTCGGTTCCCTGTCCCACATATCGAATTGAAGAATACCCTGACTAAATGGTGAACCCTCGAATGATTCGTAGGGACCATCAACCTCTGCGAGTTCACAACTCGCCTCGAGACTGGCGTGGTACATGGTCTCGAATATATGTGCGTTTAAATCCCGAGAAGCCTCTGAACCGAAGGGCATCTTACACAAGATGAACACGTCAGCCAATCCCTGAACACCTATGCCGATGGGGCGGTGGCGCATGTTTGAACGTTCTGCGGTGGGTGTAGGGTAAAAGTTCCTGTCTATGACTTTGTTTAAATTTTTAGTGATCATCTTCGTGACCTGATGAAGTTTCTCGTGGTTGAATGTTCTCGTCTGTGGATCGACGAAACTCGGGAGGGCGATGGAAGAGAGATTACAGACGGCCGTCTCATCTGCGTCAGACTTTTGAACGATCTCTGAACAATTTCCAGTCAATATACCGTTGAAAATACCCATGTGTCTCTTGGGTTCGTTGAAACAATATGTATCATCAATTTCCCCGGTATCTTCGACAGAAATTATCTTTTCAAAATGAACAGCTTGACGATTAGGGAGTGTATCTATTTTCAAATCGAGACGTTTTGTTTTAAGACCCAGTGTTTTAAGACATTCGACCCCACCGCTTGGAATGAGCAGTCTCCATGTCTTTTTACATAAATATCTCCCCCCCGGCATGTCTCTCATATCTTCCTCACGAGCAACATTCATTCTCGAATTTACACCCATAGTTTGTAACATGAGTAATATATTATTGAGGAAATCATAATTGATTGACGAAAGGTGAATAGATACCCCTCTACCACCCGAATGTCTTAACACGCATCCATCACCATCTAAAACACCTGCCAGCCATGCGAGTTTAGATTCAAGTGAGTACTCATGTGGCACATCATACTTATCATCTATATCTTTGGGCAATCTCAGACGAAATCTGTTACATGTATCATTCGATATCAAATAATCATAATCAACAAATTCAAGAAGTTTTTTCTTTTCGTGATATAAATCTAACCATTTCTGTTCCGTGTATGAATTTGCCTGACACGTACCATCTTCGGGGTGTTCTTTTTTATTTTTTTGATGACGCATACACAGGCCATCCTGTGAAGTTGTTCCATCAGCACAGAAAAGACCATGCGTGTAAGCGTATTTTTTGATTTTTGTATTAGAATTAATCACAGGCAAAGAGTGTTTAATAATTTTCATATCTTTTTTTAAGTGCTGTGCTTCTACGGGTTCTTCTTGTCCAACAATCCAAAACTTATGATAAGGTGTGCAGCGAAGTGACAAACCCCTACTCGTATTCACTGTGAGCAGTCTTTGATTTTGACCAGTTTGTACGACGGTCACCTGAGAAAATTCTTCACCATTCCATATTTCTACTTCCTGATCTTTGAGTTCTGAAATAACTCGTTGGCCATCCCTAGTCAAAACACAGGTTTCAGGTGCGACGCATAAGTTTGAACTCTTGATGACACCTAAATTCTTCTGGTTGGACTTTTTGTTGCACGCATCCTTGTAGAGCATGTAGGGTGTACCCGTCTCACTTTGGGACTTGATGATGGACTTCCACACTTCCATCGCGGGTACCGTGGCGTCAGCCAGTCCTTCCTTCTCGTACTTTTCGTAGAGTTGTTCAAATTCATCCCCGTATACATCGGAAAGTCCCTTGGCCTTGTTGGGGCAGAAGAGAGACCACGTGCCTCCAGCCTCCACCCTCTTCATGAAGAGGTCGGGAATCCACAGGGCTGTGAAAAGATCGCGACAACGGGCTTCTTCGTCACCCTGGTTCAAACGAATATCCAAAAAGTCCATGATGTCCGCGTGCCACGGTTCGATGTACATGGCGATGGAACCCTTGCGTCGACCAGCCTGATTCACGTACCGTGCCGTGGCGTTGTACACGCGCATCATCGGGATGATACCATCGGAACGACCGTTCGTACCCTTGATGGGTGATTTATTAGCCCTGATATCGTGGATGTGCAAACCGATACCACCCGCCCACTTACTGATCTGAGCGCACTCCTTGAGTGTGTCGTACACCCCGTCAATACTATCTGCCTTATTTGAGATGAGAAAGCAATTTTCAGCGATAAGACCTTGTACAGCGTATGAATGATCATCCTTCACACCGAGTGTGTACACATATTCAGGAAGATCTTCGGTTATTTTTGTTTTAGAATTGATGCGTAAAAATATATTTCCGTCGATTTCAAGGGTACAGTTAGCCCTTTCAACTTTATTGAGTCTATCATCTGGGTACACCTTACGAACCCATTTCATGATTTCAGGAATCCATGGAAATTGCATACGACCGATGAGTGTAGTTCTACCCTTGTAAGGTTTGTGCATCAACGTGATTGAGGTATCAAAACCCACGGAACGCGTGACATGAAAAAGGGATGTGATGAGTGATTGATTTGTTAATTGCAGTATGACTGATCCACCGAGTGTACAACATCCATCTGTACTTACGAACCCGCCGACGAGCGCTGAAATTAAACCCCTGTTCCACGAATATATTTTTGACCATAAAAACTTTTCGGATGACCATCGCCCGAAGAGAATGTTAAAAGCATTTCCGATGGCCGAGTTTGTGAAAGATATGGACATACAATTTTGTTTTTTACACTTACTCTGGGTTGCATGTACACCAAGGTACTTTTCACCAATTTTCGTAATCTCTTCGATGAATTCAACGTTATTGGGATTTTGTGCAAAAGCGATACCACGGTGAGTCTGTGTCCTCCCATTGGTTCCGTTAGCACTTTGATACAGAATACATCCATCTCCGTACCACGAACCCAAAAACCATGCGAATTTTTCGTCTACAGTGATATATCGTTCAAACCATTCACCCTTCTTCGTAATACCATTTGGACGGTATTCACTAGTGAAATGTGTATTACGGCGCATTTTTGTCCCATTGAATTCAAACATATACGTCCACCTGTCTTCGGTCTGAACATCCTTGAGTACATCATACATATCGATGACTTCATACGGTTCATTGGTTGGGGTCACTTTAGGAATGGAAATCCAATCACCGACACGAAGATGTTCTATACTGTTCCACTGAGGAGACTCTTTCCAATTGAGTTGTTCCTTTGTGATGGACAAAAATCTGTGATTTCCAGTCACTTGAATACCTGGTGTTTTGTACACTTTTACATCGAAAAGAGTTCGATCACCCAAGAGGTTCTTGTGTGTCTGTAAGACAGGTTGAATGGACCCTGTGTGAGTGACTACGGTATCACCTATTTTTACATCCTCTATGGCAATTGGTCCACGGTTCGTAGTGAAAACCGGCGTTCCTGGGGTGAAGCAGCTGCTCATTTGTGGGCGATGCGTACCTGCGTTGAAAAGGGTGGGGGTAGCGTGGATGCACAAGCCTTTTGACATGGTGTCGTAGGTCACACGGGCAGCCTGGATATCTTCACCGTGAATACCCAGGGCGACACGCATGTACATGTACTGAGGAGTCTCCACTATGACATTCTTAACCTTCTGAAGATATCCCCTTTCGAGGGTTTTAATACCAAAATAACCAAACATGAAATCGCGTTCTGAATCTATGATGTCATTCAATTGAGGTGCGAGTCGTTGAATCTCGTCGGTGACTATACCTTCGCCGTGCAGGATGTTCATGGCTTCGATAAATGACTTTGGAGCAGTCTTCTGAATGTTGCTCGCGACGATGCGGGTAGCCAAAATCTCATAGTCAGGGTCGCTCGTGATCATACCGATACAAATTTCAGCCGAGAGTGTGTCGATTTCATGGGTGGTGATGTTGTCGTACATGGAAGAGAAGACTTGTTTGGCAATCATAGAAGCGTCCACATTTTCGGATAAACCGTATGTCAGTTTGGATATCCTGTTGGTAACCTTGTCAAACTTGACATCTTCGATACGTCCGGAACGCTTAATGACTCTCATGATAATTCTACTATGATTTTATTTTTTAATTAACACTTGAAATCCACACTTCTCACGGGTACCGGGCCAACGGTCTCAGCGTATCGGTTGGGCTGAAGAAAGCTGGTGTTTACAAAGAAAGGACCCTCCTCACCGGGCTTGGACACGGGGGGATAGGACGCAACGAAACAGTTGGGAGCCTGGCACACGGGTGTCTCGTAGTTGCACGCCTTGGTGCTGTACGCTTCATCGAAATCTGCTGCGGATATCATTTATAGTTTACACATAGTTTTTTTCCTGGAATATATTAAATGTGTGATTCACTTCACCTGAATTCCATCAAGCAGACCCCCACACCCCTGAACACCCTTTTCTTTTCGGACTTCAACCTGAACCTGATCCAGCGTGCGATCCGTCAACAGTTCAAAGATCAGACGGGTGTCGCCATAGATTATCAGAATAGAGATGATGTATTCAGCATCATGCGCGTCGTGTTCATCAATAACGCGGGTAACCATAGCGTGTCCGTGAATGAACAGGTAAAGTTCATGAATGGCCTCGTCATCAAGACTGCGCTGGGACAGATTAGATCAGGCGTTGCGCAGTTCATGGGATACATGCGTGACATAGATACGATGGCCGTCCCTCCTGATCCTCCCGCCAATACGAGTACATACGGTAATAAGCTACCCATGAACGATAAGATAGGAGTATAAAGCTTTTGAATGTTTATCGAGTAAGATGATGACCCTAAACTATTACAAGTCTGAAACTGAAAAAATATGCAAATCCAAGGGCTGGGATCAGGCCGAGATAGATACGGTATGGCTTTTACTTTCAGAAGAGTTCGGAGAGTTGGCATCGGCCATCAGGCAGTTCAAGAGAACCTACAAGAAGACAAACATGAAAAAGGAACGAGGAATAGACGTGATGATGGAGATGGGAGATGTATTCAGTTACCTGTTCCAACTCGCCCACATGTTGAATGTAGATTTAGACGCCATGTGGGAGGCTCACGGAAAAAAGATGCAACACAAAAAATATATATCACGTTAATATAAATGAGTAAGGATATGCTCAGCGATTCGAACACGATCAACGACTTCAACCCCTACGTGATGGGTGATTTCTCGTTACCAGGCGCGAGTAGACAACCTCAGGCTTTCGACCGACATCCCCTCCCTAGGCAAGAGAGTGATCCGTTCGTGCACAAGGAGAGTCCCATATGCGACTACGGGATAACAGCGGGCTCTAAAACCATAGACATGTGTCGCCCATCCAAACCTAATTGTTCTTTATCTAGACCCCTTGTACCAGGAAGGAATATAGATAGAGGGTTTACCACCACGTTCAAACAGGAGACAAAAAAAGTAATGGAAAAGGTTGCCGAAAAGGCGTGTTCACTTACATTTCCTAAGATGTTACTCATATTTCTGATTCTATTAATCGCATTACGTTAAATAATCTATCGAGGCGTTTTTCATTCGTGCAAAATTCAATCACATGTGGAAGTGTGTGAAGACAAATACTCCTCACTAATTTTTTTTGCCATTTACATCTGACGTTGATGATAGGAGGTTCGAAGGTGGGATCCACTATTTTGATAGTGTTCATGATACGAAGAAGTGAATAGATGTTATTATTCTCACACAGGAGGTTTTCCAATTGTATGAGAGCCATGACCCTTCTGGTCGTCAGCGTTTTTTCCACCATGGTATCCAAAAATTGTTCGTAGCGCATGGATTCGCGAGTCGATTTAATATCAGTCCAACCACCTATGGGTCGCGCGTCGAAGCATTCCGCAAAGTTCACGTAGCCATCGCCCTCGATGTATCTGGTATACTTGAGTTCTACACCCTCTCTCCCAGTGAGAGAGTCTTGAAACGTGTGGGCTTCCTTAAGGAAAGCTGGCATCTGGTTTGTATTCGGTCTTTTTCTCTAAGTGAGCTAAATCTTTTTCTATTTTCTTTTGAATACCCTCGCACGCATGTCTCTCGAGATGAAGACATCTAGGGCAGAAAGACCCATTACAGTAGAGGCAATCGATGGGTATGCCACACTTTTTCTTGCAACGTTGACAAGGCATGGTTGTATATAGAACGTATATTTTAAACCTAAGTGACACGAAGATTTGTATAAACGTCATGCAATCATGTTCCCATCCATCACCAACAACACGTTTTCCTACCTCTTGACTCTCGATGAGTTTCGAAAAGCATTTCCAGAGTCGGTGAGACCATCATGGATAAAACTCACCACCATCACCATGGTGTCATCCTTTTCGAAACCCATAAATATTGAAAAAATTCGCGAGGCGTTTGAAGAATCACCCATCACCTTGCACAAAAATACATTGGATGCGAAGGGAATCACGTGGCACCTGAAGCCCACAACCTTTTATAATCAAATCACACTCACATATGAAGACTGCTACAGCACCAAGTCCGTGAAGATTTTTCCAAACGGAAGCATTCAGGTGGCTGGATGCAACGATCTCATCAATTGTAAACACGTCATCACCAGCATAGAACACATTCTCAAAAAGTTTGACCCCGAGATTGTTCCCCCAGTGGATTCATTTCGGGTCGTCATGATAAATTCAAACTTCAGTCTGAATTACAATATCAATCTCATGAAGACGACCGAACACTTTGAAAAGTATTCAGATATTTTCAAAGTTTCTTTTGAACCCGACAGATATTCTGCCGTCAAGATAAAGTTTAAGCCAGCCGAGGACATGAAGGAAATTACATCGAGCATATTCAGTACCGGTAAGATCATCATCACCGGTGCAGAAACACTCAAGGAGATTGTCTTTGCCTATAACATCATCAACCATCATATAAATGAATGTCCGTCAATCAGGGTATCCAAAGCTGATCAGTCAGAAACATTCGATATCTTTTCAGGGTATAAAATTGTAGATGTAGTCGAGAAGATTAAAGCACTAGGATATTCTTCGTGGTCTCAAACAATCACGAATAGACAGATTTTTTTCTGATTGTAATATAAATGTCTCAGCGTCTCGGTATGGCCGACGGTAGGTGTTTCACCATCAACAACTCTTCCATGTTATACAATGATTTCCTCATGACCCAAAATGGTATTAAATTCGAGGATAACTATTCCTTCCGCAAACTCCTTCAAGAGAAGGGTCCCGACATGCTCATCAAGACTGAAGATCAAGACCAACCCTGTGGTATGTGCCACTCGACCCTTAATCTCTCCGGTACATACTGAGTGAAAAATAGAAAATAATTATAACAATAACTATCAGGAATGACAACATGTGCCGTATGTCTCAATGATGTGAGAGAGACTCGTAGTAATGTACCCATCAGGTGCGGACATCTCTTTCATTCACATTGTTTAGACAACTGGAAAAAACAAGGTAAACATACATGTCCTGTTTGTCGTAAAATATTCGATGGATCTAAATACAAAGTTCAATTAATTGTTCACAACATGGAGAGTGAAACATCAAACACACTTCCGGTGGAAAGTAGTTTTGCTTTGGATGTTCTCGATGTATTTTTCGATGTACAGAACCTAACTGACCTAGACAGCCTTCTTTCCGATTTTGGGGTGAGTGTGTCCGACCTTGACGCCCTTGTTCTTGACGCAGAATGAACTACAGTATTTATCGTAGTTGAGTCCAGGATAGTCCCTCGAAATCTTACGAGGATCCTTGATGAGCTTTCCCTTCGCACCGACCATGAGAGGACCACTAGCCCACCCTCTCTTATGACTAAAAAAATCACACTTGAACGTGATTAGTTTTCCAGGCTTCAACTCTTTCGCAGCCCTCTTTATACGCAAGACAGGTACTCCAAAGAAACGAGCGATACTCTCGTGAGTATCCCCTTTTTTCACTTTGTATTCAGTTTTACTATGCTGTTTGTAAAAATGAAAATCTCCTTGACAGAGATAATCACTCTTTTTACATTTGGCGATGAACATCATAATCTTATAAAACCCCGGTTTACACTTTGTACACGCCTTCGTAGCGTACACCTTTTTGGGGTTATCAGCCACCACAGCTTTGTTTAATCTTTGACACGCTGTGTACGGACCACCGGCATTCATGTTCGCTCTCTCACCAGGCTGAGCCTTCCACTGTCTATAATCTTTGAAATCATTCACAGCGTACGCATAGCAATTGTTATTATTTACTCCAACCTTTCCACTCCACCTTTTCATGGTGAATGTC
>Ga0213865_10002452_pt1 | contig 11677 bp, 10 predicted proteins | sample PICome_6_FD_160100 | JGI IMG/M metagenome (GOLD analysis project Ga0213865, IMG submission 160100) | Coastal seawater microbial communities near Pivers Island, North Carolina, United States - PICO282 | ecosystem: Environmental > Aquatic > Marine > Coastal | place: USA: North Carolina...
GCATTTCTAGCGCTCCTATAGCCTGTAACGGGCGCAAAGCTGTCTGAGATATTCGGTCAATACCTGCAAGAGAAGCGCTTACAGGGGCTCAGAGAGGGTACATTTAGCGCTAAACGACTGGCATTGAAAAGCTTAATACAGGTGCTGGGCCATAGGACGATTTTTGGTGGTCACTAGATATCCGAACTGATGCGTCTAATTTGGTTTCAGCGTTGCAACTAATTGCAATTAGTTGCACATACTAGTACTCAATGTCGCGTTGCCAGCGTCCCGCCCAAAATGGTAAATCTCGGTCGTTTGAGAAGGACAATGCGACGCATTGCCAAAGACGGTTCTTACACCACCCTGGCTGGAACCGGCTCTAGCAGCCCTGAAATGAATCAAAAATATGACCGATTATCATTCCCTGGGATGGCTGCAAATTGGCCGATTATGATTCCCTGTCTGGTAGGTAAAGCATTTATTGTTGATTCTGCGTTATGGCGACTCATGCCAATTGCATGGGTATTTCAAGCAAGCTAAGCAAAAGGCCCAATTAAAAAAGCTTAAAGATGAAGCCTATTTTTATTGCCGATGCCCGCCAAGTGAACCGTGTCATTACGTTTCAAGTGGTGGGTAAATAGACGGGAACGGACCTCCCTCCATTTTGCTTGCTGAGTAAAATATAGTCACTTGGTAAGAGGTGCGTTTGGTTAAAAAGCAATCGTCAGTTTGGGGCTTTAATGCCTGGAATGGCTGTTTATTCGTTGCGAATTGATTTTGCTTAACACGAACCTCCGGCCAGCCCGACGTGTAGCGCCCTGATTGGGGCACGCCCATGATTTTCGGGAGGCTATATGAATGAATGCGTTTAAATCTAAATCTAACTATAGAGGGTATCTAATAATGAAATCATTTACTAATATCAAGCGTTACCTTGGCACAACAGCCGCTGTGCTGACGCTGGCATCAAGTGCTGCCGTGCAAGCAGATTCGTTCCAGTACAACTTCGTCGGCACGGTTGTTACCAACCCAACCGCCGGTGGTTTATTTACGGTAGACATCGGTGGTCAGCTCGGAGGATTCTTTATTGCCGATGCGGCCCTCAGCGGGAGTGCTACCGTTATGGACAGTGTTCCCGGCCTTCCCAGCGCCGAACCCGACGGCGACGACTTTGACGAGGCTTTGGGCTTTTGCCCTTCCCCCTGTACGCCGGGCGGGGCTGCCGACGCGGCTAACAGAACGTCCGTTCGTTATGCGATAAGAAACCTGAACCAGAGCTTTGCACTACCCGGCCTCAGGCAAGGCAGTGTAACCGCTTCTACGCTGACGACCGACTCCTACGGTAACATCACCGGCGGTAGCGTTTCGTTGAATACAACAGCCATACCCACGAATGATGTTACGGACCTAACAGTGGACGTCGATGCAGGCACCTGGGAATTAACGGGTGGGGCCGGCACCATTGTGTTGGCTACGGGCACGCTGGAAGGATTCGTACCTGTTGGCGGTGAAAACGTACCGGTAATGCCACCGCTCATGATGGTCGTTGGCGCACTGGGCCTGTTGCTGGTTGGCGGTCGTCACCTCAAGACCCGTGTCACCTCTTGATCGATGCTCAGTAGGTGGCGGACAGCTTTCACTTGGTTAAGTTATCCGCCCCACTGTGTAGCCGCCGTATAGATGCCGGGCTTTTGAGCCCGGTTATCATTTGGGCGCAGACCCGGTTGCAATGACTGCAGAATAACACCGGCACTGCCAGTCCAAATCTCCTTTAGCCCGACATTAATGGGCCTCCCGGGCCCGGCCTATGGGCCCTTTTTTTTCCCCTCCAGCAGATTGTCCGCAAGCTTATGTAATGCCAGCAGGCGTTGCAGTATTGTCTGCCTTCGTTCAACGCATAATTTACTGCATGGAAAATGTACTGGTAGGGCTGCAAGGCTGCGGGACTCGGCCCTGGCGAAGAAGACGCAGGGCTTGTCCAGGCGCAAGCACAGGGCAAAGCCCAAGCCGGCAGCCGAGCGCCGGGGCCAAAAAAACGCTAAACCCAAAGCAAGCTAAATGCGTCTGCTAGATCGATAGATAAATGGAGGCTTGAGGTCAACTTACAGCACTTCAAACAAGCCCGCTGCCCCCATGCCGCCACCGACACACATGGAAACCACAGCCCATTTTGCTTTGCGGCGTTTGCCTTCCAGCAGAATATGCCCGGTAGTACGAGCGCCGGTCATGCCATAGGGATGACCTATTGAGATGGAGCCACCATTGACGTTGTACTTTTCAGGGGCAATGCCCAAATGATCGCGGCAGTAAAGACACTGAACGGCAAACGCTTCATTCAGCTCCCAGATATCAATGTCATCAATGGTCAGGCCGTGAAGCTTCAACAGCTTGGGTATGGTGTAAACCGGGCCAATGCCCATCTCTTCGGGCTCGTTACCCGTGACCATCATGCCTCGATAAATACCCAATGGCTCTAAACCTTTTTTTTCGGCCAGCTTGCTGTCCATGACAACACAGGCAGAGGCGCCATCCGACAACTGCGAGGCATTGCCGGCCGTTATACAGCCTCCTTCAATCACGGGGTCAAGGCCTTGCAGGCTTTGCAGTGTAGTCTCAGGGCGGTTGCCTTCATCCTGGTTCAGCGTTACTTCCTGATAGGAGACCTCTTTAGTCTCTCTGTCGACAATCGCCTTGGTGGCGGTAATAGGGACGATCTCGTCGTCGAATTTGCCAGCCTGTTGTGCCGCCGCAGTGCGCTGCTGTGAGCTAAGCGCGTATTGGTCCTGCGCCTCGCGGGATACGTTGTACTTGTTGGCAACAAATTCCGCAGTTTGAAGCATCGGCATGTAAGCGGTTTCAGCCTGGGCGATCACATTGGGGTCGGCAGTTTCTGATGCCCATTTGAAGTAGGGGGCTTGTACGGCAGAAATATTATCCTGGCCACCGGCCACTACAACGTCCATTCCATCAACCATGATTTGCTTGGCGGCTGTGGCTATCGCCATCAAGCCAGAGGAGCATTGACGATCGATGGTTTGCCCCGATGCCGATATTGGCAAGCCCGCCGCCAGTGCGCCAAGGCGTGCGATATTGTTGGAAGCGGTGCCGGCATTCAATACTGATCCAATAATAACGTCTTCCACTTCGCCGCCTTCGATGCCAGCGCGCTCTACTGCATGACTGATTGCGTGAGCAGTCATGGTAGGCGATTTGATATTGTTTAACGCACCGCGAAAAGCACGGCCGATAGGTGTACGTGCAGTTGAAACGATTACGGCTTCTCTCATTTTTTCACCTTCGAATGTTAGTTAAATTTTTTCAGCGGATGGCTGGGCTCCACTACCGGGTAAAGTCTTTGAAAGACTTCTCTTCAGCGGCCAACTTTTTCAGCAGTGGAGCAGGCTTAAACCACTCCTCACCGTATTCACCAAGGGAGCCACGGTGTTTTTCCAAAGCATCAACTACGGTTTGCAGGCCAATTTCATCCGCGTACTGCATGGGGCCACCACGGTGGGCGGGAAAGCCATAGCCATAGCAGTAGACGATATCGATATCACCGGATCGATAGGAAACCCCTTCTTCAAGTACCTGGGCGCCTTCGTTAATCAGCATGTAAATCGTGCGCTCCAGTATTTCCTGGTCAGAGATATCGCGCTGGTTTACGCCATGCTGTTTTGCCAGCTCAGCGGCCAGCTCCATAACTTCCGGGTCTTCTTTTTTGTCGCGGCCTTCGTAAATATAAAAGCCTCGCCCGGTTTTTTGACCGTAGCGTTCTAATTCGCACAAGCGGTCGCAAATCGCGGAATAGGCCGGGTCTCGTGAATAGTATTTCTCCCCTTCAGCCTGGCGTACTAAATAGCCGATATCAATACCGGCAAGGTCGATCATGCTGGGAAATCCCATGGCCAAACCAAAGTCGGTTAACACTTTATCCACTTGTGCTGGACTAGCTCCTTCAAGAATCAGGCGCACTGCTTCGCGGGCATAAGGTTCCAGTATTCGATTGCCGATAAAGCCCCAGCTGTTGCCCGATACAACGCCGACTTTTTTAATGGTTTTCGCCAACTGAATAGCAGTGAGTAGTACGTCGTCGGCCGTTTCACTGCCGCGAACAATTTCTAACAACTTCATAACATTGGCTGGGCTGAAAGAGTGCAAACCAATAACGTCGCCTGGACGGGAAGTAGCAGAGGCGATTTCATCGAGATCAAGTGTGGAGGTATTGCTTGCCAAAATTGCACCAGGCTTACAAACTTCATCCAGTGTGGTAAACACTTTTTTCTTGATATCCATATTCTCGAAAACAGCTTCGATCACTAAATCAGTATCTCCCAGATCACTGTAATCGCATGTGGATTTCAATAGGTTCATGCGCTCTTCTATTTGAGCGTCTGTGATCCTGCCTTTTTTCGCAGAGATTTCGTAATTCTTTCGGACAACACCTAGTCCGCGCTCCAGTGCTTCGGCACTCAAATCCAGAATTGTGGTTTCGATACCGGCATTGATAAAGTTCATAGCGATGCCGCCACCCATGGTGCCGGAGCCAATTATCGCCACTTTATTGATCTTCCGAGTTGGCGTTTTTGAATCTATTGCTGGAATCTTATTAGCAGCACGCTCGGCAAAAAACAGGTGCTGTTGAGCGCGTGCCTGGGGTGAGTTTAAACAATCTGTAAACAGTTCTTTCTCTAGTGAGAGGCCTTCATTAAACGGCATTTCACAGGCGCCTTCTACGGCTTTAATTGCACACTCTGGCGCATAAAAGCCATGTGTTTTACGAGCGATACTCTTGCGAAAAGCATCGAAAAAATCGTCGGGCAGTGTATGGGTTCCAACATTTAAATCAGCGCAGCTTAAAACGGGGGCACCGTTGGCCACAAGGGTTTTGGCGTAGTCAACCGCCACTTCCAGAAAGTTGTTCTTGGCAACAACAAGCGAGTCTAGAATACCGTTAGCCAGGGCTTGTTCGGCATCGATAGGCTCACCGGAGACAATCATCTGTAACGCTATCTCAACACCTGCCAAACGGGGTAGGCGTTGGGTACCACCAGCACCGGGGATCACGCCTAACTTAACTTCTGGAAGGCCAAATTTGGCATTAACGCTGGCAATACGGTAATCACAAGCCAAAGCCAGCTCACAACCACCTCCAAGCGCCAGCCCATTGATGGCCGCAATAACAGGCTTGCATGATGCTTCCAGGTGGTTAAAAAGGTCTGGAAGCATTGGCTCAGCAGTAGCCAGTGGTGAGCCAAACTCGCTCACATCCGCGCCGCCGCAGAATAATTTTCCGGAGGAGGTGATCACAATCGCCGCGATGCTGTCGTCCGCGATCGCATTTTCAAAAGCTTCCTTGAGGGCCTGGCGAACAGGCTGGCCCAGGCCGTTAACCGGGGGGCTGTTCAGGGTAAGGATGGCGATAGCGTCATTGGTTTGGTAGTTAACAACCGTATTCTTAAAAGGCCCTTATTGGAAAGCGATGGTAAGTGGCGCCAGACATTGCAGGTGGAGGTTTCGTCTTGCTGTGCGAACGCCGCAAGTTTCTTAACTAAATAGAGACAATACCGCGGGGCAGCAGAAAGAGAGGAATCATATTCGGTCAGGCTCGGTTTTGTTTCTTAAATTTTAGAATGCTTAACGTGTTGTGGATAACCAAGGGTGTTGACTAACCGGATACTGCAACGCCACGAAGCTTACAAAGATGACGCCGGGTAAATGGCCAAGCGCAGCAACTAAATCCCATTAAAGGGTGTGAAGAATATTGGTCGAAGGTGATTCCACCCTTTAAACCCGGCTGGAGTATTGTGGCTACTAGGAAACTAAATAACACAAATGCGAGGAGCTATTCCAGAGTATCTAAAATTTATATCGATGGCGAATGGGTCGATCCAGTAACTCCTGCAACACTCGATGTCATTAACCCCACAACCGAAGAGCCATTTGCGACCATCAGCATGGGTAGTGCTGCCGATGTCGATAATGCGGTTGTGGCGGCGAAAATGGCTTTTGAAAGCTTTTCAAACGCGACTGTCCAGGAACGCATAGAGATGCTGAGTGCTATTCTCGACGAATACGGCAAGCGTTACGATGATATAGCAGCGGCAATTTCTACAGATGTAGCCACCGTTTTAGCAATACATGTAATCATATTCGGTCATGCATGCAATATCTGGAGCGAGGGGTTGGCTGCGGTCGTTTGTTCCCACTCAGAACTGCGGTAGCCACTGCATGCTAAGGATTTTTCGCTGCCAAGCTTAAAATCAGGGGGCATTACATTAAACAGTGCTAGTTGAACGTGGCGCAGGCAGTCGCCAGCGCAGGTGTCGCTTGCGGCAAGTTGGCCGGCGTTAGATTCAGCATGCTCTGATCCAGCTGGCCATTCAAAAGGTTTGCATTTTTAGTCGTCATATCGCCGTCTTTCACCGCTTTAGTGATGGCGTTAGTGGCTTGCTCGATCAAAACCCTGATCTGCCTTATATCCGTATTGATTGCTGCCAGTTCGCTAGTTGGGTTAAGCGTGCTGGCGTTGGCACCGCGAGCCTCGGCGGCGCAGATGGCATCGCGTGCCAGCAGGTCCAGACGAATCGGTTTGAAGCGCGCAATACCACCGATAACTTCTGGCGTTAAATCCGGATACATGGCTTTACCCACTGCTCGACGCAGGGGCGAGTGGGCGACATAAATACTGCCATCGGCAGCGACGACGCTCATGGCCAGCGAGTCTTCCCGGCCTTCGGCAAAGTAGCGCAGCTTGCCGGTTTCCCGGTCCAGCAGGCCCATCCCCATATGCAACATAAGGGTTCTACCCAGCACTTTTTTGCCACCACCGATCATAACGACTACACCATTGGCGGTCGCCGTTGCCGTTAACGCATTGGATTGCACATCGACATTGGCATAACCATCAAAGCCTGTCAGTTCGGCTGTCCAGGCTCTACTGCCATGGTGACCGTTGTCGATCAACTGGATCACATCATTGCCAGTGACGGCATACAGTTCATTGTTATCGGCTGCCACTGTGATTGAACCCACCAGCGGCTCGCCCACATCCACGCGCCACACCTCGGCCAACTCGCTATCCAGGGCAATAACGTGCCCCTCATTATCCGACACATACAGGCGTTTTCCGTCTGCACTGAGCGCCGGTGTTGACCCGGTGCCACCCTGAAAGGTCTTGCGGCTTAACAACTGGAATGCCATCCCTCCGTTGCCGTCATCTACCAGCTCAAAGGCGTAAATTGCGCCGATTTCTGAGCGGCCATCTTCTGTACCATCCTCAGCATCTGGTGCAGTAGCGGCCATGTAGATACGGCTACTGTTGGGATCGATACTGAAAAAGTTCGTCACAATACCGCCTCCACCATAAATATAATTGACTGCTGATGAGAACAGGCTCAGGCCTCTATCGGTTTTACCGAAGGCTTTATCCATCAGTGGGTCGATCTTCTTCAGGATAAATTTGGGGATCTTAGTGCCTTTGCCGCTGACAGCAGGGGAGCCGGGTACTTGCTCTATAGCAGCTATCAACTCACCCGTTGTGCGGCTGAAAGCAAATAAGGCTCCGGATTTTGTTATCGACACCAGTGAATCTGTTGCCGGGTGATAATTGAAACTATGAAACTTCTTAGCGTCCGGGTTTTTCTTTAGTTCCGAGGGAGAATTACTTAAACCGGTTGCTTTGCTCCATACGGTAGAACCGTCGGGACGCAGAGCCATGGCGCGGTCGTAGCCTACGATATAAATAATTTGGGATCCCGGGTTATCCGGATCGTTCAAGATAAAAGCGGCACTGCTTGCTTGTATGTTGTCGTCGGCAGGTATTGTCCAGCGTCGCTCGCCAGTTTGGCCATCAAGTGACACTAGTACCACGCGCTCACCATGGTAGAACTGTGGACTAAAGTAGAGGTTACCCTGATTGTCAAACAGCGGCCCATTACCCACGAAGTACGCAGGCTCTGCCACCCAGTCCAGTTCAAACATTGGCGCCGCGACGCCCCAGATGCTGTCTGAATTAGCGACGTCGACGTGAATAGCATGCCAAGTGGTTGGTTCGGGAATAACATCATAGCTATGTTGACCCACTGCGCGCGCACCTATCGGTTTCCACTGGGTTTTTTCCGGTGGTCCATACACTTTGGGATCGTGAGGGCGAGGCTTATCGAAGAAGGTTTGGATCAATACAAAGCCAACAATTGCGATTAACAACAAAAAGAATACTTTTCGGGTATAGCCTTGCAAGAAGCTTATTTTCATGTTCACCCCATAACTAAATTTAATGCAGGCGTCTGGCTGGTCGATGCAAACAAGCAATAAAACTGAGCGCTTTCAAATTTTTACCGGAATTCATTATATTGGTCACTGTAGAACGCAAAGAATCATATTCGGCCACTTGCATTGCTTTGATCAGGTTGTCAGCAAGCAGTTTTGGGCTTGAGTTCGACATCAATTCCACAAAAACCTCTGTCGAGAACGCAGGGCGTTGCGTAATTAAACATTCATGTTGCGCATATTCCCAATAGCTGAGCCCGAAAATCGCTAGACTGAACTTACATATTATATTTTTGGAAGCGCTGGTTTATTTGAAAATGGCACTTATTCCCGTATCGGGATCTGTTGGGCAGTTTTTCCAAACACGCGACAAGTACATCCCAGAAAGCTCTACGAAAACATCCTTATGCTCGTAAGGTTTGGAAAAACCGCCCTATAGAACCTGGCTATCGATTAATTCAGAGTTTCCTATTAATGGACGAGGAAGTTGACATGCAGGTACAGCCAATTAACCCATTTTTCGTGGCGGAAATTATTGACTGTAATCTCACCGCGGTAGACGACGAAGCATTCAAGAAAATCTATCAACTGTAGTTGAAATATGGGGTTTCGCGTTTTCGTGACCAGGAGTTAAGCGATGACCAACTTGAGGCATTCAGCGCAAAGTTTGGCAAGCTGGATACGATCCCTTACTTTGAAAAAATGGGTTTAACCGAGGACGTGTTTAAGCGTCAGGGAGGAGGTAGTATTTATATAGTCAAACTTTCTAACATTAAAAAGATGGTAAACCCATCGGCGGGTTGGGCGACGGAGAGGCTCTATGGCATGCCGATATGACTTCCCAGGAAAGGCAGGGAATTGGTATGGTTCTCTATGGAGAGATCATACCTTCAGAAGGCGGTGATACGCAGTTTTCCGATCAATACGCCGCTTACAACAGCTTACCTGCTGATTTAAAGAAGCGCATAGAAAGTTTATCAATAAAGCATGACCGCACTCATACGAGTGATGGGAAACTGCGCCAGGGCTTTGAAGAATTTGCAGCGGATGACCCCAGAAAAACCCCGGGGAAGCTACACCCTATCGTTTATACCCATCCAGAAACCGGGAAAAAGCGCTTTATCTCGGTCGCAGGGCATGGGCCTATGTGGATCGTCTGTCTTTGCAGGACAGCGAAGCGCTACTCGATGAGCTTTGGACTTATGCCGTCGATGACGAACACGTGATCACGCACCAGTGTCGCGTGGGTGATGTCATCGCCTGGGATAACCGATCAACTCTGCATAGGAGAGATGGCTTTAATGAACCTCGCTTGCTGAAGCGATGCCAGTTAGTGTATCGATAATGGATTTTTGCTGTAACCGATTTACTGAAGCTCGCCTACCTTTAGACCAGCTCGATAAGAAACTGGCAGCTACCAGGCGTGTCCGGGCCATACCATCCCGGCGTGACAAATACTTCAGCGACACCCTCGACACCATCTTCCGTACGCACACGCACGACCAGGCCGTAATAATCCCAGCCACTGAAGTCTTGCCCACCCATACTGTAGGTCTTCTTCAGTGGTATTTGAACCACATCCGCATGAACACTGGAGATCCTCGCAGCGCTTGCTGGATCTTCCACCCATCTCTCAATGCCTGACTGATTCATTGCCTGTTCTCTCGTATTGGATGTGGGGCGACTTTACTTAGCAACGCCTCTTCCCATTTTCCACTGCTGTGAAGTATAGTGCTCCGTGCAGCAGCTTTGGAATCAAATTCGGCCATGCTCGTCTGGGTTGTTGGTTTGTAGAGCTTTTTGGGCGTTTTCGTCACGCCGGAGGTAGTAAGGGAATGAGATGGAAGTAAGTCAAGTGCATCGTGAGTTTTTCAAGCTGCTGGTCGAACTGCTGCAGGAGGCAGGGGTTGGCCCCGAGCAGCTGTTAGCTGAACTCAGCCAGCGAGGTATCCAGGTTGACGATGCTTCACAGGCTGTTGCTATAGCAGGTGTCGAGGTGCTGGAAACTGCAGTGGACCTAACGGGTAATCCCTGCCTGGCGATACGTTTGGGGCAACAGATCGACATTGCCTGTCACGGCTTTTTTGGCTTTGCTTTGATGACCTGTGCGAACCTGCGCGAGAGTGTCCAGCTTTTGCTTCGCTATGGACAGGTATTGTTCGAGCCCACCTGGCGAACCTATGAGCATGAGGGCGGCTTATTGTTGCGCGCGAATATAACGTCGGGCAGTGCTGCACGGCGACAGCTGGGCACCGAAGTGGGCTTCTCAAACCTGGTTGCAATGGGGAAATCTATGTATGGCGAGACGGTAGAGGGTGCGGAAATACAATTGAATTATTCCAGCCCTGCGCACTCGGCTTGCTATGAAGCTGTGTTTGACGTGCCTGTGAGATTCGATTGTGAGCACAGCCAGTTGTTTCTTCCGGCAGGAGCACTCGATACGCCAGTGAAAACGGCGAACCGCTGCGAGCATGTGGTCTATCATCAGCAGTGCGAGCAGATGCTGCGCGAGCTGAATACGGTGGAGAAAAACACCGCTGCGGTGCGGCGGTTGCTGATCCAATCGGCAGGGGGTTTCCTCGATATTGCACAGGTGGCCAAGCGTCTGAATGTCAGTGAGCGTACCCTGAGGCGACGCCTGGCGGTAGAATCGACCAATTTCAGGGCGATCTTCGAGGAGGTTAGGGACCTGCTTGCCAGGGAGTATTTGGCCAAAACCGAACTGACCGTCGCCGAAATAGCAGACCTGTTGGACTATTCCGAGACAGTCAATTTTCGCCGGGCGTTTGTGCGTTGGAACAAGCTAACGCCGGTGGAATATCGATTAAAACATTACTCTTAGGCCGCATCCCGCGGCAAATTTGTTTCAGGGCAGGGGCTGTATTACAGATTCTTGCTCCGTGAAAATATCGCCTTTCCGGTCTCTGGTTTGGCGCGGCGAGAGGGCAACTGCCCCTACTTTGGTCAACTTTTTGGCTGTCCCGTCTGCTCTATAGCCTCTCACATTGAAACAATCGAACCTCCTCAGTGCTGGGTTTTTTGTATGGAGTCTGTGCAGATGGATTCTATCGATTAGCAAAAGAGACAGAATGTATCGATAGCTTCTATTTGAATTAGCTAAATATAAGAGTGCACTTAATCTTTCCCCTAAGATTAAGAGCGCATGTAACCCGATGATTTGCTTGGAGTTAAAATAATGAGCATTTTGAATTTCAAGCGTGACATCGGCAAGGTGGCCGCTGTCCTAACGTTATCCTCTGCCAGCCTGACTGCCCGGGCAGCTTTGGTCGAATACAACTATGTTGGTACGATCACTGCCAACTCGGGTTCTGGTGCTGGCTTTTTCAGCGTGGACATCGGTGGTTCCCTGGGTGCATTCTTCGAAGCCGAAGCCGAAGCCGAAGCCGAAGCCGAAGCCGCAGCCGAA
>Ga0213865_10002455_pt1 | contig 11672 bp, 13 predicted proteins | sample PICome_6_FD_160100 | JGI IMG/M metagenome (GOLD analysis project Ga0213865, IMG submission 160100) | Coastal seawater microbial communities near Pivers Island, North Carolina, United States - PICO282 | ecosystem: Environmental > Aquatic > Marine > Coastal | place: USA: North Carolina...
CAGACGTATCTGTTATACGAACTTGGTTATACCCTCTTATTCTGAGAGTCCCAGTACCCGTTTCATCAATGTAACTATTCGTCCCATCATGGTAAATCTGTAGGTCAGACCCAGCACCGAAGATGGTTTTGTTATTGTCGCCGAAGGACAGATCACCAGTCATAGTATCGCCAGTGATCCTGACGAACCCTGTGGATGTATCTAGTGCAGTCTTGAACTCACCGAAGGTAATGGCTTTAGTCTCAGACTCACTTGCATCAACGACAACAAGCTCATCCCCATCAGCCAAATTAGCCCCTGTGATGTTAGTTAACTCTGATATCTTTTTATCAGCCATATCTTACCCCGTAATAGCTTCTACTGCTTCAAAGGAAATACCATAGAAGCTCGCATTGTTAATTGACCAAGAGGTGATACTCTCTTTAAGTCTGAAGACACCTTTAGGACTATTGAAGGTCACTGTAGCATCTGTATAGTTTGCTCTTAAGTCGGGCCAAAGTTGTATCGTACCATCACCATCTTGGTCTTCTAGTACCTGATGTAGTTTAGCAGTGGAGTCTGCTCCTAGTTGGATATAGTCACCAGCTAATAAAGTACCTGTCATGGTAACTGTAGCAGAGTCACTACCTACTGTTCCTGTCAACGTACAAGAGCTTACAGTACCTCTGGGAGTGGCATAGTCGGGGTCTCCCAGTAGGAAAGTACCTGTTGGCCCTTTAAGTCCTGTGAGCATTGCTTTCCAAGGTGCTGCTAGGTCTCTACGAACTGATGGAATAGTAACAGAGGCTTCCCACCTTTGACCACCGTGAGAAACAATCTGTTGTTTATAAGTGAATGGAGACTGAGATGTAGCTACAGCATTAACTGCTCGTAGTTCTATCTGCTCAATACCAATAGTGGTAGGTTGTGTTAGTGGGTACGTGAGTGCCATTATCCGAATACCGCCTTCATCTGACCACCTCTACGACGAGAGTCCATAATCTGCTGTTGTGTCATCTGTGCAATCTTAGGTGCCTGTTGTGCAATGATACGTTTGACACTATCGTCACCATTAGCTTGGAAGTTGAAGCTCTGGTTTACGACGACAGACTGTTGTTGACCACCATCGACTTGTACACCTAGCTTACCATTCTTGCCTCTCTTAAGTGGCATGATAGCTTCTGGCCCAGCTTCACCCATAAGACCTGTACGTCCACCAGCCATAGGGAAATATGTAGGTGATCCTACGACACCACCATTAGCATAAGGGACTACGTTACCCTTACTGATAACACCACCATCAGCGAAACCAAAGTAGCTCTTAGCAGCATTTACCATTTGCTGTACGACAAGTACACGATAGAGTTCCTTGATGACTTCAGCAGCCATAGTCTTAAAGGCATCTTCTACAGACTTAGTGCCATCAACAATAGACATCATAGCATTCTCGAAGCTACTACCAATCATATCAGCTATGTCTTCTTGCTGTTGTCTAGCCTCTTCAATCAAACGACTGCGTTCTTCCATAGCAGCCATCTCTTGAGCTAGTCCACGAAGTCTTGTCTCTGAGGTCTTAATGTCGGCATCTTGGTTAGCATACTTGAGGTCTAAGAATAACTCTTCTTCACGGCGGCGTTGACCTGTGAGGGTCATAAGAGTTTTTTCTGTCTCAATTTGTCTTTGAAAGGCTTTTATAGTGTCTTCTATGGTTGTGAGTTTTTTGCCTTTATCTTTATCATAGATAGATTTTCCACCCTCACCATAGATAGGATCACTGTCATCAACAGTACCTCTACCAGCGTATCTACCTAATCTTTGAATCATCTCAGGAGTTGGGGCAAAGTTAAGGACAGTTAAGGCATTCTCAAAGGCGACCTTTGCCCTCTCAGCATCTTCTTCTAGCTTCTTAACCATATCATCAGACAGCTTAACTGCCTGTTCAAACATGGCCTGTTCACCTTTAAACCTCTGATCAATCTGGTGTTGATAAGCGGCATACTCCTCATCAGCCCTTTGTTTAGTAGCCTCTATTGCAGCACCCTGCATAGCTGATATAGCTTTTAATCTATCGTTCTCAATCTGCCTTACTTTATCTTCATCAGTTATACGTTGTAAAGTATATGCAGATTGCAAAGACGATCTGATTGTATTAGCATCTGTTGCAGCTTGTTTAGCTTCTTCAGCTAGTTCAGCTTCCATAGCCATAGCATCAGTTTGAATTTGGGTTAAGGTGTCTTTTCTTTTAGAGTAAGTTTTAACATCTTGTCTTGCTTGCATTCCAGTTATCTGAAGCAAGACTTCTTGTAGCTTTGTGATTTCCTCTAGGTTCTTTACTTCATCTCCCCTAGACTCAACGTGTGACCTTAAGAATGCAGCAAGTTTACCTGCTGGTTCTACTTGTGCCTCAAAAGTTTCAGCCCTCTGGATTTGCTCTAATAAATCTAAGTACTGACCTGCATAAGATGCATTCTCAGCTAAAGTACCTCCAGTTGCACCTAGAAACTCTTGAGCAGCTTTAACTTGTCCTACATCTCTTCTCTCAACTTGCCCAAAAGTAGGAATACCAAAAAATGAACCCGTTCTTTCTGTGACAGTCTGTCTGCTTACAGCACCAATGCCGCCAAATTCACCTAGTTGTTGCCTTAAGTTTATTCCTTGTATTTCTTTAAGTGCAAGTAAGATTTCTTTAGCTTGGTTAGCTAGGTTGCCAAACTCTTTTGAGAGACCTTCTCCATTAGCGAGTTTTGCTGTTATACTTTCGTAGTCACCTAGAGATGTATTTAAATCATCCATCTGCTCTGCAAAAGTTTTAGCCTTGCTTCTTGTACCTAACAGAGCAGTGCCAAGGCCACCAAGAGCAGCAATACCAAGACCAATAGCAGCACCCCAAGGGCCAGCAAAGAAACCTGCTAACTGAGAACCCTGCTGAGAGAATGCAATAAGTGGGTTAGTCCCAGCTTGTACCTGTACGATAAAGTCTTGTAACTGGTAACCAGCCTGTTGCATTGCGATTTCTTTTTGTCGTAATGCTTTACCAGAACCATAGATAGATTTTTCAAATAAACGAAAGTCTTTTGCACTACCTCTAGTGGCAGTATTCAATCTTGCTATTTGTTGATTAAGTTTTGTTGTTTCTGCTGTAGCTCTTTTCTTAGTGATAAGGCCAGCCTTTTCAGCACGTTCAACATCACGTATTTCAGCCTCTAGATTATCTAGAAGCCTAATCGCACGATCTACTGGTGCTGTATCCGCATCAAAGACTAGTTTAATATCAGCCATTAGCTACCCCTAAGTATACGACATCTAGACGCTTGATTGCTTCTACTTCCCAAGATGCAAGTGGTGTCTCTGTCAAATCTTTCCACGCCTTAATCTGTTCGTATGTTATCGGGTTTGGGCCTGAGAAACCAGCAGACCTACTGTTGCTTAATGTAATAAAGGCAGACCAGACATGAGATATAAGAACTGGAAATTCTGTCGGGGGTTCCAATGCTTCAATCTTACGTCCAGTCTGCCTCTCTACTTCTTCTAAGTGTTCACGTTCTGTAGCACCTGATTCTGTGGGCTTATTCAGTTTGAACTGGTGTTCAGCCCATTCACATAAATCTGATACTACACTTTCATAAAATCCAGAGAGCTATTCAGAGCCTCTTCAATTTGTTCACGTAGCCAAAATACTTCTGAGTAGATGGCCTTAGCTTTTGCAGCACTAAACTTAGGTTGTTCACCACCAAACGTGATGTTCCAGTCTTTAGTTGCTTTAGCTAAGAGTTCCAAGCCAGCGTCCTCTAGCTCCTCTGCTGTAACCTCTAGACCTTTCTTACCTTGTGCTTTCTTAAGACGTTTATTTGTCTGCTCATGTACAGCAGCCTTATAAGCCTTAGAGTGTGGTGCATGTAATGTGATAGTCATAGGAGACTTATCATCATTGGTAAGTGTTTCTAGGGTAGCAGGGTGTACTATAGTAGCTTCTACAGTGTCACTGCTTGGAGTTAAATCTTTCAAGTCCATGTCGAGTTTCCTTCTTTATCGGGATTATCGGGTAGTTAATTGTGAGGGATGCCAGACCCGACACCAGCACCCCTCGCCCTAGCTAGGGATTACGCAGTCTCTGGGCGACTGATCTTAAAGTTTGTACCTTCTGTGCTGTCATATAGACCAACAAAGGACATTGTGATTAGTCGGCTTAGTGGGCCATCAACACCAACATCAGCAGAGTTCACCTTAATACGTGGGAACATAAACTCATATTCGTTAGCTGCTGATGGATCATTAACTGTAATGACTAGCTCACTTTCAACTTCATTCAAGAAACGATTGATTAGTGCATCATCTTCAAAGTACGCAGTGAATGTACCTTCAACTTGCGCCATACCGTACTCTAGTGATGGAGCAGAAGAGCTACCAATAACGAAAGTTGGTGAGAAGCTGTTGTCTAGTGTAAAGTCAATAGCTGTGATGATTGCAGCAGATGATGAAGAGCCTACGTTACCGATAGCCAAGTCACCTGAGTAAGCATCAAAAGGTTGTGCTGATGAAGCTGCATCTTGTGTCTTCTGTGTAGCTGAGATTGACATATCAGAACCAACAATACCAAAGGTTGTTGTAACCATCTGGTTTGGTGCCATTGAAATAGCCATTGAAGAAACTGTACAACCTGTAAACAAACGAGCTTGGTCGATGTCTGCTGCATAGTCTTCGATAGAGAAGAACTTTGGTGTTGTACCGACTTTTAGTTCGTCTGGTGCTGACGATGGGCTTGTGTCCCATGTAGATAGCATTGCTGATTCTAGGAAGGTGTCAAAGTCACCATCACGTAGGTCAACAACGATATCACCGCCAACTTGAGTGTTACCATGACGGTCAACTCGTGTCATACGGTCAGCTTGAATTTCATTACCTGCAACACGATCACGAGTTAGGTTAAGTGAGTGTGTATTAAACGGCAAGTTTGTAAAGTTACCAGCAGGTGTCGTGCCGAATGTTGATTCGACAATGTATGACAGGCTGGAACGAGAACCCTGTGCAAAGGCCATTTTATTCTCCTAATTAATTATATATGTACCAGCCGATATCAATCGGAACATAGTACCAAGGACTGTCCACGAAGCCTTGCTGTCTCTCAGCATAATCTATGGACACTATGATTGTCTCATCGGACGAGTTAGTAAAGCTAATGTCTGTAGTTGCCTCAAAAGCCTCTATAACTTTGTTAGCTAAATCATCAGCAGTAGCTGGGCCGTTACCTTCTGGGGTATAAACAAGAACAGTAAATACACCTTGGTATCTCTGTTGTGGGTTTAAACCTCTTACAGCAGGTCTACGGAGTGTCGGGACATACTGGCACTTGATATAGCTTGTACCTGTTGTCGGATCAAAAGAAACATTCTCATATGCAATGCTAGGTAGTCCAGATACGTTAGACAGTTCTGTCTCTAAAGCAGCACGAATATCGTTATGTATACTAGCCATGAATATTCCTTACCTTAGCAAATACATGATACCCATGCTTATACTCTACAGCAGTAGCGTGTGGTGAGCCGTTTCTTAGTGTAATACTTGTTGTGTTAAGTAAGTTTCTCAGCTTGTTGACATCAGTCATAAGATTGTTGAAACCTTCTTGACGCATCGCTTGAGGATTTTGACCTGTTGGTCTATTAGCTGAAGACTTTCCTCTTGGACGACCAGCACCTACCGTGTAGGAAAATGAGGTTACATATGCGCCTGTATCTACAGGAGAGGCTGATACTGCTGTCTGTGCTATATCTATGAGTTTGTCTCTTACAGCGTTTTCTGCTCTTTGCTCTAATGCATCAAACTTCTTGCGTAGAGAAGGGTTGATCTTAAGTGTAGTCTTAATCATCACTCTCTCACATGGCAGATGTAACAGATTTTAGTCCCTGCTGAGTAAATAGTGGTAACTCTGTGTATCTTTACGTCATCACCATTGCCAGAAATAAGGTCATCATCTTCTGGTTCCACTTCGAGGTCTAATGCAGAGATTACACAACGACGATTACCCCTGACAACTTCATCTACAGTTGGTACTGTTCCATACTCATAGTTATAGAAATACCCAGTACAAGAGTAGTTTGTTGTATCAGAACCAACAACACTGCCTGTGGCAGGGTCATAAGTACCCGCTGTAGTCTTCTTGGTTAGGGTTAAGGTCTCACCAAAATCTCTGACCAACTTTAAGAAGTCGTTGCTGTTGAAACTAGCCATCTAAGACCCCTTAATCGTAGTCTACTTCATCACGATAATTTGGTGGGTTACGGAACCTGTCACCTCTAAATGCTGGCATAATACGGTCTGTATTCTGTCGTACTGATTCGACGGTAGCGATAGAAATACCACCTGCCTTAATACCTAATGTAGCGTTAGCTTTCTTGCCTTGGTATTCTAGACGTTCTGCCAGTTTATAATATTGTTGAGATAGTTGACTGTACTTGGCTGATAAAGCACCATCTAATTGTACATCAACCTTACGAGCATATTGACCTGAGATAGTACGGGCAAGCCATGATGCAGCTAAATATACGTTGTTTGAGTTCTCTGACAAAGCAAAGGTTACTTCTTCATTAGCAACCTGTTGGTCATTCGTGTCAGTGTCACCGATAAGCAAACGCACGGAGTTTAGACGACCAGATGCAGTAGTCGTATCTAAGTCAGTTGCATCATAACTCCAAGCCATTAGTCTACCTCATATTGTCCGTATGTTCTACGCCAGCTTCTAATCAATCCACGTTGCTTATCTGCAATCTTAGATTTCTTACACTTCTTACGGTCAAAGTCAGCTTGCGAGTTTGTCTTAGCTTTAACCTTTGTGTTGATGTTATCTACAACAGCGTGTAACCCAGTTACATCTAGCTCTTCTAGTCCGTCACCAACTTTACGTTCTATTTCTAATTCAGGATTGTGATAAATCCATCTTTGATTGTAGAAGGTTAAGACTGTCTTTTCATCGACACTTAATTCTTTCCACTTGAACTCTTGGTTCTTCTTCAGCTTACGACCACCAGAAGTAAAAGGTACTTTTACAAATACAGGTCTGTCTAACTGAAGAGGCATTTCTTCTTGTCTTAGCATTTTAGCCTCTTACATCGGGTGAGGGAATATGAGGGCCACCGAAGCAGCCCCCAATAAGAATATATTAAGCAACAACAGTGTTGAAGAATACACCCAAGTCTGCGCCTGTGACTTTCATGTCATAGGACATTTTAACTTGGATATGTTCAGCAACTTGCATACGCTTAAGAGCATCGTCTGAGAATGATTCTACAGTGACACCCAAGTTGTTTACACCTTGTAGGTTGTTCCATGCGAAGGTTACACCTGCTGCTGGTGTCATCAAACCTGCTGATGCAGGTGAGTGTACCAACAATGCAGCTTTACCACCGATGAATGCGTTGCTTTCTGCGACACCTTCTACAGATGAGTTTTTAACTGCTTCCATGACGTAGAAGTTCTCTACCTCAAAGATTTCAGCCAACTTAGCGTTAGTGATAAGTGCAGTGTTTGTGACAGTTGCACCACCGTTCAGACGTGCTAGGATGTCTGGGTGGTTGATTAGGATGTCACGTACTTCTTTACCAACAACCATTGTGTTTGGCTTGAAGCCACCAGACTTAAGCTGCATAGTACGACGAGCAGTAGTTACGTCAACGATTGGTGTTGAGTTTGTGTAATCTGACCACTGTGTGACTTCTGCGGCAGTGTCGTTTTGTGCGTTAGTAACACCTGTGTACTCTGTACCCCAGATTGATGCTGCGAAGAAGTTAGTTGCGAACTGCTCTTCACGGTGGATCAACAGACGGTTAGTTAGTGTCTGCGCACCTGCTGCACGAATGTCTAGTGCTGCATCTTCGTTAGCAATAGTTTGCTGATCGAAGTCCATACCTAGTCCGTAGACATCAGCATAGAATGATGCGTTTGATAGTGACATACCGATGCGGTTGACTTCTGTGCGTGGTGCAAGAGCCTTAACATCACCTGTACGGTTCATGTTGTCACGGTCATAGATGTAGTATTTGTCAGACTGTTTGTCTACGCCTACTGTTGGGAAAACCTTATCAGCGATAAAGTTAGCTTGATCTTGTACATATGCGATTGTGAGGTTAGTCAACGGCTGGTCGATATGTACCGAGTTTGGTGTTAGCAATGGCATTGTTCTATATCCTTCCTATTGCTGGTTACGCTGGTACTACGTTGCCGCCTTGGATCAACTCAATGGCAAATACTTGACCATCAACCGCTGCTTCCAAAGCATAACCTAGAACGACATCACCTGCTGCTGCTGTTAAAGCATCACCAGAAGCGTCTGTTTGAATTTGTGCGCCAGCAGCAATAGTGCCACCAGAAGTTACCATTACTTTACCAGAGATAGCAACTGTTGCAGCTTCACCTGCCGCAGGGTCATTCAAAAGAACGCCGATTGCGTTTTCACCAGCAGCGTCAGCTAGGTCGATCTGACCGTCTGACTCTAGTGTTACGAATTTAAATTGTGCCGACGATAGGTCTTCGCCAGCAATGAATGTCCGTGTGTCACGGGATTGCATTACAGCCATAATTATTCCCCTTTATAGCTTTTGTTGATTAGGGCTTTACCTTCGTCGGTTTTAGCTACAGCAGCATACGCTTTAGCATACTCACCCTTTTTCATCTTGTTCTCTTCCATATAGGTTTTGACAAGAGATTCCATTTTATCAGCAGCAGTTGCGAACTCGCCATCTGCGTCTGACTTTCCGACCTCTTCCATGCTTTCTGCGAATGTCGCATCAGCAGCTTTCAAGGCTTCCATTACAGCTTCTACTTCACCGAACTCTGCGACCAAAGACTTAGCTACGTCTTCTGCAAAGTGTGGTAGAGCATCTGTTGCACGTTTTGTTAGTTCAGCATCAGCTTTAGCTAATTCAGCTTCTTCTAGTGCCTTCAAGATAACAGCAGGTACATCAGCTTTGTTGATTTGCTCACCTTCATACTCAATGTACTCTGGTTCAGCTTTCTTCTCAATCGAGTCTGCTTTAATTACAAAGCCGTTCTCAATAAGAGCTTTACGAAGGTCTTCGTTCTGAATTTTAAGAGCATCGTTCTCAGCTTTAACAATGTCAAGCTCGTCGATTTCTACTTCTTCAGATTTCTTCATTTCAGCTTCATAAGCCTTCATAGCTTCTTCTTCATTCATGCCTTTTTCCATGTATGGCTTTAGCTTTGCCTTTAGGTCATCTGACATTTTTTCTACTTCTTGTTCCATGTTGTCTCCATTGGAATCATCACGCTTGAACAAGGAGACCATTGCCTGTGCATTGGCAGGACGATCTACAAGAGACAGTTCATCCAGTTCAAGCTGTTTCAATAAATTAGGCACTATAGTCCTCCTTGATTGCACGACCCCCAATAGAGAAGGCCGCTAACTCACCAGATTTGACCTTGGCCCAAACGTCATCATTATAAACTTTAAATGCGACGATCCAACCTTCACGGTCACTCTGTATGCCAAGGGACTCACCAATCTCTTTAGTGACTGGCATGGAGTGGATAACCGCCCCAATCTGATCCCCTTTGTGCATTTCTTTACCTACACGAACATGCTCCATAAACTTGTTTACGGCACGTACTAACGTGTCAGGTTCTATTACATCGCCTTGGCGGTCAACTACTGCTTCACCCTTTTCGGTTACTACAGAGGCCCAACCATAGACCATACGTTGTTCTTCGTCAGCCTTGAGGATTTGTCCCTCGACTGATTTTGTTAGTTCAGACACTGATGTGCCTCCTTCCCACATACGACAAGACCAATAACGAGCAGAAGTCTTATCTGTTGCAGTATCACACGAATGACGACTACGGAAATTAGCACGAGCCTTTGGGTTATCCCTACGGATTTCCATGTTAGGGTCACCAAAGGTAACTCGTTTTACCTTGCCGCCATCTTGCACGAACACTTCAAACTTTTTGTTGCCACCTTGAATACGGCGAGGCTTGTTTAAAGTTACTTTTTCGCCTTGGTATTCAGCCTTAGCAAATTCTTCTTTCATAATCTCTTGTACAATGACCCTGAGAGCCTCTAAGCGATCCACTGAGTGGCCTTCTTCCTCTTCTGGGTACTCTGCCCCTGCAAGCTCTGCATTGCGTTCTGCTAGGTCTTCATAATAGTCCAAATACTCGTCGTGATTAATAGCTGGCATATAGACTGCCTGACCATTGTACTCATGTACATGAATTGTACCACCTAATCCCATATCCATAGAACGACTACGAGCTTCCATCTCTGTCGTAAAGACATCATTAGCATATTGTGCCTTTAGCATCTTCTTCTTGCTGGAAGACGGATGAGATGAGGGAAGAAGGTCTTTATCATGGTTAGCAGACTTAGAGCCACTAACAATCCGTAGGAAGCTGTTAACACGAGCCATAGCCCATTGCTCAGGGGACTTAACATTAGGGCGTACAGAACTAGGGTTCGTCCGATAGGCTCCAACACCACGATCATATACTTGCTCCAACATCCGCATAGTTACTTTATGCTTAGACTTCTTGTTGTGTTCTTTTACTTTGTTCTGTAGTGCAGTCTTAGGCATTAACCAGTAACCTTTGCTAAGTAACCTTTGAAGATACCAAATACGACAGTGTTGTTTGCACTTGCATCAGCAGTAATACGAACATCAGCATTCTTTGGTATGATAACAGCAGGGTCTAATTCTACGTTCCAAGGGCCACCTGATGAAGCACTGATGGCTGCACTCTGGATAAAGACACCACCTGCTGTACGAACCTCTAGGAAGAAGTCTGCTGAAGCATCTTGTTTCTTACTTACTGAACCAAACCCACCAGTGAGAATATAGTAGTCAGTGTTGCTGAAGGTTGTAGCACCTTTAAATGCACCTTGTAGACCTTGTGGAATGTCTATGTGTATTTTAGTTGCATCTGATGGTACACCACCAACAACAGTTGTATTTTCATATACAGTGACACGACCAACAAGCTCTGTGCCATTTGAGTTGTATGCATGTGATACACGAGCAACAGGGGTATCTAGAGCTACAGGTGTTTGACCATTAAGCTGTACAGTCTGTACTAGGAAAGTAAATTGTGCGTCTGCACCTGTTCCTGTGACTGTATGACACTCTAGAGTAATCTCTTGTGTGTCTGCTGCTGAAGAGCTTGAGATATACTCAATCGTATTATCTGTAACGTAAGTCTCGTTACCGCCAACAGTCCATATAGTAGAAAGTGTGTCAGCGACAAGATTAGCAGACTTACCAAACTTAATAAGAGACTTGGCTTTCTTGTCTACAGAAACTACATCACCATACTGAGCTTGTATCTCACGTTCAGCTTGAACCAGTCGTCCATCAGGGACTTCATAGGATCGTCTTTGCCAACCACCGAACATTTGCTCTATTTCCTGTATCTCTTGAACTATTATAGCATTCGGATCATCTGCACTGCCAACATCAGGGAATGGCGTAAGGATGTTTGATGCTGATAGGCTATGAGCCTGTGTTAGTGTAGTTTGACCTAAGTCTGGTGTACCTGTTACTAATGGGGTAACACCGAAGTTCTCTGACTCTGTTGCACTGACGCTAGGAACGACAGGAATGCCTGTAACTAGGTCATTTGCTTGGAAGCTATGGTTCTGTACAAGACCTGCGCTTGAAACTACAACCTGACCAGAAACAATAGCTGTAAGT
>Ga0213865_10002456_pt1 | contig 11671 bp, 12 predicted proteins | sample PICome_6_FD_160100 | JGI IMG/M metagenome (GOLD analysis project Ga0213865, IMG submission 160100) | Coastal seawater microbial communities near Pivers Island, North Carolina, United States - PICO282 | ecosystem: Environmental > Aquatic > Marine > Coastal | place: USA: North Carolina...
ACCTCATCAGCAACGGTGCGATGCAGGTGGCACAGAGGGGAACGAGTGTGGCTGATGTTGGCGGTTCATCAGGATACTTTACTTGTGACAGATGGCGTGTAGATACTGGAAATACGGCTGGGCGTGTAACTATGTCTCAGGCAAGCATTACGGATTTAGTTGGATTTGCAAACGCGCTAAAGTTAGACGTAACTACCGCTGACACAAGCCTTGCAAGCGGAGAAGTGTTTAGGGTTGGTCAAAGAATAGAAGGCCAGAACCTACAGCAAATAGCTAAAGGTACTGCTAGTGCAAAACCACTCACCCTGTCTTTTTATGTCAAGGGAAATGCGGCGGCTACTTATGTAGCACAACTTAAAGATGCTGATAATACACGAGCCAATACACAGAATTTTTCTGTAACAACATCTTGGACAAGAGTTGAATTAACTTATGTTGCAGACACAACAGGTACATTGGGCGATGATAACGCTAACTCATTAGAGGTTATGTTCTGGCTTCACGGCGGCAGTGATTTTACTAGCGGAACATTTGCTTCAAACACTTGGGCATCAGAAACAAATGCTAATAATTATGCGGGAAGTAACACAAGCATTTTTGATAGCACTGATAGAGAACTGTTCATCACAGGCGTCCAGCTAGAGGTAGGCGAGACAGCCACGCCGTTTGAACACCGTAGCTATGGGGATGAGTTGCGTAGGTGTCAGCGGTATTACGAGACAAGTGGTATTACGTTGGTTCCTACCATATCTGGTGTTTACCCTTCTGGACAATGGTGCGTAACAAAACGAGCAAAACCAACCATAACTAATATACCCGCAGGCGGCAGTGGCGGAGTAATCTCACCTGTGGACAACGGTGGCAACATAACGGACTTATCAAATCGGCAAGCGTGGTTTCAAAGTAATGGTCATTCAGGGAATGAACTTGCAACTGTAATTGGTGTGGCGGAGTTATAAATGAATATTACATCAGCAAAATATTACACCAACCCATTATCTGGGGACACTGATTCTGTATTAGCTACTATTGATGGTGTTGTATGGCTTGTTCCAATGGAATCTACCAATGTTGAATACGCAGAAATCAAGCGTCAGGTAGAAGCTGGCGAACTCACCATAGCGGATGCTGACTAATGGAAATGACCAGCCTCGTAGATATGCTGCTTGGCTTGCTTGCTGCAGGTGGAGCATGGTGGGCTAACGGCATGACCCGCGAACAAAAAAGATTAGAGATATTATTAAACAAGACACGTGAAGAGTACGCTACTCGTGAAGACGTACGCAGTGACGTACGCCAAGTGATGGAAGCATTGCATCGTGTTGAAGATAAACTAGACAGAGTTTTACAAAGGGACTAATTCATGGCAATGTTCAAAGCATTTAAGCCTAGTGGCATGGAGAAGATAGCACGTTCTATGGGCTATCAGGGTGGCATGGATAAGTTCCAAGACTTTCTGGCTACTGACCCTGCTAGACAGCAGCAGATGGATATGTATACCAACAAAGCTATGCAGATGGCTAAAGGTGGTGTAGTTAAGAAGATGCAGACAGGTGGTGTTGCTACTACCTCTACAGATCCAACATCTACAGTTACTGATTTTAGTGTGGCACAAACACTAGATCCAAAATTACCAGAAGGTGGTGTCACAAAAACTGTTATGACACCATCTGATGCTAGTCAGGAACTTACGCAGGGTACAGGTTCTTTAACTGGTTCTGTTCAAGTGCCTACAGCTATTGCAGAAACATATCAATCCGATATGCCTACACAGACAGGTGCTAATCTTATGCAAGCGGATACTGTCTCTGCTGAAGTAGATGCTGCTGTAAATGCAACCCAAGCTGCACAAGCCAATCCAGACGATCCTCGTTCACAGATAACAGCAGCGCAACAAACACAATCTTCTGTAGGCAACCTACAAGCAGCCCAAGGTAATTCCTTCCTTATCAATAACCCTGTACAAAGACAGCTACAAAATGGCGAGTTAATTAGTGGCACAGGTGTTGATGCTGCTAAAGCTGCTGCACTTACAGCCCAAACACAGGCTGCTGCAGCTACAGCTAACCCTAGTCAGCAGACTATGGTAGCTAATCAGCTTGATGGCTTGATGCAGCAGTTTCAGGGTGGTCAACCACCAGCATGGGCTGCAGGGGCTATGCGCAGTGCTACAGCAGCTATGGCTGCTCGTGGTATGGGTGCGTCATCTCTTGCTGGACAGGCCATTGTACAGGCTGCTATGGAGTCTGCACTGCCTATTGCAATGGCAGATGCACAGACAGTAGCCAAGTTTGAATCACAGAACTTATCTAATAGACAGCAATCAGCAATGCTTGCTGCAGAGCAACGTGCTAAGTTTATGGGTCAAGAGTTTGACCAGACATTCCAAGCAAAGGTAATGAACGCTAGTAAGATTAGTGACATTGCCAACCAGAACTTTACAGCAGAACAGCAGGTGCAGCTAGAGAACTCACGTGCTGTTAATTCAATGAACTTGGCTAATTTAAATAATACACAAGCCCTTGTTATGGCAGAAGCTGCAGCATTGGCGCAGTTGGATACAGCTAATTTGAGTAATCGTCAACAGTCTGCTGTGCAAAACGCACAAAACTTTTTACAAATGGACATGGCTAACTTATCTAATCGTCAGCAGACTGAATTGTTTAAAGCACAGCAGCGTACACAGGCATTGTTTACTGACCAAGCTGCTACCAATGCTGCTGCACAGTTTAATGCATCTAGTCAGAATCAAGTTGATCAGTTCTTTGCTAATTTGGCTACGCAAGCATCACAGTTTAATGCAACGCAAGCAAATGCGCAGCAACAGTTTAATGCAGGTCAAACTAACACGGTTGAAAGATTTAATGCTGAATTGAATAATCAGCGTGACCAGTTCAACGCACAGAACCAACTTGTAATTGCACAGGCTAATGTTCAGTGGCGCAGACAGATTGCTACAGCAGATACGGCTGCTATCAATCGTGCTAATGAATTAAATGCGGCGGCAGTATTAGACATCAGTAAAAATGCATATGATAATTTGTGGAGTTACTATTCAGATACAATGGAATGGGCTTGGAAATCTGCCGAAAACGAGTTAGACAGAATAACAACACTTGCGACTTCTAAAATTGATGCAGATGCAAGAAAAGACATTGCGGCAGAAAATTCTTCTTCTGCTGCAGGTGTAGCTGTAGGAGATTTAATTGGTACGCTTGGTTCCGCCGTTATAGGCAAAATATTTTAACGGGAGATAACATTGGACACGAGGAACGCAAAAACTACCTATATAAAATATCTGGACCTTTCTTCACTAGAAACGTCAGACAAAACTAGCACTGCTAAATCAGGACTCTTGACACCAACAAAAGTTTCTGATAGAATGAAAAATTCTAACATTGAACAACCCGCATATAGAGTAGGTAAATACATAAACTCTATACGAGCATTAAATCCTAAAAAAAATATGGTAAGTTAAAATGAATGTATTTGAAGAACAATCTTTGGATGCTCCTATTCCCGGCATGGGTTTAACTGCGGCTCTAGGTGATCGTCCTTGGCAACAACCTGCTAGATTTTCAACTGTGGAAGAAACTGTAGATTACTATATTGAACGTATGTCTACTGATGAGTTTACTGAAAAACTTATTGCTACACTTGAAATGGGAGTTCCTGTAACAACTATAGCTGATGTTATGAATATAACCAGTGTTATGGAAGGTATTCATAGTGTTGACGTTGGTATACTTGTATCTCCTGTCCTCGTAGAGTTTATGATGCTTATAGCTGATTCTGCAGATATTGAATATAATACAGGACTAGAAGAAGAAAAAGGGCCAAGCAAAGCTGCTATAAGTAGAGCATTGGGTAAGTTTAAAAAAGAAAAAGCAGAGCAAGAAAAAGAAAAGCCTGATGATATGGCTGCGGTAATGTCGATGAGAGTAGAACAACAACAAGAAGAGCCTGTGGCTGAAGAGAAGCCTACGGGTTTAATGGCGCGGAGATCATAATGGCATTTTTAGGTGGACTATTAGGAAACATAAAAACTGAAGATGTGGGCGTAGGTATTGCTAAAGCTGTATCTCGTGAACTTCAAGACAGTATGGATAAAACAGACGACAATGTTAGTCGTTTGGCTCAGCTACGCCTTGATCGTGTTATGAGAGATCAACAAGCCTATGATACAGACTTGGCTGCAAATGTTGACATAATAAAAGATATGGTTGGTAAGGTGGGAAGCGAAGATGCGGTAGCTTATTTAATAAGTGAGCATGGTTTTGCCGAAGCAAAAGTTAGGGCAGATGAACTGAATAAAAAAGTAAAATTATCTGGGGGTGTAATTAAACCAACTGAGTATTTAGGAATAGAAAAATCTACAGGTGGTGCTATTTCAGCTATGACTTTAGCTGATTATGTTACCCCATCAAAAAAAGTACCTTCCGTATCTGAATTTGGCGATGCTGGCATTGGTATAGCTAGTTCATTATTTGGGTATGGTGAAGGTGAGTTTAAAAGGCGTTCTGATGCAGATATAGCAGCAGCAGGGTATTCTGATAGAATGGGTAAAACAGCTTTAACCGATTTACCAGAGGTTGAAGCTAGAGGTTTGTACGAATGGCAAGTATATAGTAAAGATAATCCTTTAGAGCAAGCAGGTTTTTTGGGAACTGTGCAAACTAGACTATTAAAAAAAGAAATGGCGGCAACTACGCAAGATGAAAAAGATAAACTAAAGCAAGAACGCTTGGCAGCAAAAACTGAACAAGATATTATGTTGGAACAAGCAGAAATGCAAGAAAAAATGAAAAATAAACTTGTTTCACCCGGCCCGTTAACAAGGCCCGATATTCTATCGTACTCAGCACAAATTGGTTCTTCTATAACAGTTGCACAGGGACTACAAGATGATGGTAATTGGACAACTGATGGTTCAGGACAAAGAATATGGGTAGGCGCAGCTTTGAGTGCTGTTGCCAGTGATGAAATACAGAAAGCAACGCAAGTCTTACTACCCCAATTAAATAAAGCAGCTATAGATGGTCAAGACCCTGCTTCTTTGTTTGCTGCCTTGAAAAAAGCAGCTAGAAGTAATACAACTTTTGAATATGTACCGACAGATAATTCTATTGAACCCCCCATAGAAGGTTCTTTTGTATTTGATGAGGAATCATCTTTAGTAAATACCGATTTAAAAGATGAAGCAGGAACTCCTGTATTCCCCGGACTAATTCCAGTTAATAACAATGCTTCTAGTGCAGGTAGTGCTGCAAGTGGCGCATCATCTACAGCAGCTTCTTCAACGGCTGCAACAGCAAGTGTAGGTAATACACAGACTGCAGCTATCCAGACAATAGCAAATCAAAAAAGTGCATATCAAGGAACTAACAACCCAACTCAAAAAGCAACTATTGTTAGTAAAATTATGAGACAGCTTGCTAGATCGGGTGTTACTATGACGCAAGCTGAAGTTGAAGCTGAACTAAGTAAATAATATGGCAATGTACAATCATTACACAGAACTCAACAAAGATGTTCTTTTACAAGAAGAAGACTTTATTGATGATGCGGCTGCATTCTTAATTGACAGAGGTGGTTATACACCAGATGAACTATCAACAGAAGAAAAAGTTTATGACGCATACATGGAACATTTCCGTTACCAGAATGTGAATGAAGTAACTGCACTCAAAGATTTAAACTACGCCCAAGATTCTGACGATCAAAGTCGTGCTAGAATGGGTAGATTGATGGACACCTTTGATAAGATGGATAACGATCTAGGGACAGAAGCTGCCTTAGATTATCTTGGTGGTGTATTTACTGCACCCTCTACTTATGCTGGCATGTTCTCTCTAGGAACAGGCAAGGCTGCTGCCCTCGCTGCTAATCAAGGTGTTAAGATTGGTATCAGGCAAGCATTAAAGTATGGAACCCAAAGCGCAGCAAAAGCTGCTGCCATTGATGCGCCTATTGCTGCTGGCACTGTAGCTGCACAAGAAGAAACACGTGTGCAGACAGGCATAAAAGATGAAATAGATATGACCAATGTTGCCTTGGCAGGTGGACTTTCCACTGTAGCTTCTGGCGGTATTGGTCTTTTAACTGGTACTAAACGTGCTTTATCTATAGGGGCAGCAGAAGAAATAGCTGAACAAACAACGCAAAAGTATGTTGCAAGAGTTGAAAAGGGTAATAAGAAAGCCGTAAAAACTTTAACTAATGCTAAAACATCCAAAGTGGGAAAGGATTTTCTTAAAGCTGTAAAGACTAGTCTTGAAGAGGACATAGTAAAGTATGCAAAAACAAAAGATGGAAAATCTCGTATGCTGCCTCTTGCAGAAACTATTCCAGATGAACTTAAAGCAGGTGAAAAAATACGTCTTGCAAATATAAAAAGCAAAGGCAAAACACTTGAACAAATGGAAATAGAAAATATTGCTTCTGCTGCATCCATGATAGATGACAAGATAGGTGATCTACCGGGGCTACCAAAAGGTAAGTCAGAAAGATTTACATCTCGTCTTGTACGTGCTTTAGCAGAAGCAAAGCCCGAAGAAGTAGTAAAGTACAAATCTATTTTAAATGAACACAATCTTACTTTTGATCAGCTTGGTCCTTTGTTTGCTGCTGAAATATCACGTTCAGCATCACAGTTGGGTACTTTAAGTGCAGCTAAACGTAAGAAAAGTTTTAATGAAGCATTTGAATTGTTAAATAATCTTGACGATAGACTACAACGAACTGGCCTAGACTTCATATCTAATGATGGTGTCTCTACTACCACCGCTGCTGCTAGAACTGCATTGAAAGAAGAGCAGGAAAAGCAACTAGGACACCTGACGAAAGGGCTAAATGTAATCAGCCACGTAAATAAAGCACGTGTTGGTTTAATGACTGTGCAAGCATCTACCACTGTACGTAATACCACAAACGGTTATATGCGTAATTATGTGTATGCTCTGGACAATCTTGGTGGAAGCGTAGGTAATTTCATCAGTGCAACGGCAAAAGGCGTTGGTGGTCTTGCCAATAAAGAATTGCGTGAATCCGCTATGGCAGATGTGCGTATGGGTGTAGCACAATTAAAAACAGGTGCGCAGTCTGCTCGTCTTAAAGATATGGTTCTTGGCACTGAATCCACTGACACAGCAGCTTTGTTCCGTTTAATGAGAGATAAGAAGTTTGGTAAAAACAAAGTAGTCCAGCAGCTATTTCGTGAGATGGCTGACATTGGAGAACTAACAGGTAGTGAGGGCGGCTTCATAGGTGTTGCTCGTAAGTTAAACTACTTTAACACCATGTCAGACAATATGTTTAAACGTGCTATATTCTCACGTGAAGTAGATAAAAGTATAAGAGCCAGCCCAATTACTGCCATAGACGATGCAGGTAAAGCTATAGAGATTAAAAGTCTTGATCAGGCTCTGAGAACAGGTAACTTTAAACTAATTGATGACTCTGTTTTTGCAAACGCAATGGACGAAGCATTTGAATTTACATATCAGACAGGTAAGTTCAAAGGAAGAAAAGGTGGATTCAATACCTTTGCTAATGGTGTAATTGAGTTTGGTAGCAGTACTCTTGGTTCTACAGCAATACCATTTCCTCGCTACATGATCAATCAGTTCCGTTTCTTTTACGAACATACCCCTGTTCTTGGCATGGTAAACTTTGGTGGTATCCTAAACAAAAGCGGTAAAGCTGGTGAAAAAGGATTAATTGTAGCTGATGCAGAAACTCTAGGTAAAAACATGACAGGCTTGGCCTTGATAGGTGCTTTTGCTGGGGTACGTGCTGCGTTTGGCGATGAAACTACAGGTGCATATGAGTACATAGACCCCACTACAGGCTCTCTTGTAGATGCACGTGCATCACTTGGTCCCTTTTCAGGTTTTGCTCTGATAGCAGATTTGCTATACAGGTACTCAGGGAAAGGTTCTATTCCAAAGTGGCATGACAACGACAAAGTATCTACTGCTGCAGGTTATGATACAAGAGAGTTTATACAGGCATTTACAGGTGGTCAGGGACGTGCTGGTACAGGTCTGCAAATGATTGATGGTGCTGTAAACGTAGCACTTGAAAGCAGTGATGCAGGTTTAGCAAACCAAGCCTTTATGGAAAACGTAGCTAAATACTTTGGCAATACGCTAGGAACTTTTATTGTAGGTGCTGGTGTTCTTAAAGATGCTGTCGCTACCGTAGACCCGGAATATAGAAAGTTAGCGGATAACACAGACGTAGATTTGTTTGAGTATTTCCTAAAACAATCATGGAAGTCAATGCCTCAAGCACCAGATGAGGAAGGATTGCCTCGCCTAGCTTCGCCTACACGTTCAGGTGGTGTGCGTAGATTTAATCCTTTTATAAAGCAAATTACTGGTCTTAATCCTCTGCAGCGTAGAACTGTAATTGAAAGAGAACTAGACCGTATGCAGTTTGACTATGTTGAAATATCACCACGTAAGATCCGTCTTGATGCACCAATGAGTAATCAGGCACGTGAAGAAATGGGTAAGTTTGTAGAAAATGACTTGTTTGCCTACATAAATTCTCTTGATTACAAGAAAATTTCTAACGATAAACTAAAAAGATTAGCTTTGAAAAAAAGATTAGCTGCTGGCAGAGGCATTGCCAGAAGCATGATGTTATCGGAAGATAGAGCCAACACAAGATCAGAAGCGTTACGTATTGCTCGTGCTAGGTTTAATAATCTGAATAAAGATAAAAGAATTGAACTAAACGAAAGGTATAAGCTAAAATATAGCGACATAGGTGCTAATAGTATTGCAGAAGATGAAGCGTACTGGTTTATAGACGAATAAAAAAGGGGGCAATTAAGCCCCCTCTTTCATATGCAGTCACATATATCGTTAGCTAGTCCTAACCCTATAGCATAGAGTAACCAACAGATCATGGCTACGAAAGGCAACCATTTAACGATTGTCCCCAGAGCCTTGTAGCTGCCCCCTAAACTTGCGGTCAGCCAGTTTCTCCAAGTTGTCTTCCATGACTTTACCAAGGTTTACTCCTAACTCTTGTGATAACACAGCAATATACCAGCATACATCACCCAACTCTTTTGTAATCTCTGCTCGTTTAGCTTCATCATCACCGTCACGTATTAGCTTCTTAGCTTTGTTAGCAATCTCACCTGCCTCACCCGTCAGTCCTAACGTCAAGTACGCTAGGGCTGTTTCTTTTGGGAAGATAGCTGTAGTACATGCTTTACTCTGATACTCTGACGCTGTAATGCCACTCATTTGTTTCTCCTTCATCCACTGTTTAGCTTCTTCCTTTAACCCCATTGTATTGACCTTTCTCTAGTTGCTCATGGTAGGCATCATTCCATCCACGCTGCCACTCACGGGCTTGCATAGTATTAGGGTCAATGTTAGGGCGATTCTCTTCAAAGATTTGCTGCTTACCTTTCTTAACAAATCTACCGCCACGCTTAAACGCTTCGTAACCCCACTGATATTGTATCTTTAGTGGGGCATCGTACTTGCTTAGTCCATTACGCCTCAATTTCTTCTCCTTTGATTTGGTAGTTGAACAATTTTATTGCTGCCACTTTATCTATCTTAAACCACTCACCTTTTCTGTCTTGAGCAAAGTGTTGAAAAATCTTATGCATCTCACGTTCTTTTTTGTGCCGATTATCTGTGGACATAGTAGCCACTACTTCGTAGTCACGGAAAGGTGATGATGTCTGATAACCATTCAGACGATCTTCTGCATTTACAGCCTTCCCGACTTTCACCCAATCAGGCCAAGCAGAATTACAAATGATGTAAACCTCACCTTCATTAACACTTTCAATCTTAGTGTGTGACCACGCATCATCTAGCGACTTGTAACTACCGGGCTTGTGTAGTGGGTGTTCTTTAGGAATGTACTTACCATTAACGAACATGCGTGTTACATTTTTACGTGCATGAGATTCGACACGTTCTCTATTGCCATTAGGCCGAATGTACCACCATTCACCGTCTTCAAAACGTGCCTCATTACGAGTGTAATGTTTCAAGTCTACTTCTTTCTTTTTTAATGTGTCAAGCATTATCGTTCTCCTTATCTTCTGTTTTAGGGAAGTATTTAACAAGCATCTCTAGCTTGTCGTGGTAATTAGCAATCTCCTCAAGTTCATCTTCTATTGCAGTTTGAATGTCCTGATGCTCACCAATACCAACAGGATGTGTGAGTAATATTTCTACGTTAGCTTTGTGCTTGTTAATATGACCTACTAAATGCGAACTCTGAGCATCAATCAGCATGTTTCTCATCTTGCTTCTCCTTTTCTTTGTGTTTCAACCATTCTTCTCTGCTTGGGTGGTGGGCAGGTGGGTTATGTTGCACCCACCCGTCACCTTTTTTCCATACTACACTCATGCTGCAGCAATGTCAACTATTTCGCAAACACCTGCAGTACAAGCCAACTCACGTCCACCTGATGTAGTATCTTCCTTCTCAAACTCTTGAAGCAAAGACCAGTCTACATTCTCAGGCATCTTAGACTGCCACTCTTTGTATGTGTCTGCATCAATGTCCTGATAAGGTGCTTGCTGATATGTATGCTCACTAAATGGCAGGAAGCTGATACCAGATACCTCATCAAAGTGTTCGTATACCCACGCACCTACAGCCATCCATTCATTCTCTTTGACTGAGATGGTGACTGATGGTTTATGTTCGCACCAGTAACGCTGGTAGGTAAGCCACAGTTCAAGCTGCTCAATGGCGGTCATACCTGTACGTGTTACTGCGTTCTTAGGCGACTTCATAGGGAATGAGAAGACGGTAGTGCTGTCGGGCTTCATTACGTCTGGCTCACTAGGTAAACCCTGTGCGACTAAGAACTGTGTGAGTGGGTCTTTGTTATCGCCACGCACAGTGCGAATGTAGTATGGGTTGTGTCGGGCATGAATACCTGAAGCACTGTCAACAAGCTGTGATACTGTACCGCTAGGCTTGACACAGGTAATAGCAGCAGACTGCTCAATACCAAGTTCCCACGCCATAGCTTTGTTTGCATCAATAGCTACATCACGTAGTGTCTCCAATACCTGACCAATGTTACCGCCCATCTTCTCTGACTTACCTGCGGTCAAGTCATTGTCCATGATGCCTGTCAGTGACACACCCAGCAAGCGTTCTTGCTCTGTGTTATCCTTCCAAATCTTACGAAGGTATTTGAAATTCGTGAGTGTAGCTTGGAACGTACCCAGAATAGTAGCTAGGCGAACCTTCTCTTTCAAAGTCTCGACTGTATCATTCTCACGTACCACCACCTCTGACAAGTTACAGAACTGATATGGACGCAGGATAATCTCAGAGCAGGGGTTGCAACCAAAGTCGTGGTCAACATCACGCCTACCATTCTTTGCCGCTTGTACCTTCGCTGACTGGCGATTAAAGATACCACGTTCACCCGACTTACTGTCGTACAGAGACAACCACTCACGCATGAATGTACCCATCTCAGGCTTAGTCTTGTATGCAACAGAGTTATTAGCCAGCGCACGTTGACCTTCATTCTCCCACCACTGACCTGACTTGGCGTGTGCCATCTGGTCATCATTGAGATTAGACAATGAAATCAATGCACTACGGCGTACACCACCTACGACTACCACTTCACCAATCTTACACATGATGTCGTGACACTCAA
>Ga0213865_10002457_pt1 | contig 11670 bp, 11 predicted proteins | sample PICome_6_FD_160100 | JGI IMG/M metagenome (GOLD analysis project Ga0213865, IMG submission 160100) | Coastal seawater microbial communities near Pivers Island, North Carolina, United States - PICO282 | ecosystem: Environmental > Aquatic > Marine > Coastal | place: USA: North Carolina...
GGTATACATGAGATGTGGCCTGGTGTTGGCGAGGGCTGGGTTGTTTTGTCCAAGCATGCGCCGAAATGGAAGCTGTCACTAGCTAGGTATGCTAAGACACTGTTTAGTAGTATACTGGCGACAACGAGTTTACATCGTGTGCAAGCTAGTATTCACATGGGCGACCCAGAGGCGATTAGGTTTGCTAGATGGATGGGATTTGAAGATGAAGGTATTATGTATAAATTTGGGCCAGACGGTAGTAACTACTATCGCATGGCAAGGGTGACGTAATGGAACCGTTGACTATGGCTGCTATGGGCGGTTCACTTGCTGGCGGCCTTCTAGGTTATAAGGGCAACCAGGCCGCAGCAAAACAAGCTAAGGCCACGGCTGAGTTTAATGCGCGAGTTGCAGAGAACGAAGCTATTGTCTTGCGCCGCCGCAAGATTGACGAAGAAAAAAATATGCGCAGCCAATCGGCTAGGCTTATCGCTACTGCACAGGTTGCCACAGCAAAGTCCGGTGTGCAAATGTCTGGCAGTGCTTTGCAGGCTGCTGCTGATTCATACTTTAATGTTCAGCAAGACGCTTTGAAAATACAGTACGCTGGCGACATAGAAGAAACAGCTAAGGCTTCAGAGGCCGCGTTAGCCAGGGCGACAGGCGCAGCTAAATCATCTGCTTATAAAATGGCTTCTTATCAATCTTTGTTGGCTGGCGGTACGCAAGCGGCACAAATAGGCGCGTGAGGTAGTAATGCCAAAGATTCCAGTATATGAACAGCAAGTACAATTAGCAGCAGGGCCACTAGGCCCAAGGGCGGGTGCTGGGCTTGAAGCGCCTGGGCAGGCTTTAGCTAGTTTTGGGAAGCAAGCTGGCGATGTTGCTTTCAAATTTGGCATGATGGAAAAAGAAAAACAGGTCAAAGATAAGGACGCTGAAAACAGTGAGAACATCGCGCGTGACTTAACCGCCATTGAAAATGACCCGATATACACAACGGCTTCTGACGCTAAAACTGCTGTTGAATTGTACAAAACTAAGACCCTTGCAGATATTGACGCTTTGGATATGACTAAAAACCAGAAGCGTGAACTGCGCCTATCGGCAACAAAAAGCATTGCAATGTTTGGCCTGCAAGCTGAACAAAAAGCGTTTAACAGAGGTTTGCAAGAAAGCGGCAAGAACGCCAACGCCCTTATAGCTAGCAAGCTGGACATGATTAACAACCTTTCGCCTGGTGATGCTAGGGTGGGAATGTTGCAAGCTGATATAGATAAGTATAGGAAGGATGCCGAAGATAACGGCTATGCTGGGTACTTAGAAAAATCGTATCAAAGCAAAATTGGCACATCTGATGAGATGGCAATGCGCTTGGCTTCAGGGGTTCTTGCAGACGAAAACATAACCGAAGGCCAAGTGGACAAGCATATTTCTGAGTTAGGCAGGAGTTTTGAGAACGCTGAAATAAGTGAAGCAAAGTACCGGACTGCTAAGAAAATACTTGAGTCAAAGAAAAAAGCGATTAAAGCGCTAAACAAAGCCGCCGACCCTAGTGGGTTGAAAGAGTTTATTATCAAAAGGGATGACATTCTTTTTTCAGACAGGGTTACTTACACCGATGTTGACACTTTAAGAGAAGACATTGAAAGCGGCAGAGGAGACTTTGCTGATGTTCCAAAGGAAAAACGCCGCACATTGCTTGTTCCTGTTGTTGCTGAGTTGAACAGAAGAAAGGCTGAGGAAGTCGGGGTTTTGTCTCAAAAGATTGAGTTTAATGCTGATGAAACAGCCAGAACAGGAGTCGTACCACCAGGACAAAGTGAAGCCCTAGCAAGGATGCAAGAACTTGACCCAGTAAAAGCAATCCAATTAGACAGGGCAGTAGAGGCTAGCGGTATTGCCGCTGAGTACGTTGCTAATATGCAGTTAGCTTCTTCTGAAGATTGGGCAAACAGCATTTCCGACCTCCAATCAGAGTACAATATGGCGGTTGCTAGGGAAGACGTTGCTGGTGCTTTAGCGTTAAAAGATGCCTTGAAGTTAGCGCGAAAAGCTAACGCAGACAGAATTGCGGAAATCAAAGAAAACCCAAGGAAGTATTGGAACACAAACGCGAAGCAAGCCGCTGGGGTTCCAACAGACGTTCGCGGCGCTGATGCGTCTTCTGCTGAGTATGTCGAATGGGTGCGCAGCACAGGTTTGATACCAGAGGGTAAAATAACCGTGTTTACGCCCGAACAATCAGAGTCAATAAAGGAACGGCTGGTGGGGCTGTCGCCTGTTGGTAAACGGGCTTTATATGATGAAACAAAACAAAGCATGCCAGGTGTTAGCCAGCGCATCTTGATGCAATCATTTGTGGCCTCTGGCGTTGATTTGCCAACACAACTGATGATGGTTTTATCAAGCAACCCCATTGCTGCTGACTTAAATGCTGCCATCTTGATGGATGACAAGGACTTAAAAGCCAAGATAGGCGACCCTGATATAGAGAAGAACATCGCCGCCGCTGTTAATGTGGCAATGCTAGACTTTAACAAATCAGTATCCGGCACTGTCGTAGAGGTAGGTGGTTTTGCAAACCGTGCGTCAATGGGTGCTGAAGGTGAATTTGGAAATCGGGCTTCTTTTCTAGCTGATATGAACAAAGCTGTGCTGAAACTAGCGATGCACAAAGCTGCATTTGAAAATATGGACGCAACCAAAGCAGCAGAATTTGCAGCCAAGATTCACACAGACCAGTTTAATTATGCTGAACTAAATGGACAGCCCCTAAGAGTGCCTAAGAAGTTCGGAGATGCAGAAAGAGTGATGGCTGGCCTTTCAAGAATTTTATCTAATGTGGGTCAAAGAGAAAGAAAGGCAGATGGAACGCCAGGAAAGTATTTGTATGTTAGGGAACAAAATGGTGCGACTGAACAACAAAGGCTGGTAAACACGGAACTTTACATACGGGAACTGCAAAGCAAAGGTGCTTGGATGACATCTGGTGATAGCCAAAGCGCATACATGATTGATATGTATGGTCTACCTGTACTAGACCCCAACGGAGACAGAATTACAGTACAATTTACTGAGGCTTCTGGGGTTGAGGCAGTCTTTGTCGAGGGTGAGGAGTTTGCGCCGTAATGGAACTTTTGATTCCAGACCAGTACGATGACACCACTTTGCAAGGTAACTTTGCAGACTATAGCTATTCCAGCAATAGCTTGTTGTTTACCACCGCCATTGAAGATGCTTTGTACAGCAACCCAACCACCGCACTATATAAGATGGGTGAGTTGTTTGTTGCGAATAGGTCTGGGCAAAAACTAGCAAAGGATGAGTGGGAACAAAGCGAGTTTTATCGCGAAGGCTTAGAGGTTGGTGATGACGGCATCACTGACGAGGCGGCGGCAGTATTAGCGGAACGCCACGATTTTAGAACGCGCAGAGATATTATCTTTTCCCGTGCAAGGGAAGGCTTTGCCGCTTCAGCTATACAGTTGGGTGGTGGCTTTGTCGGCAGTATATTTGACCCCTTAGCAGTAGGCGCAGCCTTTGTGCCTGGTTATGCTATAGGCCGCGCTGCAAACCAAGCAGTAAACGCTGGCAGGATTGCAAAAGCCGCCAAACGCGCACAGGCCGCAAGCCGTGCTAGAAGAATGAAGATGGGTGCAACCCCTGCAAGACTTACCGAAGGCGCGGCTATCGGTGCTACTGAAGCTGCTATATTTGAACCATTTATTTATGGCGCAGCAAAGTACGAACAAGACGATACATACGGTGCTATGGATTCATTTATGAACATAGCATTTGGCGGTCTTCTTGGCGGCGGTCTACACGCTGTAACCGGAAAGCTAGGTGACATGGCAAAACGTGCCAGCCCAGCTACCAGGCATAAGGCTATGGAAGTGTCTGTGGCGCAAACTGTTACAACAGGCAGGGTAACAGGTGCTGCGAAGGTGTTTGAGGCTGACCCATCTACAAAAGTTTCTCGCGCTGGCGTGAGGATGCAGCAGCCAAACTTGGATACGCACCCAGGACAGTTAGCAAATCCACCCAAGGGTATGTTTGAAGAAGAAATAGAACCTATGCGCAAGGGCGTTAAATACCCTGATGTAGTACAGGCAAGAAAAAATAAGCCTAAAAGCCTGCTGCAAATGATAAACAGTTACGGCGGCATTTCCGCAGACGAGGCAAACCTTGGCGATGTAAAAAGATTTGCTGACAAAGGCATAGGCTGGATGAAGCGCAAAGGGGGGCTGACGCTTGACGAAATTGGTCTGCGCCTAATGGAAGACGGGTACTTTGTTGGAAGAATACCAGATGGAGAACGCCCGACTGTAAACGATGTTTTGCAAGCTATTGAGGAGGATTTTGGTAGCTGGCAAAAAGGCAAGGGCGGTAGATACTTCCCACAAACTCCTGACACAGAGGCATTTTTAGAAGCTGAAGCAGAGTTTGAATACGCGCAGCGCATGGGTATAGACCTAAAAGGTTTATCAGACGAGGATTACTTTCGTATCCGTGGGCAAAAAGATGACTTAGAAATGCGCATGGCTGAACAAGAGTCAAAGCCTATGGGTGCCAGTCGAGACGAAATAGACTCGGCGCTTGCCGAATCAGATGTGGCTATGCAAAATGGCAGAGAGTTTGACGAAGGTGGTCAAAGGCTTGAGGAACTAGACTCGGAACCATATTATACAATGCCAGAAGACGAACCGTATGGTGCTGAACTTGATGCCTTAATGGACGGTATAAAGGCCAGAGTAGACGCTGGCGAGTTGGATGGCGCTGAGGTTTCAGCCTATCTTGCAGAGGCAGATGAATTGATTGTTCGTGCTGAACAGCATGATGTTGTCGCCATGGAAGCTGTTACTTGTATGTTAGGGAAGATATGAGTCTTAAAGATTGTTCACAAGTTATAATTAAAGCTGCCCAGGCCAAAGGTCTGAAGCTAACGGACAAAGACGCGCTTGACCTTATGGACAAGTACGAACGTGAACTGCGCAATCTAAACACCAACGTACCAGATGGTTCGCAGCGCAATGCTATTGCTGACAAAATCACCGAAAACAAGCGTCAGGAAAAGATAAAGGCATACATAGAAAAACGTAACAGGGTTCTTAATCTTGTAAGGTACACACAATTCAAAGACCATGTTGACGGTTACAACGGGCCGGTTGGCGAAGCTATTGAGGCTTTTTTGGTGGGCACCCATAAAAATGTAATGAACGGCAGGCGCAGTGTAGACTACAAACAAAGGGCTTTGTTTCAAGAAGAATTTGGAACAGTTCTCGCGGCATTAGACAAAGACGATTTGATAGAGGCTTTTTCTAGCACCAAGTTAGACCAGGCAATCAAGCGTGAGATTTTTGTGTATCGTGCTAAAAGCGATGTTGAAATTGACGGGCGTATGGCGGCTGCTGGGAAGTTTGGCGCTAGTGGCATCCCAGAAGCAGCGGCTATTGCTAAAGTATTGGTGAAAGCGCAGTCTCGCATGCTGCGCAGAAAAAACAAAAACGGTGCGTTCATAGCAGAGTTAGAAAGCTGGATGGTGCGTCAAGACCACGACTCAAGCTTGATGCGCAAGGCTGGTTTTGATGAGTGGTACAGGACTTTAATAGATGAGGATTTATTAGATGTACCTAAAATGAAACAGAACATAGACGCTAAGACAGTTGACGCGCTTATAGCCAAGTCAAGAAAAGACGGGGGGCCAGTTTTAAGTGCGGAAGCTGCTATGGACGTTGCTTTGCGTGATTCTTTGCGAAACAGCTACAACAACCTAGTAATGGGAAACCATATGAAGGTTGATGACATACAAGGGTTTACTGACGCTGATAAAATAACTGCGTTTAAGGGGCCAGCAAACCTAGCGAAGTCTGCAAGTCAGTCAAGAACCATACACTTCAAAGGCCCAGACCAAGCACACGCATACTCGCAAAAGTTTAGCCGCATGTCTTTTTCTGAAGCGTTCATGTCCGGCTTGGAACACGATGCCCAGACTATCGGCTTGCTAGAAGCATTAGGCCCAAACCCAAAAGCAATGCTAGACCGCGTTGTTAGTGAGTATCAAGCAAAGCAGACACCGACAGACAAAAAGCCCATCAACCGTAAACGTATCGAAAATCAAATGATGGAGATTGACGGTTCGATGCGCACACGCGGAGTTACAAACCCTATATTTGGCGGGGCTGACTTTGCTGACATAGCTGGTGGGTGGCGTATGTTGCAAAACATGATACGTTTGGGCGGCGCTACCATATCGTCATTTTCTGATATTGCGACCAAGGCAGCGCTTATTAACTCTGCAACCGATAAAAACATGTTTCAGTCCTATGCGTCTGCGCTTGGAGATGTGTTTGCTAACTTTAACACTAAAGACCAAAGACAGCTTGCGTTCCTGTTAAACGTGGGCGTTGAAAGCATGCAGCAAAATTTTCTTTCAAGGTTCGGCAGCAACGATAGTGGCCCTGGGCAAATTGCCAAATTGCAGCAAATGTTTTTTAAGTACAATGGCATGCAGTGGTGGAACAAAAAGCAGAAAGTAGGCGTTGCCAGAGTTATCGCGGCTGACCTAGCAAGCAAAAAGAATTTGCGTTTTAACCAGCTTCCAGAAGAAACCCAATCTTTACTTAGTAGGTACGGAATCCAAAGCGATGATTGGGGTCTATTATCTGAAGCCGACATGAAGGCGGCAGACGGTGTAGAATACATGGTTGCACAAGCTGTAGAAAATATAGAACCAGCGCTTATTGATGTAACTATTCGCGCCAGAACGGGCGTCTTAACAGTTGACGATGGCATGCGCAGCCAGTTTATAGATGAGTTGCGGGGAAAGCTGGGAACTCTTTACACAGACACAGCGGATATAGCTATACCTACTCCTGGCGCTAAAGAACGCGCAATGATGAACCAGGGAACAATGCGCGGCACTCCTATGGGTGAAGCCCTTAGAACTATCATGCAGTTAAAGGCGTTCCCAATCACCTACCTTAGTAAAGGCGTTAAAAGCCAATATCATATGAGTGGCAAAGTTGGTGTTGCAAAAATGATGATAGGCAGCACAGTGATGGGTTACTTATCTATGGCTACTAAGGATATTATGCGGGGCAGAGAACCGCGTGAAGTATTTAGTGATGACTACACCAAAAGCAAAGACACTTTAATTGCAGCGTTTTTGCAAGGCGGCGGCGCTGGCATCTTTGGCGACTTTATCTTTGGTGAGGCAAATCGTTATGGAAACACATTCATAACTACACTTGCAGGCCCTTCTGCTGGCACTATAGATGACCTGTACAAAATATACGCTAAGGTCATCAATGGCGATGACGCATCATCTAACGCCATGCGCTTGGCTTTGCAGAACACCCCTTTTATAAACTTGTTTTACACAAGGGCAGCAATGGAATACCTGTTTTTGTTTGGAATACAAGAGGCATCAAATCCTGGGTATTTGAGAAGAATGGAAAAAAGGTTAAAAAATGAAAACGACCAAGAGTATGTGTTTTCGCCTAGCGAATATGCAGTCCAGTTCTAACAACCTTTCGTAAACGCCGGAAATAAGGTATATATAGGCTAGGAGTAAAACATGACAGTTAGTAGCACCAACACCAGAAATAGCTATTCCGGAAACGGAAGCACAACCGTATTCGCGTACACGTTCAAGATTTTTGACGATGACGACATTGCGGTTATTCTGCGTGATGATGCAACGGCTGCTGAAAGCACACAGACAAAGACCACGCATTACACTGTATCAGGCGTAGGCGATGCTGGTGGTGGCAACATTACTTTTGGCACAGCCCCTGCTAGTGGCAAGACTGTGGTGCTGATTAGGTCAACCCCCCTGACCCAGATTACGGACTATACACCTAATGACCCATTCCCAGCAGAATCACACGAAAACGCGCTGGACAAGCTGACATTTATCACGCAGGAATTACAAGAAGAAATAGGCCGTGCGGTTAAACTGTCTAAAACAAACGAGATTGCAACGGCTGAATTTACAGTTGGTGCATCAGCCCGTGCCAACAAGGTGCTTGGTTTTGACGGTAGCGGTGACTTAACAGTTCTACAAGAGATTGGCATCTTTAGAGGCACGGACGCTACTGTAACGACTGTAGACTATGATGCCCGTGACCTGGTTAAGTCCACCACAACAGCGCAGCTAAACAACGTATACATTGCGTTGCAGGATTCGCCTACTGGCACTGCACTTACAAACACTACTTATTGGGCATTGATTGTAGACGCTGTTTCGGCAGCGGCATCAGCCTCGGCAGCGGCATCAAGCGCATCGGCTGCGTCAACATCAGAAACAAATGCGTCCAACTCTGAGTCTGCTGCGGCTACAAGCGCATCGGCTGCGTCCACCAGCGCAACGGCAGCAGCTAACTCAGCGACAGCAGCCCAGACAGCAGAGGCAAATACACTAGCTGCATATGATAATTTTGATGACAGATACCTTGGCGCTAAGGCATCAGACCCTGCAACGGACAATGACGGTGACGCGCTAGTTGCTGGCATGCTGTACTTTAATAGCACAGATGGCGCTATGAAAGTCTACACAGGCACAGCTTGGGTAGCGGCTTACATCTCTGGTGGTTCTGTATTGTCATTGTCTGGTGGTACAATGACAGGCGACATTGTTTATGGCGATGATGTGGCAGCGGTGTTTGGTGACGACAGCGACCTAACTATCGTGCATGACAGCGGTAGCAACAACAACATATTCAAGGCTGATGGTTACGCTTTCCGCAGCAAGGCCAACAGTAACCTAACAATGGAAATGTCACCAGGCGCAACCAAGTCAGTTACGTTGTATCACCAAGGCAGTGAAAAGCTGGCTGTACGCGCAGGCGGTATTTTGGTTACTGGTGGGGTATCGGCAACATCAGTATCGGGCGATGGTTCTGGGCTGACGAACTTACCGGCAACAGGCGATGGCGGCATCGCAATGGCAATAGCGTTAGGATAAGGCAATGGCAAACGCATTTTTATCAGAGACAGATACAGCGGTAGGCACAGGTGCCGCAACAATTTACACCTGTCCTAGTAGCACTGAGACGACAATCATTGGTCTAAGTATTGCCAACATCGTTACATCACAGATTGCAGTTGATGTGCAACTTGACGGTTCGGGCCGCACATCTGGCGCGGTAGACAGCGTTTATCTTGTGAAGGATGCACCGGTTCCCGTTGGTGGTTCGCTGGTTGTTATAGGCGGCGACCAGAAAGTTGTGATGGAACCAGGTGATGTATTGAAGGTAACGTCAGACACAGCCTCATCTGCCGATGTGCATATGAGTCACCTAGATATTACATAAGGATTAGCCAATGGCATACCTTGGGTTATCACCGGCAGTACAAACCACAGCAATGGCCTATCAGGACTTGACTGGTGGCACTGGCACATCTTTTACGCTAGACCATCCCGTAGGTAACGCTGCTGAGATAGAGGTTTTTGTAAACAATGTCCGTCAGGAACCTACAGTTGCGTACACTGTAAGTGGCACTAGCTTGTCTATGACAGGCAGCATTGTTGCTACAGATGATTTCTATGTGAACTTCCAAGGCAAAGCCCTTGTAACATCTACTGGCGGCGGCGGTGGTGGCACATTCAAAGGGGAGAATGGTGAGATTAACTCTGGCGGTGGCGACATCTTCCGTGTCCATCAGCAACAGCTAGACACCAACACAACCATTGATGCAGATGAAAATGCACTGGCTGCTGGGCCATTGACAATTGCAACAGGGGTAACACTGACGGTAACAACCGGCGGTAATCTGGTGATAGCATGAGTGAACTACGCACAGACACAATCACAGCCAGCGATGGCACAAGTCCTGTCACGCTGACTAAGCAGAGTGCGGCGAGAATGTGGGTTAATTTCAACGGAACCGGAACTATTGCAACCCGTGATTCTCTAAACGTAAGCGGGTTGGTAGACGGTGGCACAGGAGATTACACAGTAAGTTTTTCTTCAACTTTTGCTAATTCAGATTATGCCCCTGTTGCAAACGGTTCAGAATCAACTGGTGGAACTGGTGAATTAGGTAGCAGAAATGTAATAGTCAGAACATTAAGCACCACTAATTTTAAGTTGTATAACTATGGTGGGGCGATGAAAGATTATATTTTGAATTATGTCGCTACTCACGGAGACCTAGCATGAGTGAGATAAAAGTAGACACCCTCACTGGCAAGACCTCCGCTGGTGACATCACAGTGACTGATGCTTCTGTTACCTTCAAAATGCAATCTGCGCTGAACAAGATGTGGGTTTCGTATGACGGTATCAACAACAGTGTGTTCGACAGTCTTAACATTGCAAGCGTGACAGATGTTGCAACTGGTCAATACCGCTATAATTTCTCTAATAATTTTAACGCGCAGGAAGAATATTCATCAGCGATGAGTGTGGTTTTACAATCATCACCTTATATGGGTTCTTACACGGACAATGATGACCAACTCACCAGCAGTATTCAAATTCGCCCTTCCCGTAATACTAGCGGCGCTAATATTGACGTAACTAACACTACTATGAATTGTTGTGGAGACCTCGCATAATGGCTGGAAAAATTATAGCAGATACGCTGGAACACAGCACCGCTGGGTCAATCGCCACGAACTATGTTGTGAATGGTGTTGAAAAGTGTTGGGTAAATTTGAATGGCACTGGAACAATAGCAATACGAGGTTCGCTAAATGTTGCTAGCTTAACTGACGATGGTACTGGGGATTATCAAATAAATTACGTTTCAGCAGCAGCGGATTTGAATTACTCCTCACGAGCCGTTAGTAACCAGTATCACTGTATTATTACTAACGGTCTAAAAGCAACATCATCAAATAATGTTAGAACCTATAATTCATCACACAGTTCTGATGACCCCGCACAAGTGAATTACGGATTTTTAGGAGACCTTGCTTGATGACCCAGACACCAGATTTCAAAGGCACTCACCTATTTGACAGACTATGCTGGGCAAAGGAAAACCTAGACGGTGTGCAGTCAGACTATCGTGTTGTTTATGAAAGCAGCATTGACGAGTGCGCTAAAATACTTGTGCCTGACCCGAATTGGATGGCGTGTGCATTGCAGGGCGGCATCCTACCACCTGTCTGGGTATATCACGAACTGGCAAAGGACGAAGCGCAGCCTGACTTCAAGAAGCATACTCGCGGCTATCTGTTGCATGAGACAGAACCAATGCCAGCAATGACAGAAGAAGAAGCTATCGAATACTTGATTATGAAAGATTGTCCACAGTCTGTATGGCAGACTTGGGATGAGGGCAACCGCCCAAAGATGGTAATCTGTACTAAGCAGCAGTTACCACAAACTCGCGAATGGAGAAACGCTTGGCGTATCTCTGATGACCTAACTGTAGCCGCATAGGAGAAAACAATGGCAGTTACAACTTACATCGTAGACAAGGACGGTAATCAGATTGACGCTTCAACTGCTACCGTTCCAAACAGCAGAGACTTTAGAGGTGCTTGGACACTTAGCGGTTCAGTTATCTCAGAGGATTTAGAAACAGCAAAGACAATATTCCAGGACAAGGTTCGTGAGGTTCGCGCACCACTGCTTGATGCAGAGGATGTTGTGTATATGAAGGCATTAGAAGCTGACGATGCAACTGCTAAAGCAGCATCAGTAGCCAAGAAAGCTGCGCTGCGCGATGCAC
>Ga0213865_10002458_pt1 | contig 11669 bp, 10 predicted proteins | sample PICome_6_FD_160100 | JGI IMG/M metagenome (GOLD analysis project Ga0213865, IMG submission 160100) | Coastal seawater microbial communities near Pivers Island, North Carolina, United States - PICO282 | ecosystem: Environmental > Aquatic > Marine > Coastal | place: USA: North Carolina...
TTAGCAATAGTAGGATAAGAAGATCCAAAATCTGCAGCAGCAGCAATGATAGCGTTACTGCCAAAGTCATCACCGAAGTTGACTGAAATAAAAGCAAGCAGTGCTTCTTGTTCAATGGTTGATTTGCGAGCCATAATAAAAATTTTCGTTTGTGAATGAAGTAATTGTAGCAAAGATTGGGCACTTAGAACATGCCCAGTGGACAGTTGTAAAATTGGTCAAGAGACCAGAGTAGCAAAAGAAGACAGAAGCTTTTTGTTTGTGGTCTTCTTTTTGAGCATAGTACGGAATGCCTTGCCGATGTCAAGGGTGGATGCCTCTTCATCAACTGTCATAGTGGTGTCCGCAGAAAGATCATGACAAGAAATTGCGTATAAGGCATCGTATCCCATACCATTAATTTCGTATGATTTTTCTTTACGCCACACTTTCATAACATCTTCTGGAGTAATTTTTTCATTAAATTTATAAAGCAATCGGCAAAGATAAGAAAAATGATTGCCACAGGTAATTCGGAAACCAATCAAATTAATTTCTGGAAAATTATCTTTCAAATTTTCAAGAAGAATTGCTGTCAAATTACTATTTAAATCATCTGTGTTAAAATTACGATAAACATAACCTATCTTACGATCACGAAGAGCATTGTTATTGCTGACGTAATTTTTTCCAAAATAATTATAAGAATTATTGCCACGAGAATTTTGAAGGTTTACATCATAATTAAGATGATTGCCGTCGCCATCAGTTAAAATTACCACGTTAACTTTTTGAAGTTTATTCTTGCTTTTAAATTGAGGAATAATTTGATGAAGAGCAATGATAGATTCATTAAGAGGAGTACCACTTAGTTCCAAACCAGCTGGACAAATGTGACGAGCAGAATCATATGTAGAATCTTCCCTACAAGCAAGACGCCACAAATTCATAATACAACGATCAAGAACTTTATTGTTGGCACGAGAACTAAGAAAATTTAACAATCTAAAACGACGATGAATTTCAAGTGTTCCCTCTTCTTTTTTATAAAGACTTTTTGGTGCCACATAATTTGGATCAACCAAATTATTATTCCACTCGTAAGTAAACGCATAAACTTCAAAAGGAATTTGAACTTTTTTACAGAACCACACAAGGTTTAATAGTTGCTTCACCGTATCCAAAAGATATGAGCCCATAGAACCAGACCAGTCCAGAATAAAAATCAACCCATGATTTTTTCCATCTGGAATCACAGAAATTTTACGAAAAATATCTTCGTTGTATTTGTAACTATGAAGTTTACTTGTATTTAAAGCACCAGTTTTAGCAATAGAAATACGCTGATAAGCATCAGCTGACTTTTTCATTTCAAACTCTTTGACCAGATAATTTACTTCTTTTTGTGCTTCAGCACGATACTTATGATAATCTTTATCAACAATGTTAAAATCTGAAGATTGATTAGACGTTTTATAACATGTGTCAATATATTCTAATAGCACATTGTAATTAACAATGACATTATCTGTTTTTAATTCGGGTCGGTGAATGTAAAAAGTTTCTGACCCAAAATTATTAGACAATTGTTTTGCTTGTTGATCAAAAGCTTTTTGAGTTTTTGAAGCCTCTTCGTTAACTTTTTCATTGGGGCCAGCTCCCATAGAACCACCAGGGCCACCTGAAGTTTCTTGGTTTTCAGATATTTTGTTGCTGTCATCAATATTATCACCAGATTCTTGACTACCAAATGAAGATTTTTGATCACCCATCTCTGTAGAATCTTGCGATTGTCCAGAAGTATTCTTAGATTGGTTATCAGAAGATTGAGAAGTTTGATTGACTTCAGTAGAAGACAATTCCGATTGATTCTCTTTTACATACTTATGAATCAATTCACAAATATTCAATACCTGATCAAAGGTTTCAACAACATCAATCATGTCAACAAACTGCTGTTCAAATTGATTGAATGGTATTTGAGCATACGCACCAATTTTGAAATGAAGATTGATACGATCAATCAACGATAGCTTGCTTAGATCATCGTCAGCAACACCAAAAAAATTATCCCGATTCAATTCACTATAACCATTATAGAAAGTTCGGGCAAGACCAGGAAACTTACGTTTCATTAGTTTTTCAATGCGAGCGTCTTCAACAATGTTTACATAATCTTTAGGCATATTAGCGGGAACTTTGGAAGTCCAATCTTCATTAGGAGTATAGATAGCATGACCAACCTCATGTCCCACCAGAAGGTCGTATACGACGCTAGAAGCCTTGTCCCAGATAGGTAGGGTGAGTACACGGCGGAGAACATCAAAACACGCTGTAGGCACCTTCTTGTGCTCAATGATGAGGTTCTCCGTCGCCAGCAGTTTGGCAAGAGTACCTTTGACTTCGTGGTTAACAGACATTGATTTCGTTTGAACTGAAGTCATCATAGACGAAAAAAAGGAGGGTGCTACCCCTCCTGTGCCACTTCGTTAACTGTCTCCTGGACGATGCTGAAATTTTTAATTTTTTCACACTTCCAGGTCTTCTCAAACTTTTCTTCCATACCTTCTTTGTGAGAGATCACAAAGACATTTGTATTGTCATCAAAGTTTTTAAGAATCCATCCTAACTCACTGGTGCCACTTTGGTCAAGTGATCCATCAAATATTTCATCAAGAATTAAAAGATTAGTATCCACGCTATTCTTGAGCTTAGCAATAGCTCTCCAAGTAAGCAAAAGAGCAATATCAATACGAGCTTTTTCTCCTTCGCTAAAGGACTCGTAAGAGAATGAATCTCGGTATCTGGATTTAATAGTTTCTTCAAAGTTTTCATTTAACATAAAGTTTACATAAAAGTCCATGTTCTGAAGATAATCATTAATGAGTTTATTCATCACTGGCAAGTATCTTTTAATGATACGAGTTTTAATTCCATTATCTTTCAGAAGTTGTCCTGCTGCCACAAGGCAATCACGCTCCTCTTTAACAGCAATCATTTGTTGTTTTGATTCATTCAAAGATTGTTTTAATTTTTGTAATTTAGAATCTTCTTCATTGCGGTTGGCATTATTATTTTGTAGTTGAGAAATTTCTTGTTGAAGATCTTGAATCTGTGATTGATATGAACTAATTTGAAACTGTTGGATTTGCATCTCGTTAAAAAGAGATGACCATTTCTGACTTAGTTCATTAAAATTAGATTCTCTTTCTTCTTCAAATTTGATTGCCGCCTCCATTTCTTCCATACCCTGCGTCAGTTCTTTAATGGAGTTTATAATTTCGGATACCTTAGTATCACGAAGTTCTTCATTGATGTCCTGAGTGCATGTAGGACAAGTAGTATTCTCAGTAAAAAATTGATGTTCTTTTTTATGAGCAGAAAATTTTTGTTGAATCTTACCACGAAGGTTTCCAAGCTTTTTGAGTTTAGCCGTAGCAGTAGAGAATTGTTTCATCTCTTCGCTAATTGTTTCTCTATCCTGATTCAGTTGCTCAAGTTTATCAACAACTTCTTTTTCAATTTTGGTAAAGTGAATAACTTTATTATTTTTTTCCTGAATATCATTTTGATTTTGAAGATCAAGATTGACAATAAAGTTTTTTTGCATTGTAACTTTTTCTTCAAGAAGATCAATTTGATAATCACGATCTTTAATATCATCATTAGAAAATTTAAGCTTCTCTTTAAGATTGATATTCATTATTGAAAAAATTTGAATATCAAGAATGTCTTCAATAATTTCTCTACGAGATGCTAAAGGCAATCTCATGAAAGGAACAAAGGTAGATGAACCAAGAACTACAATTTGAGTGAAGGATTTATAATTCATCTTAAGAATATTATTCTCAAGATAATTTTGATAATCCAATGTAGAAGAAGATTGATCTAACAAAATATTATTTTGCCATACTTCAAAAATTCCTGGCTTAATACCACGAATAATTTTGTATTCATTTTTACCAGATTGAAACTCAATTTCGGTAACCAGATCAGAACCATTGACGCTATTGACAAGCATCGGTTTATTGATTTTTCGGAATGGTTTACCAAACAAAGAGAATGTTAGTGCATCTAAAATAGTACTTTTACCAGCACCGTTTGCTCCAACAATCAAATTAGTTTTTGCTTCGTTAAGATTAAATTCTGTGAAGGTATTGCCGGTGCTTAAAAAATTTCGCCAACGTAATGTTTTAAATACAATCATCCTAAATCTTCAGGGGGAATAATAAAATCGTCTTGAGTAATTATAGCATATTTTTGGTCACGTTCTTCGCAAGCAGTAACGATAACTTCTTCAGGAATTTCTACAACTTGTAATTTATATCGGGTTGTATTAAATTCAAGAAGTTCTTGATAACGTTCGGCATCATCTTCACACTCAAAAACAGGAATAATTTGTTGTCCACAATCAGTATCAATTATAGAAAATACTCCCTCTGGTTTATTTCTAAGTGTGAGAATAAACATCATACTACTTCACAACTTTCAGTATATAGGGTTTTCATAATTTGCTTGAGTTGATTTTTGTTGACGGAAATTTCTACCTCATCAATATATTCATTAAGAAGAGAAAGAGTGTCTTTAACTTCAAGATTAGCATCAACATGTTTAACGGTATCTTTTTCAACTAAAGTTTCAACTACTTTGAGATCGTGAACGTTAGCATCAAATAATGCCTCAATCATTTTTTCAAATTTAAAATAATCTGTTTTATTTTCTACGATAACCTTAACAAAAGAGTTTGAATACTCACTGGGATTGACGCTGAAATTAGGATCAACATCATCATAATAAATCTTTTGGAAAATTTCGTATGGGTTTTTGATGAAAGATAACTTGTTGGATGTCGGTTCATAGAGATGAAAGCCTCGTGGATCTTTATAGTCGTTCCAGAACATCTGGTAAGGATTGCCTAAGTAAGTGATATTTCCTTTACGTGATTTGTGATGAAAGTGACCTGAAAATACTTGTTTAAATTTAATAAACACATCTGGATCCATACCACCTTCATGAAGCATACCAGGAGTAACCTCAAAACCGTTGAGTTCAAGGTGACCCATCACAATCTTAGCAGACGTTTGCTTCAAGTGTTGGTAAGTTTCATCCTCATTTTCAGAATTGATCCAGGGCAGCATACAGATAGGAACACCCTCAATCATTGCAGTGGTAGGGTTTGAGTAGACAATGATGTTGTCGTAGTCAGATAAAAGAAGCTCTGGAGAATTAATCTTGTTAGTGTTTTTATAGTATACACAATGATTGCCTATAATCATATGAAGAGTAATGCCAAGCTCACGGATACGATTAAAATAATGCTGACGAATACGACTCCAAACATTAAAATCAATACCCTTTCTGTCATCAAAAGTGTCTCCAAGATCAATGATAGTTTTAACGTTATTTTTTTGAAGAGTAGGAAAAAACACTTCGTCATAAAATTTTAGAAAATATTCCCAAAAGATAATGCTTCCTTTTCTTCCATTCAAATGTTGATCCGTTATCAAAGCTATTGTCATCGTTTGTTTTTAATTTCAAGAGTTTCTTTGATGCCAGTCATATCAGAATAATTTTGATTAAGTCCTGCCATTTCTCCATCAAAGCTTTCTGTGTACATAACGTGATCATAACCAGTCCTTTCAAGAATCTTAGTTTTAATTTCTAATTGTTTTTTTTCTTTTGCAATACGACGAAGAAAGGCAAAGTAAATTACTTGAGTAAAATACGCAAATGGATTAGAAGATTTTTCTGGATTAAAGTTATGAATATATTGTAAACAATTTTCTATACCATCTGATATCATTTCATCTCTAAACATATAGTTTACAAAGTTTGGTTTGTAAGAAAGATGAGTAGCAATTTTCAGAAAACAGTCACCAAGATAATTAGGTATTCTTGGCTTTCCTTCCCATGTAGTAGATCTATCTGGTTGAGTTATTTTTCTGTCATAACATTTAAAGAAACTTTCTTCTACCTTATTTCTATAGATTGTGATGGATTCTAAAAACTCTTTATTGTTAACATAGTTTTCTGTTTTCTTTTTTGCCATGACACATGTATCTAACCAAGTAATTATCTTAATAGTATAGGACATATCAAGGAATTTGTCAACCCCCTTGACAAACCTCACAAAACCCAGTAGAATAACTCTGTTAAGGGTTCAGGATAACTATAGAGTTCTTTAATACCTTAAGGTTCTTTAAGGGGGTTGACAAACCTTAGAAAACCGAGTAGAATAACTCTGTCAGGGTTCAAGGGTAACTGTAGAGTTCTTTAAATACCTTAAGATCTTTTAAAGATATCTTCAAGAAACTCTTTAGTTTCTTTTACTGATCCTAAGTAACCCATTCCTTTACTAAATTTATTTACATTAATATTATTAGAATTATAATTAGATTCTTCTATAGTAGTATTCTTTAAATTGTTTAAGTAAAATACTTCAATTCTTTTATCCAATTCACTCATAGTAATTACTTGTTTCATTTTAATAACAAATAATGAATCGTATGTAGAATGTATCCAATCTTTTAATATAAATCCTTGTTGAATTTTACCATTACTTTTTTGAGATACTTTTTCAACTACCATGGGATCCTGTATAAGTAAAGAATCTTCATCAGGTAAATAACATACTTTACCTATAATCTCTTCTCCAGAACTTAATTTAATAGTTGAATAAAACTCTTCTTCCATCATTTTAAATTTACCTTTATTATTTCGTATTTGAAATTTTCTTCTTGATAGATTTTAATTCTTTCTTGTAAATGTCTTAATGTATAATTTTGTTTTGATGTATTAGAAATATCATCAGCAATATCATAAAGAGTAGCTATTTCTTTTCCTTCTCCTTTTCTAAGAACTCTACCAATACTTTGTAAATTTCTGATACGAGATTTAGATGGAGAAGCAAATACAATATTATGAAGACGTTTAATATTGATACCAGTGCTAAACGTTCCATAAGAAGCAATGATAATAGCATTGTTTTCTTGTTCAGTAATTTTTCTTACTTCTTCACGATCATCTGTATCAACAGAACCATGAACAAAAAATACTTTACGATTATCATCTACGGAATTATTTATTAATTCATATAATGGCTCTCCATGCTTTTCTACATAGTTAAATAAAACTAATGTATTTTCATTAAGATCATTTACAAGATTTTTAATTAAGTTATTTCTTTTTTTATTTGTGACAATATATTCCATCTCTTGATGATAATCTTCAAAGTATTGATACTCATGAGAACATAAAAGAATTTTAATTCTGAGATTAGATAAATGTCCTTTTTTAATTAGATCATCTGTCTTAGTAACTTTTTCACATGCACCAAACAATCCTTCAAGAACCCATTTATGTGTTTTAGTACCATCAAGTGTTCCTGTAAATCCAAAACGATACTTAGCATTATGAAGTTTTTCCATAATACCTGTCAGTGATTTAGATTTAAATAAATGAGCTTCATCTCCAATTACACAATCAATGTCATCAAAATATCTTTTAGGAAACTTATAAATGGATTGCCATGTAGTAACAATAATTGGTTTGTCTGAATTCTTTTCTTTACCTGAGTAAATTTTATGAACATGTTCATCAACATTCCAACCATAATCAGTAAAATCTTTTACCATCTGTTCTACTAAAGAAGTAGTAGGAACAATGATTAAAATTTTTTTATCAGTAGCAAAGTAATATCTGGCAATAGAATATATCATTAATGATTTACCAGAGCCTGTAGGAGAAAGAAATAATCCTCTATGATACTTAAGAGCAAGATAGACAGTATAGTATTGATAATCTCTTGCCTTAATGTTAGAGATTTTATCAACAAAATCTTTGACACCTACAGGAGATACAAAACTGTTTACATCATTCGCACTACCATACCAATCATTGTTAACTGATTCCAATGAGTATCTTTTGTCTTTACACCATTCAACCAAATGAGTATATAAACCAGCATACAAATTTCCTGTACCAGGAGAATACAAACGAATAGTTCCATCCCAATATTTGTATTTTGGATTTCTTTTTAAAAACTTTGCTTCTGGAACTTCAAATGTAAAATAATCTGACAACTCTTGGTGAACGTATGGCTCTGCTTGAATCTGTAAAAATACTTCGTTCTTTTTTTTAATTATTAATCTGGACATTAAGTAGTACCATTAATAAATTTTTCCCAATCAATAGCCGATTTAATTTGAAATCCACGATTGGATATCATTCTCATTACACTGTCCAGGAAGTAAAGTACCTGTTCAACGTATTTTATTTTTGCTTCAATGTTAATGATGTCCTCATCTGATTCCAGATAAGTTTTCATTTTCTCTGCTGTTTTAATACTTGTTCCAAAAGGTTTTTCAGCATATACTTTGGCGTCTGCTTCGCCTGAATAATATTCTCTTTTTTCTTTTACTATACGTCTGAGTTCAAACTCCAATGAAGTTTTTACTTGTCTTAAATCTGTATAGTAATTTAAATATTTGTTGTGTTGAAAAGGAATCTTTAATGCTAATTTTCCTAAATCTTCTGAATACTCTTTATCTTTAAATTGAAAATCAACATGACTATCAATTAACCATTCTTCTTTAATTGTTTCAAATAATTTAACGATGTTTTCAAATTTCATAATAATTGAAAGTTTTTATCTCGGAGTTTAAAATTGGTAAATTTGAATGTTACTTGTGCTGTAAAATATTCTAAATCATCTATAGTTGCATCAAAATTAATTGGTGTTAAATTAATAGGAAATAATTTCTCGTAGTCAACAAAAAATGATGGATTAAAATTTGAAGTGATAATCATTAACTGACCATTAGAATATTCAACTTGGTCTGAAGAATGATCGTCAGCTCCACCATTTTTACGAATCCATGATAAGATTGAATTGTAATTTTTTAAATCTTCATCAATTATAAAAGTTAAATTAAAATCATCATATGTAACTCCACCACCAGGAGCAATTGGAAAACTTCTAAATCTTGTTGGAACGTCTGTGAAAGGCATTGAAACGCCAGGAAGATTTGCTTGTTGGCAAAAGAAATCTACTCCATCAAATAATTCCAGATTTAATTTAAATCCTATAGGAGCAAGAAAATTTCTATTTTGTGGTTGCTCCTTATACCATTTAGCAGACATGTCAACTTCCCAAGCTATAACTATTTATTTACATAAAAAAAGAGTCCCCGAAGGGACTCTTAAAGAATAATGAGTATGACTCACATAAGGTTCTTGATACGAACACGTCTGTAGTACATGTTCTTGGAAGCGGTGAGGCTTTCTGCATCAGGTACAGGAACGCCGTCGCCATCAACACCGTTGAATACAAATGGGTTAGCAACCATGCCGTAACGAGTCTTGAAGCCAATTTTAGGCTGGAAGGTGTTAGGGTCAATGCTGCGTAGCAACTGGAGAGGAACGTAAGGGCAATAGAAGAGACCAGCATCATAAGGATTGGCTCCCTTATAACCCATGACGTAGTAATGATCATTAGAAACGTTAGCCGAATAAGGATCAACGAAAACCTTGATACGACCATTGATGGTGCCAACCATGAGGTTGCCAGTGTCATCAACTTGACCGATGGAAGGACCACCAGCGCCAGTTAGACCTGAGGAATAGTCAAGAACGCCAGCAAGGGCAAGAGCCGAAGCAACGTCAGCAGAGCAGAGTAGGAAGTTACCTTTTCCTCTACGTGTTTCTTGAGCAATAGCGTTAGCGTCACGCTCTACTTGGAATAGAAGTCCTTTGAACTTCTCAACTGACCAACGACCGTTGGAGTCAACGTCAAGGTCAAATACACCAGTGGTCGCAACGTTGTTTTGAGCACCAGGCTTAGCAATGGTGTAAACAGTACGAACAACTTCACGATTAATTTCAGCGAGAATTTCGCTTGAAAGAATATTCGCAAGTTCTTGCTCGGCATCAAGACCGTGAACAGCTTTAAGATCCTGAGCGAGTTCAAGAGTATACTCTGAACGTAGGGCTCTGGTTCTGGCGGTTACAGCACTCTTCTCAATGCTGAAGCTCATTTCGTTGAATAGGGTTGAACCTGATCCAAGAACTTCTGCAGTTTCACGAGCGATAGGACGAACGCCACGCTCATAAGTACCAGCTCCTGCACCGTCATCATTAAGAAGACCAGGGTTTGAAGCAGCATAAGCAGGATCGTTAGCAACACCGATAGGTACTACAGGATCGTTATAAGCAGCAGGTCCCTGAGTGTTAGCCGAGAAGTTTACATCAGGCTCGTTGAAGAGGGCTTCACGACCTTTACGTAAACCAGCAGCGCCATTGTGCTGATAGTGAGCTTTCATAGCAAAGATGAGTCCGGTAGGACCGCTCATTGGCTGAACGCCACAAATGTCATAAGCGACAAGATTAGGCATGGCACGACGAACAAGGCTGATCATCACTGGATCAAATCCAGCAAGACCACCAGTTTTAGTGTCAAGACCCGAACCCGAAAGAGCGTTGCCACCAATAGCACCAACTGTGTTGGGGGCTTCGGTAAGCATACGGTCTTCACGTAATGCTCTTTCTTGGTTTTCTAAAATTACAGCGGTAACATCTCTTCTATGCTTATCAGTAATAGCGGGAGCTTCAGAAGCATTTAGAACAGGTGCCCACTTCTCTGTGAGATGTGATGCGTTAAACATTTACTTAACCTCTTTAAACGTTGTTATTTTTGTATGTTAATATTTATTATATAAATTATTTCCAGCGGCTGAGAGCACTTAGATATTGCTCCATAATTGGAGAAACATCATGACTTTCAACTGGAGTTTCATCACTTACTTCAGTTTTATTTACTGATTCTGGGAAGTATGATTTACGAAGAGTTTTTACAGCATGAGCAAATTGCTCAGTTGATTCGAAAGTTACACCCTCAGATAATGAAGCAAGTTTTTCTTTTTGAGTATCAGCAAGTCCTTCCGAAACTTGGTTTAGGATTACGACTTTGGTTGACTCAGAAAGGCGATTATTTAATTCCACGTTACGCTCAATTTGTTCATTGAGGCGATCTTCCATCTCACGAATAGTATTCGCCATATCCTCAACTACATCAGTTTTGTCTTGAGGAATTTCAATCCAATGTTCTTTACAGAGATTCATAAATCCAGAAATGAAATCTTCAGTAATTTCATTTCTAATACCACGATCAATGGCAATTTGATTTTGCTCAATCCATTGACCAATTCCATAATTAACAGTTCCGGTTACTTCTTCCGAAAGTTCGGCTTTGAAAACTTCAACTTGCTCAGCAAGTTTGGTTTCAAAATGCTCTTCAAGTTTGGTATACTCTTCTTGAAGCTTTGCTTTAACAGCAGCTTCAAAAATTGTTTTTGCTTTTGTTTTGTAATCTTCTGATAGCTCTTCGCCTTCGGTTAGAGCAGCGACATCAGAAGAAAGATCAAGATCTTCAAAAGAAGGTTTGATTGGATAAGTTACATTTGGACCAGTTGTAGTTCCATAAGCAACTTGAGTTCCTACTGAAGGAGTAGCGGCCATATCTCCAGGGCTCTTTTGATGCGCTTGTTGTGGGTCACCCGAAATTTGAGAAATTGGAGCAGCGGCCTTAGCACCAGGATTCTCTTCTCCATCCTCATCATGAGAGTGTGGAGTAGTTGTGGTTCCACCTAAATCAGTGGCAGGCTTTTGACCAATAGCAACTGATGGAGAAACTG
>Ga0213865_10002459_pt1 | contig 11667 bp, 13 predicted proteins | sample PICome_6_FD_160100 | JGI IMG/M metagenome (GOLD analysis project Ga0213865, IMG submission 160100) | Coastal seawater microbial communities near Pivers Island, North Carolina, United States - PICO282 | ecosystem: Environmental > Aquatic > Marine > Coastal | place: USA: North Carolina...
TTGACCATGTGTTAAGACATATGGGACATTTCTGTTATGTTGATTACAATGATAATGGTGATAATCAGCATACAATTATCTTAGAAACACAATAATCTAAATTTTTTTTAATTCATTTGGATTTGTCCTAAATATTTCTTATATTTGAGACAATATATGAAAAAATACACTCTTCGAAAAAAAAATTCAAAAACATTTGGAAGTGTGAAAAACTTTTCGTATATTAGCATCAATAAATCCCGAAAAACCACTTAAAAACTTGGTTTTTTGATATTTATACATGGTGTAGGAAAGACACCTAAATAAAACCAATAAAACAATTAAACTTTTAAAATTTAAAAATTATGGCACTTGATTTAAATGCAATCAGAGGTAGACTGAACAAACTACAAAACACTTCAAACCGCAAAGACAATTTGTGGAAACCTACTCCAGGTAAACATCAAGTAAGAATCGTTCCTTACAAATTCGCTCCTGAAAATCCTTTCATCGAGTTATTCTTTCACTACAACATCAACAACAAAACGTACTTGTCTCCAAGTTCATTTGGTAGACCAGACCCAATCGTTGAGTTTGCTGATAAGTTGAAGAGAATGGGTGATAAAGAAGATTGGAAAGCAGCAAAGAAAATGGAACCAAAATTGAGAACATTCGTTCCTGTCATCGTAAGAGGTGAAGAAAACGAAGGTGTAAGATTTTGGGGATTCGGTAAAACTGTTTACCAAGAACTTTTAGGATACATCGCAGACCCTGATTATGGTGATATTACTGACCCAACAAGTGGTAGAGATATTACTATCGAGTACACATCAGCAGAAGATGCAGGAACATCTTATCCTGTTACTACGATTCGTATCAAACCTAACCAAACTCCTTTATCCGAAGATAGTTCAGTACAAACTAACTTTATGGAGAACCAAACTAACATTACTGATATCTATTCAGAGTTATCTTACGATGAATTAAAATCAGTATTAGAGGGATGGTTAAATCCAACTGCTGAAGAAGGTGAAGCGAGTGTAAGTGAACAAACACTTTCAACTCCACAACAAAGTACACCTGCCCCGGCAAGTGCACCGAGTACTACTTCAACTCAAGCACCAGTAGAGGATAGAAAAAAGTTAGATGACGTTGCATCTGCTTTTGATGATTTATTCAACGGATAATAATAACAAGTTACAATTATGGCAAAAAAAGAAATGGATTTAGCTGCAGAACTAGCTTCTGAGTTAAACAAAACAAACAAAGACCAGAAGGTTGCCTTCTTCTTAGGAGAGGATGATGCACCCACAAATGTGGATGGATGGATTTCAACCGGATGTGCTATGTTGGATGTTGCCATTTCGAACCGCCCTTATGGTGGACTTCCTGTTGGAAGAATTACTGAAGTAACTGGTTTAGAACAAAGTGGAAAATCATTAGTATCTGCACACCTCCTTGCTGAAACACAAAGGCAAGGTGGTGTTGCAGTTTTAATTGATACTGAAACTGCGGTAAGTAGAGAATTCTTAGAAGCAATTGGTGTAGATGTAGGAAAACTACTTTACGTATCAGCTGATTCAGTAGAACAAATTTTTGAATTTACCGAAACAATCATTGAAAAAGTAAGAACCACCCAAAAAGATAAGTTAGTAACAATCGTAGTAGATTCAGTTGCCGCAGCTTCAACCAAAAATGAGTTGGCAGCTGATTATGGTAAAGATGGATATGCTACTGATAAAGCTATTATTATCTCTAAGGCGATGAGAAAGATTACCAATATGATTGGTAGGCAAAAAGTAACCTTAGTATTCACTAATCAATTAAGACAAAAGATGAATGCTATGTTTGGTGACCCATGGACAACTTCAGGTGGAAAAGCACTTGCGTTCCATGCCTCTGTAAGATTGAGATTGAAGAATATGGGACAAATCAAACAAAAGGTAAATGGGCAGGATAAAACTATTGGTATGAAGGTAAGATGTCAAGTTATCAAAAACCGAATGGGACCACCATTAAGGGCAGCTGATTTTGAAATTTTCTTCGATAGAGGAATCGATAATTATGGTTCTTGGATTGGAGTAATGAAAGAAAATAAGTTAGTAAAACAAGGTGGAGCATGGTACACTTACATTGATACTGAGACGGGTGAAGAAATCAAATTTCAGTCAAAAGACTTTATCGATTTGATGGAAGAGAGAGAAGATGTTAAAGAACAAATCTACAAAAAGATTTGTGAAGCAACCATCTTACAATACAAATCAGATTCTAAAGATATCGAATCACATGAATTAGATACTGAGGGAGCTGAGGTAGTAGATTAAACAAAACAATAAGTTATGAGTAGATTAGCAGATATGTTAAGAACATCGGCAGAAGCCGATAAGGCAAAAGCACTCCTTACCTTGGAGTTGTTGGAAAAACATCCCGCAGGGATTGGTGACCATTCAACAGGTGATTTCTATGAGAATGCAGAATCAGCATTACAAATGTTGGTAGATGCAGATGATAGATTGAAAACGATTGATAAATACCTATCGAACGATAACGGTTTGATTGGTGGAAATGGATACACTACTACAACAACTGCATGATGAAAGACCTCTACAAAAACATCCTCAACGAAGTAAAAGAGGAACATAAGACAAACCACCTTCGTGAAAGGAATAGTAGAGTTCTGATTATTGATGGACTAAACACCTTCATCAGGTCATGGACAATGAATCCTACAATGAATGAGGATGGAGACCATACTGGTGGGGTGGTTGGTTCCCTCAAATCCATCGGATATCAGATTCGTGAATTCAATCCAACAAGAGTAGTAGTTACCTTTGATGGTAAGAACGGTTCTCAAAAACGAAAAAAAATACACGAAGGATACAAAGCAAATCGTAAAAAAAATAGATTTCGAGTAAACCGTCAGTATCAAGGTATGATGGATGAAGAGCAAGAACGTCTATCTATGAAACAACAATTTGTTTGGTTAAACGATGTTTTAGATTATCTTCCCGTTCAAACTATGATTTATGATGGTGTTGAGGCAGATGATGTTATTGGATATCTAACAACTCAAATTTTGAAAGAAGATGAAGAAGTTGTAATTGTATCTACTGATAAGGATTTTCTCCAATTAGTTTCAGATAGAGTAAAAGTGTTTTCTCCTACAAAGAAAAAAGTTTACGATAGGGAAGCAGTAAAGGAAGAATTTGGTATCTGGCCACAAAACATTCTTCTTTATAGAACTATGGATGGTGATAAATCTGATAACATACCAGGTGTTAAGGGTTGTGGTATAAAAACTCTCCTTAAACGATTCCCTGAATTGGAAGAGGATAGATATATCACTTTCGATGAGTTCTTTCAACTGTGTGAAGATAAGAAGGGTAAAATCAAGATATATGATGATATCCTTACACACAAAGACCAAATCTTAATGAATAAAGATTTAATGGAACTTTCAGATTTACACATACCAGGAAATGATAAGATGAAAATTATTGATAGATTTGGTAGTGAAGATATTGAATTTGATAAATTACAATTCATCCGAGTGGGTACCAAATACAAAATCCTTCAAAATTGGAGAGATATAAATGATTGGCTACACTCTACATTCAATAATATTATTAATAAATAGTTTTGATTATTCACAAATTTTTCTTATATTTGTGACAATCAAATTTAGGTTACTTAAATGCAAGGACAGGATACATTAGAAAAATACGGACAATCTTTTCAAACAAAGGTTATATCCTCTTTACTAACTGATGTAAGAATTTTGGATAACTTGAATGAAATCATTCACCAAAAATTCTTCGAATCAGATGTTAATAAATGGATTGTATCTGAGATTGTAGATTACTACAATGATTATAGAAGGATTCCAACTGTTGATGTATTTAAGGTAAAGGTATCTGAGTTAGATGATAAGGGATTTCAAAAAAGAATTGTAGACCAATTAAAATCTGCATATCAAAAATTAGAAACATCAGATTTAGATTACATTAAACAAGAGTTTTCTAATTTTTGTATTAACCAAAACTTGAAACAGGCAATCGTAGATTCGGTTGATTTACTCAAGGCAGGTAATTACGATAGTATCAAAGATAAAGTTGATAAGGCAATGAAGATTGGTATCGATTCCGATTTAGGACACGATTATATTCTTGATTATCAAGATAGAACTGATATCATAAATCGTAACACGGTACCTACTGATTGGGATGCACTTAACGATGTAATGGATGGTGGATTAGGACCAGGTGAATTGGGTGTAGTAGTTGCACCATCGGGTGTTGGTAAAACATGGGTACTTTGTGCACTCGGTGCAGCAGCAATAAGACAAGGAAAAACGGTAGTTCACTACTCACTCGAATTATCGGAACACTATGTGGGACAACGTTATGATACAATCTTTACTCAGATTCCATCAAATCAGTTGATTGATAAAAAAGAAGAAGTTTTTACTAAGATTAGTAAGTTACCAGGTAAACTACAAATCAAGTATTTCCCACCAAAGGGAATTACGGTTAAGAAACTTCAGGCACACATTGAAAAGATGATTGCAGCAGGTAATAAACCTGATATAATTATTCTCGATTATGCTGACCTTCTTTTATCATATACTAATAAATCTGATTCTACGTACCAAGAGCAAGGTGGTACTTATATTGAACTTCGTGGTATGGGTGGAGAACTTGAAATTCCTGTTTGGACTGCATCACAAACTAATCGTTCGGCAATTGATTCGGAGGTTATCGAGGCAGATAAGATTTCAGATTCATATGCAAAGGTAATGAATGCAGATTTCATTATGAGTTTAAGTAGAAAGAGTAAAGATAAACTTAACAACACTGCTCGTGCTCACATTATGAAGAATCGTTTTGGACCCGATGGAATTACTTTTCCATGTAAGATGGATACTAATGTGGGTATTATGGAAGTTTACGATGGTAACTCTTCAGATGGTATCATCGCAACAAAGGAAAGTAAGAATGGAGAAGAAATGGAGAGAAAACTCCTACACAAAAAATATGTAGAAAATTTAGGTTAGTATCGAATAATGTACAGACCTAAAAATTTAATAAAAAATATTTTCAAAACTCAATATTTTTTTTGAATATATACAATAGTTATAAACACCACATCAAAATGAGTGTGGGTAAAATCTAATAAATTAATTATAAAAAAAAGTAACATGGCAAAATCACAAGAACTATTTGAACAAATTAAAGAACTCTTCGAAGAATTTGAAAGAGAACACAACGCCCCATCTAAGGCAGCTAAATCAAGAGCAAGAAAGGCAATTGGAGAAATCAAGAAATTAGTTACTGATTATAGAAAATCATCTGTGGAAGAAAATAAATAGTTTTTAGGATATGAGGTATGTGATTAAGAGAAATGGTGAATCAGCACCATTTGAGGCAATTAAAATTCAACAAGCAGTTACTAAAGCAATGGAAAGTTGTAATCATGTGGATACTAATAAAGCAGTAGATATTTCACTTGATATAACTAATAAATTGTTTATCTTAGGGGATAGTACAACTCCTACCGTTGATGAAATTCACGATTTAGTAGAAAATGAATTAATGGATATGGGGTTAAATGATGTTGCTAAAGAATATATTACATATCGAATTAAACATAAACCAAATATTTTTCAAAAAAGAACAAATCTTAAACCTTACGAGTACCCAACACTTGCAGAATATGTAGATGCAATTAGACATTCTTATTGGGTACATACTGAGTTTAACTTTACTTCGGATATTCAAGATTTTAAAGTTAATTTAAGTGAAAAAGAAAAAACATCAGTTCAAAGAGCAATGTTAGCAATTTCACAAATTGAAATCGCAGTAAAAACTTTTTGGGGTAAGATTTATGATAAAATGCCTAAACCTGAGATTGGTGCAGTAGGTGCTACATTTGCAGAATCTGAGGTTAGACATGCGGATGCTTATTCTAATCTAATTAAACTATTGGGATTAAACGATGAGTTTGAAAACTTAATGGAAGTTCCAGCAATTAGAAGAAGAATAAAATATTTAGAAAAATCAATAGCAAACACACGTTCAATGGAGAATAAGGATTATTTTGAATCAGTAATCCTTTTCTCTATGTTCGTAGAGAATGTTTCACTATTTTCACAATTTTTAGTAATCATGGCTTTCAACAAATTTAAAAATAATTTAAAAGGTATTTCTAATGCAGTTGAGGCAACTTCTAAAGAAGAACAAATTCATGCTAATTTTGGGTTTGAATTAGTGAACACAATTAAAAAAGAAAATCCATCATGGTGGACTACTCAACTTGAAGAAGATATTATTGATGCAACATTAGATGCATACGATGCAGAATCAGAAATTATTGATTGGATTTTCGAAAAAGGAGATTTAGATTTCCTTAGTAAAGAAGAAACTCTCGAGTTTATTAGACATAGATTTAATCAATCATTAAACGAAATTGGATTGAAGAATCTTTTTGAGGTAGATGAAAAATTATTATTAAAAACTGAATGGTTCGATGATGAGATTCTAACTACAAAACACACAGATTTCTTCCATAAAAGAAGTATTAATTATAGTAAAAAAGCAAAATCGATTACATCAGACGATTTATTTTAATAAGTTACAAATATGAACCAAAGAGAACCATTTAATTGGATTACTGAAGAATCCATTACATTTTTAAAAAGAGGGTATTTAAGTGAAGGTGAAAGCCCTACCGAAAGAATTAAAACTATTGCAACTCATGCTGAAAAATTATTAGGAATCGATGGATTTGCTGATAAATTTTATGATTATATGGGAAGAGGTTGGTATTCATTAGCATCACCTGTATGGGCAAACTTTGGAAAAGTGAGAGGTTTACCTGTATCATGTTTCGGTTCAAACATTTCAGATAATATTGAATCAATTCTTTTCACACAAGCAGAAGTTGGTGAAATGAGTAAAATGGGTGGTGGAACTTCTGGTTACTTTGGAAACTTAAGAGGTAGAGGAGCACCCGTAACTGATAATGGTTTAGCACCAGGAGCAGTTCATTTTATGAATCTTTTTGAAAGTGTAGTAGATAATATCTCACAAGGTGCAACTCGTAGAGGTAGATTTTCACCTTATTTACCGATAGAACATCCTGATATTGAAGAATTTTTAGAAATCGGTACTGAGGGATTCCCAATTCAAGATTTAACTCATGGTGTAACGGTAACAGACCAATTCATGGAAGAAATGATTGGTGGTGATAAAAATAAAAGAGCTGCTTGGGCAAAAGTAATCCAACGAAGAGGTGAAATCGGTTATCCTTATATTATGTTCCATGATACGATGAATAACAACACGGTTGATGTTTATAAAGATAAGGAAGCAAAAATCTATAACTCAAATTTATGTTCAGAGATTGCACTTCATAACTCAGATGATGAATCATTCGTATGTGTACTTTCATCTATGAACTTATTACATTATGATGAGTGGAAAGATACTGATGCAGTAGAAACCCTAACTTACTTTTTAGATGCAGTTGTAACTGAATTTTGTACTAAAATTGAACAACTAAGAGATAATGGTACTCGAGAAGGAAAAAGAGCATTTTACTATTTAGAAAAGGCATATAATTTTGCTAAAAGACAACGAGCATTAGGTTTAGGTGTTTTAGGATGGCACTCACTTTTACAATCAAAGGGCTTACCATTTGATACACGAGAAAGTGCTAAATTAAATGTTGAGGTATTCAAACTAATCAAAGAAAAATCTTATAAGGCATCGGAGGAACTTGCAGGAATGTTTGGTGAACCTGAATACTTAAAGGGATATGGTAGAAGAAACGTTACCCTGAACGCAATTGCCCCAACAACCTCATCAGCATTTATTTTAGGACAGGTATCACAATCAATTGAACCAATCTGGTCAAATTGTTATGTGAAAGATGTAGCAAAATTAAAAGTAACGATTAAAAATCCTATACTTAAAAAATTATTGGTAGAATTAGGAAAGGATACTAAAACAACATGGGATAGTATTAAAAAATATGATGGGTCAGTACAACATTTGGATTTCTTAACTGATGAACAAAAAGATGTATTCAGAACATTTGCTGAAATCAATCAATCATCTATTATTAACCAAGCTGCAATCAGACAAGATTTCATTGACCAATCCCAATCGTTAAATCTTATGGTATCACCTGATATGCCAACAAAAGATATCAACAAATTGTTGATTGATGCATGGAAGTTAGGAGTAAAAACACTTTACTACCAACACTCAATGAATTCAGCACAAGCATTTAATAGAAGAAAACTTCAGTTGAATGATTTACATTGTGTTGCATGCGAAGGTTAAATTAAATTAAATTATAAAGTTATGATAGAAATCAAAAAATTCGAAGCAGATTGGTGTGGTCCTTGTAGGATGTTAAAACCAACATTTCAAAAATTAGAAGAATCATTTGGAAATTCAGTAAAATTTTCGTATATTAACGTAGATGAAAACCAAGATGAAGCAGCTAAGTATTCAGTTCGTTCAATTCCAACCGTTGTTATTGAAAAAAACGGAGAATTGGTAGAAAGATTTACAGGTGCACAATCAGAGTTAGCATACAAAAATGCGTTAAACGAAGTTTTATAAATATGACCTCAAAATTGTGGTTTTTTAGTAATAGGTTACGTGGTGAGTCCCATCCAAAAGCAAAGTTAACTTCTAATCAAGTTAGGCAGATTAGAAAATTATACAGTCAAGGATTTTCTACGAATGTAATTGCAAGAAATTTCAAAGTTTCTAAATGGAACATTGAAGAGATTGTAAAAAATAGAACTTGGACTCACTTATAAATAAGTTATGACAGTAATAGAAGCAACCTCACCTGGCGATGCATGGGTGAAAGTATCAAAACATCTTTTAGAACACGGATTAAAAGTTGGTAACTTAACTGAAGAATTAAATGTAGTTACCGAAATAACTGAATTCAAATCTGATGATTGGTTCGATGGACACTTTAGAGAAGTGATGGGTGATGATAGAATTGATTTTGCTAAAACGGTAACATTTCTTAAACCTGAACCAAAAGTATCAGATAACCCATTCTTCGATTCAGAAGAGGGATTAGAATACAAATTTATTAAAGACCACTATCATCAATCTTATTGGGGTAGAATGGTAAGTTGGAGAGGAGAATTAAATCAAATTGAAAACGTAATTAAAATCCTTTCAACAGGTAAAGCAGTTAAACGTTGTGAATTGATTATTTTTGACCCAACTAAAGATGCAAGAAACCCATATTCACAACCTTGTATGATTGCTATTGATTTAAAACCAAGAAATGGTAAATTGTACCTGACATCTATACTTCGTTCAAATAGAGTATCTAAATCTGGTTATGCAGATTATACAGCATTAGTAGAAATGGGACATTTTCTTGCTGAGCAAAGTGGATTAGAATTGGGTAAAGTAACCACTCTTGCTTGTTCTTGTCATATTGGAGATATGAATCAGGAAAAGAAAAAAACTATTAAATTACTTGAAATACTAAATCGATGAAATATCATCCATCATTTAAATTTGAATCAAATCCTAAGTGGGCATGGGATTTCAAGGAAATGTTGTTAGAGAGATTAAGTAAAATTCCAAAAGAATTTACATTATCTTTTTCAGCAGGAATTGATTCATCTATGATTTTGTATGGATTGATGGAAATAAATAAACCCCCAAAACAATTACTTACATTTCAAGTAGAGGATTATGAAACTGATGATTTATTATATTCTCGTAAAATTGCAGATGGGTATGGTATTCCATTAACTATTGTAAAGATACCTAAAGTATCCAAAGAAGAAGCATCTAATATTATAAAAGATGTAACGGATACTATTGGTATATCAAGAAAAATTGATATTCAAGTTTGTTATGCATATCATTATATGTTAAAAGAAATACAAACAAATTATCTTGTTGCTGGGTTGTATGAGGATATAATTTATGAAACTAATGCAAAATTAAGTATCAAATACCGAGATATGTTAAGAGGTGATGTAACTCGAGAAGAATTTGATAACTACTATAAACATCATAAACGTTTGTGTTATGAAGATAAAAACGCAAATGGTAATATTCACAATCATTTAGTAATTAGAAATTATTTAACTGCTAAAGGTATAACATTAGATACACCACTTCAAAGTGAAAACATTTACAAACATTTTCAGAATGTAAATTATGAACAAAGTAATTTTAAATTTGAAAATGATAAAATGATTCAAAAGAAAAAATGGTTTGTAACTGACCTTTTATTTAAAACTCAATTTGATAGATTTGGTAATGCAAAAAATAATTCTAATTTTCATACCAAAAAAGAAAAGGGTGATATAAACACATTACATTGTGAAATATTTGAAACAAATAAAAAGAACATTATTTCTGAGTACAACAAAATTAAAAATCAAATAACTCACGAATGGTTTTAGTACAAACACCAATAGAAGAATATATTGTTAATGGTAGACTAGTTCATGTTAAGAGAGATGATTTAGTTGGAGATGGTGTAAACTTTCCAAGGTGGGCAAAGATTGAGGGTATTCGTAGAATCTTAGAATCAGATTCAATTGATAAAAACAAACCATTAGTACACCTTTCAGTATATGGAAGTTGGACAGGTTGGGTGTTATCTCGATTATGTAAAGAATATGGAATAGAATTTATTTCAGCATATCCTGATTCTAAAACATATCCACCTGAAATTTTAGAAATCATAAAAAGTAATGGTGCTAAATTACATCCAATGAAACCAAATATGATGAAACTTCTTGAGAACAAACTCAGAGGTGAAGCAAAAAAGAATGGTTGGCAAATGTTACCTTATGCGTTTAATCATCCCGAGTATGTAAATTATATGCAATTAAGAATGAGGGAAGTATTAGAAAAAGAAGATTATGACCACTTAGTAGTTTCTATGGGAAGTGCTGTAACTGCATCAGGGTTAATTAGAGAGTTTCTACAATATGATTCATGGAAAGATATACTAAAGAATAAAAGACAAGTTCATACCGTTACAATGTCTTCGATTGAATCTACTAAAGATATTTTAAATCACAACAAGGCAGGTGATATTAACAATATACACATCCATAAATCCCCGTATTCGTTCGATGATATGATGGATGATGTTATGGAGTGGCCATTTGATTTAAACGAGTTTTGGGAGAGAAAAATGTGGTTTTGGTTAACTGAGAATATTAGCACTCTTGAAGGTAAAATTCTGTTTTGGAATATCGGAGGTTCATATAAAAAATCTTTAAATTTAAAGTAAAAAAAGTACGAAAAAATTTGGAGCTTTCATTTATTTTTCGTATGTTAGCATTGTAATAATTGATAAAACATAAAACATAAAACATAAAACATGAATTCACTATTAAATTTAACACCAGAACAACAGGCCGAGGAGGTTAAGGGTATTCGAAGAGATGCAAGGTGTAATGTTGTTCCCGAAAGTACTCACGAACCAAAGAGTAAAAAAATATCCCTTTGGAATATCTTCTTCGGTTCTGACCAAGATGATTTTAGTAAATCACTTGAAAACTTTACATTACTTTGGGGATTTATTAGAATTCCTAAAAGGTTCCAAAGATTATTTGTAAAAACAATATCACAACAACAACAAATTGTTAAAGCCATGTTGATGGGAGAACTTCAT
>Ga0213865_10002462_pt1 | contig 11649 bp, 17 predicted proteins | sample PICome_6_FD_160100 | JGI IMG/M metagenome (GOLD analysis project Ga0213865, IMG submission 160100) | Coastal seawater microbial communities near Pivers Island, North Carolina, United States - PICO282 | ecosystem: Environmental > Aquatic > Marine > Coastal | place: USA: North Carolina...
AATAACATTTTAACCATTATTTCGCCAACCAATCCAATGAATTGTTGTTCTTTGGTTCCGTTAAATTCAAAACGTTGTCCCATTTCATTTTCATTGACAAACGCCCAAACGTCGTTTTTTAATTCTTTTGGTATGTTGTATTTTTTATAAACCATTCAAAACAAATTGTTTTAATTCCTGGAACTCGTTTGTCATCATTAAACCGCGAATTTGAAATTCGTGAATGTCGCCGTTTTTAGTTTTGGCGCCAATTTCTTTTTGACCATTTGCCGGATTTCGATATACAAAAAATTCTTTTAAGCCTTTTATTTTTGTAAATCCAACCGGTTTTTGTTTCGACTTGTGCTGAACCATGAAACGATCAATGTATTTAATTCCGTTTTTGTCGGTGTTTCTTAATTTAAGAATTGACAAAAAATTGTTTTGCCAAAATTCGTCATTCCTTAATTCTTTTGCCACGTTGTAAACCTCGCGTAAATTATAGCCGTCCAAACGTTCGATTTTATCCAAACAATCCAACCATTTGTTTTTTTGTGCGTCTGTTTTAGGCCTATATTTTAAAGGAAATAATGATGCAAAATGCGAAAACGCCTTTGTTGTTTTTTCTGAATATTGGCGCTTTTTGGATTTTGTACTATTATTATTATTTATATTATTATTATTAGTTAGTATATATATATCCTTTAACTTTTCTTCAATAGGGGTGTTTAACTTTTCTTCAATAGGTGTTGAACTTTTCTTCAATAGGGGTGCAATGTAAATTCGGCGTTGTTTTATTTGCTTTGTTCCAGGTTCATATATCATTTTTATTTTAATGAATCCGTTCTTTTCTAAATTTGAAATCCATTTTGAAATGCTTGTTTTTGAAACGTCATAAAGATTTGAAAAATATTCATTGGACGCGAAACAAAACCCTTTGTCGTTTGACAATGCGGTCAATTCGCCGTACATTAATTTTTCGTTTGCTTTTAAATCTTTACAATAGCGCACCGGCGCCGGTATTATTGCGTAGTAATTTTTGTTTTCCATTCTGCCAAAAGTAAAAATTTTTTTTACAAAATCAAATTATATTTTATGTCATCACAAAACGAACGCAATTCGTCGAATATCTTTTTTAACTGATCCAATGGAATTTCGCCGTCTTCGTATTTATACCATAATAATTCAATCAACAAATCGAACTCAACACGCGTTGATTTGCCTACATATTCATAAGTGACCGCCAAATTTTCCGGCGCTGATTGTGTGAAACGGATTTTTTGATTTTCCGCGTCAAAATAAATTGTGTGATATTTCATTTTTTAGGTTGGTTTTTTAATTCATTTTTAAAGTATTTGTCAATGACATTCACGCAATCGTCAAAATCATTGGTCCAATATACGGCCCAATTGCAATTTTCTAGCCATTTAAGCCACTTTTTTTGGTTGTCCGTAGGTTTATTATATTTATATTTTAATTCGACCGCTAAACCGCTAAAATGCGCGTTTGGTGTAAAAATCAATAAATCCGGTATTCCAGGCTTCGCGCCCAAATATTTCATTTTGTATTGTTCGAACTTTGTTCTTTTGCCCTCATTCATTGGGTGCGTAAATATGGCGTTGGGATATTGCATTTGTAAATAATTAATAATTGCACGTTGCAATTTATCCTCTCCGCCCAAATATTTTTCATAAGGATTTGCCATTACACAATTGCATTGTCTAAAGTTTCAATAATATTTCGCAATTCCGCCTTTTCAAAAGTTCCACTCAATTCGTGTTTATACGTTTTAAATGACAATTTGAAATGGTCTTTTTTAACCTCTTTTATTTTAATTTTTATTTGCATTTTATAATCGTTTTAATTTTTTAATTTCATTTTTTAAAATGTCGTTTTCAATTACTAAACAATTGTATTTATATAACATTGATTGTGGCGTTAATTTTTCCGTTTTAAATTCAGATAAAACCGCGATTTTTAAACTCTCAAAATCCGCTTTAAAAAATTCGTCAAACCTCAACCAATCGTTAAAATTTTTTAAACAATAAACAACCGACGCGTGATCGCGATTGACCGCCGCGCCGATTTTTTTAACTGATTTTTTACTCGTATGTCTTGCAAGCCAAAAGAATGCACCGCGCGCCATTACAACTTCACGTTCGCGGGTGTCTTGTTTTATGTCGCAATCAAAATGTTTATTTACTTTTTTTATTAAATATTTTAATTCCATTTTTTTAAATTATAAAATTAAACTCCCGTCGTCGTGAAAATCGTTCCAAATATAACCGGAAACAATGCCAGTTTCACAATAAATTTTCCAATCGGCAAACGCACGTTTCCACGCTTTACGCCCTTGTTCAATAATTTCGTCGCTTAATGTGTAAACCTCAACCGAAAACGGATAATTCGTTTCAACGGCAATGAATTTAAAATTGTCAATGCCTAACATATCACAATAAAACGCCGCTTGTAAATGATAGCCGTATTTGTAAACGTCACGTCGAAACGCCATTGGCGCGTTATCCTGGCACGTTTTAACGTCCGAAATAAAGTTTTCAACGCGGTTCAAACAATCCGGCCGAACGCGTACGTCCAAACCCTCGTGTTTTGAATAGTGCGACAATTCGATTTCGCCTTTGCAATATTGTTGCGCCAAATCGTGATTGCGGAAATTGTCCAATATTTTAGTTATTTTTTCGTGATCATCAAACGCAACTAATTTTTTGCCCTCTGCCTTTTTTTGTTCAATGGCGAATTGTTCTTTTCCGGCTTTTGTTCGTCGGTCAATTTTTGGCATAACGTGAAATTCTTTGTAGTACATTTCCGGTTCTAACATTGCGCAATGAACCGCCGTACCTAATGCCATTGCCGAACTTTCAAACGGCTTTTGATTAATAAAATGATATACCGATTTTTTATGTATTGATTTTAAACCGGACGCGCTAATTCCAGGCGCTGAATGATATTGTTCGTTTGTGTCAAATTGTGCTTTCATTGTGTCAATTGTTTTGTGTCAACGTTGCGGTCAACTAAATAATAATCATTAATTTCTGAAATAGTCATTTCTAATTTTTCGATTTTGCTTTGCATTGCATTAATACGCAAATACAAAAATTCAATTGTGTTTTCCATTTTCTTATTTTTAAAAAAGGCGGATTTTTAGGCCTGCCGGTTAATTGTTTTTATTTTATTATTATTATTTCGTTTGTATCTCTATTCCAAATTTTATATGTAAATTTTTTTCCTCCATCAATTTGAGTAAAATATTCTAAACTAAATTTTGAATTTACATTGTTAGAATAAATGCTTTCAATTTGGTTTTTTGTTTCGTTTTCGATTATAAAGTGTAAAAATTTCATAATTGTTTTATTGTTTAACACTTCAAAAGTAAAAAAATATTTTCAATTTCCAACAACTTTTTTAAAAAAAAATAAAAAAAAATCAAAAAAAAACGGCTTTCAATCTGAAAACCGCTTTCGTTTTGTTTGTCATTTTACCGATTAAAATGGCAAATCGTCGCTTGCGTCGGCGACTTGTACCGTTTCCGGCTTAACGTATGGATCGGATAATTTAATTGAAAAAAACTTTCCTTTGGCGCCCTCTTTAATCCACGCCGCGATTTGTTGGTCCGTTCCGTCTTGCAACTTAATTGAACCGGAATAATCCGGTTGATTTTCGCTTGTTTTGTTGGTGTTTTTAAATAAACTTCCGTTTCCGTTTTTGTGTTCGTAACTCATTGTTTTTGTTTTTAAATATTAAACTTTTTTATTAATTGTTCGCGGTATTCTTTTTTCATTTTAAAGCCGGCCAATACCTTTTCCGCTTGTTCTTTTGTAGCTTTTAACGTTGCGTTGAATTGCGCTTCCGTTAGCCATTTTTTATTGTCGTTGTCCTGGTTTTTAACGGCGTTTTGAACCTCGTTTGCTGATGCAATGGACGTGTCAATTCCGATGCCTAAATAACCCAATGCGCGGCCCAATGCCGACGTGAAACCGTTTTCAACGAATGACGTTTTGTTTATGTAGGAACTATCTCTATACTCTTGAGAATGTGCCGACGCCATTTCAACGCCTTTTGTATCGCAAATCGTGACTTTGAAAATACCTTCCTTTTCGTCAATGTGAACCAATTGTTCGCATATTTGCCAACCTTTAAATGTTGGTTCCGTTCTAAAATGTTTTAACCGTTCATTGACGGTAATGTACTCTTTTCCTTTAATGTTAATTGTTTTCATTATTCTAAAATTTAATCGTTTATTTTCAATTCAAATTGTGACAAATTAAAATCCGCATTTTGCAAAATAATTATTTCGCCAATGGTAAATGATTCCGGATTTTGTAGTCTTGACTTTAACGTTGGCATTGTGCAGTGTAGTAATTCACAAACGTCGTATCTTTTTAAATTTAGGCGTTTCATTTCCGCCTTGAAATGTGATTCAAACATTGTTTTCTTTTTTAAGATTGACCACAAAAATAAAAAATTATTTTCAAATAAAAAAAATATTTGCAAAAAAAACCGCCGCAATTCAAAAGAAAATACGACGGCCGACAAACAAAAACAATGTCGTTTTTTAGTTTACAATAAAGTCAATGTCCACGTCGTCGTCGTCATTTGGCAAATGTGATTTTAATTTAAAAGACGCGTTTTTAACGTCGTATTTAAGGCCGTCAATAATTGTTGTTTGTGGATCGGTTTCAAATCCGGTCCAATAAAACCAAACTTTGTTATGCATTGATAGCGGCTGAACTTTTAAATTTCTAAATGAACCCTCGTAACGTGTTAAAAATTCGCGAAAATCATTTGCAATGTTTTGATTAACAATGTCCGTTGTGCCTCTAAATAAATTTACGCCATTCCAAATTCCAAAATGTTCGCGCGTTCGAAAATTAATTGGAAAAATAAACGGCCTTGACTTTCTTGTTTTTATAGATGTTTTTGTTCCGGTGTTAACTAATCTTGATGTGAAATTTTGGTCCGCCGTTTCCGGTTCCGCCTTTTTTTGCTCAATTTCTACATTGTCGAAATATGTTGTTTCATAATCTGTTGCCGAACAAACTGTATTATAAATTTTTAATGAAATTGACCGCGATGTGCTTGTTCCAATATTCAAACCTTCATTGCTTAATGTTGTTGAATAATTTATAAAAACGTTTGCCTCTGTTACTGTTATTTCATTAACATAAGCCACGCCACTTTGAAATGTTTTTTCCTCTGCATTCCATGATTTTTGGCCGTCCGCGTCTGTTGTTGTAATTGCAAATTGAAATGTTGATGTAACACTATTTGCAGCTGATGATAAAAATTTAATATAATATTTTATTTTAAATGTAAAATCATCATATAAAACATTTTGTGGATTGAACGTGTCTGTTGTAAAATCGAAACAAACTGATTGCCCACTTGTTGGCGCGTCGTCTGTTAATTTCATTGAACGCCGGCCTTTAAATGCAATTTCGTCGGTTGCAATTTCGGCATAAGGAGTTATCAATGGAAATGGCGGTATAACACTTCTTATTCCTTCAATGTTCCAATCATAAGAACCATATTCAAAACCAGAATTGTAAAATGACGATTTTGTTTTAGGATAAATTCCAACATTTACGACTTCGGAAATCGGTTGTAAATATTCACGCGCCAAATCATTGTTTATTGCTTTCAATTCATTGTTATTGTCGTATAAAACCGGCAAACGTTTTGTTCCTAAACTTGTGGCGTCTTTGTCGTATGTTCTAAAGTTAATAAATTCTTTTTTAGTGTTATTTAATTGTGTTGAAATACGGTCACGAATACCGGTTGGAACAACGCCGGTATATTGAACCTCATTAAAAATTTGGTCTTTGACGTAATAATCAAAAATATTTGACGCTTCAACAATATACCAACGATTGTAACTTTGATAAATACGACAATTAAACGTTATTAAAATTATTTCCAACATTTCTTTTGCGGTATATAAACCAAAATCGCCTTTTAATTCTGAATAACCAAAACCTAATGTAAAACTTGATTCTAAACCGGTTTCGGTGCCAATTAAATTTTGGTTTATATCTGCCGCAATATAAATATCCAAATCCAAATCCAAATTTTCTAAAATTTCTTGAATACGCGTTAAATTAGTTTTTAACGTTGGCGCGTTGTCATTATTATAACAAATAGGCGAATCAAAATTGTTTAATGTACCTAATCCGTCAAATGCGTTGATTGTAATACCAAACGGCGGTGTTGTCATTTTTTCTTTGTAGCGGTCCACAACTAAAAATCCGGACCAATACGCACCCCAACGATAAAAATTATCGTCTGTTATGGCGTCCGCAACGCACGACAACGATTCAACTTCGCCGCCGTCCTCAATAACGCGGTTTTGATAATATGTTGAAATAGTTTCGAAATTATTTAAAACGTTGTCCACGCACTCAAAAGATTCACACGTTCCGCCGTCGGCTTCGACGCGGTCCGCGTATATTTCGCCTTGACTTTTTGCGTATGAAACAACAACCTTAAATTCGCGTTCGTCAAACTTGTAAAAATCGTCATATTGAATTGTGTCGGTAACCAATAAAGACAATGTACATTTTGAACCAATAATTGGTTTATAAAAATCGTCCGATGATTGCCACGAAATTTGAACCGGATTCGCGCCGGCTATCATTGGCAACACGTCGCCGGTATAATCTTTTTTTAGAATTTCAACTTTTTTTCCGTTTCCTAAAACGTCCGAAAAAATTAATCGGTATTTAACGCCGTACGCCATAATTTAGTTTTAATATATTCGACCGGCCGTTTCATTGGCGCGTTCAATTGCAATGAGTAAATCTTGACCGTCAACGCGAACGGAACCGGTCACGTTTACGTTTGCAGCGCCACCGGCGCCACCAATCATTCCTTGTAATTTATTTAACGGCGCGATAACTTCCGGATTTGACCGCGCGCCTGGATATTCCCCAACCAATCCCATTGTCGGACCGCTGACAATTCCACCGTCGGCGAACTTTGCAAATGTCCCACTAATTAACGCGGTTGCGCCGGCTATTAATGCCGGTAACATAAACGCCGCAGCCGGTCCAAAACTTTTTGCCGTTTCTGTTGCGGCTGCCGTACCGCCGGCCATTGCGATTTTTAAATTGTGTCCCAAAATTTGTAATGCGTCTTTTGCTAATGTTCCAACAAACGCACCGGTTGCCGATTGCGCACCGCCAAACATATTTGTAATTGAATTACCAATTTGTCCAAATGACGCGTCAATTTGACCGCCAATTTTTTGCATTAATTCCGCCGCCGTTTGTTGCTGAATCATGAAATCCATAAAACGAACTTTTTTCGCTTCTTGATTTGCGATTTCGGTTTCCGTTTGAATGGCGTTAAATTCCGCGTCTGATGTTATTTGTTGTTCTTTTGCATCGGTGTCAATACCTTGAATTTCTAATGCGCTGACGGCTTTTATTTGTTTACGTTCTTGCGCGGTTTCTTTGTCGTTTTCGACAATTTGTTGATTTGCTTGTTTATGCTTTTCCAATAGCGCTTCAAAATCAAATCCGGCGCCCTCGTCTTGCGTTGGCGCTGCAACTTGTTGAGATTCCGCAGCTGCTTGTTCTTCTAAAACCGCTTTTCGTTCTTTTAATAAAGTAATATTTTCTTGTAAACGTTGTTTGTTTTGTTTATATGCGCCTAATGAAATGCGGCTTCTTTTCGCTTCTAATTCTGCCAATTCATTTTCGGAACTTTTTAGATCCTCATTGACTTGAACAATATCTAATTTTCCGATTGACGCTTTTGTCGCTTCATTTTGCGCCTTTTTGTAACTTCTTAACGCTAAAACAACCGCAGCAATTGCCGCAGCAACTGCCAAAATTGGATTTGCAATCATTGCCGTTGTCAATAATCTAAAACCGGTTGCCGCAATTCCTAAAACCGGACCTAATGCCGAAATTCCGGTCATTAATTTTCCGAAAATTACGAGCAATGGACCGGCCGCCGCTAAAATTCCGGCCAACTTTAAAATCATGTCTTGTTGTTCAGGCGATAATTCTTTGAATTTTTCCGATAAATCTTCGATAAATTCTGACAAACTTTCGACCGCATCTGTAACCGCTGGCATAAGAACAATACCTACTTCTGTCAATGAATTTTTCATTGTCGCCATTCCTTTGTCAAATTTAAATGACGCCGATTCAGACGTTTTTTGAAACGCTTCGTCCGTTGCGCCCATTGTATTGTTTAATGCGTCAAAAATTTTAACATTATCTTCGGCGCCTTTTCCGGTTAAATCCAAAACCCCTTTTAATGCTCGAATGTTTGGAAATATTGCCGTTGCGTCCATTCCGGCCGCTTTCAAACGTGCTGACAAATCCAACAACGTTGGCATTAAACCCTTTTGTTCTAAAGATTGTGCGATTTGTTCTTGCGACGTTCCCAACGCAACCATTGCTTGCGCGCTTTGATCTGTCGGCTTTTTTAATGACGCTAAAATTGCGGTTAATTGTGTTGCACCAACCGCCGCGTTTGTTCCGGTTCTTGACATTGCAGCCAATGCCGCGCCGACTTCGTCAAATCCAACGCCCATATTGGACGCAATCGGAATGACGCCGCCCATTGCGCCGGCTAATTCTGACGCCTCCAACTTACCTTCACGAACCGCAGCAACCAAAATATCTGTCGCGCCGGTTGCATTAAGATTTTCGACGCCGTACGCGTTCATAGCCGACGTTGCCAAATCGGCAATTGTTTTCGTTTCGCCTAATCCAACGGCCGCCGCTTTTAATGATGCGTTTAAAACGTTTGTCGCTTCGGCACCTCTTAATCCGGCCGACGTGATAAAAAACAACGCTTCGCCGGCTTCGTTTGCACTCCGTCCGGTTTCGGTTGCCATTGTCTTTGCGGCTTCGCCCATTTTTGCAACTTCGCCCGCAGCAATACCAACCAACGATTCAATTTGCGTCATTGATTTGTCAAAATCCAATGCCAATTTTGTAGCGGCCGCACCGGCTGCAACTATCGGCAAAGTCAATTGCGTAGACATTGAACGCCCAACGCTTTGCATTTTTTTTCCGAACGAATTCATTTGAGAATTTGCGGAACTTAAAGCGTTTTTTAATTTCGACGAATCGCCGGTAATATTAATTTTTAGATTTGATTCGGCCATAAAGATTATTTTAAACAAAAATACAAAAAAAAAGACGCTTTTATTTTAGGTAAAAATCACGTTAAAATATACATAATTACAAAACATTATGTAAAATTAAAATTTAAAAAATTCTTTTAATTTGTACGAAGGTAAATTTTGATTAATGGACTTTCTCGAATTTTTGGTATAACGATACTATAAAGGGGTAAAAAGCGCTTAAAACGGCTAAAAATAGACTTAAATCAAATGTTTGTTTTTTGTGTTTTTAGTGTTTTTTTGGCGTTATTTTAGTGTGATTTTCTTTGTCATTGATTCGGCTTTTAGCTTAAAGGCTTCCATTTGTTCGCGCGTTGATTTTGGTTTATCACGTTCTTTTTTACGTTTTTTATCAACCGGCAATTCAAACAATTTTTCCGGTTTTATCATTTGCGATTTCTTTTGACAATTAACATTGTGAATCATTGTCGCCAAATATCGTGTTTGTTCCCAATTCAAATTTATATTGTTGTGATAATGTTCCGCCAACAACGCATTTTCACGCCACGTTTGCCGCCAAAAATCGTTTGGGTGTACGCCTATTAAACCAATATAATAATCGGTTAAACTTTGGAATGTTATTTCTTTGACGGCTTCGGCTTTCCCACTTCTTTTGTGTCGCCGCTTAAGCTATTGCCTAAAATTTTAGATTCCAACATTGTTTCAACAATGGCGTTAATTTTGTCCGGTTCTAAATCGTCGAGCCACGTCCCAACCTTGAAAATATTGTAGTCAATTTCGTTGCCTTGTTCCTGGTCATTTGCTAAAATACCGGCGTAAACCAACGCGCGTAAACCTTTGATTGAAATTCCTTTTGTGAATACGTCCCCAATTTCGTGTAATGGAACGCCCAATTGTTCCGTAAATTCGGACCAAAAATTCATTGAAAAATGTAATGTTCGTTTTTTGCCACCGACATTGATGTCGATATAACCTTTGTGTTTGTTTGCCATTTTATTTGTTGTTTGTCGTTAATAAAAAAAGCCACCGCCAAAAAATGACGGCGGCTAAAATAATAAACTTTTAAATCTTTTTAATTTGTTGATTTGGTGATTGCACCGGTAATTGTGATCGAACCGCTATATGTTACGGCCGCTTCCATTTCTGCCGACATTTCAACACTTGACAAAAACCCTTCCGCAGTATAAACCGCGTCGCCGGTTTCGGCCGTTCCAAATACACACGTTAATTGAGTACGCGCCAATAAGAAATCCGCCATTTCAATAGCGTTTGAACTGTCATCATAGGCAACTAAACCCTCAAATGATATTTCGCCGCCTTTAACGCCGCCGATATATTCAGAAAATCCGTTTGAATCTTTTGTTGTTGCTTCCGGTGTGTCCATTGATAGCGACATTGAACAACTTGTTGTGTGTCCAACTGTTGCACCCTCAACCGTTAAAATTAAATTTGTTCCGTTAAAAACTCCCGTTGTAGCCATATTTTTATGTTTTAAAGTTTATTAAATTTTTTGTAAATATACGAATTATTTATTTTATTCATTCGTGATATAATTAACGCCGGCGAACTGATGAACGCCCTCGTCTTGTATTGTTATTTCGTACGCGGACCAATCCGCAATTGCTGAATCGTTTTCGTCACGCCAAAAAACATCAACGCAAAATTTATCGTATAAAACCGGCGGTGTGATTTCGTTAAAATCGTCGTCGTATTCGCCGTCCGTTACAACAAAATAACCAATTTTAACAATGGCGTTTTTGTGTGTTGGAAATTCGTTGCCGTCGTCGTCGGTTTCAACGCCTAAATTTGTGATTAAAGAATCAACGATTGATTCATTTTCAAACTCGTATTTTTTAACTATATGCGCCATAATTATAATGTTGTTAATTCTATTGCTTCTGCTTCTGTTAATACTCTGTCATAAACTCTTGTATCGTGTACTTTGCCCTCATAAGTAAAACCATTTGTTGAATTCGCAAAACTTAATCTATTTAGATTTATTGGTTTTGTAAAACTTGTATCTGTAAAATTTAAACTCCCATTTATATAAATTTTAAAATTATTATTGTCAAAAGTAACGAGTAATTTGTTTCTTGTATTAAATGTTATATTTATTGTCCTAATCACTTCTAACCCTCCATTATTACCCTCACATAATACATCTATAACATTTGATGATGCTCTAACTTGAAATTCAATTCTGTTATCTGATGTACTATCACTTAAACTAATATATCTATTTGAAATTTCATTATTAAATGGTGTTATATCTACAAAAAATGTACCCTCTGTAATATCAAACAAATCACTATCACCACCATTTAAACACTCATCTTTTTGTCGTGTGACTGTTCCGCTTGTTGTTTTAATGTAGCTTGTAGGATAGCTTCCTTGTTCTAATTGCGCACCCCACGAATAAACTTCCTGTAAAAATGAATTATCAATATAATAACCAATATAATACAATAAATCTGTTGCACCATCGTGATTAAATTCAATTTGATATCTTTGCCATTCTTCTGTTAATGCTATTGTTTTTGTTGAAAGACTTC
>Ga0213865_10002467_pt1 | contig 11636 bp, 8 predicted proteins | sample PICome_6_FD_160100 | JGI IMG/M metagenome (GOLD analysis project Ga0213865, IMG submission 160100) | Coastal seawater microbial communities near Pivers Island, North Carolina, United States - PICO282 | ecosystem: Environmental > Aquatic > Marine > Coastal | place: USA: North Carolina | collected...
ATTCTAATGCCATCAATATTTTTTGATTTCGTCGGAGGTATTGATTTGATGAACATTGTATCAAGTAAATCGATAAATGAATCATTCTCCAACAAATCAATGCATCTTTTTGCCCCAATTTGTTCAAGGTGTTTTTCTGGTTTAACTGTTCGAAAGATTGATCCAGGTTCTCTCCAGTCTGGGAGTTGTGTGATGAGTGAATTTCTATCTTGAATCTTGTATCGAAATAATTGACTAAATTTCAGTCGAATTAGATTTCTTGACCACTTCATTCCTAATTGATAATCTTCCACATAATCACGAATAGTTTCACGAATACTCATCTGCATAAGAATCCAAGGAGTTTGAATTTCAAATGAATCTTTCAGCAATTGGCCCGTGGGATGCTCTGTTGCATATGCAGCAATTCCATATCGAAGAACAAACGCTCGTGGACATCGTTGCATGAGGTTAATTCGAGTTCTTGACCATGTTCTTTGAATTGGATACATCATCCTAGGATTCTACTTCTACCTGCATTAAGGCTTCTCTAGAAGATGCCAATTGAAAAGAGTGCTAATATGGAGTTGGTTGTGACCCAGAGACTGATTGGAATCAGGACTAGCCCCATGAATCGTGCAAATGAATCTGCCCCAAACTTACCGAAGAGTTTTGAAATCGGACCTCCCCAAGAAGCAACGATTCTCAATATCAGAACGGTAAGTCCTGAGACAATAACATGGCCTATGAGAATTAGAATTGCGAAAAGAATGGAAAAGCCTCCATTCAAGGCGCTGGCTCCTACGCCTTGAGCAATCAAAGCGGGATCGGCAAGCCATGCAAACCAGCCAATGAATACTCCAAGGAAGACATCTCGTTGCAGGTCTTCTTTTGGCCGCCAATCTTGGAAAGATTTGTTGGTTAAACCATGAAGAAGCGATCCAAGTAATTTTGCTTCAAATGGTGAACCAGTTCGATATGTGACAATACACATTTGGACAAACCATAGGAACATTCCGACATGAATCATGTGAGCAATAAACGCCCCAAATGGCAACAAACTTACCAAGAGTGCTGGCAGATGAACCATCAAAACCCCACATCCTCCTGCTAAGACGATGCTCGCCCAAAGTGCCCCAGGTGGAAGAGGTTCCTCTGGTTTTGTCCAACCTTGTCGAGGCAATGCAAGGAAAATAAGGAATAAACCAGCAGGTATGAAGATGGAAAAATACGTTCCTAAACTTGTGGGGCCACCTTTGCCAATCCCATCAATCGCATCATTCATTGCTTTCGAACCGGCGGTTGGCGTCTCACTCCAAGTGATGTGCATCGTTCTGTCAACAATTAATATTGAGTCTGCGTTGCCAGTTGGAGAGGAACTTACCAATTCGTTATTGTAATCCAACACGATTGGCCAACTTCCGTTTAGTTGAGACCTATATGCAAGAACATCACTTTGAAGAGAATTATCTCCTGTGACGACTTGTACAACCGAAATATCATCTCTTTGACCAAGAAGAAGAGTGAATTCATTTGCTTGATCTTGAGCTGATTCCGAGCCTGGAGCGATTGAACCGATGACAAGAGCATTTGAATCGCCCATCAATTCTGAGATGGTTGTGAATTCAGTGCCATCAATTTTGAATTCTGCATCCAAAAGCAAAGCGTTTTCTTCGAGAATGGCTTCATCGCTTAAATTGGTTTGAGCAAAACCAAGAGGAAGCATGAGCAACATCATCACAAAGAGAGCGCCAATGATTGGAAGCGGAAGAGGGGGTTCGGCATTGAATCCCTTGTACACGATGCCTAAGAAACAAGAAATGGTGGTCAAAGTAAGCCAAACACCTGCGGTTGCAAATCCTTCGTTGCCTTTTTCGACCTCAAATCTGATAATTCCAAATGCATGACAGTCTATGTTGGGATTTCCACTGGTGGTTGTTACGCATACTTCCAAATTCGATGAGCCTGTGGATAACTGCTCTTTCCCAGTCCAAATCCAAGCAGTTTCGTTATTTCCAAGGTTTCGTTCCATGCGGATACGACCAATCGAATTTTCCATGACAGTATCTCGATCTTTGTTCGTCTTTTCATCAGAATCTAATGGTCCACGCAAAACCCATGAAACAGCACGGTTTCCATTTCCATCAATGAGCACATCATCTTGACCCCAAGGCAATGTTGGAAGAAATTCAATATGAGCACGCTTCGAGGAATCTATGCGTATGCTTGCTTCTGGCTCGTATACCTTCCCTGTCATTACAATTCCACCAGCATTCGTTTCAAATCCTCCCCATTGGATTCGGGCGATTGTTCCCTCACAGAGGTGTTCAGCACTGAGACTAATTCCAAATGTATCTCCCGGAGAAAGATCAATCTCTAGCGTCTGAATATCTCCTGAGAAATTTTGTGGGTTGTTCGATGCTATTGTGTTCATGGTATGGACTACAACTGTTTCATACACTTGGGTTCCAGATATGCTGGCAGTCATAACAAGAGTCGTGGAGTCATCTCCTGGTGTGAATGGATTTGAAATTTGAGTGCATTGGGTTGATTGGGCGAAACCGGCTTGTGGGACTAAAAAAGCGCTGAAGAAAGTGGACATATTGATTGTCCCCCTCATCGAATTCACCAAAGGCTGAGATGTCAGAGAAAAAATCTGGTTTAATCCACTGTTCGGTGTGACATCGGCAAATGCAAGTGTAGCGTCAGGTCTTGCTCGTTGAAGAACTGAAGTTTCTGCATTTTCACCTTCAACATACAACCGTTGTTCAATATCCATCTCCCAATCGACATATCCCTCTTCGTAAGTAACGTTTTCGAGGGCTCCTTGAGCCCCTATGGCCAAACTTGAGATGAAGAGCGCCAACAAGCCGAATGCGATGAAACGGTGATGGCGCATGACACCCTGAGCGTGTGCCAGTTCATGAAGTCGGCGGAAGATTTCACATTGGTTGACCAAGGAACAACCACATAATGAGAACTCCGGATATGATTGATATTGCGTTGACTGATCCCTTCGTAAGGAATCCTCGATTTTCTAGAACTGCCCCAAGCACACTGTCGATTTGACATCCAAGGAACCCTATTCCAGCGACCATAGCTGCGTTCATTGCAGTATCAGTAACTGAATTTTTGAACATGATGATTCCTGCGATAAGGGAACATAGGCCGATAAGTAAGCCACCGGATGCAGCAGCGAGTTGTCCGTTCGGAGAAAAGCCCCCATTCATTCCTGCTTGACAGGGTTTCATTGTAGTAATCATTCGAACTCGATTGTCCAGACTTCCAATTTCGCTTGCCCATGTGTCAGATGTAGCGACTGCTACAGATGCACCGAACATCCATAGGCCATTTTCCCAATCATCAAGTGCAAAGGCTAGAATTGCAACCAGAGCAGGCATGCCTCCATTGGCTGCAACATTGATCCATCCACGATGGCCATCTGAGGATTCACTGAGTCCTAAAGCAGCCTTTTCATCAAAGCGCCATTTGGTGGCAACATGGCTACTGAGGAGAAAAGCGAGCAGAAGCAATAACCAGGTCCAATGTCCTAAACAGCCGACTAAGAAACCGAGCAATGCTGCAGCAAAGATGCCTTTTGCATCAAGAATACGGGCTTTTGAAGATGCTGCAATAAGGCCAATGATCAGTATCGAAGTGATGGCTATGTTCCCAGAAACAAAGCCACCAGATACAAAATCCATATTGAGCCCTAATCATCGTGCAATGCATCATGGTTTTGTTCTTTGCGTAAGATTACTCTCAGAAAGAAACAATTTAAGAGATAGTTTTGTCTTCCATTGCTGCAGATATTACAAATCTACCAACCGTCCACAGAAGTGTGATGAGAATCACAATCCATGTTAAATCCAGAATCAGGCCAAGAGCTGGTGGCAGGTTTAGTGCTAGATGCGATACTAAAACAGAACTGCCGTTCCAGAAAGCATGACCAAACATTGCCAGTCCAAGCATGACTGGGAGAGATGTAGGAAGTTGTAATTCAGATTTTTTAACCAAGAATGATTGAGTGAGATACGTCGAAGGATTTGCTGAAATCAGAGTGGTTTCGCCTGTCATTGGATTAACCAAATCCCAGGTATTGAATTTCGGTTGAACTCCAAACTTTCTCTGTTCAAGCATATGTCCGATTGCGTACCCGCTACAAGCAGTCCAAAGAGCGTGACCAGGAATCGAACCAATGCCTCTGACAATGGACGTTAAGCCGTAAGATATGGCAACGAACTCTCCTGCAAAAAGACTGAACAAAATATATTGCAAATTCTCAAGCAATGCAAATCCTAGCCCAACGGTAAAACCAACTTGGAATCCTCTTCGTTTTGAATCGATCATGCTACTTAGACTCAAAACTGCAAGAGCCTTACATATTTCTTCTCCAACAGGGGCGGAAACGATGATTGTAATGTATTCAACAGTGGTTGCCGACACATCGCCACCACTGAGAAGAAGAACCGTTCCTGGAGTTACGAAAGAATTGATGATGAGTGCAGGAAATGTCGAAAGCATTCCTGCGATGAGCATTGCTTCTCCTTGTTGACGATTTGTTGTGAGTTGGAATCGAGAAGCTGAGAAAGACCACCACGCAAAAACTGGTGTCGAGAAACCAACTAGCCAAGCCGGAACCGCAACACAAACTGCAAGAAGCAAGAACAACACATTTGATGAATCGATGAGAAGAGGGGCAAAGGCAATGCTTGAGACGATAACTCCTCCGAGGAAAAGCATCCACAGATGTTTGGCTATTGGAACTCTCAAGGGATGTCTCGAACGTACGATGTATTGACGCATTGTTGTTGGTACTGGAGTTTGTAGAATACGTGAATTAGGAAGTGAATGTACTTGGGTGCCACTGGCATCTGGTTGAGCAACAATAATGTGTTCGAGTTTGGGGCGTCGAATCGCTAAAAGGAGCAAAACCATCGGTGCAGAACAAAGACTTCCCGCCAAAATCAATCCGCCATCCAATGGGCCGAAATTTCCGTTAAGATCGCCATCAAGGAATCCAGCGGCTATGAGGACCACAAATTGAGCAAGGAACCAGAGTAGGACCACAATACCAAGCATTCTCCAGACGCTTTGCCATCGTGACTCTTGATTGGGATGAGCCTGGGGTGAAGCGTGGTTGGCTCCAGATGGCTGCATGAAGACTCTTCATTACAGGAACTACATGAAGAATGGGATTGAAAGTCCGCTCAGTTCGCCCATCACTCCTCACGGAAACAGCAGTCAGCATAGAGCACTCATCATTGCGGATTTGCTCCTCGACAACCTTAGCAATAAGCATTCGGATGAAGTAAAACAGTTCTTCAAAAGGAAGGCGGTCTAAATCAACCCATGGAGTGGACAAACCGTCTTTTTGCGCCACGAATAGATCACAGGGGAATGTCAACACCAAGTGAAGCCTCTCGATTGTTCCTCATTCTCACGCTCGTCCTGACGGGATGGTGGGCTTGGGGGGCAACGAGTGGAAATGTCGTTGTGTGGTTTTCATTGACGTTGCTTGTTGCAACACCAATCCTGTCGATAGGCTGGTATATCCTCGCATTGGCTGCACGTCATCGAAGTGGAGAGTTGCTTACTCCAAAAGTTCAGAATGCGTTAGAAGCAAAGGGTCGTTGGCCTCATCATTCTAGGAAGCCATAGGTCCAATCAGTTGGAGGTGCAAAGGTTTCCTTGATCGAACGGGGTGATACCCATCTCAAGAGATTGAGTGGGCTACCCGCTTTGTCGTTCGTCCCACTTCCTCGTGCTCCACCAAACGGTTGTTGTCCCACAACAGCTCCAGTTGGTTTGTCATTGATATAGAAGTTCCCTGCACTGAATCGGAGAGCATCCTTTGCAAATTCAATATCTTCTCGATGCTTTGCAAAGATGGAACCGGTTAATGCGTATTCTGAAGTCGAATCACAAATTTTCAAAATAGTTTCATATTCGCTGTCTTGGAAGACGTGAATTGATAACACAGGCCCAAATATTTCCTGAGCCATTGATTCATACATTGGATCTTCACAAAGGATTGTCGTTGGTTCGACAAAGTAACCTACAGAATCATCATAGTTTCCGCCTGTGACGATTGTGCATCCGCTGTCTGCTTTTGCTCGGTCGATGTAACCTGCGATGTTATCAAAAGATTTCTTGTCGATGACTGCTCCGATGTAATTGGAGAAATCAGAAACATCCCCCATGGTAATCTTACCCACTTCATCACAATACTTCGACCCGATTCTACCCCATACTGAAGCAGGGATGTAAGCACGACTTGCTGCAGAACACTTCTGTCCTTGGAACTCGAATGAGCCGCGTAAGAGTGCTACGATGAGGGCTTCCTCGTTACATTCTGGATGTGCTACAATGAAGTCCTTTCCACCTGTTTCTCCGACGATACGCGGATAACTTCGGAGGTTTTCGAGATTATTTGCAATATCTCTCCATAGTTTTCTAAAGACGCCTGTGGATCCAGTGAAATGGATTCCAGCAAGATCTGGATGAGACATACAAATGTCTCCGACAACTGATGCTTTCCCTGGAATGAAGTTGATAACACCCGCAGGAAGTCCTGCATCCATCATAAGTTTCATGATTCTGTAATTTGAAACATATGAGTTTCTACTTGGCTTCCATACGCCAGTATTGCCCATGATAGCAGCACATGATGGAAGGTTTCCAGCAATACTTGTGAAGTTGAAAGGGGTAATAGAAAACACGAACCCTTCCAGTGGTCGTATTTCGCTTTGATTCCACACGCCATCGGGGGAAATCGGCGGCTGGAGGTCTTCGTAAATTGAACGTGCATAGTCAACATTGAATCTCCAAAAATCAATCAACTCACAAGCAGAGTCGATTTCAGCTTGGTGGCATGTTTTTGATTGATTCAACATAGTTGATGCATTGATTTCTTGTCGACGTTCTCCAGCAAGCATTGTAGCAGCCTTTAGGAAAATAGCGCCCCTCGCTTCCCACGGCATGGTCGACCATGCTTTGTGGGCTTGTAGAGAGGCATTGATCGCATCATGCACTTCTTGTTCTCCAGCAAGATGTACCCTTGCAAGAACGTGGCTGTGATTGTGAGGCATAACCTGTTCAACGACATTGCCTGTCCAAACCTCTTTGCCATTGATAATGCAAGGAATCTCGATCACTTCTGCCATTTGTTTTGCAAGTTCTGCTTGCAATTCAAAACGTTCATGAGAGCCAGGTAGGAAGCCCATGACAGGTTCATTATTCGGGGTTGGTGGTTGAGCGATTCCATTGACCATAGGCAGTGGTGCGCTATTCACTCTTTCAACTCTACGTTGTAGATGTCTCAATCTGCGGTTTCGTATAAATGAGCGAGTTTCTTACGAACCTTGCTCAGTTTTGGCCCCACAACCATCTGGCAGTATCCTTGGGTTGGATTTCTTGCATAGTAATCATGGTGGTATACTTCTGCTACTATGAGATTCAAGGCTGGTTCAATCGTTGTTACAATCGAGTCTTTGAAAGCCTCTTGAAAAGATTGAATAGATTCCTTTGCAATTCTCTCTTGGTCGTCGTTAAGTGGCATAATACAACTCCTATATTGTGTGCCAATGTCATTTCCTTGTCGATTTAATTGAGTTGGATCATGAACTGTGAAGAACACTTCGAGCAATGTCGAATATGAGATTATCTCGGGGTTGTACTCTATGATGACGATTTCGGCATACCCCGTCCTTCCACTACAAACTTCTTCGTAAGTTGGATTTGGTCGTTGGCCGCCTGCATACCCTGGCAATGCCGAGATGATACCTTTCATTCTCTTGTAAGCCCCTTCAACACACCAGAAGCATCCTCCGCCAAGTATTGCTTGTTCCATGTTCATGCCACTTCAGATTCTCTTCATGAAGACTTGTATTGAAAATCGACTCCCCAATATTGATTTTAGAATTATGATTAAGAACTGTCGACTGATATCTCTATCTCCATGCGACAAGATTCCGATACCACTGTGATTGTATGCCGACGAGACTTCGACCAAAACCGGGTTCTGTACACCTATGGTCGTAACTCAAAGGAGTTGAAAAATGACGGACTTGCTTTCTTGGGACCTGTGTTTGAGTCAATGATTGAACAAGCGAATCTCAAAGATGATGCCGAAGAGGTAGGCGTATTGGTCCACATGCGTACAAGGCCGATCGAAAAAGATGACCGTTGGTACAAAATTGACTTTGTTATGCAGGATGATGGCATGGCGTATTATTCGAATTTCGATGGACGTCTTCCAAACGAACTTGTCCACGTCGTTCCGTTGAGTGGAGGCTTGCCCCAATCGATGTATATTGCAGTTGATGCACTGGACGAAATAGCATATGCACATGCCGTCGATGCTGAAATTTTCGACGAGGAAAACGAGGTTGGTTTGCCTCAGGATCAAACCACACTCTCTGATTTTGGTTTGGAATTGTCGCCTGCCTTAGAATCTATAGAAGGCTCTGACGAAGAGGATGTCTTTGTCTTAGAGAAGAGAAAAAACCGTGCTTGGACTCTACCTCTTCCAGGACCGACGAGTAAAGCCACTGGGCGAAAGTGAGTGGGTTCTCCATACATGAATTGATAAACCAATTTACTTCGGCAATGTCATGGAATCTGTAACTGATCCAAAGCTATTGGAGAATCGTCTCTTCTACAAACTGGGTGAATTCACTTACGATTACAGAAAGAAGGTTCTTGTTTTCGGCATCTTGGCCTGTATTGCTATGGCTTCGCTTATTGCCATGGGGCCAAATTGGGCCGAGTCATGGGGCGTAGGTGAACATGAATCTGTGCAGGCTGGTGATCTTCGTGAAGATGCATTCATCGGCGAAGAAGAGGATGCAGAAGGTTTTGTCTTCCTTGTGTATCACGAATCTCTTGATGATTCTTCCCCAGAATGGCAAAATGCAGTAACCTCGGCTTTGGCAGATTGGGAAACGATGGATGACGTATCAATCGAATATTCATGGGATACTACTGGTGATGAGCGCACCGAATTTGTATACAACGGAGAAGATGGATTTTGGGCTAAAAACAGAGTCACAATAAATCTTGACCGCACCTCTGCCAAGTCTTTGTATGCGGATAATCACGAAACCATCGATATATCCAACGATTTCGAATCTTGGAAAACAGGCCAAATCGCCATCGACGTTACCTTCGACACAAGAATTCAGGACGACCTGATCACTGCTGAACTAATCTCTGGACCTTTGACACTCATCATTCTTGGAATTGTTTTCGGCACAATCATTGCTGCAATTTTACCTCTAGGGGTTGCAATATTGACTGTGATTTCTGCAATGGGTTTGACAATTTGGCTCTCGAACACAATGGAAGTCACACAATACGCAATCAACATCATCACACTTATTGGAATTGGTGTTTCTGTTGATTATTCTCTTTTCCTTGTCAATCGTTTCCGTGAAGAATTGAACAGGGGTAGAGACATTCGTACCTCTACAGCAATGACCGTTGCTACAGCTGGCAAAGCGGTCTTTTTCAGTGGGGTGACTGTTGCTATTGGATTGATGGGCATGCTGTTCTTCACAGGAACTGGTTTGCCGAGCCTTGGAATTGGAGGAACACTCGCCGTTTCAGTTGCAATGATTTTCTCAGTCATTGTGTTGCCTTCGGTATTGGCGATGCTTGGCCACAGAGTGTTTATTGGAAAAATAAAGTTCGCCTTTAGTACAGAAAATGATACTGGAGACGGAATCTGGGCGAAGATTGCTAAGACGGTCATGGAGCGTCCATGGGCAGTCCTCATACCAACCCTCGTCATTCTACTGGGCGCAGGCCTGCCGTTCCTACAAGCGGATTTCTCAATAGCGTCACGTGATGCTTTACCACCTGATGACGAAACGAGAGTTGGGTTTGAGCACATGGATGAAAAGTGGCCAGAAACTGCGGTCAATGCTGCTTTAGTAGTCATGGACTTCGATGGCCAAGACCCACTTGAAGAGTCCAATCTTAGAGCCATGCATCGTTGGATGGTTGATCACGTCAATGATTCAAGAGTCATAGAAGCATTTGGTTATGCTTTGCCTTCATCAGATATGACTGAGTCTGAAGTCGTTGCCTTCTGGCAGACACCTGATGAATTCCTTACCCTTGAAGAACAAGCCACCCGGGAATACTTCCGCAACGAATTCATTTCCAATAATGTCACCTTTGTGGTATTCTCACTCAACGGTCCAATTACTGGACAAGACAGTCGTACTTTCGTTCAAGATGTCCGCGACGAACGAAATGAATTCCTGGATGATCTCAACATGGGTGATGAAGGTGTGCTCATGGTAGCCGGGTTTGCAGCATACAGTCTCGATATTCTCGATTCTATCAAAGAAAATCTACCTTATGCCCTAGCCTTTATTTTCCTCTCAACGATTGTCTTAATCTTCATTCAAGTACGAAGTGTCATCATTCCAATAAAGGCCATTATCATGAATATTCTCTCGATTTCAGCAACCTTTGGTATGCTCGTCTTTGTGTTCCAATGGGGCAACGGGGCCGACTTGCTCAACTTTACAGCACAACCTATTGAAACAACAAATCCAGTTATTATCTTCTGTATCGTCTTCGGACTTTCCATGGACTATGAAGTGCTCATGCTTTCGCGTATTCACGAAGAATGGGAAGTGACTGGGGACAATACACAAGCTGTTGCAAATGGCCTCCAAAAGACGGGTCGATTGATCACTGGTGCTGCGGCAATCATGGTTGTCGTCTTCATGGCATTCGGACTTTCCTCAGTAGTTATCTTGAAACAAATTGGACTTGGGTTGGCTCTTGCGATTCTCCTCGATGCAACGATTGTACGGGCTCTTGTCGTTCCATCAACCATGCGTTTGATGGGTAAATGGAACTGGTGGTCTCCACAATGGATGAACAAATTGTTCCCTTCCAAGGGCCATGAACTTAACGAAGAAATCGGCGATGAATGAGGTGCTGGTGGACGTGCCGAGATTTGAACTCGGGGCCTCTACCATGCCAAGGTAGCGATCTTCCAACTGATCTACACGCCCATGTGGGTGCTTACGCAAATCCTCCGACTTAGGGGCACGACATAAGCATTCCCAAACCAATCACTATGAGGGGGATGCATGTGGGGAGTTCATGGCAGGCAAGTCAAGTTCAGGCTTCCTTTCCGATACGCCTGTCCCAGATATTGAGCCTCATCTTCCAGAGGGTTGCATAGAAGCGTCAATTCAGGCTTTATCAGGTGTATTGGATGCAGTATTCAGACCATGGGTTGTTGATAGAATCTCTCTTGAATGGCTCGAAGTAACGGATGACCGTCTTGGAATGACTCGATTTGAAGAAGGGAGTAATGAGTTAATTCGTCGACGTAAACTACGTCTCGATCCAGGTTCAATAACAATTGGTCTCCATCCAGCTTTACTTGAAGACGAGATGCTGTATCGCCACACATTCGTTCACGAATTATTACACGCTGCAGGTTTAACAATCCACTCCAAAGAACATGATCGGCTTGTCTCCGAAATCGCTCCGGCACCTTCGCTCAAGGAATCACCACTTTTGCGTAGAATGCGAGATGCAGTATTGGGTAATCAGACTGTTCAATCGTGGTCTTGCAGCCATTGTAGTTTTGAATGGAAGCGTCGAACTGTGCGTAAAGCAAGGCG
>Ga0213865_10002470_pt1 | contig 11625 bp, 24 predicted proteins | sample PICome_6_FD_160100 | JGI IMG/M metagenome (GOLD analysis project Ga0213865, IMG submission 160100) | Coastal seawater microbial communities near Pivers Island, North Carolina, United States - PICO282 | ecosystem: Environmental > Aquatic > Marine > Coastal | place: USA: North Carolina...
TGTTATCTGCTACTGCTTCTTCTACTACTTTATTTTCTTGTACTTCCTGTACTTCAGACATGTAATGTCCTCCTGGTTATTTCATAACTTCTGTTTTAGCAACATACTTTTTTATATTTGTTCTTGCTAACACATCAGCTATTCTATTTGCTATTATGGCTCTATTCTCTTTCCTTAAATCAAAGAGATCATAGCCCTTTGGTTTCCTTGCTCTGTTGCCTAGAACTACTGATGCACTATCAAATCTGATAATAGCAGTATTCTTCCTGGCACCAGGTCGCATAGATCTTAAAGTTCTTCCTGTTAAATTCATGTTTACAAAATTTGCATCTGTATTAGTTGCTTTTGCCTTGAAACCTTTGAGCTTAGCACCATCTTTAAATCTTCTCATGCCATTAGCTTTATAGTCAGAGTAATTGCCTAATTTTTGCGGTGATGCACCTTTGGTATCACCATGTGATTTATATTCATGTGGACCACTACCATTCTGGAAGATGCCTTTATTAGCATCTGATCTAATTAGATCTATAGCTTCTTGAGCTATAACCTTCATGACTTCTCTATTTAATTTTGTTATTGCTGGTAATTTCATTCTTGTACTTTCACCCAATCATGTCTGCAATTAAATCCACCTCTATCTGAGAATCCAAAGAACTCAGAGTTATCTTTTTGTACACCGATCACACTTGGTAGATCTCTAATTTCTGCTAAGGTTAGTGGACCATTCTTTTCAACATATCTTTTAACTGCTGAACAGGCATCTCTAATGTTACCTGTAGTAGGTCCTATATAATCAAACCTAGTCTCTGGAAACTGCTCATATGCCTTCTGCCTGGTAGCATTACTAAACCTAGCAAATGCATCATTAACCAAAGCCACAGATCTAGATGATCCAATTCTTTTACCAGGACCAAACTCATTAAACATATTAGTAATAATAGCATCTGTTGATTCACCAGTAACTATACCTCTAAGCATAGCCACCTTGATCTCATTTGCATATTCTCTTACACTATCACTTAAGTAGTTCAGTTCAAAACCTCTTAGATTATCCATGATCACTGCACCTGTTGTAGATACACCGACTCTTAATCTAGACACTTCCTTATAGGCTCTAATGATCTCAGCTTCATAAGCATCATTCATCTTATTCAATAATGTGCCATAACCAAGATCATCTAATTCCTGGAAGAAATCTATTTCCTGAGCTATAGTGATCACCTGAGTGTCAGACAATTCATTTAGTCTTGGAATAGCCTTCTTTAATTTGTCAAATAACTTCTTCTGTAGGTTTTGGATCTCTACAGAATAAAAATCTAGATCCGCCATCTTAGCTTCCTAATCTATCTAGGATACTTGCTGGACCTTCTTGTTGCTGTGGTGCTTCTTCATCAATCTGATCTACTATATCCTGGATCTCTTGTTCTTTTAGATCAGGATTCTTTTTTCTTAAATAAGATTGTCTAGTCTCTAGATTGTTTTTAAAAGCCCACTCATAATACTTTAATTCTTCATCAGTAGACATTGGTGCAGATCTTTCCTGGAAGTCTACACTAAATTCATCACTAACATTGATACCACCAGATACTTCTAAGATCCTTTGAGCTATCTTAAATTGCTGTCTTTCAAATGGTCTATAGATCTGTTCAATATCAGATCTCAAAGAGTCTTGAAGATCTAACTGAGACATCTTCTTTGATAATCCAGATTCTGGTGCATTACTACTCCAGTTGATCTTGACATTGTTAGCCTGTGATACAGAATCAATTAAGAACTTAATAGACTCTTTCATAGCTGTTACATTAGCATTAGGTGTCACATATTCAAATGAAGCCTGTTCTGGTAGGATCAGAGCCTTATCTTGACCAAACTGGATCCTAGCTTCAGTATCAATTCCAGAGATCACTGGCTGACCAAGTTGGAACCTAGATGAAAGAGCCATCTCTGTAAGCATAATATTAATAGATCTGTTGGCATCAATAAGATCATCAGCACCAGCTCTCATAAAGTCTCTGGTCATAAATGATCTGTGACCAAAATTAATTGGAATAATATCACCAAATGGATTTACATCACCTTCTACTATAGATGTGACCTTACCCTTACTGCTGATCATAAAATGCTTTCCTGGCATATCCTCAGTTGCTTTAGACCATACCATGAACTGAGCATCTTCTGATCTTGCCTGTAGTTGTGATTCTACCTGCCACATTACCATAAATGGATCATCTTCATTAGGTCTAAAGAATGGTGTAAAGAAATGGATCGGTCTATACATAAGCTTCTGCTTGTCATCATTCCAGTAAGTGTATAGAGCTTCTGTACCTAATAAATAAACCAGCTTCTCAAATTCTTTCATAGAGCTGTCTAGATCACCAATATGCTCTAAATACTTCTCATCAGCATATCTTAATGGCTGTTCCTGGTACACTTGACATCTGCGGTCAATTACATTTCTTGTTAAGTTTAAATAGGCAGGCGGTATCTGTGATAATGAGTCACTATCAAAATACTTCTTTAGATCATCTTGTAAGTTAATGGATTCAAAATAATCCATAGCCAATTCTCTATGTTCCTGTTCTCTGTCATAGTTGTCCTTGATGCTTTCCATCAAGATGTCATACATCATTTTTTCTGTTAAATTTGTTATAATCATGATTTGAATTTCCTTAAATCTTCTAAGTTTATGTGATCTTGATATGTATTGTATAAGTTGGTAATCATGTCCTGGTATTGCTTCTTATTGGTTTGATCTGTTTTATATGCTATGATCAACAGCATACAAAAAAATGTAGTCCAACCAGTAAGCAGTCCTAATAAAAAATACACTACCATTTGATGGATCCTACACTATTCATTGTAAGCGGGAATTTGAAATGGATCGGATAGCAAAGCCCATCAATGTGGTGACTTAAGGTTTCAGTCTTGACCATTCTATTGTTCTCCATTGTAGTCATTTCAAGATCTCTAATTGTGTTCTTACAATTTGATTTAATAAATAAACTATGTTTACCATTTGCGTCTTTCAGCTTCTTGTTTAAAGCATTTAATCGGTCCTTCTGAGTAGGATTGGCTTTTTTAGCAATCACCACAAATCCACCCTCAGTTAAGATCATATGATCAGATTTAGTGCTATTACTTGTTCTACTTTTTCCTGCTGGATCAGGATATACTGGAATATTAGGCTTTCTCTGTTGCATAAGTTTAGTTAGTTCAAATGTGTTAGAGTTCTTTAAACTGATCTCATCAATCACATAAACATCACCATTAGTAAATTCAGCACATAATACTGCTGTCATATAACTGGCAACACCAAAGTCCACTCCCCAATATTGTCTACTTGGAATATCTAGATCATCTCTGACATGCACTCTTCTATCAAAGTTATAAGCACATCTATTGCTAGATACTTCAAAAGATCCTTCCAGCTCTTGTCTAAAAGTTCTTGGATCTAAAGTTTGCCTGGCATTCTCAATCTCTTCTTTAGGAATAAAACCACCTTCAATAGTGGTATATTGCCAGGACTTCCAGAAGGGATCATTGTCTTGCCCCTTCACATATAATTCATACAAATTGTTATATACACCCTGTGGTGTACCGCATATAAAAATATTAGACTGCGTTTCAGCTATCATTGGCATAATGATCTCATTTAAGACATTAGGCTTCATGAATGCATATTCGTCTAATACTACCGCATTGGTGCCCTTAGCACCTAAGCTAATACCTCTTAAGCTATCTTCCTTATCAGAGCCCTTAATACTGATCTCTGCGTTATTAGGCATAGTTACAGATAACTCAGTCTCATTGATCTTAACATTCTTACCTCTGAATATGCTCTTAAGCAAATTCCAGGCTACCATCTTACCTTGCCTATAAGTAGGATAAACTATCCATCTCTTCTCATTAGGCTGTAGATCATGATATAAGATCCACATCATAGCCATGTAGGATTTTCCAAAGCGTCTCCCAGAAACTAAAATTTTCCCTCTGTGCGGATCATCTAAGATATTTCTTCTTATCTGATCAATCTTCCACTGCATTATCAAAATCAAATACCTTTATTGGCATGTCATCAGCTTCATGCAAAGATACTGACTGATGCGGTTTACCTTCGGTCCTGTTTGCTATAAACTCCACTGCCCATGATTTTCCTTCTAATGCCTGGCTATACACATGTCTTAGCACTGCTTCCAAATTGTCAACATGATTTCCTTCACCAAATTCATCACCGATCCTTCTTAACAGATCAGGTATAGATCTAGCACCTCTAGGTCTACCATGACCTTTAGATGCTTTATTCCCAGAAACAAATTGCCCTTTACTATTTCTATCCGATTTATCCGATTTCATTCGGTGTCCTAGTATTGCTCTTTGACTATTTCTTCAATGTTATCAAAGAAGTCTATGGCTGAGTAATTTGATTCATCAAAAGTAGATCTATCATCTTGAACACTTTCAGAGTCTACAAACTCTATGTCATCATCTATTGGTGTTAATTTGTAGGTACCTTCATAGCAGTTCTCTAAGTAGCTATTATTGAAATTAGATCTCTGTAGTGATTCTCTATAGGCTTTGGATCCAGCATTAACTGAATCTATTTCCAGATCTATTCTTTTGATTAATTCTTCTAATTTGCGATCTTCCATCTATATATATGTAAAAAATCAACCATATGTTAGATGTATTTAGTTAAAGTATTACTTTAAGTGTAGTAATATTAAGATTTAATTTTTTTAGGTAATCAACCAGTGCTCAGCTATTGATAACAACAGGATAAGGTATAAATAAGATGCCAAGCACTGGCTATATTGTTCTGAAGTAGTCTCTGTTTTCTACTAATTTGTATATGATCCTTCTAATCTTTTTGACTGCTGACTTATGTGTCTTATGAATATTCTGACTGCTAGTACCTAATTTAGATCCCATATCTTTGAATGTCATGGTGTCATGATTAAAGTATACCTTCTTCTGGAACTTTGTCCAGCTATCTGAGTGTCCACTGATCATGGCGATCATAATTGCTTTTCCATATAATATAGTATTCTCAGATTCTTGGTATTTATCATCAATGTAATATTCAAAATGCTTCCTCATTACTTAGGCTCTATCATGTCCTTCATATATGATAAGATCACCAATATATAGTGATAGATCCATCTCATACTCCATACCACATATTTACTAGTAATTGAAGTCCAACAGCTAAACCTAAGATCACTATAGCAAAGCTAACAGCAAAAGCTAATGCTCTAATGTCCTCATTATGCCTTAAAAAGAATGATATAGGCATTTCTCTAGCTGATCTATGGTAATGCTCTTGCATCTCATTATACTTCGGATCAAAGGTCATTTTATAAGGATCTCTGATCACTCTCTTTAATGTTACTTCTCTTTTCCAAATATCTATTAGTTTCATTATAAACCTCTCTTGTGTCTGATTGATGTTTGATTATTAAACCACATAAATTCATATCCTAACTTATCAAGATCATCTATAAGTTTCATGATCTTTTTTTGCAGATCTAATGCTTGTTCAGATCTATCTGGATATTCCAGATCTATTCTTTTTTTGTATTCTTTTTGCTCTTTAGTCATTTATCTTCCTGATCTTTCACTGCTAAAGTTGTCATTTCTAATCTATATAAGATCTCATGCAGTTTTTCTTGATCTTTAGATTCTAAGTACCATACCAGCTCTGGCAGATCCTTTAACATATGCTTCACAAATTTTAATCTATTCTTTAGCATAGTATTTTCTTTTTTAATTGGATCTTCATCACCATACAGCTTGGTAGGTTTTATATATTCATTCATTACTATCTGTAGCTTTTTACTGATCATTGTCCACCTCATCTTCCGATTCTCTTATTATTTCAAGATCTGTAGCAACCTTATATCTGTGAAATGCTAATTTTATGATCAGATCTATTCTTTTTCTATACTCAGCTCTGTCAAACACTATTTGCTTAACACCTAGATCTCTATCTGGAACTAAAAAATCTGACATATCTATTTCTTTTATAGAGTCTATAACCTTATTCCATTTAGTGTTAGTATCATGCACTTCCTGCTGTGTTTTTAGTAATAGATCCATCATATTATTCCACCATTCCCTTCAAAGTTTGCTATATCCTCTTTTATTGGATTCTGTAGCTTCCTTCTTTCCTGATATAAAGATCCTCTTAACTCTGGATACTTCTTTTGCAGTAACCTTCTCTGCCTGCTAATAGTCTTGTATTGTGACAGCTTACCTACATTTAACAACCCTATAACATCATAGCAGTCCATGTTATCACATTCTTTTTTCCAGATTCTTGCTACTAGTTTATCATCTGAATCCCTTAGATAAACATTGTGAAACAATAGATCTTTTACCACTTCTCTAATATTATCTACCTTGTTCTGAAACATATTCATTTGCATGTCTGATCCTCCATATCCTGTTCATATATAAAATCACTCCAATCTTTACAGCCAGGACACATAGCACTATAAGTGCCTGTGCCACTATCATATATTGGCTCTGAAGATGGATTACTACCACAACCGCAGACCAAAGGACCTCTATCTTCTTCCTGCTCATTATCAATAAAGAACTCAATATTTTCCTCTATTTGATCTTTGGTATATCCTTCTAGTAATCTTAACACTTTACTCATATCCTTATCCCTTCAGAAATTTCTCACTGACATATCCATTGCTCACTGATCTGTCATAAGCTTCTTGATCTTCCTTTGACAAATAATCTAGACCTTCTCTTTTAAGCTTCTTAATAGCTGATTTGTAGATCTGTGATTTATTATCTTCAGAATAATGAAACTTCATGTATTTCTTTAATCTGTATTTATTTGATTTATATTCATCAATATGATCACCTAAAAAGATAAATACATTCTCTTTATCATACTCATGTCCTAAGACCATATTGATCATTTTAAAATTAAGGTTACCTAGTCCTGCATGATCACAGGTAATAAAGAAATATAGCATCAACATCTTATATTCTAGATCTAGATCCATAAACCATACTTCTTCAAATAAGGTACTCTCTACTTGCTTTTTAGCCATCTAATTCCTCCAATTTCTTCTTTATTTCGGCTCTAAACTCTTTACTAAGGTAATACTTTTTTTCACCAGATTTCAATGATGTATTTTTCTTGATCACCAATTCATCATATTTGTCTTGTCCTAACTGCTTTAGTTTATGATCTCTATGATCATGCGGATTTTTAGTTAAGTAGGAATGACAGCCATGACATAGGCTTTCAGTGTTTAAACTGCAGAATCTTACTGAATAGTTAGATCTTCCAAAGTAATGTGAACAATGAAGTCCACCTGCTCTATTTGGACTATACTTCCTACCACACCTCTGGCAGGTCCAACCATCTCTTGTGCGGATATAGTTGGACCATAAAGCATCACTAGCTGTTCTTTTAATACCAGCCATTAGAATGGTAAATCATCATCTGAAATATTAACATTATCAGCCTGTTTAGGCATTTCTTTCCTTTGACTGATCTTACCACCATATCTGTATTTTTTTCCAGGATCTGTATTCTTCCAAAAAGCTATCTCCACCTGCTTACCTTCAAAGTTTCCTATAGCTTTAAGATCTGGCTGATTTTCTTTTTCTTTATACTCATTGTCATATAAAAGTATGACACCTTCTTTACTTATTTCCATCTTTAGTTTCCTCATCTATTAGTTGTTTTCTTACTTCCATTTCAAGATCAAACTTTTTTTCTGATCTTTCAAGATTCTTATCATCTACAATTTTCTCATCTAGTCTTTTATATGCTTTAGAGTATTGATCTAAAGTCATGTTTTGTTTCATATCATCTAGATCTTTAGATTGATTAATTGAGATCAAACCTCTTTTTTTAGCTTCCATCTGTAGCTTATTTAACTCTTTAAGCTGTGTGGTAGTAACCTTAGCCACCTTCTTAATCTCTTCAGGACCGCCTTGTGCATCATTATCTTCATCACTAGCTATACCTACAAAGGCTGAAAGACTATACCTTCTTAAATAGGTGATTGCACTACCTAAAGACTGATAAGCATTTTGACCTTTAAGATCTGCTATAGGTACTTTTACTAAGCTTGTGATCCACTCACCTGATGTATGCATATATATTGTCTGCACACCTGCTTGATTTTCACTGCCTACTGGCATTTGCATGAATGATAATCCATGTTTTGTTAAAAGCGGTCTTAGGTGTTTTACCAAAGAGTCTAAATTGGTATATAAATATCCATATCCTTTAGTGTCTTTTTTTGTATCAGTTAGCTCTTTTTGCATATTGGCTTGTGCCTTAGCAATATTCTTAATTGACTCAGACATAGCTGTGTCTTGTATTTCTATTTTCATATGTTAGTCCTCATCTCTAGTTATTGGATCTGGCATAAGTCTTTTTGATTCATCTGGCTTATCTGCCATTTCCTGTTGTTTTAAATTAATTCTATCTTCTGCATCTGATCTAATCTTTTTTAGATCTGATCTTAAACTAGTCTCAGGATCATTATCATGTCTATTTCTTTCCATGATCTCTATCATAAGCTCTAGCTCTTTTAGTGATAATTTAAGTATTATATCCATGTTATTCCTCCAGTTATATTACAGCTCTCAAAGTTTTCTTTAAGTTTAGTGCCAACCAATGCTTTTTGAAAACTTGTATAAGCACCTATTAACAAGGTTAAGGGTAGACAGGATTGGATACCTGCAACACTCCTTTTAAGTGCTATTAAGAGAGCTGTAATAAGTTGATTCATTTATCTTTGATACTCCTGATCTAGTGTTTGCTTCTTGCCATGAGCATTGATCCAGCCTTTAGCTTTGCCTGATCTGACATCACTAATCAAAGGATCATTACTATAACCACCAAGCCTTATAACTAATTTATCTTCCATATCATACTCCCAGAAACAAGCATCAAACCATGATCTGGTTTTTTGAGATCCTAAAAGCTGTAGATCTCTGAATGATGACAAGCTCTCTGTCTCATACTTAAAGTTAGATTTAGTTTTATATTCATCTTGATCAACATTATCTTTCCTAACTAATACTTTAGCTGGAAAGCCTTTTTTAAGATCAGCTTTTATATATTGACCATCTTCATCTTCATGTACTAATACAAAATAATCATACATGTCAAGATCACCAAATTTGCTAATCTTATAGTTTTTCATTTTTGGATTACTCATTCTTATTTTTTCCATTTTTATTACCTTATCCTTTATTTGTATTTCATTATTCATTACTGGACCTCACTTTCACATCTACCACAGCCTGAGCAAAGCTCACAAAATGGATCATCTGCTTCATAATCTTCCACACTAAAATAGCCCAGTTGATAAGCTTTAAAAGCCCTGTAAAGGCATTGTGGTGTTTGAATTAAGTTTCTTTTAGATGCTTCTTTACCTACTCCTGTTAAAAAAGCTCTATCTGATTTAAGGAATTTTCTATCTTCTGGTTTAGACAGATCATACTCTTGTGCATTGTCAGAAAAGAATTTTCCAAACAGATATGCTTGATGATCTAGTAATCTCATATCATCTTTAAACATGTTATACCATTGTGTAGTATTTCTATATTTCTCAGAACTAGGTACTTCTATTCCTTGAAGTTTAGTACCTGTGTGATTTATACTAGCTTGAACACTATCTACTAGTGTTTCCATGTATTTATTAAGTTCATTTTTATTCATTTTCTTATCCTTTTTGTTATGAATATTTGTCATGTCTATAAAATAAACAAAAGTTATCCACATAATCAATGCTTTTTTTATAGATAAAAAAGAATATTTTATCCATCAAAAATGATATTTGATCATTATAAGAATAAGAATAATTATATATATAAAAATAATACTAATAATAAGAATGGTGATCCTACTGAATCTGTTGTCTCATAGTAATACTACATGAGTACCTGGAATCAGCGACCTCATTAAAAGAAATTGGTCCTGATAATCTACACCAATGATATGCAGATCCATCAAAGTATAAAAACTTCTTAGCTTCTATTTTTGAATTTTCCATGAATGTAATAAGATCATTCTTGAATGTTTGTGATATGTTACCAAATGATATGGTAAATATTTTTTGCGGATCAGAAGTATTTAAGGCGTATTCAGTGCCACCTAGACTTCTGGTTATTGTATTTTGGCTTTCAAAAGATTCCTGGATATTAGCATCTGGCTCTACTTCAAAGCCAAGTTTTTTACCAAACATAATTTCAGATACATTAGTTACAGCACCTTTGAACTCAGTAAAGAATTTATTACCTGTAGTTTCAGTTAGATCTACTACTTGCCAACCTGCACCACTTACTGCTGTTAATGATCCTTTGGCTGATAATGCAGTTCTATCTGTATCTATGTAAAATTCCATAATAGTTCCTGAAGATACATTGTCATCACCATTAAACCTAACTGCTACACTATCTGCGGTAGCATTGGATCCTACTGCATATTCTATAGCATCTCTATCTGCTACACCGCTTATGCTAGTACCTATTGATTGATCATTAGATCTCTCATGATCGGTCACATATGATCCAGGTGAAAAATTAGGATCTGCATCTACACTCATTTGTCCTTCTGAAATTGTGTTATCTGATCTGTATTGCTGTATGCTATCATATACTATAAAACTTGCCATTATTGTACCTCCTGAGCTGTTACTTCAACATAGCCCATTCCTCTTGTTAAACTTGTTATAAAATACTTTCTATTCGCGAAGGCACTATCAAAAAGCCTAGTTGGCATTGCAACAAAGCTGTCAAAGGTGTCTGATATTTCATTAAAGGGCTGTCCTAAAGTAGAGAAGGTGATGTCTCCAAAAGAGATAACAGATCCTGTTGTTAATGTGCCATATTTCTCTGGATTAATGATTCTGGTAGTAACTATAGTTCTATATTGTCCAAATATACTTTTTCTAAAGTTGATCCAGGAAGCATTCCTTCCAGTATTACTTGTGTCATTATCTACTCTGCCTTTAAGTAGATCTAAATTAAATTCCTGTTTTTGATGATCTGCATTTTCAAATATATTTGTATGCTCACTAGCAGTAAATGTATCTGATTTAAGGTACCTAGATTCAGCAGGGTGACGATCATAATTGACTTTCAGGTTAGTCTCTAGGTCATCAGTATTTGTGACCGCTAAGCTGTAGTTTTGCAGATCATTTTGTGATACCTGTACATCTACACCAGGATTATCTGGTATTGTAAAATATCTAAACCTACTTAATCCACTAGGTCCAGTTCCTACTTGTTTTTCCTGCGGTGAAAACTCAAAGAAAAAACAGCCTTCATATTGCAGTTTTCTTAATAAAGATTCTAATGCTGTTGGCTTGTTTAGTATAAGTCTAGTATCCCATTGACCTACACTAGATTCTGATGATCTAAGATCACTTACAGATACATAACCGCTATCATTTATTTCAGTGTCATCTGTAGAATCAATAGACAATAATCCTTTAAGCAGTTCTCTATGTATTGATACTGGATTATTAGTGTTATCATCTGCGTTTGCATGTTGATTAAAAGTAGGTGTAATAATATCAGTTCCTAAATAAAGTTTATTAATCCCAGCATTAAATGTACTAGAAGCTATAGGCTCAT
>Ga0213865_10002474_pt1 | contig 11613 bp, 24 predicted proteins | sample PICome_6_FD_160100 | JGI IMG/M metagenome (GOLD analysis project Ga0213865, IMG submission 160100) | Coastal seawater microbial communities near Pivers Island, North Carolina, United States - PICO282 | ecosystem: Environmental > Aquatic > Marine > Coastal | place: USA: North Carolina...
ATTCGTATCTTGAGGGATGTAATTTCCTTACTGCTGCTGTATCAACTCCTGCTGACGCTCTCGGACATTCCCTACTTCTTCTATGGGGTCCAGAAGCTCAGGGAGATTTCGTCCGCTGGCTCCAACTTGGGGGACTATGGCCTTTTGTGGCGCTCCACGGTGCCTTCGCTCTCATAGGTTTCATGCTTCGACAGTTTGAAATCGCACGTCTAGTCGGTATTCGTCCTTACAATGCAATCGCGTTTTCTGGTCCAATTGCTGTCTTTGTGTCTGTTTTTCTCATGTATCCTCTCGGACAGTCCTCGTGGTTCTTTGCGCCGTCGTTTGGAGTTGCAGCGATTTTCCGCTTCCTACTCTTCCTACAGGGCTTCCACAACTGGACGCTCAACCCGTTCCACATGATGGGTGTAGCAGGTATCCTAGGAGGTGCGTTGCTCTGTGCCATTCATGGTGCTACTGTAGAGAACACACTCTTTGAAGACAGTGACCAATCAAATACATTCAAGGCATTCGAGCCTACTCAAGAAGAAGAGACTTACTCGATGGTCACGGCTAATCGTTTCTGGTCTCAGATCTTTGGTATCGCCTTCAGCAATAAGCGTTGGCTCCACTTCTTTATGCTGTTTGTTCCTGTTATGGGTCTTTGGACAAGTTCCATCGGTATTATTGGTCTTGCTCTCAACCTTCGTGCTTATGACTTTGTTTCGCAAGAGATCAGAGCAGCAGAGGATCCAGAGTTCGAGACCTTTTACACAAAAAATATACTTTTGAATGAAGGACTCCGTGCCTGGATGGCACCAGTGGATCAACCACATGAAAACTTTGTATTTCCTGAAGAAGTATTGCCAAGAGGCAACGCTCTGTGATATACTGGGGGTCGAGAGACCCTCTTTTTTATGTCTTATAGAGAATGTGAACTACCATTTGATAGTTTTATAGGGGGATGGTTTATTCCATCTGATGTATGCGATCAATTGATAGAATGCTTTGAGACTACAAAAGAAGCATCAAAGCAAGAAGGGGCTATTAAAGGATTTGAAGATGGTTTGATTGATACTTCGGTAAAAGAATCAAAAGATCTAACATTACATAATAATTGCAATCACCCTGGATTTATTGAGTATCGAGAACATTTAATGGCAGTTTCAAATCTTTACTGTGACAAGTATCAGTATGCTTATCCAAATTCCCGTCTAGGAACTAGAGAAGGATATAATATTCAGTGGTATCCTAAAAATGGTGGATATAAACAATTTCATTGTGAAAGAAATAATTTAGATCCATTAAATCTTAGTAGACATTTTGTCTTTATGACTTATCTCAATGATGTCACTACTGAAGGAGGAGAAACTGAGTTTTATTATCAAAAATTAAAAGTAAAACCTCAGAAAGGATTGACTTTAATCTGGCCACCAGATTGGACACATACACATAGAGGAATACCCGCACCAAAAGAAGAAAAAATTATTATCACTGGATGGATCCATTATGCAAATTAAGGCTTATACTTCACCTGGATGTTTTTATTGTGATCAACTTAAAGAACTATTCAAGAGAGCTGAAGTAGATTACGAAGCAATTGTGGTTGGTGGTGACTACACACAAGACCAGTTCAAACAAGACTTCCCAGATGCAACTGGATTTCCATATGTTATTATTGATGGAGAGAAGGTTGGTGGTCTGGTTGAAACAGCAAAATTGTTCCTTCAAAAAGGAATAGTATCCTCCAGAAAAAAATGAAAGATTTTAAAATAAATAGAGGCATAGAGCTCATGCTTAGGGGGGCGAAAAAGAAGGAAGCAGAAGAGGAACCTGCTCCTAAGGGAAAAGGTTTCGCTATCACCAAGTTTTTTACCCTCCTAAAGCGAAGAGTCTACTTCAACTTGGAACTGTGGTGGGACAGGAAAGAAAATTAGTTCAGGAGTTGAACCATGGCACAAGCAACAGTCCTATATTTTTCAGCAACCGTTTCGTTTATTTTTCTCTGCGTTGGTGTGATTGCTGGATGGACAGCGAATGAAAAACTCCACGAGTTTATGTATGGAAAAGCACAGGAGGAAAACATTCATCCAGAGATGCTAGATGGAGAAGGTCAATGGATCAACGAAGAACTATTGTCAGTTCGTTTCGTTGACGAAGATGACGATGATTACGACGACTAAATACACTTACGACATCATTTAGGTTATGCAATTATTACTCAATGAAGTGCTGCAAAAAGTAAGCAACGCTAAGACAAAGGCACAAAAGGTTAAACTTCTGCAGGAATATAACACTCCAGCACTCAGGCAGATCCTGATTGCAAACTTTGATGAGAGTGTTGTATCAATGCTTCCAGAAGGTAAAGTCCCTTACACTCCAAATGAAGCTCCAGAAGATACAGAGCATACGAAACTTCTTCATGAGTATCGTAAACTCTATCTCTTCTTCAAAGGTGGAGCAAATATCTCTCAGTCTCGTCGTGAAACCCTCTTCATTCAACTGCTAGAGGGTCTCCACCAGGGTGAAGCAGAGGTGCTGTGTCTGATGAAAGATAAGTCTCTTGGCAAGCGTTGGAAGATCACCAAGCAGTGTGTGGAAGAAGCATTCCCATCTATTCAGTGGGGTGGTCGCTCTTGAATATAATCCATCATAATTGTGATCCAGAGTTAGCAAACGATAGGTCTTTACCTCATACTGCTTATCTTGTAGAGTATGATGATGGAAACAAAGTGTGTTATGACATTGCGGTATCATCTAAACGAGTAGAAATTTTTGATTACTACTGGGATAAATATCGCAATGTAATTAGTTTGAAACAATCAGAGGGAAGAACTAATCCTAAACTCTGGCAAGATCCAAAAAAGAAGAAAAAATGATTACAAATCCTAAGGGCATGTGGTCCATTCAATTTAGAGAGTGGGAACCAGGGCAAGCAAAAACAGGAACACAGTATCAAGTCATGAAAGATAGACTTGATGATGGATCTTTGGAAGCTGCAAAGACATATGACGAAGTGTTTCGATTTTTAAAATATCAAGAAGCATTTGATTTTGCCAAGGAAGTATTATCAACAGGTAGATACGATGCATCTGTTGCTAGAGTTTGCCGCGCCAGAGGACAGTCATTTTACGTTTCAGGAAATTAAACTGTATCAACCATTACAGTTGTCAAAGCATACATAGTATGGTATAATAACCATACGTTCATCCCGCTCTCGGGCGGGACGCAAGTAAGTCGCGGAACGGAGCGTTCATCCTATGCTTTCATTAGCACTCATCTTTTTTAGTCATGTCCCACCTGGGGATTTCCTTAGGTGTGAAGACTATGAATGGTTGAAGCAAGGATTGGAAGAGACAACTCTTTTCACTCCCTTTGAGAAATCTGATCTTCTCATCCACTGGATGAATCATACAGATCCTCATTGTTTTGATAGCAAGGACGCAAACGACTGAAGGAACGGGGACTAATCACCCTACTCTTTCAGGAGAACCTACAATGAACACCCTAACTCTCATCAAGAAGCAGATCCAAAAGGCTAACGCACTTCACGATGCTCAAATTGCTATGACATCCTATCGTGGTGTCAAGTATGAGTGTAAGCAAGGCGCAGAAGAAATTCATGGCACTTTCTGCTATCGCGGTCACACTTATAACAAGTGATATGGAGAACTATCGGTATCATTCAAAAGATATGGATAGTGATAGCAGACCACCCAGTTGTTATCAACTCAAATATAGAGGAGTAACATACTGGTCCTGCTATCGAATACACTTGCGTGAATACTTTAATCAACTCTTAGAAGTTGAACCAACTTATAACAGGAGGGGTTGATACCCCTCTTTTTTTATGCTATAATATGCACACATGTTAGAATAAATACATGGACAAAGAGAAACTAAAACTCATCGTCAAAAATCTCAAGTCTCTGGTGGATGCATTGGAGAGTGAGGTTTATTCTGACACCGATGCTTACAAGATTCAATTGCAGCAAGGTGGTCCTCATTTTGGATTCAAATATGAAGACGGAGACGACGATGGATATCCAGACTGATTGGAGATACAGTGAGGAGCGTATGGCTCTTCGCGCAGAAGTATTTCTACACTTGAAAAAGTATTTCAAGCTCAAAACTACCAAGCACCTGTATGAGTTCTGCCATGACTGGGTAAGTCAAGGCAATCCAACCATCGAAGGATGTGAAAAAGCATTCCAACAATACCTACAGGAGGTAAATCTTTAATGAGATACAAGGATACTATCAAAGCAGCAAAGAAAGCGATTAAGCTTGCGGAACAGAACCCGATGCTGTATACTAGTGAAGAGATCTGGTACATGAAGAAAGCACTCTTCACTGCCAAGAAAGATCTCGCAGCAAAACGTGAACGAATGAGCAAAGGATTTAAGAATGAAGCAACAACATGGGTCGGTGCGCCTAGTGCAAGTAACTCCAGAAGCGGAGAAGACGATGGGGTACGTAGCGAGAGTGAGCAACCCCAACAATCAGGACAATCCTAATGTTGCTGGTCTTCTGAAGTATTGTATCAAGCACAACCACTGGTCTGTGTTTGAGCAAGCATTCATGACGCTTGAGATTGAAACAAACCGTGGTATCGCAGCTCAAATCCTGCGTCACCGTTCGTTTACATATCAGGAATTTTCACAGCGGTATGCTGACAGTTCTTTGTTGGCAACCGAAATTCCTTTGTTCGATCTTCGTAGTCAGGATACAAAGAACCGTCAGAATAGTATTGATGATGTTGATGACTTTACTAAGCAGCAACTAGAGATTGAAATCCAGAGACACTTTGCCTCTGCCATGGATCTCTACAAGACTATGCTTGACAAAGGTATTGCTAAGGAATGTGCTCGCTTTGTGCTTCCTTTGGCAACTCCCACTCGTATTTACATGTCGGGCTCTGTTCGTTCTTGGATGCACTATATAGATCTACGCAGCGCCCATGGAACCCAGAAGGAACACATGGACATCGCTGCTCAGTGTAAGGAAATCTTCGCTGAACAATTCCCCATTTGTGCCGAAGCATTGGAGTGGAACTGATGGCAACATACCCTGTAATCAATACTAAAACTGGTGAACAAAAGGACGTTGTGCTCAGCGTCCATGATTGGGAGCAGTGGAAAACCGATAATCCAGATTGGACAAGAGACTGGAGTGATCCATCTACTTGTCCTTCCTCTGGTGAGGTTGGTGAATGGCAAGACAAGATGAGCAGAACTCATCCTGGGTTCCATGACATTATGAAGAACAAGATTGCTAAACACGCAGCAGTCAAAGGAAACAAAACTATTACCGACAAGTATCGTTAATCATATGCCAGTAAGAAAGAAGACACAGAAGGCACCTGGACAAGGCATGACTTCTAAGCAGCGTAAGCGTCGCAAGCCTATTGACGAGGCATACATGATCCCCGTTGAACCACTTACTGAAAACCAGAAGGTGATGTTTGATGAGTGGGACAAAGGTAAGATGATCTATGCCTATGGTGTAGCAGGAACTGGTAAGACATTCGTTGCTCTCTATAAGGCACTCAAGGATGTTCTCAATGAGTATAGTCCTTACGAGAAAGTTTATATCGTTCGCTCTCTGGTTGCTACGAGGGAGATTGGTTTCCTTCCTGGCGACCATGAGGATAAGTCTTCTCTCTATCAGATACCATACAAGAACATGGTTCAGTCCATGTTTGAGATGCCTGATGACAATAGTTTTGAGATGCTCTATGATAATCTCAAGGCACAGGAAACTATTTCGTTCTGGTCTACTAGTTTCATCCGAGGCACCACTCTTGATAACTGTATTGTTATCATTGACGAGTGTCAGAACCTGAACTTCCATGAACTGGATAGTATCATCACTCGTGTTGGACAGGATAGTAAGATCATCTTCTGTGGTGATGCTGCTCAGACTGACCTGCAAAAGATCTCTGAGCGTTCAGGTATCCTAGACTTCCAACGCATCCTACAGAACATGGATGAGTTCTCGCTAATTGAATTTGGTATTGAGGACATCGTTCGTTCTGGTCTTGTCAAGTCTTATATCATCAACAAAATCAATCTGGGTCTATGAAGTTGTTTAATCATGTGGGACTAGATCCTATTGAAATGTCTGCTGAGATGGTGGATGGCAAACGAGTTTACCTCACACCTACAGGAGATAAGTTTCCATCTGTCACCACTGTGATTAGCAACAACAAAGAGAAGATGGCGGGCATCGCTAGGTGGCGAGCCCGTGTTGGTGAGGAGAAAGCAAACAACATCTCCAAACGATCTACTAATAGAGGAACAAAGTATCACTCCATTGTTGAAGATTATTTCAACAACGATCTTGACTTGAAGAAGTATAGTAAGTTCCCGCTTCCCGTTCTAATGTTCCAGCATTCTAGGGATATTTTAGACCGCATAAATAATATTTACTTACAGGAAGCGGCGCTCTACTCTAAACATTTGGAGTTAGCAGGGCGTGTCGATTGTATCGCTGAGTTCGACGGCGTGTTGTCTATCATTGACTTTAAGACAGCAGCAGAACCCAAGCGTGAAAAATATCTTTACGACTACTTCGTTCAGGAAACTGCATACGCATGTATGCTTCAAGAAAATTACGGGTTGAGTGTTAAGCAACTCGTGACAATCGTTGCTTGTGAAAACGGAGAAACTCAAGTCAAGGTGCTTCCACCTAAGAAAGAATTCTTTATGAAACTAATGAGTTACATCGCGGAGTATCAGGAACGATATGGAGAAAAAACAATTATTAGAGGATAAATTTATGACCGCTGCGAGATTTTCGCAGGAAGTGGAGAAGATTGCATTGCACAATCCAGACATGAATTATATTGATTCGGTTATCCACTACTGTGAGTTAAACGAAATTGAACTAGATAGTGTTAACAAGTTGATCAGCAAACCTCTGAAGGAGAAACTCCGTTATGAGGCACAGCAACTCAATTTCATGAAGAAAACCAGTCGCGCAAAGTTGATGTTAGTATGAGCTTCTTTCAATCTGAATTAGTCCGTGGTGACATCCAAGAGATGATGGAACTACAGCAGTTCTGTTTTAGATCTGCCATGAACTTTGTTCTTCTCGATGATGAGAGGAAGATGGAATACTTTGAAAAACTAGAACAATTAATTGACAAACAAAAAACTTTCTACTTCCGTATTAAGTTGAGTGACGATCCTGAAGCAGTCTCTGTGCTAGAGACCATGAAGCAGGGTATTATTATGCTTGGTGCCACACCAGGCACCACAGTCGAAGAGATGTTCGACGAACTGCTGCAGAAAGTCCAGTTCATGAAGGACAAACTGCAAAGTGGCACAGCGGATTGACGCCCGACGCTGTGCCTGTTATAATGACTGAGTGATAGGGCATCACAGACCAAATCCAAACTAATCCGAGAAAATCCTATGTCTTTCGCAGATCTGAAGCGTAAATCCCAGAACAACTTTTCCTTCCTTCAGAAGGAACTAGAGAAATCATCCAGCGGCAAGAACGTTGATGAGCGTTTCTGGAAACCAGAGGTTGACGCTTCTGGCAACGGGTACGCTGTTATCCGTTTCCTCCCCGCCCCCGAAGGTGAAACTGTACCTTGGGCGAAAGTGTACTCCCATGCCTTCCAAGGTCCTGGTGGTTGGTACATTGAAAACTCCCTGACCACTCTCAACGAGAAGGATCCCGTTGGTGAAGTCAACCGCCGTCTCTGGAACAGCGGTAGTGATGAAGACAAAGAGACTGCTCGTAAGCAGAAGCGTAAGCTCCAGTATTACAGCAACATCCTTGTCGTGAAAGATCCTAAGAACCCTGAGAACGAGGGTCGTGTGTTCCTCTACAAGTATGGCAAGAAGATCCATGATAAGATCCTTGCTGCGATGCAACCTGAGTTTCAAGATGAAGACCCCGTGAATGTGTTTGATCTTTGGGAAGGTGCTAACTTCAAACTGAAGATCAAGAAGGTTGCAGGTTACTGGAACTACGATAGTTCCGAGTTCGATAGTGTCTCTGCTCTCAGCGCAGACGATGATGAACTGGAAGGTATCTGGAAGTCTGAGCACTCTCTGGAAGCGTTCACTAACAAGGACCAGTTCAAGTCCTACGAGGATCTTGAGCGTCGCCTGAACATGGTGCTTGGTATCACCCAGCGCACTGCTGTTCCTAGCATTGATGATGAAGAGTATGAGCCTGTCGCTGCTCCTGAACCCTCGTCGTTCCGCTCTCGTGTGTCTGCTGCTCCCTCTCCTGTGAAGGAAGAGGCAGTCGTTGATGATGACGATGCTCTGTCTTACTTCGCTCGTCTTGCTGAAGAGGACTGATCTTTAACTGATCCTTAACTACAAAATCAAAGACCTCTGCTAGAATACAGAGGTCTTTTTTTCTGAAGACATCGTAAACTTTACAAAGTATTCTCATGAAATTCGCAATCGCTCTTGCTGCTCTTCCTTTCATGGCAGCACCTGCCCTTGCTGGACCTTATGTGTCCACCAAATCTGAATTCAAATTCAGCGACGACAACTACAAAGAAGCAGTCAACCAAGCTCGTGTTGGTTATGACTGGAAGGTTGGCATCGCCAAACCTTATGTTGAACTTGGCGGTGGTGCCAAGACCCCTGATGGTGGTTCTTCTACTGGTTTCACTGCTGCTGAAGTCGGCACTGGTCTTTCTCTGACCGAGAAACTTTCTGCTAAAGCAAAGGCAGAATTCATCAGCACCAGCACTAAGACTGACTGGAAAGTTGAGATCGGCACCAAGTATAAGTTCTGATGAATATCAAAAAGAACCTGACATGCTGTGCCACAAGTCCTATATGCCACTTCGTAGCCCTGTGTGTTGGGGTCTTAGCGGTGATTGAACTAGCACACACTCACTCTCACTATACTATGAGCACAGATGCGAACAGTTATGTTCATGCCTTCTGTAAACAAAACTTGAAAGAGTGTAAGCGTATCATTTCAAATTTTGATTAACGATTACATAAATCTGGAAAAAATTTTTCCGCCAAAAATTGACTGAAAAAGATCAACCAGTTGCTTTTAGTCTCTGGTTGATATAATTTCCAGATTTCTTGTAGAGATTTTGTTTTCTGAAATCATCTACAAATGATTGAACATATGCTGGTTTGAGAAGATAGATTTCTCTCTTCTTCTCATTCTCAGCAGTAAACCACTCGGCAATGGTAACGGGACGACAAATCTCGTTACCATTTTTTGTCACTACTGTTCCATCTACATTGATTTTGTGCGTAGAATTATAAAATTGTGCATCTACATGCAATCCAGCAGGATATTGTGCAATCTCATAGGTTTCGTAGTGGTGAATAGTTCCATATGGATCATCGTATTCGCTTTCTAATACTTTGTAGATTTCATAGTTATTAAGTGGCCAGTCATATTGTGCATTGACCATGTTATTGACTAGTAAGATTACCCAATCATAGAATGGATTACCATACAAAGTATCAGCTAGTTGATCAGGACGAAGACCTTCAGTGATTGAATACTTTTGAAAGTATACTACGTTAGAAAAAACATCTTCGTTAATTTTGTATCTGCGAAAGAAATTCTTTGCAGTTACGAAATCAGATTCTGAAAAAGGATAACTGATTGGTTTCTCATCGTATGAGATATTAGGAACGATTGAAAAATACATTAGCGGATACCTTGATCTAGATCTTCTGCAAATACCAGTTTAGTTTCTTGGAAATTTAATGTTAATGTCATCGCAACTGGCTGACCATCTCTGTATGTAGCGTAAGCACCATCTGGGGTGTAGTTTACATCAACTTGAGTTAGAGCACACATTTTAAAAACTGGTAAGAAAGGATGCTGATCGGCACCTTTCATGAAAGAAACTTTAACGAGATTTGGAACCCCAATAAATCCACCAACAGTTCCTGGTGATACTTGCCCTAGAACTTTGCCAGGAGTTTTGGATGGAAGCATACATTTTTTAAACTGCTGAACAATACTATTGATGATAGGAGTTTCTTTTTCGTCTCTTGGAACTAATTTAAAGTTTAACTGAAAATTTCTTAAATCTGTGCTTTGATATAGAAGTTCGACATTTGGATTTAAGACAGACCCAGAGACAGCACCAAAGATATCATCGTTTGATAAACTATCACCAGTAATTTTACTAAGAGTTTTTCTAATAGCAGCTGCTCCACCCATTGGAACTGATCTATCTAGACTTCCAAGAGCAGTCTCTAAAGTCCCTCCTAATTTGCCCATAATACTTTCAGATGATAATCCAGTGATGGCATCTCTAGCAAAATTGCTAAACGCTTTACCACCCCAGTTACTTCTGAAACCAGTAGAAATATCCTCTGGCATATACAAAAGAATGTTACTGTAACTATCTACTGGTTCATATTGACCAGCTTGATTGTAATCATAATATCTTCCAGTTGCCTCTTGACCTGCAATATTGGTAGATCCAGTACTTTTATTTGCAGCTTGTGTTCCTCCAAACGGAGGCAAATATTTAAAGAATTCAAAAGCAACATAGTCAGAATTTGAATCAATCCCAGGTTCGCTTGGATATCTTAGAGCACTAGTGTCACTTACATTAGTTTTAGGTGGATCATACTTTCCAAGTGATACTTTTAGTGTAGATACATGCTTACTTCCACCAGTTTGTATGGCAGCAAGACCAGAATCATCTGCTGCTTCTAATGAAGCTTGTTCTGCAGCAGCTTTTTCTGCATCTGACAGTTGTGCAGGTGGTTCAACCACCCTTCCATTGTTCCTTATGGAATCGGGAAGATTATTGACAGTGCTCCATCCAATATCGGAATCATAAAACTTCCACTTTCCAGTCGTTGGATCTTGATAATAATCGTAGTCACTATATAATTTTGCTGCCATTACTGAGACATCTCCTTAGATTGCTTCGTGCCGTATCCTTTGATCATTCTGTGACCTGTGATTTTATCGTAGAACTTCTCATCAGTCTCTTCCCATACGACTTGTCTATCTATAGGAAAGGAAACACCATTAACATTCTTCACATAGTCTTCTGTTGGTAGGAGAATGGCAGTGTCCCATTCATCAGCAGCAAGATCTAAAAATAAACCATCTACGTGTGCTGATAGATATTTATGGAAACATACCTTAGGTATGTCAACTCTACCTTGTATTAGTTTCTTTGTGACAATCAACCTCTTCTTTGGAGAGAGGTAGTGTAGGTTAGCACCCCAGAATTCATCCTTGCCTGGTGCTTTGATGACATATACTAGAGGAAATCTGTCATAGTAAGGCAACCACTTCATCTTTGCCTTGTACTCAAACATATAGAGATGACCTGCTACTGTGTATCTACGCAGTTCATTCTTATCTTGCTCTTTAGCGGCACCAACGCGATCTCTGCGTTCGTCCATGATATATTTGTTGAAGTTCTTTTTATATTTTCCTGCTTCTGCCTTGACTGCTGATCTATACCAGGAGAGAGATTTTTTCTCTCCGCCAGTAGCAGCATTCACTCTTTCAAAGAGTGTTTTGTATCCAGGGTCTTTATTTACTGAGTTACGCTGGATAGTTGAAAAACCAGTTGCCATTGTTATACTCCTAGGTGGTCTTCGGTGAGTATTAAGAAGTTCATCTGCCTGTCTTCACAATACTCACGCGCAG
>Ga0213865_10002476_pt1 | contig 11612 bp, 12 predicted proteins | sample PICome_6_FD_160100 | JGI IMG/M metagenome (GOLD analysis project Ga0213865, IMG submission 160100) | Coastal seawater microbial communities near Pivers Island, North Carolina, United States - PICO282 | ecosystem: Environmental > Aquatic > Marine > Coastal | place: USA: North Carolina...
CTAGAAATCCTAACATTACCGCGTATTTTTCAAAGCGGGGTGGTTATCGGCCCTAGTACAACTACCACCATTGCTGTCCCCCCACCAGGTATGGTAACCTTACAAGCAGGAACAAGCGGCTACGGCTCCATATTTGTGCAAAGGGAGGACGGCTACGAATGGGTTACTGATCTTAGTGAAAGTGGCGAACGTCAGGTATTTCAGCTCCAGCCCGGTCAATACATGGTCGTGTTCCGAAGCAAATTTGCGCAAGAAACCGCGTACAGTAAATCAAAAGAATTTAGAGTGAGCCCTGGCTCATCAACCATTGTGAAAATCAACTAAAATGAAGAAGTACACAGATTCAGGAAGTAAGGATACCCGTTCAGGCTTTGGAGCCGGTTTGGAAGAATTGGGTAAAACGAATGAAAACGTTGTAGCACTCTGTGCTGACCTTACTGGTTCTCTTAAAATGAATGCTTTCGCAGATCAGAACCCTGACCGATTCTACCAAGTAGGTATCGCCGAAGCAAACATGATGGGTATTGCGGCAGGTTTGACCATCGGTGGCAAAATCCCGTTCACTGGAACCTTTGCGAACTTCTCTACGGGTCGCGTGTACGATCAGATCCGTCAGAGCATCGCCTACAGTGGTAAAAACGTTAAAATCTGTGCTTCTCACGCAGGCTTAACCCTTGGAGAAGACGGTGCGACGCACCAAATCCTTGAAGATATTGGCCTAATGAAGATGTTACCGCACATGGTTGTGATCAACCCTTGTGATTACAACCAAACCAAAGCTGCAACCATCGCCATCGCTGAGTACAACGGTCCTGTATACTTGCGTTTCGGTCGTCCTAAAGTGGCAAACTTCACTCCTGCTGATGCGAAATTTGAGATTGGTAAAGCAGATGTGTTGACCGAAGGAACCGATGTGACCATCGTTGCCTCAGGCCACCTTGTATGGGAAGCATTACAAGCGGCTGAAGCACTAGAGGCTGCAGGCGTAAGCGCAGAAGTAATCAATATGGCTACTATTAAGCCGTTGGACGAGAAAGCCATCCTAGGTTCAGTCGCAAAAACAGGATGTGTTGTAACCGCTGAAGAGCACAACCGCTTTGGTGGTTTGGGCGAGAGCGTTGCTCAGACGCTAGTAACCAATAATCCTGTGCCTCAAGAATTCGTAGCCGTAAACGACAGCTTCGGCGAGAGTGGTACTCCGGCACAACTCATGGAAAAATACGGTTTGAATGCTGATGCTATAGTGGCTGCAGCACAAAAGGTGATCGCAAGAAAATAATTCTTCTGTTAAACCTTTAGTATATTCCTCGTATCTAAACAGTGATGGAGGAAGCCAAAGACATTAAAGGCCTCCTATTGCAAAAGCAGTGGGAGGCTTCTTTTTTTGAAATCGTTGAGCAGTACAGCGAACGTCTCCTCTATTGTGCCGTGGGCATTCTTAAGAGCGAATCCTTGGCGCAAGATGCACTGCAAGAAGGGATGATCAACATTTGGAAAAACCTCCATAAGTTTAAGGGTAACAGCCATCCATTTACTTGGTGCTATACCATTGTCCGCAATGCTGCATTGAATGAGCTGAAAAAGGAAAAGCGACATATCAGCTCCGATTTAGACAGTGCCTATGGTGCGCAGAGCACCGCCGAGCTAAAATGGGACAGCGAACAGATCAATGCCAAGGTGCAAGAAGTTCTTGTGGGCCTCCCGGAAAAACAACAGTTGGTATTTGAATTGCGGTATTACCAAGATTTGAGCTTTAAAGACATTGCCGAACTCACAGGCACCTCCATAGGTGCACTTAAAGCGAATTACCACCATGCAAAAAACAAGATGGAAGAAAAATTAATCGGCCTTTTAAACCTTCCATAATTGGAACCACTCTAACTATAAATGGACAAAAAAGAAACATATACAGCAAGTGATGCTCAATTAACAGAGCTCAAAGCCAAGCTTCACCGCATTCCGGAGCAGCATCTCGTGGACCGGACCTCGAGCCCTGTTGTTGCAATGAAGTCGCGCTACTTGACGTTCGTTCGCTGGTCCATGACCGCCGCAGCCACTATTGCCTTAGCCGTACTTTTTTGGCCGAATGCTTCAACAATTGATAGTGAAGTGACCGATGAGATTTTGGCTGAAATGTACAGCCTAGGCTATGTTCAGGCTGAGGATATGTACTCCTTTGTGGAGCCCGATTCGCTCGACTTCGCTGAAGTAGAGCTAGATACAGATGTGTATTACGACTATTACCATACAGATTACGAATACTTAGAATTATGAAAAAGACATTGATTTTTGGCCTCCTGCTCTCAGCAGCAGCGGTCGTGGCACAGCCGAAGATGGGCGATCGTGCCGATCTTGAACAAAAGAAAGAAAAGATCGAGGCCATTAAGGTGGCCTACCTCACCGAGGAATTAGAATTGACCGTAGCCGAAAGCCAAGCCTTCTGGCCGGTGTACAACGAGCTTCGAGAAAAAGAACATGCATTACGTGAGCAACAACGCACAGGTCTGAAGAAACTAGGAGGCGACGAGCCGTCGGAAAAAGAGGTGGAAAAAATGCTGTATTCATTTGCAGACACACATATTGCTATTGAAGAATTACGCAAATCTTACCTCGATGATTTCATCGATGTGATCGGCGCTAAAAAGACTGCCAAACTCATGCGCGCTGAAAAAGAATTTGGCCGAAGAATGATGGAACGCATGAAAGGCAAAGACCGCCCACGAGATAAGGGAAGACGTCCCGGACCAGACGGCGGACGCCCAATGCGCTAAGCGACTTATAAAACCACCCCGTGGGGTGGTTTTTTATGCGCAAGTGAAGAATACTGCAAAAAGCGCTATTTGTAAATACTGTACATGGATTGTGCGATCGCCAGATTTACCACCTCCATATAAAACTTTAGATACTATGTTTCCCCAGGTAGTCGAAGCCTACTAACAAACTAAGAGCACATGACTCTCAATTAGAGGAGCTTTGGTTGGAGTTCAAATAGACTTAACATTCTGAATCACAATATTTAAGACCCAGTCCTTAATAAATATTGAGAGTTAGATCAATCCTTATTGTCTAGGTTTAACGTTATCTCAGTCCATTGATTCTGCTCTAACCTAATGCTAGAGCGATATATACAATATTCATCGTAAAGCATTATATCTAAAGTTGTAGGTGGAGAATAACCTTCATGTAATGCCAAGATTCGCAACACTATTTTATCTCCGTCCAGATGAAAGCCTAAGGACTCTCCTTTCTTAGAAAGTTCTATTTCACTTGTAAGTTCTCCATTCTTTAGAACAGCAACAATATCCCCGTCTTCATCATAACTATCTTTTAAATGAACCTTTAAAGAGTGTGAGTACCAGTCCAAATTCTCATTGTTTTCATGCAAAAGAATCGGTTCTGAACTCTTTAATATTTTTCGTCTATTGGCTGCCACTTGTCTAGACTTCTCTCGTTTTTCAGTATCATATGATTCCTTGATGGCTGACGACTTTGACATTTGCTCTGTTTTAGCTATTGTACGAATCAACTTTTTAGCAGTTTTAGACTTCAAACTTGACTTAGGGCTGAGTTGAATTTCTCCCTCACTACAAACAATACCGTTCAAGTCGTATCCAGTATAGGTACCCTTAAAATATGTCATATCCCCTTTTTTTGTAGCAACCAACGCATTTGACTGAATAAAACAGTAACGTTGAGATGTATCCTCTATGCTGGTTTCTAGATTTCCAATTTCAGTAAAGATTAATGCATCCTCTTGCAGGAGACCTTTTACCGAGGTAATGGTTTTATAAGGTCCAAAAGGGTCAACAGTAGTCGTCCCCGAAAATGCCCCTAAAGAATCGACAACGAAATTAAGACTAATCAAAAATGATTGACCGCTCTCTTGTTTTAACAAACCTACTAATTCAATCTCTTGAGCAGAAGTTGAAATATTTGATAACAAAGCGATTATTAAGCATAATTTTTTCATATATTCAAGACGTAACAATAAACCATTTAATATTATGAAAAAATTATTTGTTCTAGCAGTCTCTTTATTTGGAGTTTCGGCTTATGCGTCAATTCCGATTATTGACGCAACAGCTACCGTTGAATCTTCTGGATTGATGGATGTTTTAATGTCAGCAATGGATAATGAAACACTTATTGCAGCATTGCTCTGTTTCTTCTTGGGCACTTTAGGAATCCACTGGTTTTATCTCGGCGAAAAAGGTAAAGGTTTCATGAGACTTGGAATGTTTTTAGGTGGATATGCCTTGATGTTAGCTGGATCGTTAACATTAATTCCAGCGTTAGCTCTAGTTGGCTATGCCGTCATACTTGTTGACTGGGTGTTAGCAATAATTGACCTAGTTAATATTCTTACTGGAAAAGTTTAGAGAATAAAAATTGCTTTTCGTTAAGAGCCTTGAAGGATTTCCTTCAAGGCTTTTTTGATTTCAAACTTGAGGAACTATTTATAATTCAATGATGTCCAAATTCGATTTTAGATTTACAGCTAGTACTGTTCAAATAGACTTACAATAGAGTTATTATTCTATGTACATTTTACAGTTCAACCCCCTAAATTATCTTAGAGAAAATACTCATAATAATTCACTTATATTGAACAACTTATTTGTGAGTAGATGATCTTATAGTTTTTGAATGATATTTAAATATAAATAAGGGAGTTTGTTATAGATCTTTAATATGAACTTTTTAGTCATTGAATACATTATAACTAGAACAACAGCCGCCACAACTTAATCTTTAGACGGAACTAAACAACCATTAAGGACAAGTACCCCATACAGGATGATTAGATGCGGTTAACGCACTACCCAAGGAAAAGTTAGAAGGTTGAGAACTAATATTAGAAACGCACCAATTTGATAAGTTTTGATTAAAATTGGTTGCATTCCAGAACATCCACTCCATATCAGTAACGTTACTAACATCCCAGTTTTCTATACCCTTTGGTACGGAGGGGCTGTGATCAAACATTGCACCCATGTCCGAAACGTTACTTACATCCCAATTCTTCAAATTCTGATTAAAACCTTTTACACGACCGAACATTGAAGCCATATTCTCTACATTACTCACATCCCAATTACCGATAGGTTGATTAAAAGTTAAAATAGAAGAACCCCAGCCCCCAAAACATCCAGACATATCGGTAACATTACTTACATCCCATTTGGTAATATCACCATTGAGGTACTCACGTTCATCACCTAAATGAGCTAATCTTAACTTTTGTAATTTTGAGGTGCAGACTGTAGATAAATCCACGTTATCCCAATACATCTTATCGTACAACAAGGCTTCATCAACGACTAGCATTACCTTATCGTCTAGGTAAAAGTACTCTCCTACGTTGTAACTATCACATTCTATACAGCCTCGAGAATTAACTATGGCATTCTTAGGGTTTGCAACTAATGCCTTAGTTTCTCCCCTAGACTCTCCCATTTTGTTCTCTGCAAATGCACAATAAAAGTATGCCTTATCTGCTTGAAGTAGTGAAGTCATGTCAATTGTATATTCACCGCTGCCACCATCTTGATGAACTACCCTTTTGTATGGAGACCAGGAAGGAATGTCCCCAACTTTCCAAAAGTAAAATCCTTTGATTACATTTTTATCCCCACCTGTGGATACTACTTCACCTACCCCTACTACAGAGGAATTAGTTGAATTGGAGGTTCCAGTTGTAACAACGGGCAAATCAGTAACCCTATTACAAGAAGTAAATAAAATGACTATTACAATGACCTTAAGCTTTTCCATGGTATAAAGTTTATAAAATTTAGGAATTACTACTTTGACCGTTGCCTTAGATTTATCGTAGCGTCAATAAACTTATCGTAGGGCTTATCGGATTGCTTAACATTTAGAATTTGAAAACAGTTACTTAAAGTTTTTGACTTAGTACCAAGGTTTGGGTTGTTTTAAGATCCCGATATATACTCTTTGCTACATTTAGCCTTTTGACGTCTGTCACCTTATTTCAAGTGTTATCGTTTCTCCCTAAAATTGGTATTCAGATATCCTTAATTAGTGCCAAAATCAAATACTTTATTTCTGTTGTTGTTGGCGCCAAAGAAATTCGCTGTAATACCTGATGCCAGACCTCTAGACATGTTTTGTGTGTAGATAAAGCAGAACTCTGCATCAGAATCAAGATTTTTGGGTGTCACTAGATAAATATTAGACCCTATTTGCTCATATTTAAATTCAGCTACCTCCTTTCTATCTAAACTAAAATCATAGCTCCCTAGTATATTTACTGAACCTGCTACATAGCACTTGCGGCAGTCGAACCCAAAACCACTAAGACTACCCCGCTGATAATCTTTCTTAAAAAATAAATGCTTCGATTTTTCTGAAAAAAAGGTGCAGCAAGTAGTTGTCTGGGTTGACTGTTTGTGTCGATCGCCCATGGAGTGTTCGGTAACTCCAGTAAATCAAGCATGGCAGGGTTAACCTTTTTTAACCGTAGAGAGTTCACCTGACCTTTAGTCAAAACCTTTATTTTTGACGGTCTATGGCCGATATCAAATCCTTGTTTTTAAATCATGTTGCTCAGGTAGTTGGCTCTCCCAGCGCGCTGGTGATTGATCGCGCGGAAGGCAATTACTTGTATGACCCTGAAGGCAAAGCGTACCTCGATTTTATCTCGGGGATCTCTGTAGCCAACCTGGGACACGGTCATCCTAAAGTGGTGGCTTCTGTTCTCGAGCAGGTGAAAAAACACATGCACGTGATGGTCTATGGTGAATTTGCTATTGGGCCGCAAGCAATATTGGCCCAAAAAACTTTAGAGAAGCTTCATCCATGTATGGACCGTGTTTACTTCGTGAATAGCGGTACTGAAGCTATTGAAGCTTCCATGAAGATTGCGAAGAAATATACCGGTCGAAGCCAGTTCATCAGTTTTAAAAACAGCTACCACGGTTCTACACACGGCTCGTTAAGCATCCAAGGATCTGACAAATATAAAGGCGGTTATTACCCGCTGCTGCCAGATACCATGCAGGCAAATTTTAATGATTTTGCCGTGCTCGAACAGATCACTTCAAAGACTGCAGGTGTTGTCATTGAATGTATTCAGGCAGGCAGTGGATATATTCCAGCAGATCCCGCATGGATTAAAGCTGTACGCGCCCGTTGTAGAGAAGTCGGTGCCTTGATGATTCTGGATGAAATTCAAACCGGCATGGGAAGAACAGGACCCTGGTTTGCGCACTTGGACTATGGCTTCTGTCCAGATATCATGTGTTTGGCGAAAGCCTACGGCGGCGGTTTGCCTTTAGGCGCCTTTGTAGCTCCTGAACATATAATGAAGGTTATTCAAGCAGATCCAATCCTCGGACACATTACCACCTTTGGCGGTAACCCTGTAAGCTGTGCAGCTTCTTTGGGCGTTTTTGAGGCGCTAGAATCTTCCCCTGAGCTCATGGCTGAAATCCCAACCAAGGAGCAGCACATTCGAGATGTACTCGTTCATCCTAGTATTGAGAAGATCAGTGGTAAGGGTCTCATGTATTGTTTATGGCTCAAGCCTGAAATAGACGGTTTTGAAGTCATAGCTCGCCTAGAAGATGAAGGATTGATTACCAATAGTTTCTTGTTCGCAGAAAACGCCATACGAATCACGCCACCACTGACCATCACTAATGAAGAGCTTGAAAAAGGATTGAAGCTCATTCTTCGTGTCATCGAGGAATTGACTGCCTAAATCAAATCTTTCTGGGGCCAATTGGGCACTCGCCTTTTTCCCTTAAATTACCGCTCGGTAACACGCTAACACTCTAAAACATGACCCGTAAAGTCAAATTAAGCTTTACGCAGATCTTGAATATGAACGTCGGGTTCTTCGGCATTCAGTACAGCTTCGGTCTGCAACAAAGCGCAGTCAACCCTATTTATGATTTTCTCGGTGCCAGTCCCCATGAAATTCCATTGTTGAATTTAGCCGGTCCCATGACCGGACTTATCGTACAACCAATAATTGGTGCGATGAGCGACAAGACTTGGTCGCCAAAGTGGGGACGTAGAAAGCCGTACTTCCTCGTAGGCGCCCTACTCTGCTCCCTCGCGCTTTTTATCTATCCGTTTAGTTCGTCCCTATGGATGGCAGCTGGGCTTCTTTGGATATTAGATGCAGGAAACAATACCGCCATGGAGCCTTACAGGGCTTTTATTGCAGATACGCTCGATGAAGAGCAACAACCTCTGGGTTTTCAAATGCAAAGCTTCTTCACAGGACTTGGCCAAACTCTAGCTAACCTCAGCCTATTCATCTTCCCGATGATCTTTGTAGGGATGACCGGTAAACTCCCGACGTGGGTATTTGCCTCCTTCTTCTTGGGCGCCATAATGTCTATTGGTACCATATGGTGGAGCATGCGCAAAACCGAAGAAGTTCCTCCAACAGGCGAGGAAATTGGAAAGATTAAAGCAGAGCCACTCAACCTACTGTCTCCATTCAAGGACATCATCAGCGCCATTGGAAGCATGCCAAAAGTCATGTGGCAACTGGCGGCAGTATACCTATTCCAGTGGTATGCCCTGTTCTGCTATTGGCAAAACAGCTCGAAGAGTGTCGCACTCAGCGTTTGGAATTCAAAACCTGTAAATCCGGAATTACTGGCAGCCGCTAAATTAAACGCAGCAAATCAACGTTTTCCAGGATACACAGTCAATAGAATAATTGAACAAGCTGAAAACTACGAAAGTGCTGTCGGTTGGACAGGATTGGTCAACGGCTGGTACAATATTGTCACTTTCCTAACGGCCTTCTTATTGGTCCGATTCGCCAGAAAACACGGTGCCAAGATGGTCCACTTCGCCTGTCTCCTTCTCGCGGCCGCAGGATTTTTAGCATTCCCACATATTGCCAATAAAACCATGTTGTTTGTGGCTATCACAGGTTTCGGTATTGGTTGGGCCTCTATGATGGGTATTCCTTATCTAATGGTAGTCAATGACATTCCAAAAGAACGCTATGGCGTTTACATGGGTGTAATCAATATGATGATTGTCATCCCGATGATCTTCCAGAACTTGAGCTTCGGGTACATCCTAAAGAATTACCTGGGTAATGACCCGAGACAAGCCATCACCTTTGCCGGTGTTCTTCTCATCATTAGTGCACTGCTAACGTTGCGTATACGTACATCAAAGGCGCAAGGGTAAACGAGATTTACAGCATTAAAAAAGGCGCCCTTTGGGCGCCTTTTTTTGGTCTAAATTTTTCTACTCCTTAATGAATTTAAGGGTCCTTCCATCCTGAAGTCGCAACAAGTACATGCCTGATGCGTAACTAGAAATATCGATCGTGGATTGAACACTCTGGAAGGTTCCACGAGCAATGAGCTTTCCAGAAATATCAAGCACTTCGTAATTCAATGTGCCGCTGAGCTGATCCAATGAAATTTGAAGGGCGGTGCTTGCTGGAATTGGACGAAGTGAAACACCCGTCTCATATTCCGGAACATCCACGTAGTAGTACTTACACGCCGAGGTGTCCGAACAGAACCCTGGCTTCACGATAATCGCAGCATAATATCCTGTATCAGGAGCTTGTAAAAACTCATTGCCTGGGTTCAGCGTATCTGCACCCATCGTGGTATCCACGAAAGCACCCGTGTTACAATTAAACCAATAATAAGTTGCACCTAGATCTGTACCAATGTACATAGCAGATTGCAATGTTAAAGCAAGAAAAATTGATCCCGTATCCACTGTTGGCAAGTACTCTACCCTACCGATGACCATAGAATCACAGCCTAATGCTGTCAACCCATTGTATACCACAGAGCCTGTATCCGTGCGCCACGCGTCTAAATAGAATACACTGTCTCCAGCACAGAGTCCTGCAGCAGCTATGGTATTACTTACTGTGGCATTTACCTGTATTTCTTGCGCTACAACGGAATCACAACCGGCTGGGGTCGACAAAGAGTCATACAACGTCGTTGCCGTCGAAACCCACGTTCCGAAGATTTGAACGCTGTCTCCCTGGCATATACTCAGGGATGGTAATGTGTTTACTATTGCAGGGGTATACTGTACGCTTTGTTCAAGGACAGAATCACAACCTATGGCAGTTACTAGTGTATCTGAGTAGGTTCCTGGCTGGCTAATCCACTGGCCAAAGATTTGAACGGAATCTCCAGGACAAATGCTTTGGGTAGTTAATGTTGTCGTTGCGATGTTGCACTGGTTGATCAAGTTGATTGAGCCGAATCCTCTATTCGAACTTCCGTGATTGCCAAAGGAGGTACCTCCTTTGGCCCAGATAAGCGCAACAGAGCCTCCGTTTGCCGGGAAAGTATAATGATTGGTTGAAGCACCTATACGTGCCCTATCAATGTAGGCCGTACGTGTTCCACTTGAGGTTATAGCGCTGTAGGAAATAGATGAACTTAAGGTTGAACCACCGTTCCACTGTCCCAATTTACGTTCCTGAACTGTACCATTGGAGTTCACAAGAATAATGTAGGTGCCGTTCATGCCCGTACCGCCAAAGCCCACAGCGAAGTATCCAGAAGCTGGGCCGCTGATTTCTACATCAACCGAGTCGGTATTCGTATTCAGGGTAACATCCAAAGTCATGGTGGATCCTAAAGATGTGGATCCCTGGTATATCTGTGCTTGCAAGGTCATTCCAAGCAAAAAGGATAAACTGAGGTAGAGGTTTTTCATAATCAATTGATATCTACTAAAATAAAAAACCCTCGGCGGGTGCCGAGGGTTCATATAAAATCTTAATATTTCATTTAAGCTTCTCCAGTAGGACCGCCAAAGTTCAATGGCACCTGAGGAGGTTCGTGTGTCTGAACATTCCCGAAGTTCTGTTCATAGCGACTCACATTATCGTTCAAAGCACCTAGCAAACGCTTGGCATGCTCTGGAGTCAGTATAACTCTCGACTGTACTTTCGCCTTCGGCACACCAGGCATCATCTGAATGAAATCCAAAACAAACTCTGTTGGGCTGTGATTGATAGCGACCAAGTTGCTATACACCCCTTGCGCCATTTCTTCACTCAACTCGATGTTGATTTGTCCTTCTTTCTGATCAGCCATGTTTACCTGCTTAAACTTATTCTACGTCTACGCTTAGCGTTTCTTGCATCTGCTCGTACTCTTCTTTCGAACCTACCAGCGTTGAGCGGTATTTCTTCAGACCAGTACCTGCAGGGATCAAGTGACCTACGATAACATTCTCTTTCAAACCTTCTAGAGTATCCTCTTTCGCGTTTACAGCTGCTTCGTTCAATACTTTCGTAGTCTCCTGGAACGATGCCGCAGAGATGAACGATTTCGTCTGTAGAGACGCTCTAGTAATACCTTGAAGTACTGGCGCAGCCGTAGCAGGACGTGCATCACGTGCTGTTACAAGTGCCTTGTCTTCACGCGTCAAGATGCTGTTCTCATCACGCAACTCACGAGAGCTGATGATTTGACCTACTTTCAAGTTCTCGCTTTCACCAGCGTCCTCAACGACCTTCATTCCGAAGATGTTGTCGTTCTCCTCGATGAAATCAACTGCGTGTACTAGATTTCCTTCCAAGAACAAGGTATCCCCTGTATCTTGAATTTTCACCTTACGCATCA
>Ga0213865_10002477_pt1 | contig 11612 bp, 6 predicted proteins | sample PICome_6_FD_160100 | JGI IMG/M metagenome (GOLD analysis project Ga0213865, IMG submission 160100) | Coastal seawater microbial communities near Pivers Island, North Carolina, United States - PICO282 | ecosystem: Environmental > Aquatic > Marine > Coastal | place: USA: North Carolina | collected...
TCTCGGCCAGAATATCCCCAGCAGCGACAACGTCCCCTTCGGCCTTGAGCCATTGTGTGAGGGTCCCCTCTTCCATGGTCGGCGACAGCGCCGGCATCAATATGCTTATCGGCATTATTTCGTCTCCAGCAATACGTCGGTCCAAAGCTCGGACGGATCAGGCAGGGGGCTGGCAAGCGCAAAGTCGGCAGCCTCTTTCACGATCGCGCGAATCTCTTTTTCGATCTCTTTCAAATCGTCTTCTGTTGCGAGCTTCTGATCCAGTATTTCGCCTCTGAGCCCGTCAATCGGATCATTATGGCTACGGATATCATCAACCTCTTCACGCTTCCGGTATTTTGCCGGATCGGACATGGAATGTCCGCGATAACGATAGGTCTTCATTTCCAGAATATACGGGCCTTTACCGGAGCGGGCATGTTTAACCGCTTTGGCCGCGGCCTTGCGGACAGCGAACACGTCCATCCCGTCGACTTCTTCGCCGGCAATCTCGAATGAGATACCGCGCTTGTAGAGTTCTGTCTGCGAGGCATGCCGATACAGGCTTGTTCCCATGGCGTACATATTGTTTTCAATCACATAAACGACGGGGAGCTTCCACAGTGACGCCATATTAAAGGCCTCATAAACCTGTCCCTGATTTGCCGCGCCATCGCCGAAATAGGTCACGCTGACGGACTTTTTACCGGTATATTGATTGGCAAATGCCAGACCGGACCCGATCGGGACTTGCGCGCCGACAATACCATGCCCACCGAAGAAATTTTTCTCGCGGCTAAACATGTGCATCGATCCGCCTTTGCCGCGCGAATATCCGTCAATCCGGCCGGTCAGTTCGGCCATCACACCCTTAGCGTCCATGCCACAGGCCAGCATGTGGCCATGGTCCCGATAGCCGGTAATGATCTGGTCACCCTCTTGCAAACAGGATTGCACACCGGTCACAACCGCTTCCTGCCCGATATATAAATGGCAGAAACCGGCGATTTCGCCCATGCCATAGAGTTGACCGGCACGTTCTTCAAACCGCCGTATCAACAGCATTTCACGGTAGAAGTTTATTGCTTCATCCGGTTTGATTTTTTGACTTGCCCGACGCGAATTCGTAGCTGCTGCCATTGACCGCTCCCATGTGTTTTGGGGCCGACTAACGCGACTTTATAATAGACGTCGAGTTATATCATCTATGCATATTTGCATCCATGGCCGGCTGATCCATGATGACATACTCGTTCTCATAGACGAAACTTAGATCACGCCGCGCCAAAATCTCCACAAAGTCAAGGTCTACCTGACCAGGGATTAGCTTCTCAATATCAGATTGGAGTGCTTCATTCCTCGTTTGCAGATCGAGCAGCAATGCCTGCTTTTCGGCCACGGCATGCTGCATGCGTCCCCAGCGCCAAAGCCCCTGCTCTCCAGCAAAAGCATGGTATCCGAAATAAAGAATCAAAGCGACAAGCCCGCCGCTAACCCATTCTGAACGCATCAGACAAACTCCTCTGCGTTCAGACAACACCGGATCGGGTTAAAGAAGCCTTTATGCGTTGATTAAAGCCCGTCCGGCGTAAAGCGCGGCGGCGCCGAGTTCTTCTTCAATCCGGATCAGCTGATTATACTTGGCCAACCGGTCTGAGCGCGCCAGGGATCCGGTTTTAATCTGACCACAATTCAGCGCGACTGCGAGATCTGCAATGGTTGTATCTTCGGTCTCGCCAGAGCGATGCGACATTACCGAAGTATAAGCATGGCGGTGGGCCAGCTCGACCGCATCCAGGGTCTCCGACAGCGTCCCGATCTGGTTCACCTTGACCAGAATCGAATTGGCCGCACCGCGCTGCAGTCCAGTTGAAAGGCGTTCCGGATTGGTCACAAAAAGATCATCACCAACCAGCTGGCAGCGATCGCCAACCTGCTCGGTGAGTGTTGCCCAGCCCTCCCAATCATCTTCAGCCATGCCATCCTCGATCGAGATAATCGGATAACGATCAACCAGGTCGGCGAGATAAGCAGACATGCCATCGGCATCGAGGGTTTTATTCTCACCAGCCAGAACGTATTTGCCGTCCTTGTAAAATTCAGTCGAGGCCGCATCGAGCGCCAGAACGATATCCTCTCCGGGCTGATAGCCGGCCGCCTCAATCGCTTTCATGATGAAACCGAGGGCATCATCTGTAGATGATAGATTTGGCGCAAAACCGCCTTCATCGCCAACACCCGTATTATGTCCGGCCTTCTGCAGCGTATTTTTCAATGTATGAAAAACCTCCGAGCCCATTCTAACAGCATCGGCAACGCTGTCGGCAGATACCGGCATGATCATGAATTCTTGAATATCGATCGGATTATCGGCGTGTTCGCCACCATTAATGATATTCATCATCGGGGTCGGAAGAATCCGCGCATTGGTGCCGCCAATATAACGGTACAGCGGCAGGCTACAGCTTTCGGCAGCCGCCTTGGCCGTTGCCATGGACACGCCGAGAATCGCATTCGCACCCAAGCGGTTTTTATTGTCGGTACCATCAAGCTCGATCATCAAGCCGTCCACCAGACGCTGCTGGGTTGCATCGAGCCCTTCAAGCTCATTCGCAATCTCGCCATTCACGGCCTCGACAGCATCGAGCACACCCTTGCCTTTATAGGATTCGCCACCATCGCGCAGCTCATGGGCTTCATACGCCCCGGTGGACGCACCGGAAGGTACTGCGGCCCGGCCAAACGAGCCATCCTCGAGTGTGACATCTACCTCAACGGTCGGGTTTCCCCGGCTATCAAGAATCTGGCGGGCGTGAATGTCGATAATGTCGCTCATAATGGACCTCTGCTGGCAATGGATAGGCGTGCGCCTAATGGGCCGCAACGTAAAGTGCAAGCCCATTCCGCAAGATTGATGGCAACTATTGAGCAGACATCCTGCTCAGAAACCGTAATGTTCCTTACTCAGCTGCATCCATCTCATCCAGTATCTGCTCCATTTCATCCATGACCGCGTTCATCCGCCGGTCGAGTGCGCGATGCGCATCGGCTTGCGCCAGATCGACCCCGGCCGCTTTCAGCAAATCATAAGAATAGCCGGATCCACCCGCTTCCAGCAGCGTTATGAATCTGTCTCTTGCTTCGCTATCGCCAGACAACATCATCTCAGCCAGTGACGATGCTGCAGCAATCGACGTCGCATATTGGAAGACGTAGAAGTCGCGATAGAAATGCGGAACAGATGCCCAGCCCGATGCCGAGCGCTCGTCAATGGTAACGATGCCAGACTCATGGCCATTATATTTACGCATCAAGTCGAGGTATATCTCCGACATTTTGGCGCCGGTTAAGGCGGCGCCCTCATCGGCCAGGGCATTCACCTGGTGCTCGAATTCGGCAAACATTGCCTGTGTATAATAGGCACCCTCATACTGTTCGAGCTCGAAGCCGAGATAATATAAACGTTCTTCTGGCGAACTGGCTGACTCGACCATGGTCGTGTGCAGCAGGATCTCATTCATCATTGATGCGATCTCTGCGATAAAGGTCGAGTATCCCGCCGTGACAAATGGCTGCTTTGAAATGCTCAAAACAGAATGGACGGCATGCCCATATTCATGGGCAAAAGTCGACGCACTGTCGTAATCATCCTTATGGTTCAGCAGAACATAAGGGTGAACATCATAAACCGAGCCATTCATATAGGCGCCAGACCGTTTCCCCGGCTGCGGATAAACATGCATCCATTCATCCGCGACACCGCGATCATAGGCCGCCATATATTTCGGCCCAAGCGGCTCCAATGCCTGACGGGTCAGGGCAATCGATGTTTCGATGCTAAAGGTTTTATCGAGGTTCACCAAAGGCAGATAGAGGTCGTAGTGATACATGTCGCCTTCGATGCCAAGCATACGTTTCTTAAGCGCGAGAAAACGATGCAGTGTCGGGATCGAACGATCGACTTCTGCAATCAGCGTCTCGTAAACTGCCTCTGGCATATTGTCCTCAAACAGGGCCCGCTGGACAGAGCTGTCATATCCACGCTGGACCGTCTTGACCTGTAAGCCGGCCAGATGCGCGCTGAGTATAGCGCCAAACGTTCCCTCAAAATCAGTCCAGACCGCTTTATAGCTATTGAACGCAGCCTCGCGCTCGGAACGGTCCCGACTTTTAAGCGCCTGACTATAGGTTGGCCGGTCCAAAAGGACGGTTTCGCCCTCCGCATTCACAAATGTCGGCCATGGAAAATCGCCATTCGAGAGTATTGTAAAAATATCGCTGGGCCCGGCAAAGGCGATCTCGGACCCGACGAGAATACGTTCTTCTGACGCTGACAAGATGTGCGGTGCCCCGCGCATCACATCATCAATGAAATGACGATAATCATCCAGATCCGGATTGGTCTCGACATACGCATTCAACCTGTCCTCTCCAAGCTGCAGGAGCTCGGGCTCCAGCCAGCTTACTGATGACAGAAAGCGACTATAGGCGGTCTGTGCTTCAAGCCGTAAAGCCTGATTTTCAGCAATACGAACATCCTCATCACCTTTTAGCGAGGTGAAGACATAGACCCGGTAAACCGTCTTCATAACATCGAAGATATCGGTCAGCGCCAGCGCCAGCGCCTCGCTCCCCTGATCAAGAGTTCCGGCATAGGATGCCAGTCGCTCTGAATCTTCGAGGACCGTCTGGCGCGCCGCTTCCCACGCCTCAAGGCTTGCATAGATATCGCTCAAATCCCAAACTGTTGCGACCGTCGCAGGCGTGTCGACTGCCGCTCCAGCGGTATCCGTCTCCGATAGCAACGCCATTGGCACCGGCACATCAGCTGCCGCTAGCGCGCCTGACACCCCATTAAACGCGCCAAAAAAGAGCGCTGCGATCAAAGCATTTTTTGACGTTGAAAATCTATTCTTCAGCATTTTGCTTCCAATTCTGGTACAGTCATCAAAGCCGCAATATTGCGGTTAGGTTAAAATTCTTTCTGGCATGCGGCAATCGCCTGAGGCGCTTGCCATCACCGCTTCATATTAGTCCACCGAAAATGTGAAATTGACTTGCACGCTCGTCCCGGCCGGCGCCTCTGCATCCGGTTGTGACAGGCTGAAGGCAAAGCCTTCATCGGGGATATTCGCGCCGCCGAATGGCAAACGGGGATTTAAATATCGATTAGGCGTCGCATCGGTAAATGAATGAACCGGCGCAAAAGGCGTCGTCGACACCCGGCGCATTTCCCCATCCACCGCCTTGTATACCTCAAAACCATCCTCGAAGGGCTCGATCGCAAATGGCGCGTCGGCGGCATGCCAGTTCCGCAGTATTCGGTCATAGAGCCTAAATTGCGGCTCGCCATTGCGAATTCTCAGATCGAACAAGGTACCTGCCCCCTTAAACGCCAATCTGTCAGACCCGGGCAACATCGTGTTTACAATCGTATAGCCATACATCAGGGAACGGTTTTTCCAGCGCAAGCCCTCCATACGTGGCTTCGCGCGCGCCCCGCCATTTTGACAACTGTCACGCGCGGCCTGGCTTACATCGGCCGAATAGAAGCCCGGCTGCAGCTGGAAGCACATCACCTCAATATAGCTATCGCGCAGCCATGCCTGGGCATCGTCGCCAAACTCGTACCAGGACCAGCCATCTTCCTGACGATAATAGCGCGACGGCACCTGCGGCAGCTCAAACTCCTGCGGTGTCGAATCGACGACGAGCAGGAAGCCATTTCCGGCGCCGAACTCGGCCGGCTCATTCTGGCTCCAGAGATATTCACCATTATAATACCAGACCAGAACACCCGAACGGTAATTCGTGTTAATGGCTTCAAACCCACCCTCGCCGTCAGGGGCAAACACGAACCCTGTCCCGCCAAGGCCGGCATCGTAATTTTTTACGGCATCAAACTCTGCATAGGGGTCTCTATATTCAAGCAAATAATAGTGCGGCACGGCCAGTTCGTGATAACCGCCCGAAAGGGTAAAGCCTTCTGCCTGCCAACCAGACAAGTCAGCCGCTTCAAAATCGTCTTTAAAGCCGATTGAATCAATCCGGACATTGTCGATCAATGCGCCATTTTCGACGGCGGCAACATCGGTGAAATAGGTGAACCGAATTTCAACCACTCCGCCCGCATAATCGGAAAGATCGAATTCAGCATTGATCCAGAGTGCCACATCGCATGGGTCTACAGCATCTGACCCAACCTGGTCTTCAGCCATTGTCCGCGTAGCCGACGGGTCACAGCCCGGTGCGAGTTCAGACTTGCCGTCGCCATCGCGATCGCCACTCAAACCGGTAAATCCGGGCACAGACCCCGGCCCCTCATGTCCTTTGGCGGCCGGCATGATACTGTTCGTGTCATCAATCGCCGATTTGTCGATCGGAAGAATACGTTTGAAAACGCCATCCTCGGCAGCGGCTTCAATATATAGGTAATCCCATTCAGATTCGATTTCGAACCATGTATCAAAGCTCATAATCGCTGGCGCGCCGGCCGGGATATCACTCAAATCAAATTCGCGGCTCAAATGGCGCAACATTTCATTGCCCTGTCCGGAATAAACCGCCTGATTGCCATTACCCTCGATCAACGGACCAAGCGTTATGGACCGCCGTTTTGGTGGCAGAATAACCATAGCGCTGTCGCACGCTTCGCTGCTGACCGGATTGTCGCGATCGCCACTCCAGTCATTCATGGTTTTCAGATTCAGACTGCCATTCGCATCACCCCCATAGCCGAGCGGTTTCACAATACAGGGCTTCATCCAGCCGAGCACGGTTCTTGACCAGGTGCTCATTTCTTGCGGTATGCCACCAACCGTGGACGACATTACCTCCCATGAACCGGTCGAATTGCTGGTCAGTCGGGCATAAATGTCGGGCAGCCCCAAAGAATGACCAAACTCGTGAATGAAGGTACTGATATCGGTGTATTCGCTCTGCAGATTATAATCCACAACCCACAGGCCATTCCCGATATCGATACCGCTTCTGGCGCTCAAAGTACCGTCGACAACCGGCCCCTTACCCAAATTCTTTGCAACAATGCTACGGTGCGGCCACATGCGATTGGCACAGGCCTGCTCGTCCTCAGTCAGGGATGACACTGCATCCGGTGAGGAATTCGGCGTTAGTTTTTCATCCAGCTTGTAAAGTCCATGGCAGCTTGACTGCGCCCCGCCTGAAACAACCATGACGAGATGGTCTAAATAGCCATCGGGTTCATCACGATTGCCATCACCGTCATAATCGGTCGGATCCCAGATATCATAATCAGCCCATGCAAAATCGGGCTGCGCCGCGACCGCAGCGGACAAGGCGTCCCGAACAAGCTCTTGCGAACGCTGATCGCTTCGCCAAGACCCGTCACTATTCTGCGACGGCGCACCATAATAGCCTTGCGGCTTCTCCAGCTCGACCGTAGCAAACACGTCACCGGTAATATTATACATGCCGCGTGACTGGTGGCGGTAATAATGCGACAGCGTTCCGGCTTCGGGAGACGTCACGCCGCCAGCAAAAAGCAGATTCTGAAAATAGGCCTGATTAAGCAGGTCCTGCTCCGCCTCGCCCTCGAACCGGTCGAAGGCCTTGTCGGAAAAACGGATAGGCAGCACCAAAAGACGGTGGGGCCGGTCCGGCCCCGCTGAAATACTATTAATCGAGTCAAACTGGATTTGCGGATAGCCCAGCTTATCGAATTGCAGCGCCGCAAGATTATCAACCATCGCCTGCGACGTCGCATCTGCAGATCTGGTTTCACCGGCCTCCGCCGCCAGCGGCGTCATCAGCAGCGCCGCGCCAAGCGATAATCCGGCAATGATTTTTTTAAACCAGCCGGACCGGGGCATGGATACATCACCACGCCCGGACCCGCTCTGAAATAACATTCTGCAGACACCGTTCTGCAAACAAACCGTATCACCTTTGAACAAGGATGGCAGCTTCGACGTGAACATCATCTCTTAACCTCATAATCGCTGATACTTTTATATAGTAAGCTGTTTTACCAACGGCATATTCAGTATTGCGATATGATCGATGGACAAGAGCCGCGATGCTTTAATTGTCATTAAATTTACGTCAAAATACCGCGACCGATTTACCGGGCTGTAAAACGCTCCCGCAGTTCGGCTTTCAGAATCTTGCCATTCGCATTTCGTGGCAGGGGATCCGACTGAAACTGGATCTCCACGGGCACTTTGAATTTCGCGAGGGTCTGTCCGACATGGAGCTGCAGATCTGCCTCGGATGTATCAGCGCCGGGTTTTAGCTGCACGACAGCACCGACTTCCTGTCCAAGCACCTTGTGATCAATACCGACAATTGCAGCATCCATGACCGCCGGGTGTTCATAAAGAGCGCTTTCAACCTCGATACAATAGATATTCTCGCCACCCCGGATCAGCATGTCCTTGGCCCGGTCGACCAGATACAGAAAACCTTCTTCATCAATCCGCGCGAGGTCGCCGGTGACAACCCAGCCATCAATAAATGTCTCGGCCGTGGCTTCTGGCCGGTTCCAGTAAAGCTTCGCATTACTCGGACCTTTGCACCATAATTCACCGACCTCCCCGGCAGGTAATACAGTCCCGTCAAGACCGACCACTTTGATCTCAACAGCCGGTGGAGGAACACCGGCGCTATCAGGCCGATTGATATAGTCTTCCCCGGCGTTCAACGTTGCCGTGGCACAGGTCTCTGTCATCCCCCAGCCATTCGCCGGCGCAGCCTCGGGCAGGCGTTTTTTTATGGTCGAAACCAGCTCGGGCGCAGATGGCGCCCCGCCATAAGATACCGCTTTAATAGATGAGGTATCATATTTGTCGTAATCAGGATGCTCCAGCAATTGCCAGGCGATCGCCGGCACGCCACCGACGAGCGTAATCCCCTCTTGCTCGATGATCGGCAGTGCCAGTCCGGCATCCCATTTGTACATGGTGACGATCTTATCGCCGCGATACAGAGACGGGATCAAAATCGCAAACGCGCCGGTCGCATGGAAAAATGGAACCGATAGCAGAGTTGCGCCGACTTCACGGTCTTCAGGCGCTGGCGGTGCCTCGCCGCGCCGCAACAGCATGCGCATCTGGCAGGTCGTCGAATTCATGAAATTCGAAATAATCGCCCGATGGGTTGCCAGCGCACCTTTTGGACGCCCTGTTGTCCCCGATGTATACATGATCGTGGCATCATCTTCCGGTCCCAGTTCGATATCTGGCAGACCAATCACCGGCAGTGACGACCAGGTCGATATCGGACCAATACTATCGACCAGAAAACGGATACGGTCATCGCTGGTCTCACTGGCCGCACCCGTCACAAAGATCGTTTCCAGATCAGTTAAGTTCTGCAGGCGGGACCCGATCCGGCCCAGAATATCAGTATCAACAACGGCAATTTTGCTGCCGGAATCAGACAGACCATAGTCAAGCTCGTCCGCAGTCCACCAGGAATTCATCGGCGTTACGATTGCGCCAATCGAGAGCCCTGCAAAAAATGCGACCGCCCATTCCGGATAGTTGCGCATGATGATCGCAACCCGATCACCTTTCTTAACGCCAAAATCATTCACCAGCACACGCGCAAAATGCTCAACGGCGCGATTGAAGCCCGCAAACGTTACGCGCTCGCCCTCAAAAACAAGATAGTCCCGGTCCGGATACTGCGCGTCAGACGCAACTAATATGTCCCGCAGCGTCTTTGGCGCGTCGATATAAACCTTCATGTCGACGCCATTAATGTTTGCATCGGCAAGTTTTAACTCGGTCTCAGACGACGCAATCGCGGCATTCGCATCCTGAATAGACATAACCGGCCAATTTTCTGGCAAGGCTGACCCCATAACAAATCCTCCAATTATTTTTATTCGATATGCGCTATCAGCGCGCTTAAAGAAAGGGGATACGCGACGTTAGCGATCGGCTAAACGGACAAAATCGGAGGTTTTGAACTCGACGAAACTCTTGGCCGCCATTTATCCGGCCAAAACCTGATCGCTCAGGCAATATTATCGCCCGCCCCGATACTCGACGTTTTTACGATATTGCCGCGGCCAAGCGCAGATATCGCGGTTTCAGCAATATTTGCCGCAACAAGCCCCGCCTCGATATACATTTTGCCAGGAGCATCCTGATCCTGGAAAATATCTGGCAGATGCATCGTTCTTATTTTTAGGCCATTGTCGAGCGCGCCACACTGGGCCAGCTCATGCAAAACAAAGCTGCCAAACCCGCCAATCGCGCCCTCTTCAATCGTTAGCAAGACCTCATGCTCACGGGCCAGGCGTCTTGTCAGATCAACATCGATCGGTTTCGCGAACCTCGCATCCGCCACGGTACAAGACAATCCTTGTGCGGCCAGCATGTCCGCGGCCTTCAGGCATTCATGGAGCCTCGCACCGTAAGACAATAGCGCGATTGTCGTGCCTTCACGAACGATCCGGCCGCGACCTATTTCGAGCGGCGTCGCCACGTCAGGAATGACCGCGCCGAAGCCGGCACCACGCGGATAGCGGAAAGCGCTGGGGCGGTCTTCAATGGCGTGGGAAGTGGCGACCATATTCGCCAGCTCAGCCTCGTCCGAGGCGGCCATACACACAAAGCCCGGCAGTGCGCCAAGATAACCGACATCGAAGCTTCCGGCATGGGTCGGACCATCAGCACCGACAAGACCGGCGCGGTCAATCGCGAACCGGACTGGCAAACTCTGGATCGCAACATCATGCACAATCTGATCATATCCGCGCTGCAGGAAGGTTGAATAAATTGCAGCAAACGGTTTCAACCCATCTGCAGCCATTGCCGCAGCCATCGTTACCGCATGCTGTTCGGCAATTCCGACATCGAATGACCGATCAGGAAACGCATCTTGGAAGATATTGACACCCGTGCCGGATGGCATTGCCGCTGTTATGGCGCAAATCCGCTCATCCTTGCGGGCCAGTTCGACCAGGGTCTGGCCAAACACATTGGTAAAGGACGGTGCCGAAGGCGCCGCTTTCTTCTGCTCGCCGGTCACCACATTGAACTGACTTACACCATGATATTTATCGGCACTGTCTTCGGCTGGGGCGTAACCTTTCCCTTTTTGCGTAACGACATGCATCAGCACCGGGCGATTCATATTCTTAACATTCTCCAGCACCGGCAGGAGAACATCGAGATCATGCCCGTCTATCGGGCCAATATAGTAAAAACCGAGCTCCTCGAACATCGTTCCGCCCATGGCGAAACCACGTAGATATTCCTCAGCCTTGCGGCTGGCATTCTCCAGCCCGATCGGCTTAACCACCGCCTTGGCGAACTTCCGCAAACCGCGATAGGATCGGCCCGATACGAGCCGCGAAAAATAATGACTCATCGCACCGACAGGCGGTGCGATAGACATATCATTATCATTTAGAATAACGATCTGGCGGGCCTGATCGCCGCCGACATTATTCATGGCCTCATAGGCCATGCCCGCGGTCATGGCGCCATCACCGATGACCGAAATTATATGATTATCCTTGCCCAGCAGGTCACGGGCTGTTGCAAACCCATGGCCGGCCGAAATCGATGTCGAGGCATGCGCCGCGCCAAAGGCGTCATAGGCGCTTTCGGCCCGCTTGGTGAAGCCCGATAATCCACCGC
>Ga0213865_10002479_pt1 | contig 11605 bp, 12 predicted proteins | sample PICome_6_FD_160100 | JGI IMG/M metagenome (GOLD analysis project Ga0213865, IMG submission 160100) | Coastal seawater microbial communities near Pivers Island, North Carolina, United States - PICO282 | ecosystem: Environmental > Aquatic > Marine > Coastal | place: USA: North Carolina...
TTTAATTAATACCTTTGATATCGGCGGTAGCATCAACTTTTGGCCGGTCGTCTGAAGGGTATTCTCCAGTCGCAACATATATGGCCTGTTCAGCAATAGATGTTATATGATCTCCAACTCTTTCAATATTCTTTGCGATAAAGTGTAGATGCATACAGGTGGTTATATTCTTTGGGTTTTCCATCATAAACGTTAAAAACTCACGGAATAAAGCATTATAGTGTTGATCAATATCTTGGTCTTGTAAGATTACAGACTCCGCGAGATTAACATCCTTTCTGATGTATGCATCAAGACCATTATTCATCATTGAGATTACTTCTTTTGTCATCCGCTTGAGAGATCTACATCCTTGCTCATTAATTGAAGAAGGCTTCATTACAAGAGAGCGCTTAGCCATATTTTTTCCATAATCACCTATACGCTCTAAATTTGAGGCGATTTTAATGAAAGATAATGCATCCCTTAGATCGGTAGCTATCGGAGATCTTAGAGCAATAAGTCTTGCTGTTTGAGCATTAATTTCTTCTTCCATCTCGTCGATAGTTCGATCGTTTTCTCTGACTAGTTTGGCCAAATTCAAGTCAGACTTAACAAGAGCTTCGGATGCATCAAAAAGTGATTTTTCAACTAGCCCACCCATTTTCATCAGAGTAGATTGAATATTTTCAATATCCTCATCAAAAGCCGATACTATATGTTTTTCAACCATCCGTTATCCAATCTTTCCGCTAATATAACTTTCCGTTCGGGGATCAGTAGGTTTAACAAATAACTCCTCTGTATCTCCGTACTCAACTAAGTCACCAAGATGAAAAAAGGCAGTTTTGTTACTTACTCGTGCCGCCTGTTGCATTGAGTGCGTAACTATCACGACACAGAAGTTTTCCTTCAAATCGGCAATTAACTCTTCAATTTGCGAAGTTGCAATTGGATCCAATGCGGAACAAGGCTCATCCATAAGAAGCACTTCAGGACGAGTTGCAATCGCTCTCGCAATACACAAACGCTGCTGCTGTCCGCCAGACAATCCGGTCCCTGGTTCAGACAATCTGTCTTTAACTTCTTCCCAAAGTGCCGCTCGACGCAGTACCATCTCTACTATTTCGTCCAGATCGGATTTTGATTCAAATAACCCATGTATTCTTGGACCATATGCAACATTGTCGTAAATTGATTTGGGAAATGGATTAGGCTTTTGAAAGACCATTCCAACTTTCGCCCGTAACTGTACAGGATCAACATCTGGGTGATAGATATTCTGCCCGTCTAGTAAAATTTCACCCTCTATACGACAGATACTAATTGTATCATTCATGCGATTTAGGCAACGTAAGAAGGTCGATTTTCCACAACCAGAAGGACCAATAAAAGCGGTAACAGTCTTATCTTGTATTTTAACATCCACATTTTTAATTGCCTGTTTATCTTCATAGTAGACTTGAACGCCTCTAGCTGAAATCTTTACTTCGTCTTCCATATTATTCTAATCTTTCCACAATTCTCTTTTATCTTACCACCGACGCTCAAAGCGGCGACGCAAAATAACCGCTAAAGTATTCATAGTAATTAAAAATACTAACAAAATTATTATGCCACCCCACGCCCGCTCATAAAAGGCAGGGTCAGACCTTTTTGCCCACTCATAAATTTGGGCAGGCATTGCAGAGTTCGGTGACGCTAAACCCTCCAATACAGTGCTAGGCATATTTGTGGCTATGTAACCGATCATTCCAATCAACAGCAACGGAGCAGTTTCTCCTAAAGCCTGCGCTAACCCAATGATAGTTCCAGTTAAAATCCCTGGGGCTGCTAAAGGAAGTACGTGGTGAAAAACAGTTTGCATTTTTGATGCACCAACCCCCAAAGCAGCATCCCGGATACTAGGAGGAACTGATTTGAGTGACGCCCTGGTAGAGATAATAATTGTAGGAAGGGTCATTAATGTTAACACCATTCCACCAACAAATGGAGCCGATTGCGGCAAATGCATAAAATTAATAAAAACAGCTAAACCTAAAATACCAAATACAATTGATGGCACTGCTGCTAAATTTGAAATATTAACCTCAATTATGTCGGTGATCCAGTTACGAGGTGCAAACTCTTCAAGATATATTGATGCAGCGACTCCTACGGGAAGAGATAGTAAGAGCACAACTAACATCATGTAAAAAGAGCCCACCATAGAAACGCCAAAACCGGCCGCCTCAGGTCTCATATCTGAAGCATCAGAACCCAAGAGAAAAGATAAATTAAATTTTTTTTCTACTATTCCAAGTTTAACGAGCTCATCAACTAAATCTAATTGTTCAGGAGAAACATTCTTATTGTTTTGTATATCATCCCGATTTACCCTGCCCTTTAAATAACCGTCTATCCAGCTGTTAGTTAAAAATTCAAATGAAATAGTCCTGCCAATAACAGAAGTGTCATTTATAACAAAATTTCTCAGTTCCGATGCTGCACTTTTAGATAGTATCTTGCTAGCGTTTTTTGGCGATAAATCTGTATTAAGGTTGTTCGCTGAAATTAATTTTTCAAATGAATTTTTTGTTAAAGGAGCATAGCCAAATGTAGATACTTTCTTAATATCGTTTATGTCTCTATTGCCCTTTTTATCCAACTTGGATTCTAGTAGTTCAATATCAAGTGTAATATATGTCTGTTGAAACGCGGTCACTCCCTTTGTAATAATTGTGGTTAGAAGAATTACTAGCATCAAGAGGCCTATAGAAATTGCAACTAGACCGTATAGCCGATAGCGTTTCTCCGCCGCCCTGCGTTTTCGAGACAAGTCGGATGACGCTGATAAAAATCTAGTCTCTTGCGCCATTATTCATACTGCTCCCGATATTTTCGAACAACGTACAAAGCTATCACATTAAGAACTAAGGTTATGAGAAATAGTGATAACCCCAATGCGAAAGCAACGAGAGTTTCTGGGCTATTGAAATCGCCATCTCCGGTTAACTGACTCACAATCCTTGTTGTGATTGTCGTCATCGCTTCAAGCGGGTTTCCACTAAACTTTGCAATTGCTCCAGCTCCAAGAACCACAATCATTGTCTCCCCAATTGCCCTTGAGGCCGCTAATAGAATTGCCCCTACAATGCCAGGAAGCGCCGCGGGAATAACCACTAACCGTATAGTCTCTGATTGAGTTGCACCCAATCCATACGAGCCATCTCTAAGTGATTGAGGAACAGCATTTATTATATCATCTGATAGAGATGATACGAATGGAATTAGCATCATACCCATAACTGTACCAGCTGTCGCAACTGACCTCGCATCAGACATCCAGTTAACGCCAAATGCGCCCCCGTCACCAAAAAATTCTCGTAAAAATGGGCCAAAGGTAATTAAAGCAAACAGTCCATATACAATTGTCGGAATTCCAGCTAGAATTTCAAGCATTGGTTTGGCGATTGATCTTGTATAACTCGATGAATACTCTGCCAAGTAGATTGCTGAAAAGAGACCAATCGGAACTGCAACAAAAAGTGCAAAGATAGAGATATAAAAAGTACCAAAGAGTAAAGGAAGGATAGACATCTCACTGTCACCATGGAAATTTGGAGCCCAAGTGTACCCAAAAAAGAAATCTTTCCACTCATGCAATTCAAAAAACCTAAAGGTTTCAAAAAGCATAGAAATTATGATACCCACAGTTGTTATTATTGCAATTCCAGCAGCAGCTATTAAAATTCCAAGCACAATATTTTCAACGTAATACCTTGCTCTAAACCCAGGTTTTACCAGGAAAAAATAAAGTAGAATAATGCATAAGATCATAAAAAACAAAGCAATTCGAAAGGTATTATTTGCTTTGTTTTCTAATATCCACAAGTCATAACCGGCCTGAATTAGAAAAGATCTTGTTTCCGGATCGAAGGGTTGATTAGCCAAAGCATAAATAGCTGCCATGACTTCATAATCAATTGTACCACTTTGGTTAAATAACTCGGTTGTATTGGAATAATCTACAGATAAAAGTGTATCTCTTATAGTATTAACCTGCCCGAGTAAGAGAGAGATATTTTCGTCTGGCGATACTTCTAGTGAGTTGATTAGAAACTTTACAACACTGGCTTCAAAGTAAAAAGGGGTAAGCAGCCACCAGAAAAAATAAGCTATTAAAACTGGTAAACCAGTACATAGCAAAGCAAATAGTCCATAATAGTGAAGACGAGAATTAAGTTTCTTTTTATCACCTTCAACAAGATAAGAAACCCTGTACGAGGAACCAAAAAAGGCTAGCAGAGAAAACACAATAACAGCCAGAAGTAGTGTTGCGGCTGCCATTTAAAACCCCCTGATTGTAACATCTTTAAAACTCATACACGTTTCACTTCCTAAAGTTCTAAGAAAACAATTTTATGAAAATTATGTAACAGTAATATGACAAATATAGAATTTAGATTGGACGAAGGAATACCAGGAAAATAAAGTTCAAGAATTTTACTGAAAATTTACTGTCATAAATACTTTACTTTTTTGTCACTTATTTTTTAAGTAAGAAAGTTAACGTGCGCCCGTTGGTTCTAACAACTGAGATGCATTGATATGCCAAATGATCGCAAGCCCGCGTCAGGTGAACGCTCGTTAAGCACGATAGAAGAAAAATCAGAACAGGCAGGTGAAATTACCGTTCATTTACTTAACGAGCTAATGAATTTTTTGGCTAATAGAGATCCAAAAAGTATTGAGCAAATCGGCAGAAACAATAGAATATTAAAAGCTTTGGATAACACGATAACCGAAGACTGTACTAAACACATCTCCGCGTCTTCTCTAAACGCAAAGCAAACCCGCCGTATTATAGCAATACTTAAAATTTCAGATAGTTTCACTAAAATTGGCAGCTTGATCGAAGAAACTGGTTCAAAAGTTTTGACACTACCAGAAATATCACGTGAAAATAAATTATTTTCTGAATTAATTTCATTAGGACATCACTCTGAATTAATACTTCGTAATTCAAATAAAGCTTTTACCCAAAACAATATTTCTATCGCCTACTCGGTTATAGCAAATATGAATGATGTAACAAATCGATACGATGATTTGTTCAAAAATCTATTAATTGCTATGGTCGATGAGATCAGAACAATCACTGAGCATATGTACATCCAGATGGTAGCGAAAGAATTTGAAACAATTACCAATTACTGTCTGACGAGTTGCGAGCAAGTAATTCTCAGTTCTGATTCCGAGACCTCAGAAAAAAAGTTATAATTTTATGCTAATGCGTACAAAACCGGAAAACCCATATATATTTGGAGACTTCTTGGCCCTGAATTGCAGCGCAGAACTGAAGAATTGCAAAATTTTTCGTATAAATGATCTTGAAAAAGAGACATATGCGGAAATTGAAGAGAGACACGATGGATTTTACATATTATCAAATTCTAGTTCTGCTTTGCCTTTAAAAAATCATAAATTTAGCTCTCGAATTAATGCTTTTTTCGCCCTCGACGCAATAGTCGCCTACAACTATTATTTGTACATTTAGGTGGAATAATGAATTCGATACCTTTTTATTTTACCATGTATTATGCAAGCCAATTTGCACATTTGTTCTAAATGATGAAAAAAAATAACATCCAAAATGATAATGCTCTTAGTAATTTGAGGAAGGATATTACCTATTCAAATTCTGCTAAGTCCATAACTGGCAAATATGCTATAAAAATTTTGGAGAATTTGACCGGAAGGATGGGACTTATACGTAGGGCCCAAGGCTATCAGCAATGTAGTTCGCATAAAAATTCTTTCTTTCAAGCAATGGTTCAGCAATATGGAGTATCAATGGAAATTACTTCCGGATCACTTCAAAATATTCCGAAAGTGGGGCCAATCATTCTGGTTGCAAACCATCCATTTGGAATATTGGATGGCCTTATCATGGGATTTATTTTATCAGAGGTGAGAGCCAGTTTTAAAATCATGGCCCATCAAGTGTTTGGTAAGTCTACAGAACTAAGCGAGCACATTATCCCAATATCGTTTGACGGTACCGGTGAAGCCATTGATTTGAATATAGCTTCAAGAAAAAGCGCAGTTACATTTTTAAAATCAGGAGGTGCTATTGGTATTTTTCCAGGAGGAACTGTATCGACTTCTAAAACACTTTTTTCAGAACCACTAGATCCTATATGGCGTTCATTCACGGCGCGAATGATTTCAAAGTCTGAGGCCACTGTAATTCCTATTTATTTCGAAGGTCATAATAGCAGATTATTTCAGCTTGCCAGTCATCTTAACTATAACCTAAGAATGGCTCTTTTAATGAAGGAATTTAAAAATCGCATTGATAGACCAATTAAGATATCAGTTGGTCGCCCTATAGGCTATCAAGAATTAAAAAGATTTTCCGATAACCCAAAGCAAATGATGAAAATCCTAAGAGGAAAAACATATGCTATGGGGACGAGTAAAGATAATGGCAGAGAAGTACCGATCGGGTATGAGTTTGAAGAGAGATATAAATCAAGTTAGAAAAATTAAGCAAGTAAGATATTTAATCTTCGAAATTGGGTTACTTTTTCGACGCAAGATTTTTAAATTGACTTAGTTCTGCTTCGGTAAGACTTTCACGCCAGGTAGCATAGTATTGACGAAGCCTTGATTGAATAAACTCATACCTTTTCGGATTTCCCATCTGGCTAAACCATTTTTCAACTTCGCGAATTCCCTTTTTCTTCAAATTTTTTCCAATCTTGCCAGTTTTGTATTCGGTTTCACTCCAATAAATGTAAAAAATCCAGCTATCATCAATTGCAATTCTCTTTTCACCAGACCAGGGATAAGCAGCATCTAATAGGTCTGCAAGCTCATCACTCAAACCTTTAGGCCACTTGACTTCAGATAATCCGTTTCGGCGTATAAAATCTGACAATACCGAGACTTCTCTTACTTTTTTATAGCGTCTGTAAACATTATACAGTTTGATATTTTTAGATTTTTTTTCAGTCATAAGAAATTATACCAAAGCCAAAAACAAGATGTTTCAAGTATACCAAGATGAGTAAAAATTTTATGACAATGCACCGCTCCGCAGTACTGAATTATCAATCTTCGAAAGCTAATATCCGTCTAAAAGCTATTAAATGATTGCCGAATAAGGATATTTTTCAAGTTCAAAAAAAATTTGGAATTCTTCATAGGCAAACAAGAAACAGTCCACTTTCGTGACGAGTTTAGATTTAAAGTATGGAGTCTAAGAAATTCGGTATCGCGATGATTATTATCACTTAAACGGTTGGGCAAAATAGGACTCCCAATAATTATATCAAAAGAAAAATTGACTTTATTAATTGTTTCATAGAACAGAGAAATATCTCTTAATGTTGGATGAAATAGATCCAAAATGTAAAAAAGAAGTGAATTCCTCGCTTTAATATTTACAGGTATAATGGGTAATGAATACCGCTTTGCCAACGAAACAGCAGTTGGAACCCATGGACGCTCAGTTAATTGCATTCCAGTTCTTTTTGCAATTCGACCAGATGGAAATATTATACAAGGACGGCTATGTTGAATTGCTGATTTAAAGAACTCAAGAGTCTCTCTAGATTTAAGTTTATTTCTTTTTTCTTTTTGCCATTCTACCGGCGCAATTAAATTAGAGAGTTGCGGAAAAACACGAAGTACGTCTCTATTTGCGAAGAAAAATAAATCCCGGCGTCTTTCTTTTAATACGGAGTACAATACAAGTGCATCAGAGATACCGGTTGGGTGGTTAACCACTACAATGAAGGGATCCTTCTCAGGTATGTTTTCCAATCCAGTAAATTTAATTCTACTCGTAAACTTATTAGCCATAAATGTTAATAGATCGTCAGCGCCAAGTTTTTGTCCTGATTGCGCAGCACTTATTGTATCATTATATCTCAATAAATATTTCAAAAATTTACTAAAGATAATAACTAAGGCCGAGCTATTATTTAACCACGGTGCCCGTTCAATTAATAAAGTATCAATTGTCTTTTTCATCAGACAAGTTTATTTCTGTTAACTTATTTGGATTGTCAGTTAATGGTTTATGTATTAACTGAGTTACATTATGAGCAATTGGCTCATAACTGGTATCCGCGATACTAAATCCGAAAAAATTATTAGTATCAAAAAAATATTTAAAGAAACTGAACATTTTTATCCAAATTTTTTTTGTTCTATCAAATTAGTATTAAAAATTTATGAAGGAAAGGTTTCAAAAATATGTCAGGAAAACACAGAACCAAAAATCTTCATTTTTGAACTATCTAAGCTTCCGAGCACCGAACGCGCTAATTAATAGCATAAAACCCGATGTAGCCAAGCATAACCAAAGTCCGCTTGCCTGATAAGTTAGACCAGATAGAATAGTTCCAAAGAGTCGGCCAAGGGCATTCGACATGTAATAAAAACCAACGTCTCGAGCAACTCTTTCTGTGTTAGTAAATGAAAGTATTAAATAAGAATGAATTGATGAATTAATAGCAAATAATACAGCGAAAACTAATAACCCCACCACCATTATAATCAGACTACTAACAGATGATAAATCAATTAAAAACAATAAAATAGATAAACTTAAAGGTGCTAGCGAAAGAATTATACTCCAACTAAATGGTGCTTCGAGAAGCTGTTTCTCAGTTTTATTTCTTATGAATTTTAATTTTGGCACGTAAGCCTGGATAATCCCATAGAAAATTATCCAAATCGCCATAAAAGAGCCAACTATAAAAAAGGCAAATTCATTAAGTCCTGAATTTTGCTGGGACAAAAATGTATAAAAGTAAATTGGAACGCCGACTACAAACCATACATCTCGTGCGCCAAATAAGAAAACTCGTGAAAAAGATAGCCAATTAATATTTGCACTTTTTGAAAATATATCTGCAAATTTTGAAGTAGTTTTCCCTTTCGGAAGTCTATTTGAAATTAATATAATCGATGAGAAAAATACAATTAAAAGAACCGACGCCATTGCGTACAATATGGACACAAAATTAAATAAATTTAACGAAACAGCTCCAATGAAAAAACCCAAACCCTTTACTGCGTTTTTCGAGCCAGTTAAAATAGCCACCCACCTAAAGAGTTTTTGATTATCATCGGGAGAAAGAACTTTGACCGCCGATTTTGCGCTCATTTTTGATAGATCCTTAGCAACACCAGACAATCCTTGCACTGCCATGACATAAATGACTGAATAGGTTACTATCCAATCTTGATGTAATTGCGACAACGCTAATACGGCTACTATTTGAAGCGCTAAGCCTGCAATCAAAGTAGAGCTTAAGCCATATCGTGAGCCAATCCAGCCAGCTAGAATATTTGTGATAACACCAGCTAATTCATAAAGAACAAACATGTATGCTAGCTGAATTGGTGAATAACCTAGTGTATGAAAGTGAAGCAAGACAAGCATTCTAAGAGCGCCATCACTCAGCATAAATATCCAATATGCTAAAGTGACGAATAGGTAGGTTGTTAAGAATTTTTCAGCCTGCATCTAATGACAATTTTACCATGCAAACAACGTCAACTAGTCGGCAAACATATGCCCATTCATTATCATACCATGCATAAACTTTTAAATGTGTACCGTTCACAACCATCGTAGACTGTCCATCTATTATACAAGACCGAGGATCGTTAACAAAATCAGACGATACTAATGCTCGACTTTCGTAGCCTATTATATCCTTGAGATATGTTTCAGCAGCATTTTCGAATAAACCATTAACCTCTGATACCGTGGTAGCCGTGTTTAACTCAAAAACCGCATCGGTCAGAGATGCATTAAGCAGTGGCACCCGAACTGCACTACCGTTCAATTTTCCATTTAATTCTGGGTAGATCAAATTAATTGCAGTTGCAGATCCTGTTGTGGTGGGAATAAGTGAATTAAGTGCAGACCTTGACCTTCTAAAGTCCTTTGACGGTCTATCAACTATTGTCTGCGTATTTGTAACATTATGTATAGTTGTTATAGACCCATGTTTAATACCTAGTGACTCATGTACGACTTTGACGATAGGTGCCAAACAATTTGTCGTGCACGAGGCAGCGGTCACGATATTATGCATGTTTGGGTCATAAATATTATGGTTGACTCCATATACTAAGTTTGCAACCGATCCAGTTTTTACGGGTGCAGAAATAATTACTTTTTGTACGCCTTTGTTAAAATATGGAGCTAATAATTGCTCAGACTTAAAAAAACCAGTACAGTCAATGACGATATCAATCTCATCAAGAGGTAAATTAACTATATTCTCTTCATGTAGAACTGGAATTTTTTGATTATCAACAGTCAACGAAACGCTATCATTTGAAATGCTTCTGCTCCACCTACCGTGAACTGTGTCAAATTCTAAAAGATGTGCAAAAAGGTCTGGATCACCATTTTTATCGTTTATGAACGCTACCGAAATATCGTTGTCAATAAGCCGGCGCAAAGCTAACTTTCCTATTCGCCCAAACCCATTAAGTGCAATCTTTACCATATTTTAATCCAACAAAATATTCTCTAGTTTTTTAAAAACTGTGTAACAAGGTACAATATATAAAAAGGTCGGCCAATAAAGAGCCGACCCTAAGTTTAGATTTAAGCTCGATTAAAGCCTACAACCCATCGACCATAGCCTGGGTTTTGGCTAATTCTGGGTCGCTAACCAGACCATACTCAGCCAGTGGTCCATCAGGTCCAGCTATTTCGTCCGATACGAAGAACTGGATGTATTCTTTTAATCCAGGAATTTGACCAATATGAGCATTTTTTACGTAAAACTGAAGTGGACGAGAAATAGGATACTCACCGCTAGCTATGGTTTCAGTCGACGGTGTAACACCGTTTACTTTTGATGCATAGATTGTATCAGTGTTGTTCAGTAGAAATGACAAGCCAAATACCCCAATACCCTCTTTGTTAGATGCAAGAGATGCAAGGGTTTCTGTATAATCGCCATCTATATCGACCGACACACCATCAGTTCGTACCTTCATGCAATCTTTATCAGCTTCTTTTTTTGTCAGACCTGAATCCATAAGGTATTTATGAGTTCCTGCTTTTTTGCATCCTTCGACCATAACTTTTTTATCAAAGACTTCTCTTGTTCCGTGCTTGGTTCCTGGAATGAACATTTTTATACTTCTATCTGGAAAATTAGGATCGACATCCTTCCAATTTGTTACTTCGGACTTGTTTGAAATAGCTAAATAGATGTGCGCAGGCGCTAAATCTTCAAAGCCTTTGGTTTCTAAACGAGATGCAAAGACAATACCGTCATAACCGATTTGTACCTTAGTATATTCTCCAATATTGGCTTTACACTTGATACCCTCTTCTTCTTTCATAAGAGATGACGAATTTGCGATATCGGTAGTGTTTGTACCGACTCCCTCACACATCCTCTTTCTGCCAGCACCAGATCCACCGGATTCGACTACTGGTGTTGGAAAATCAAAATTCTCGCCAAATGCTTCAGCAACAATTGACGCATATGGTAAAACAGTTGAAGAACCGGCTACATGCACATAATCACGTGCGACAGCACTACCAGATGCTATCACTAGAGAAGAGGCAGTAGCCAGAGCTAAGTTTCGAATA
>Ga0213865_10002480_pt1 | contig 11603 bp, 8 predicted proteins | sample PICome_6_FD_160100 | JGI IMG/M metagenome (GOLD analysis project Ga0213865, IMG submission 160100) | Coastal seawater microbial communities near Pivers Island, North Carolina, United States - PICO282 | ecosystem: Environmental > Aquatic > Marine > Coastal | place: USA: North Carolina | collected...
AAAAATGAGAGAATGTGGATGAAGAAGAATTGCAAATTCTATGGCTGCAGACATTTGTTCAAATGAACCCGTATCGTAGTAATAGTTGACAATGGTCTCCAAGTCTTCCACATCATAGTAGGGCTGCCGATTATTTTCCGTAGCTCGCTCGTACGACTGAACTAGACTGTGTACTTCTCTGTCGTCAAATCTCATATTATGAAGTTAAGAGCATTTTGTATCGATTGAAATTTGAACCTTAGTAAATATGACCTTATATCAACACTGTTATTAACAAACGTCAAAATTCATTATCGGTTCTTGTCAAGGCGATTAAGGGTATTATCTTCGCTGAAAATCTGTTAGGACAATGACATTAATTAAGAGTATATCAGGTATCCGAGGGACAATTGGTGGTCAAACCGGTGAGAACTTAACGCCTATGGATGCAGTAAAATTCGCCGCAGGCTACGGTGCTTGGTTGAAAAAACAACACAGTAAATGTACTGTTGTTATTGGCCGTGATGCTCGACCTTCAGGTCAAATGATTGAGAATCTTGTGATTTCCACACTCCAAGGATTGGGTATTCATGTAATCAATGCAGGGTTGAGCACAACTCCAACTGTAGAAATGTTGGTGCCGCGTTACCAAGCACAAGGTGGTATTATCCTAACGGCTTCTCATAATCCCAAGCAATGGAATGCACTCAAGCTCCTGAATGATAAAGGTGAGTTTGTTAGTGGCTCAGACGGTGCGGAAATTTTAGAATTAGCAGAAGGAGGGGAGATTAGTTATGCCGAAGTTGATGACTTGGGTTTACTTACTGAGGATACTGACGGAATGCAGTGGCATATCGACCAAATTCTTGCCCTATCATCAGTGGATGCAGAATTAGTTGCTTCCAAAAACTTCAAAGTAGTCATTGATGCTGTGCATAGCTCAGGCTCTGTAGCAATACCCTTGTTGCTAGACAAAATGGGAGTGGAATACAATAATCTTTATCCGGAGCCAAACGGACAATTTCCTCATAATCCAGAGCCCTTAGAAAAGCACCTCACAGAGATTATTACTGAATGTGCTTCGGGTAGTTATGATATGGGTATTGTTGTTGATCCAGATGTGGACCGATTGGCTTTTGTGGATGAAAGAGGGAAGATGTTTGGCGAGGAGTATACGCTTGTATTAATTGCCGACTACCTTTTGGAAAACAGAAAAAGCAATGTAGTAAGCAATTTGAGCTCATCAAAAGCAATGCGCGATTTGGCCGAAAGTAAGGGGTCCACCTACAGCGCCTCTGCGGTAGGTGAGGTAAATGTGGTGAATGAAATGAAGGCGACTTCAAGTATTCTTGGAGGTGAAGGAAACGGAGGTATTATCTTACCCGAACTTCACTACGGTCGCGACGCTCTCGTAGGAATTGCCTTAGCGCTCACTCATCTGGCAAAAAGTGGTAAGACATTAAGTGAGCTCAAAGCGTCCTACCCTCAATATTTTATGGGTAAACAAAAAATTGAATTGACTCCTGGATTAGATGTTGATGCAATTTTAGGTGCTATCGCCGCTAAGTATACTCATGAAGAATTGAGCACTATTGACGGTGTTAAAATAACGTGGTCAGACAGATGGGTTCATATGCGCAAGTCCAATACAGAACCTATTATCCGAATCTACACGGAAGCTCCAAGTACCCATGAGGCAATTGAATTAGGTGGCCGATTTATTCTTGAGCTCTCAGAACTTGCTAAGCAAGTATAAATTTCGCCATTTGCCATATCTTTGAAACGAACCACACAGAAAGAACCATGAGTGTAATTTTTCTTGATAACGCTGCCACAACTCCTCTAGAACCTCGAGTTAAAGACGAGATGATTAGAATGATGGAAAACTTTGGTAATCCTTCATCCACTCACTTAAGCGGAAGAAGCGCAAAGGTTGAAGTTGAGCTTGTCCGCAAGCGAATTGCCAAGGCTATAGGCGCACAGCCTAGTGAAATATTCTTCACATCTGGTGGGACAGAAGCGGATAACATGGCACTGTTTTGTAGCGTTAGAGATCTAGGGGTAAAACGAATAATTACAACGCCTATAGAACATCATGCGGTAGGCCACCCAGTTGAATTCATGGCGGAGCGCGGGGAAATTGACGCTTCCTATTTAAGTGTTAATGAACACGGAGATATAGATTTAGGAGAGTTAGAAAATCTACTTAAAGAGGGGCCAAAGACATTGGTGTCTTTGATGTTCGCCAACAACGAAATAGGTAATTTTAATCCCGTTAAAGAAATAGGTGATTTATGCAAGCAGTATGGTGCGTTATTCCATTCAGACACCGTACAGGCTATGGGGCATTTACCCATTAACGTTGTAGATACGCAATATGATTTTTTAACCTGTTCTGCTCACAAAATTCACGGCCCCAAGGGTGTAGGGTTTGCCTATGTACGTTCAGGACTAAAAATAAAACCTTTAATTCAAGGCGGCGCTCAAGAACGTAGCATGCGTGCAGGAACGGAAAATACTATTGGTATTTGTGCTTTAGGCAAAGCTTTCGAGCTTGCATTAGATGAGATGGCGGAGGACCAAAAGAAAGTAGAAGGGCTCAAGCAATACATAATTAAAGAGGTGCAGTCCATTGTTCCTGGGGTTAAATTCTTTGGAAGAAGTGGAGAATTAGATAAGAGTCTATATACCGTACTGAGCATTGCTTTCCCAAAGTCAAATAATGAAATGCTCACATTTGCTTTGGATATCAAAGGAGTCAATGTAAGTGGTGGATCCGCCTGTAATTCAGGTTCTAGTCAAGGATCTCATGTCATACGTGCATTAGGTTCTTGGACGGCTGATTATCAACCTGTTCGTGTATCTATGAGTAAATTTAACACGAAGGCGTGCGCGGATGGATTCTTAAATGCGGTTCGAGAAATCTATACTGCTCAGGCAGTAGGCTGAATTACCTAATGATGGTAATGGTTCCCAAACGAACTTCGTCGCCCCCAGTAAATCTATAGGTATACACATCCGATTTGACTTCGGTTCCATTGAATGTCCCGTCCCAAAACTCATTGAAGGGGTCTTCACTTCTAAAAACTTCATTGCCCCAACTGTCATAAATTCGGAATATTGGATTCTCAAGGCAGCTGTTCCCATAGATTTTAAATAATTCATTTTTGTTATCACCATTCGGGGTAAACGCCGAAGGGATAAAAACGCGTCCATTTATTCTCACGATATCTGCTAAAAAATCAAAATCATACGCTCGGTTACAAACAGTATCTGTAATGGTTAACGTGACTGATTCTAAACCAGATTCAGGATACCTAAACGATGGTATCATTCCAGAATCTGCATTACCGCTGAAATCCCAATCGAATATCATGGTGCTATCTACGTTTGTATAAACTACGTCTACACCACCATAGCGGCAACTATCAGTGAATACGCTTACGGTCGGTACATTCGCGTCGTTATCAAAGAATATAAGTTCTGTGTTCACTGAACTTACGTTACAAAAGGAATCGCGCGCTGTTATCGTTACCGTAAATGTACCAGTGCTTGGAAAAGAATGAGAGACGGTATCATCAGTTGTGGTCAAGCTTGTCCCATCGCCAAAATTAAACTCATAGTAATCCGCGTCATTTAAACTTTCGGTGAATTTAACTTCACGAAATAAATCACAGCTCACATAATCTGCATTCCAATCTGCAGTGGGAAAGTTAGCCGTATCATGTACAATGCTGACATAGGTTGTGTCATAGGTATCACATATGGTATCAATTGCCACAAGCATGACCTCATATGTACCAAGGTTAGGGAAGGTGACCACGGGCTCTTCAAGGATTGAAGTGTCTCCTTGGTCAAAGTCCCAAAAATATGCGTTTGCATTTACGCTGTTGTTGGATAGACGTAAAGTCAACTCATAACAAGTGGTATCAATAAGATAATTCAAATCTATTTGCGCATTTGCCTCAATTGCAGTTTCAAAATCAAGCTTTATCACACCCAGATTACAGTTGTTACTGTTGTTGTTTATTGAAAATGCTCCAGGGGTAGTGGGTAGATCGTCGTTACCTCCACATCCTGCGCAAACAGCCTGATAAATGCGCCCTCGGTCATCAAACCGAGAGGTTCCTCCATCCACATGTTCTGCACTGGCTGCACCTCCAAAAAAAGAACCGTATTTGAATGAAGTAAGGTTCTTGCCAAGCACCATAAAATAAAAATCCGAACCGTTCGAGGCGTCTTGTAGTGCATCTGGAGATACTGGAAGGTCTTCTACTGAAGTACTTGTGAAAGCGGAGTTGGTTGTTCCGCCCCATCCGGACAATAATATATTGAGACAATCATCTACGTTAAAGGCAGTTGGCACTAAGTTCATGTTGCCTTGAGGAGATCCAAAAGCGGTGGATGCCATGCTTGAACTTAAATCTGCACTGATTTTATGAATAAATTGTTTGCGATATTGAGGCGTGCCCCATGCACCGTTTGAGATGGGATAGTTTCCAAAAGTTTGCCCAAACACAAATACATTACCCAATTTATCTATGTCTAACAAAAAGGTTTGGTCGTATTCAGACGTCCCAACAAAGGTGCTCCTAATTAATGCTCCAGATTGCGCATTAAATCTAGCTATATATCCGTCTTCTGCTATTCCTTGTTTAGAAGGTTTAAAGGCGCCAGTGGTAGAAGGTAAAATACTGCCTTCCGTGCCGCCACATATATATCCCGTGCCGTTTGCGACCTTAATACTATATCCGGCATCGTGGTCAGTGGATCCATAATAATTACTCCATAGCAGGTTCGTGCCTTGGTTATTTAATTTAAAGATTACAGCATCCTGTCCTCCTGCCTTACTGCAAGTTGTGCAATTAGTGGCTGGAAAATCAGAACTTGTGGTAGAGGCAGTTACATAAATATTATCATTTTCATCCAAAGAGATTTCCCCACGAGATGCATCGCCGTAATTCTTATTTATAAGGATATTGATACCATCATTACCGCTACCACCAATATAGGTAGAGCTCTGTAATGCGGCTCCATTGGCATTAAATCGAGTTATAAAAATATCCGAGTCTTCAAAATCATAGCCGTTTACATTCACTGTTGATCCCCCAGCATTGGAATTCTGTATGGGATTTTGCGTTGGAAAATTTGCGGAGCCGGTGGTACCCATAACAATTAACTCTCCATTGGAATTTACAACCATACTGTGGGGATGGTCACTTTTTGTACCTCCTAAATAGCTGGCATACAGTAGGTTGTTTCCGTTTGGTTCAAAAACACTTATGGTTACATCAGGTTCGAAATTTTGAAAGGGACCGGTAGATGCGTTGTAACCTGTTTGAAACGCTCCCACCGTGCTTACGTATCCCGTTGCAAAGGCGACGCCACCACCATAGAGCCTTCCTTGATCATCATACGTTGCAGTAAAGCCCCAATTGTCTGTGAGTGATCCACTGAATGAAGTGAACACCAGCTGCGGATCTAAAACTAGGCTATCCAAAGTTGATGCAACGTTTTCAACGCCAAAAGAAATGGTATCGTGCGTCAATTCATACCAAATTCCCAAGTCAATACGTTTGCCTTCTCTCCATCCCCAGGCTATAGGCTTGCTTTCATAAAAATGACCAACAGAGGTTTTTACAATTAAATTTCCTTCCAAATTGATTTCAATGGATTCAGCTCCATTGTATTTCCACTTTATGTCATCAATGGTATTGGGATTATTTAGTCGCCATTCATATTTGAGGCGCCTATCATAGGTGCTGAAATGCAAAACAGCATTGGGATATAAATCTTGATATTGGAGTGCTCGAGCAGGCTCAACACCTGAACGCCATTTTGACGGGTCATCTCCAATAAAGTAATTGTGTTTAAAGGACACCTTTTCACGACCAATTGCATGATCCTTTTTTGAATCAATAAATTCCATGTTTAACACGTGAAACTTTAAGCGTTCTGCGCTGTGGGAAAGTCCAGCCTCATGAATATCGTGACCGTGCAGATCATCTATTTGTGCGGCATCTTTTAAAACGAATTGAATGGAATTTTCTTTAAAGAATAGGGCCCCATATTTCAAAGGAGTTTTATGCGTGAATTCTTTCTCCCACTGTCCTTCATTAGGAATAAAGAGTGCCTCCTGTGCGCTAATGGACTTGAGCACAAAGAGTATAGAAAATAAGACAGCAAAAAGTTTACGCATGTGCTACTAAATTAACCAAAAAGTATGCCTATTCAATCAATTGACATGTAACGATCATTTTTAATTTTCCGTTTTGTAGGTAAAATATTTTTTGCTCTCGACCTTCTTTAAGCTTGAATCTCTTGCGAAGCTCATCTGAGGAGATTTTAGAGCCGATTGATTCAATAGCTGCAGGGCCAAATAGTTTGGCTCTTTTCAAGGAATCGAATACTTCATTCACTTTAAATGTTTTATAAAAAACACTCGGTGGTGGCTGAATTTCTGATGTATATAAATTCCCGAAAATGAGTTTAGACCATCCATGAATCTGCGCAAATTGAGGATGTAATCCAGATTTATTAAGTCCAGCTGAGGGTTGGATAATATATGTCTTCAATGAAGTTAGAACGTCCAAGGAAGGTATGGTGTGCTGTTCTCTCAATTCATCTTGAGTTTCCGCATCAATCAATATGGTTTTTACAGATCCTTCATATCCTTTTTTCTGAACCGTAACTACTTCTTTACATTCCCCTTGGAATTGGATAACATGCAATTCGCTCAGATTCAAGAGCAATTCTTTGATCTCCTTGAAATCTGCCATAGGACTATGTTTTGCTATTATTTTAGCACACCTTGTTAGCAAGTCTCCTTGGATTGAAACAAGATTTGGGGCTCCCTCAAGGATGGAAAAAGAGCGCCTATCATTTGACCTTCTATCAGGGTCAAGGTAAACCTCTAGCTCATTTGTGTGAATATTCTCGTGTTTAATCCAATCATCAAGGTCATCAAAATTGAATTCAGAAGAGATAACCTTTGAAGCAGTTAGGTTATGCTCGAGTAATTGGGCCAAGCCTAAATTACGTTCAAAAACAACGTGTTTCTTACTCGATAGCCTTTCACAAATAAAATAACTATCCATTCCCAAACCGCCGCACAGATCGGCACTATATGGTGCTCTGAATAGTCGTTGTTTAATTTTTGCAGTTGCCACAGAAGAACTCTGTTCGAGTCCAATGCCCACAGGAAATACCCAACGCGAAGAAATAAAATCTTTAAACTTTTTGGAATATCTAGCTCTTGCTTCTACTTGAGAAATTGCAGAATAAAAAGGTTCTTGGTTGCCATGTTTTAAGCGTAATTCAACAGGCTTTGCATCAAGATGTGCAAATACCCATTTCCAAATTTCTTCTGTAAGAACGGTTGGTGAGACCTGTTTAGAAGCATGTTCAAGATTATTCATCTATGGTCTTCAAGGCAGTATTAAAGATGATTCGACCAATACTGTACACAGGAACTGCGATGATCATTCCACCAACACCTAAAAGGGATCCAGCAATGGAGATTACTAAGAATATCTCTAGAGGGTGAGCACCTACGCTATTGCTAAAAATTAATGGTTGGAACAAAATGTTATCTAAAAGCTGTACCACAAAGAAAAGCCCGGCCAACAAATACAATGACTGAAGTAAATCTACAGTTAGGCTTGGATCTGAAATACCCGCGGCATAAAGCTGACCCAATCCCAAAAGTATTCCTAACGCGGCACCAATAATTGGCCCAACATACGGGATTAGATTGAAAACAGAAGCACATAAAGCCAATACTATTGCGCCCTCAACACCAATAAGAGACATTCCAATAGCTAAAAGAGTAAAAATGGCAGTAATTTGAAATAGAATTCCAAAACTGTATCGAGTAATCACTCTTTTAATTTGTGGAGCAATAATATCCACTTTGTCGTGGTATTTTTTTGGAGTGAGTGAATCCACAAACCTATTTGCTAAATCCTGCTCACGGAAAAGGAAGAAAGTAATGAAGGTAATGGAAAAGAGACCTACTATAAATTGACCCAGAGAACCCGCGATTCCGCCCAATACAGAGGAAATGGCTTCCATAGAAGCAAAGCCTTGAAGCGTTTGGTTGATGGCCTCTAATTCCGATTCAGTATTGATTCCAAATGATGATAGGAGAGCATCCAACTGAGACCACTCTTGCTGTAGACTTAATAAAAGTGAATCATATTCTATAGCACCAATAAAACTGAATTCTCTAATTATTACAGGAAAGAACCATGTGGATATACCGAAAAGAAGGCTTGCCAACAATAACAAGGTGATAGAAGCTTTTAGTGTCATGTTTAGCCTGTGCCCAATCTTTGGAATCTTACCCAGCAGTCCAATTACAGGTCGTCCTAAGATGCTGATGTACAAGGCTATTATTCCATAAACTAAAATACCTTGAATAAGGTATAATACATAAACAAGAAGCCCTAACAAAAATACTTGTAGGATGGATTTTGTAAGGGGTTGTAGGTTATAATTCAGCATGGTTTAGTCTCTTACTATGGACCAATGTACCAAGTTTGAGCCCATTTTTAGTGCTTTCTCTCTTTTTTCCTTTGGATCATTATGGACTTCTTCATCTTCCCAGCCGTCTCCAATATCGCTCTCAATGGTAAGTAAAGCAATGAGTTCCCCATTGATGAAATATCCAATTGCTCTTGGAGTTTCATTGTCGTGTTCATGAATTTTTGGTAGTCCTTTGAGCGGAAAAACAGCATTAAATATTTCATGCGAATGACTCACATCTTCTTTAATAGCATCAGGAAAACACAGGTCTAATTGTTTTTCTGCAAAGTCTTTCATTCCATAGTTGTCATCTATGTGTATAAAGCCACCACGCGTAACAAAAAGACGAAGAATAGACCTTTGAGATTCAGTGAATTCAATTCTACCGTGACCCGTTGCATGAAGAAATGAAATTCCCGAAGAAAGCAGAGCCTCTACGGTCACCTCTTGAGGAAAGACATAGCTGTTGGCTTTTGTCGCCTTGTTGTAGTAGTTGCTTAAATTATTCAATGCAGTAGGATTCGAATACCAATCGCCACCGCCATCATATTTCAATAAGCCCAAGACTTGTGCAGAAACAGGAATTTGAATAAGTAGTATTAAGAGAATACTAATTGACTTTCTCATGTTGTAAATATAACGGGTTAATCCGTTAAGCCTGCACTTAAAGTTACCACTAAAAGACGCATATTTTCTTTAGTCTCAACTTCAAATGAGCTAGTTAATCCATTAGTATATTTGTAGGAACACAAACGCTTACAATGTCTAAAACGATTAAGAAGCTCCTCGTTGCAAATAGAGGAGAAATTGCCTTGAGAATAATGAGGAGTGCCCGTGAAATGGGTATTCAAACTGTAGCAGTATACTCAGATGTTGACCGCAGAGCACCTCATGTCTTGTTTGCAGATGAGGCTGTTTTACTTGGTTCTGCACCATCCTCAGAAAGCTATTTACGTGGAGATAAAATCATTTCTGAAGCATTAAAGCTAGAGGTGGATGCCATACATCCAGGCTATGGCTTTTTAAGTGAAAACGCCTCTTTTGCCCAAGCCGTTGAAGCCGCAGGGATAATATTTGTTGGACCTAGGCCTCATGCAATAGAAATAATGGGGGATAAGCTCAGTGCAAAAGCAGCAGTAAGTGAATTTGATGTTCCGCTCGTTCCAGGTTCTGATGGCGAAGTAGTTGAGGTTGAAAAGGCCATGTCACTTGCTTCAGAAATTGGATTTCCTGTTATGATTAAAGCCAGTGCTGGCGGAGGGGGAAAAGGAATGAGGATTGTTGAAAATCCGAACGAATTTGTATCACAAATGGAGCGCGCAGTGAGCGAAGCTACTAGTAGTTTTGGCAATGGATCTGTGTTTGTGGAAAAATATGTTAAAGATCCAAGACATATAGAAATTCAAGTTTTGGCGGATGAACACGGTAATGTTGTTCATCTCTTTGAACGCGAATGTTCCATACAGAGAAGACATCAGAAAGTTATAGAAGAGGCTCCTAGCGTTGTGCTTTCGGAAGAACTCCGAACTCAAATGGGTGAAGCTGCAGTAAACGTTGCAAAATCATGTGATTATCGTGGAGCAGGCACGGTAGAATTTATTTTTGAGCCCGGGGGTAAGTTTTACTTTTTGGAAATGAATACGCGTTTACAAGTGGAACACCCCGTGACTGAGCAAATAACGGGTATTGATTTGGTAAAAGAGCAAATCAAGATTGCCGAAGGTAAAAAGTTGGCTTTCTCTCAGAAGGACCTAACAATACAAGGACATTCAATTGAAGTAAGAGTTTATGCCGAGGATGCCGCACAGAATTTCATGCCTGCTACGGGGAAACTGCATGAATATAGACGCCCTCAAGGTTTGGGTGTTCGGGTTGATGACGGTTTAGAACAGGGCATGGAAATTAGTATATACTATGATCCAATGATTGCTAAGTTAATCACGTTCGGTGCTACGCGTGATGAGGCGATTGCCAGAATGAAAAGAGCAATCTCCGAATACAGAATTTCTGGTGTGCATACTACCCTTGATTTCGCCGAATTTGTTTTGAACCATAAAGCCTTTGTTGAGGGTGATTTTGATACACATTTTGTTTCCAAGTATTTCACAGAAAATTCTTTGCAAAATGAAGATTCAGCCTTAGAAACAATCGCTGCTGCAGCTGTGGCAAATATTTTGCAAGAAAAAAAGACACATCAATCTGTGGTCACAAATGAAACAACTTCTCGTTGGAAATCAAATCGTTCGTAGGAGACTTTGCCTGATTGCTCTTCTTTTTTACCTAGGCTGTTCGGCACAAGTGGATACTTTGAGTCGGATTGAAAACGGTGCATCTCCTTTAGTTGGCCAATTGGTCATTGAGGGGGACACTATTCCCTGGACGGTTTTAGATGAGGTTTTATTCGTTCCTAAACCAACTTTAAATGATTTTCAAGCTCGTAGAAATTATTATTTGTTGACTAAAAAAGTTAGAAGAGTATACCCATTTGTTCGCGAGGCAGCACTTAGAATGGATAGCGTGAATATAGCCTTAGAAGGCATTGATAGGCGAAGACAGCGAAGAAAGTATACCAAACAATACCAAAAGTATTTGGAAGATAAGTTCGAACCCGAACTCAGAAAGTTAACAAGGAGTGAAGGTCAAATATTGTCTAAACTCATTTACCGCGAAACTGGTCTGCCCGTGTATGAGATTATCAAAACCTATCGCAATGGATTTAGTGCCAGGTTTTGGTCCATGACAGCTTGGTGGTATGATATTGATTTAAAGAGACCTTATGACCCGATTAATGATCCAGAAGACCAACTCATTGAGAATATTTTGATTCGGAAATTTATATCCGGACAGCTAAAGCCTGCTCGGGCCGACGAATTGGAAAGATACCAACGAAAATAACTCTTAAAGAAGTGCTTTAGCGGACTCCAAATCTTCAGGTGTGTCTATACTTAACGGTTTTACTGGTGCAGTCGCAATGGCCCAAGAGTTGCCGTTTTCTATCCATCTTAGTTGCTCCAAGGATTCTGCCATTTCCAAGGGTGTAGGTGAAAGATTACAATATTGATTTAACGCTTTGGGGGTGTAAGCATAAACTCCAATAT
>Ga0213865_10002484_pt1 | contig 11598 bp, 9 predicted proteins | sample PICome_6_FD_160100 | JGI IMG/M metagenome (GOLD analysis project Ga0213865, IMG submission 160100) | Coastal seawater microbial communities near Pivers Island, North Carolina, United States - PICO282 | ecosystem: Environmental > Aquatic > Marine > Coastal | place: USA: North Carolina | collected...
TGTGCACCATAGGAGATCCTTTAATGGACTTAGGAACATCAATTGCTTATTGGGCAGAATCCTCTGACCCTCCTCAACTAAAATCAACCTTTAATTATCCTACTTCAATTAAGGGGAATCCGTCTAGACTTGCAGTTGTAGAGATGTATGAAAAAGAAACTGGAATGCCAGTAAATAATCTTGTGTTTTATTATGTATTTGGATTATTTAAAATTGCTGTTATTGTTCAACAAATATTTTATAGATACAATAAGGGACTAACTACTAATGAAAAATTCAGAGACTTAAATAAAATCACTAATATACTTTGTAAAACAGGATGGCAATCCATTCAAAAAAATAGAATTGAAAATATTTTTTGATGAGTAAAATTTATTTATTTAGACATGCTCAAGCCTCCATAGGAAAGGCAAATTATGATGTTTTATCAACTAAGGGTGAAAAACAAGCAGCTGAACTAGGAAAATATTTGTGCGAAGAAAAATTAATTTTTGATAGGGTTTATGTTGGAAACTTGCAAAGACAAAAACATACTCAAGAAATTGTAGCAAAAGAATATAAAAACTCTGGATTGTTCATGCCCAAAGCTATTATGTTAGAGGGTCTCAATGAACACCAAGCTACTGAAGCTATGAAAATTGAAATGCCAAAAATGCTTGAAGATGAGTACTTAAAATCTTTAAAGGAAAAACTTATAAGAAACCCAGAAAAAAAACACTCTGTTATGATGTTAGGTTTCAAATATTTTTTTCATAAGTGGGTAAATAATGAAATTATTGTAGAAGGAATTATTCCTTGGAAAGAATTTAGAAAAAATTCAATAAATGCATTAAATCAAATTAAAAGTGAAATAAAAAAAGGAGAAAAAATTGCTGTATTTTCATCCGGAGGAACAATTAGTTCAATGATTGGAGAAGTATTAGAAATAAAAAAGGAAATAGCTATTGCCAATCTTAACTTCTCAGTAAGAAATACCTCTTTCTCTAAACTACTTTATTCAGATAAAGAAACTAATCTTTTAACATTTAATGAATTACCTCACTTAAAAGATGAGATGATAACCTTTGTATAATTTTAATCATGAGAAAAGGTTTAAAAGAATTTTACAAAATAAAATTGCTCAAATTTTATAGATTCATGGTAAAAAAAAGCCCCGATATATCGAGGCTTTAATTACTAATAATTCTGTATTATTTTAATAGTGATGCATTCCAATATGCATTTCGTCTTATAATTTTACCATCATTATCAAAATCGTCAATAAATAAAACTGGAATAACAACTTTCTTACCATCAGAACTTCTAGACATTCTAAATCTCCACCATGACTGAACGGTTTTACTATCTTGCCAATCATATTCCAAGTAGTCTGGATATCCAGATTCATCAAGTCCATCAATAGCCCATCCAGCTAACATTTTTGCATCTCTAGCTTTTATTTCATCTTGGTTCATGTTTTTAGATTCATTTATATCAATAAACACTGCATTTTCATGAAAAAAACTAAATGCCTTATCTACATCACCATTTGCAAAGGCATACTGTAATTTCCTAACTGTATTAATATGCTCATGATTTATATAAATAGTACCATTCTTTCTTTCATAAAAACTATCATTAACCATTGAAAAGTTAGAACTATTATTATATTCATGTATTCTAGTAATTTTACTATTACTTTCATTTAGAACATAGCCTCTAAGGATAGGAGAATCAAACTTAACACCAGTTGTTTTATTTATAGCATACAAATGATTCCAAGAAAAAACCCAATTTCCTGACTTATCATATTCTAAAGCATCAGGATAAGAACCTTCACTTCTCTCAAAGCTTAAATACTCCCAATTATTCTTCCAAGATGTCATATTTGCAATAATAGCAGCTTTGCCCCAACCCTTACTGTCTTTATTCATCGTTAATGAATTGTAAATTCTGAAATCTTCAGACAAGAAAGATGCAGCTTTTTCAATATCACCATCTACAAAGGCTTTATGAAAAGATTCTACCAAATCAATACCAGGATGTTCAATATAAAGATTTCCATTTTTCTTTTATTTCTGAGCACTAACGGAAAAAGTTATTAATGCTACTAACATAAATGTAATTTTTTTCATAATATTTTATTTGTTTAGTGTACTAATATATAAAATATTTAAAAAAACATTCTTTAAAGAACGTTAATTATTTTTTGACAACAATGAATGTAGCTTTAGCCCCTGTCGAAAGATTCCATTGATTAGATGAAATTAAGGAATTGGAATCATCAAAAACTCGAAGTTCAGCAGTATTAGGTCCTGAACTTCCTTGATTTAAAGCGATAAAATCAATTTTATTAAATCCTGTTGTTAGAGGTAATTTAAATCCTGAAAAACTAGATTCTAAATATAAATTATAAATAACAATTGAATCATTAACTGTTATTCTTACCCTATCTCCATCAATATATTCAAAATCTCTACAAAGAATATTAACATAAGAAGAACCTGTCGATACATCACCAAGATACTCTCCTTTATTATAATTGTTCGGCTTTTTCTTTTCCTCCCTATTCAACTTTTTTAAATAAATATCACCGGGATTTAAAAAAGTCTCTTTTTTATCTAGCCTTTTTGATGTAGTTTTTGATTCCTCTTTCTTTTTTATTGAGAAATAATTGGGGTTTTTAGGAGTTATATCTAATTTTTTAATTGCTGCTGATGTTGGAGGCAATAACTCAATTTTCCTTTTAGAGTTTTCAATTTGAGAATAACTCATAAAGGAACAAATTAAAAAAAAGTAAACCAGCCTTGACGAAAAACTCGAGTAATTATAAAATTTAACTAGCATAACAAAATAATGGCAAATATGGTGCCTACAAAATAATTTTTTCTAAAAATAAAGTTAAATTATTTATAATACTTCCTATACTTGAAAAATGAAGCAAAACCCAATAGAAAAACAAAGATTGCAGAATAATAAACAAAGTTCGGTGTAATTACTTTATCTCCACTTGCATATGAATGAAGTCCAGACAGATAAAAATTAACTCCAAAATATGTCATCATAATACTTGCAAATGAGACGATAGCCATCAAATTAAAAATCCACTTGCCTCTTAAACCAGGGATTAGTCGCATGTGTAAAACAAAAGCATAAACCATTATACTAATTAATGCCCAGGTTTCTTTGGGATCCCATCCCCAATATCTTCCCCAGCTTTCATTTGCCCATTGGCCACCAAGAAAATTCCCAATAGTTAACATGATTAAACCAACAGTAATAGCTAGTTCATTAATTATAGTTAACTCTTTAAGATTAAGATCTATTTTTTTCTTATTTTTTTCATTTGTGATAAGAATTAAAAATAAAGAAACTATTCCCAAAATCATTGCTAAAGTAAATGGACCATAACTACCAACTATAACAGAAACATGAATCATAAGCCAATAACTATCTAAAACTGGTACCAAATTAGCTATCTCTGGATCCATCCAGTTCCAATGAGCTATCATTAAAATCATTGAAGCAACAAAAGATGTTGAGGCTAAAGTTAAATCAGATTTTCTACCAAAGGCTAGCCCAATTCCAACAGTAGCCCAAGCTACGTAAATCATAGATTCATAAGCATCACTCCAAGGGGCATGACCAGAAATATACCATCGTGCAATTAAACCTAAAGTGTGAAGGATAAATAAAAAAACGATTGAGTACTTTGAAAAATTAATTAAATACTTTAAAAATTTATTGTCTTTAAATATTTGAATAATTAAAAAAACAAACATGAAAGTTCCTACATACATATACCAGCTAAATAAATTTCTAAAAACATCGTACTTATTATATAGAATTTCAGCTTTAATTTTATTTTTTGAAGGTAAAACAGAAGCCCCATATTTATTTTGAAAACCTGTAATACTCTCTAACAATTTCTTAGAATTTGTATAATCATTAGATTCAATATCTCTTTGTAAAGAACCTAAATAAAGTGGGAGAATATTTTTAACATAAAGAGAATCAACTCCTTTAAAATCATCAATATTTAATTCTTTGAAAGAAACCCATTTATTGCTTTTATCATTTGGAATTGGAAATATCTTTAATATTTTTCCGTCAATGGCAGAAAACAAAAGGTTAACTTTTCTATCAGTTTCAATAAAATCTTTTTCAAACTGATTTGGTAAAGATGATTTGTAAGCTGTCTCTAAATTTTTTGCAAGTTTATAATTTCCTTTATCATCAAAAAAATCAACAAAAGCTGCATATTTTTCTTTTTTATCTCTTCCAATAACTTTTCTTAAACTATCATTGCCTCTTTTCAAATATATTATTGGAATATTATACCATAATACAGGATCTTTCGTAATAGAAAGCATTACTTGATCCGCATTTAGAGATTTATAGGTATCCGATTTACTTACTTTTCTCAAAAGTTCAGATGAAAAAGTGTTTAAAGGTTTCATTCTTCCGCCCGAATCTTGGATTACTAAACTTCCAAATTCTTCAGCGTGAACTTTATCAACTGAATTATTTATAATAATAGAATCTACTTGAGATAAATTATTTTCTTGGTGGTTGTGTTTTTCTTGTGAAAAAACAGTTCCTGAAACTAAAAATAAAATTAAGGTTAGTTTTTGTTTTTTAAGCTTTACTTTTTCAAGCTGTTTGGCTAGATCCTTAAATCTAGTTTTACCAAAAAACATAATTCCTAACAATCCAATGTAAAGTAAAAAATATCCAATGTAAGTTATTAATGTTCCATAAAAATCATAATTAACTGAAAGTATTGTTCCTTTTTCGTCAGGATCAAAACTAGCTTGAAAAAAGCGATAACCTGAATGATTTAAAATATGATTCATGTAAATATCATAATCAAAAGTTTCTTCCCCAATCACAGTAACTTTACTCATGAAACTACTATAGCTTTTCTCTGTTCCAGGATATTTTTCAGCAATAAAATCGTTCAATCTAATTTGAAAAGGAAGAGTTTTTTCTAATGATCCATAGGTTAATAAAAAATCTAATCCCCCAACAGTAACTTTCTTAGGGTCATTAACTACTCCTTTAGCACCTAGTAAAGCTATTTTCTTAGACTCATTTTTTGAGCTTACCTTTAAAAATAATCCATCTTGTTGAGTCTCTTCTTCAGACTTAACAACTTCAAATTTTCCGTTTATTATTGGATCAGGAAAAACAAATTGTAAACCAGCTGTATTGTATAAAGATCTTAGTTGTAAAACTTGATCTTCATTTTCAATGAGATCTCCTTGCATTTGGTCTGCCATTCGCATAAAATCTCCAGGAAATGGGCTATTAATAATAAGCTCATCACCTGATTGTGTAATATTAATAGCACCTTCAGTTGGTTTATTTAATGCAAATAAAATATTATGGATACTAGTGACTATTCCAAATTCTAAAAAATGTTCATGACGATTTCCTTTGCTTGCCTCTACAATTTTCAAATATTTTTTTCCATTTTCATCCTCAACCAATCCTTCTTTTGCATTTTCTATAAAGTCTAAGTATTCAATCGAAAAATCTTGTCCTTTTAACTCATAATTCCAAGATATTTTATTATTTGTATGTTCAGAAAACAAGAAATTATCCTGTAATTTTTTTCTTACAAGACTACCTTCAACTTCTCCATCAACATAAGCAGTTAAATAAGTTTTTTCTGAGAGAAAACTATTAGAAGATAAGTTTTCCCTAATTGGCATAACACCCTCATATCCAATGTATCTGGTAACAAACGCTCCAAGAATAATTAAAATCCAAGAAATATGAAGCATCAACACTGGCCATTTACTGAATTTTAAAAGATTATATCTTTTTATATTGAATATAAAATTTATCACAAATACAACCATAATTAATTCAAACCATGTTGCGTTGTAAATTAAAATTTTAGCAGTATCTGTGCTGTAATAGCTTTCTATAAATGTTCCGATTGCCATGGCTACTGCAAATACAATAAACAAAATGGCGGTAAGACGAGTTGAAACTAAAAAAGAAATTAATTTTTTACCCATTTATTAGTAAAATTACAAGACTGGTTATCTTTGTTTATATTAATGTAAGTATCCTCAATTTTTTCAACCATCCAAGTTTGAATTCTTTTAAGTTGTTTTTCTTTTAGGGCCAATTCTTTAATTTTAATATAATCTTTAGAGTAATCTGCGATGTGTTCATCAAATCTGTTACTCACCTTAATTAATTTATATTTTTTAACGCCTCTTTGATCTTCATCTAAAAGTGGCATAGAGATTTCATTATCTTTTAATCTTTGAGCTTGACTATAGAGAACTGGATCCATCTTAGTTAATTCAAAACGAGTATCTCCAGTAGTGGGATTTATTAATACTCCTCCATTGGAACTAGTTTCTTTCTCGTCTGAAAGTGATTTTGCAGCTTCAGTAAATGTTAGTTCTCCATCAACGATTCTTTTTCTAATTAAATCAATTTCTCTTTTAGCCTCCATTAATGCCTGGTTAGTTACCTCTGGAATTAGTAATATGTGTCTCACATCAACCTCTTGTCCTCTTATTTTTTCAACTTTTGCGATATGCCATCCACTTGGTGTTTCAAATGGTTCAGAAACCTCTCCTTCTCTCAACCTGTAGACAGCATCCCTAAATTCTTTATGCATTTGAGGTCTATTTCTATTTAGAGTATACATTCCACCAGAGGCTCTTGAGCCAGGATCTTGGGAATATAATATTGCTTTTGTTGCAAACGAAGAACCATTAACTTCAACATCGTTTTTTATAGTTTCTAACCTTCTCATTAATTTTTTTTGTTCTTCATCTGAGACCTCAGGTTCAATAATTATTTGGGCCAATTCTAATTCCGCTCCAAATACTGGTCTTTCATATTTTGGTATTGAGAAAAAGAATTGACGAACCTCTTCGGGTGTTATTTCAATTTCCTCAACTATTTTGTTTTGCATTAACTCAGAAAGTTGTCTTACTTTATTTATTTCATAAAGCTCAGATCTAAATGTTTGTTCATCATTTTTTTTGTAAAATGCTAAAACTTTTTCAACACTTCCTAACTGTTCTACGAAGTAATCAATAGTTCTATCAACATAGGAATAAATCTGATTACTATCAACCTGCAAACTGTCTTGTTCGGCATGATGCGCATAAAGCTTATCCTCCATCAACTTACCCAATAAACTACACCTTGTAATATTTTGAGTTGAAACACCTTGTGATTGTAAATCAATTAAGGTTTTATCAACATCTGATTCCAAAATAACATAGTCCCCAACCACAGCAGAAACTCCATCAATTTTAATTTTTGATTCAAAATTTTTCTTTGAATTCTCTTGACTAAAGCAAAAGTTTACTAAAAAACTGACAAATAAAATATTATAAACTATTTTCATATAACTCAAATTCATTTTTTTGAAGGGCATCTTCAATTAATTCTTTTTCAAATTTACTAATAAAGTCCAATTTCTTTTTATTAATTAACACTTGTTTTATAGTGGGCTTAATAAAATCAAATGGTGCAATATCATTTTTGTTTTTATAATCATTAATCTTAATCAAATATAGTTCCAAAGAATCCTTTATTTTATAAAATAAATTATTTTTAACAATATTTTGTTTTAGTCTGTCACTAACTGGGGGAAACTTGCTAAAAAAAAGATCTTTATTTATCCATATTGAATCATTGAAATAGTAAGAAGAAAATTGCAGAGAAATTGAATCTAAAAACATCAAATCATTGGATTTTAAACTTCTAAAACGCTTGGTAACATCTTTTAAATTATAATTTTCACTATTTATTTTTAAATATCTAGCCTTAACAATTTCTTGATTTAATTTAAAATTTGACTTATTAATATCATAATACTTGATAATAGCACTATCAGGAATTATTGTATCCATGGAAAATTTAACAATTTTTTCTTGATAGGTAAATGAAAATAAATCGTTTTTATAGGATTCTATTAATTTATTGAGCTCATTTTGTTTTGAATCCTCAAGGTTTATAAGTGCTTTTTCAAAAAGTAAGTTTTTTTTTGCCCAATTATTGATAAAATTTTTAGCAAACAAAATACTATCTTCATTTGACAAACCATCTGGAAGGGCTTTTTTTAAATCAGATTCATAAATAAATTTATCATTTACTCTAGCTAAAACTTGATCTGGTCTATTTTCTAATAAATCACAATTATAAAAAAATATAACAATAAGGAAAATGTATTTTTTCAAAATTAATTTATCTGGAATAATTTGGTGATTCTTTAGTAATCATTACATTGTGAGGATGACTTTCTTGTAAACCTGCTCCAGTAATTTGAACAAATTTTCCATTTTCTTTCAAATCATTTATTGTTTTACATCCACAGTAACCCATTCCCGATCTGATTCCTCCAACAAATTGATGAATACTTTCAACTAAATCTCCTTTGTATGGAACTCTACCTACTACTCCTTCAGGAACAAGTTTATTAGATTCATTTACTGAACTCTGAAAGTACCTGTCTTTACTACCCTTTTGCATAGCCTCAATGGATCCCATTCCACGGTATGTTTTAAATTTTCTCCCTTCATAAATAACTGTTTCACCAGGCGATTCCTTTGTTCCTGCTAATAAAGAACCCAACATTACACAATCTGCACCTGCTGCAATAGCTTTGGTTATATCACCAGTGTATTTAATTCCTCCGTCAGCAATAACTGAAACACCGGACCCTTTAATTGCATTTGACACTTCATATATAGCAGATAACTGTGGATAACCAACTCCAGCAATAACTCTAGTTGTACATATGGAGCCAGGACCAATTCCAACTTTAATTCCATCAGCACCTGCCTTAACTAGAAATTTTGCAGCTGCAGCTGTGGCTATGTTTCCAACTATTACATCTATTTTTGAATATTGTTTTTTAATTTGTTTTAAAACATTTATAACCCCTTTGGAATGTCCATGTGCAGTATCAATTACTATTGCATCAACCCCTGCATCGACTAATGCTTTGCATCTGTCAATAGAATCATCAGAAACTCCTATAGCAGCAGCAACTTTTAATCTTCCAAAGTCGTCTTTATTAGATTTTGGTTTTAAAGATAATTTTTGAATATCTCTAAAAGTTATAAGCCCTGAAAGTTCATTTTTAGAATTAACAACTGGAAGTTTTTCAATTTTATGTTTTTGTAAAATACTTTCGGCCTCTTGCATGGTAACACCAACATCAGCAGTCACTAGATTTGATTTTGTCATAACTTCAGATAATTTTTTACTATTATCATTTTCAAATCTTAAGTCACGATTTGTTACTATTCCAATTAGAACATTTTTATTATTGACAATAGGAATACCTCCAATACTATATTCCCTCATACAATTTTTAGCTTCAGAGACAAATGAATTTTCTTTTAATGTCACAGGATCTAATATCATTCCAGATTCAGACCTCTTGACTTTTTTCACTTTATCAGCTTGATTTTTAATAGTCATGCTCTTATGTAAGACTCCCAATCCACCTTCTTGGGCCATTGCAATTGCCATTTTGCTTTCAGTAACAGTATCCATAGCAGCTGAAACAATAGGAATATTCAAATTTATATTTTTTGAAAATTTAGATTTAATGTCTACTTGATTTGGAAGTTCTTCAGAATATGATGGAACCAATAACACATCGTCGTATGTTAAACCTATACCAGTAAATTTGTTTGAAGGGAGTTTCATAGCAATTAACTTATTAATTAATTGCATGCAAATATACTAAAATTTAAGGCTTTAGCCCCTTTTAAAACTTAAAACTAAAAGATTAGTTAGGTAAATATTTTTGAATCATTGATAGAACCGCACATTACTACATGAATATATAACAAAACAAAGCTCCAATTTATTTTATTTGTGCGGTTCCTATCAAAAAATAAATTTTATCGAAAAAACCTATACAAACATAATTCATAAATCATTAAAAACCTACACTATTTTTAATCAATCTAAATAAAAATAAAGAAAATCATTATTTACACTGAAATTTAGAAAATAGTTTTAATGAATTATTATAACAAGATTCAAAATTCAATGAGTTTATATTGGTTTTAACACCAACAGAATTAAAAAAAGAAATTAATTTTTCAGTTGGAAGATTTCCTGTAAGGTCGTCTTTCGCCATTGGGCAACCGCCAAATCCTAAAATTGCTCCATCAAATCTCATACATCCAGATTGATAGGCAGAATTAACTTTATCAAACCATTGGTCAGGCTTTGTATGAAAATGAGATCCAAACTCAATTCTTGAATATTTGGGAATTAATTTTGTGAAAACAGTTTGAATATCTGATTTTTTTGCAAGACCTATTGTATCTGAAATTGAGATAATATTTATACTTATTTCGCTTAGTTTATCAATCCATTTTTCCACAATTTCAAAACTCCATGGTTCACCATAGGGGTTCCCAAAACCCATAGATAAGTAAACAACAAGTTCTTTGTTAAATTTTTCACTTATAGATTTAATTTCTTTTAATTCCTGTAAAGATTCTGATATACTTTTGTTGGTGTTTCTCATTTGAAATGTCTCAGATATTGAAAAAGGATAACCTAAGTAGGATATTGATGAATATTTACTTGCCTGAATAGCTCCTCTTTTATTCGCAACAATAGCTAATAATTTAGATTTAGAATTTGATAAATCAAGATTATTTATAATAAAATCAGTATCTCTCATCTGTGGAATAGCTCTTGGAGACACAAAACTTCCAAAATCAATTACATCAAAACCAACAGACAATATGGACTGTATGTAAGATAATTTATCTTCAGATGGAATCCATTCTTTAATTCCTTGCATAGCGTCCCTTGGACATTCTATGATTTTTACTGTTGACATTCTATAAAATTAACTCTAATTATCCAACAATCCAGTAAATAATAAATAGATATATGGAAATCTCGATTATATAAATATTTTTATTAAAAAAACTTTTTTTATTTGATATTGAAGCAAATTTTGATGAAAATACAGAAACCAATAAAAAAACAATTGTTGCTTGTAACCAGAAAATTAATCCTAATATTAAAAATTGAATTTGATTACTAATTTGGTCATGAAATAAAAAATTTGGAAAAAAAGCAATAAAAAATAAACTTACTTTAGGATTAAGCAGGTTCATAATTAAACCCTTTTTAAATTGATTTTCACTAAATCCATCTTCATTTTGTTTTAAATTATCATTTCTTTTCAAAAACACCAGAACTATTAAGTAGAAAAAATAAAACACACTTAATAGTTTAATAATGTTAAGTATATTTTCATTTTGTGAAATTATAACAGATAATCCTATAGCTACTAAAAAAGTATGTACTAATAATCCAGTGGTTAATCCTAAAGATATCATAAAAGCTGATTTCCTACCTTTTATTATACTTTGAGAAATAACATATAAAATATCTGGACCAGGAGAAATTGTTAGAGTAAAAGAAGCTAACACAAAGGTTATTAAAGTTTCTAAATCCATTAAAAAATATTGACTTTATGTCCGTAATTTAAGGTTTATAAATTATTTTTGCACAAAAAAAATTCATGTCGCATATTAAAAAGCTAGAAAACGACCTTTCCGAATACAGAAATGTATTAATTAATCATAAACT
>Ga0213865_10002486_pt1 | contig 11597 bp, 12 predicted proteins | sample PICome_6_FD_160100 | JGI IMG/M metagenome (GOLD analysis project Ga0213865, IMG submission 160100) | Coastal seawater microbial communities near Pivers Island, North Carolina, United States - PICO282 | ecosystem: Environmental > Aquatic > Marine > Coastal | place: USA: North Carolina...
TGCTAAGGCCTATGCAACTGAAAAAAGACGCCTTCAAATTGAACTATTAAAACTTCAAGAAGATGTAATTAAAAATGATAGAAGAATCTGTATTGTCTTTGAAGGGAGAGATACTGCTGGTAAAAGCTCTGCAATTAAATTTTTTTCTGAATATTTAAGACCAAAAAATTTTAATTATGTCCAGTTAGGCATTCCATCTAAGTGGGAATCATCACATTGGTTTCAAAGATGGGAAAAAGTTTTACCAAAAAAAGGTGAAATTTCCTTTCTTGATAGATCTTGGTATACCAGAGCTATAACTGAACCAATTATGGGTTATTGCAATGAGCGTCAATATAGATCGTTTATGAAAAGAGTGAATGACTGGGAGCATAACTTAATCAAGAGCGGAACTGAATTGACTAAGTTTTATTTTTCGTTATCTAAGGATCAGCAGGAAAGAAGAATGAATGCAAGAAAAAACTCTCAACTTAAATATTGGAAATTATCAAAAAATGACGAAAAAATTGTTACTAAATGGGATGCATTCACCCTCTATAAAGAACAAATGTTTAACAAAACAGCTACTGATGAAGCTCCATGGGTTTCAATAAATTCAAATAATAAGATGATTGGACGATTAACGTCATTGAGGTATCTTCTTATCAAGACAGACTATGAGAATAAAAAAATATTAAAGCCCACAAAGTATTCAAAAAGTCTTTCTAATTACAGCGCTAGTATTGAGGGTGTAAGCTTTGAAAATCTATCTTATGAACAGTTTATGATAATAACGAAATATAGTGATGACGCTTAATGAAAATTGCATCAATTGACATTGGTACAAATGCCATAAAATCAAAAATATTTAAAACCACACCAACATCAATTGAATTTATAGAGGGTATTAGATCTCCAATTAGATTGGGTTCGAATGTGTTTAAAGATGGCTTTCTAAAAGAAAGTAAATTAAAAGAATTAGTAAAAACATTAAAAAAATATCAAAAGAATTTTGATAAAAATAATATCAAAATGTATGAAATAGTCGCAACAAGTGCTTTTAGAGATACACAAAACTCTGAGGAAGCTAGAAGATATGTAGAAAATAAAATTGAACATCCAATTAGAATAATATCAGGTTTAGAAGAAGCAAAATTAATTAGACTTCATCCAAAAGCACAATCAAAGAATCAAAAAGTGTTTGTTGATGTTGGTGGGGGTAGTACTGAAATTTATATATACAAAAATAGTCAACATATTATTCAATCATTCCAGCTTGGGGCCGTAAGAGGCATGCTTGGAAAGAATGAACTCTCTGAATGGAGAAGACTAACAAATTGGTTAAAGAAAGAATCAAAAATAGAAACTTTAATAGGTTTGGGAGGTAACATAAGGTCTTTTTTAAAAATTTATGAAGCAGATAAAATGCATACTGTCGATTTTATTTCTAATGCAAATGAGCTTAAACAATTAAGTTTAAATAAAAAAATACAAAAATATAATTTAGCAAATGATAGAGCTGATGTTATAGATGAAGCATTAAAAATCTATATAGAAATTGCAAAACTTTTAGAAGTAAGAAATATTAAATCAACTAAGTGGGGAGTTTCTGATTCTATTGCGGTAAAAACCTTCCATGAGCTATATTCAAATAAGATAAAATTCTCTAGGAGCTAGTTAAATATTAATTCGGTGCGCACCCTGTCATTAAAATTTTGATACTTAATATTCGTTATTTGGTTCTTAGAACTATTAATCAGTTTTTCAGAAAGAGTAACAGCATCATTTATATTAGAAGATAAAAAATTAATATAAGTAAGTGAGTTTTTCTCAATTACATTAATTTCAGTTATTTTATCTTGAAGATTATTATTAATAAGAATTCTTTCGATATTATCGCCGCTAAGGTTCTTTTTATTAAGCGAACTTTCAAAAAGTTTTACTTTATTGTAAACATATTCATAGTCTGATTTTGCTTTTGCTAGATTTAATGATGACCTGTGATAACTTGAATAAATATTCATAAATGAAAAGTAAAGAATAAGTAAAATAATTAAAATAACAGATATGAGAACTAGTTTCTTTTCTCTCTCTTGAAGGTTTTGATATAGACTAATTATTTTCATACTTTAAGTTTAATATTCCATTAATATTACCGTCTGTTGTTTCTAAATTTTGTTCAGAAATAGTTATATTTAATTTTTCCGCACCAGTTTTTAATATATTAAATTGAAAAGAAGGCATTGAATTAATTTTTACTTTTGCTGATGAGTCATTAGCGTCAACTGTTATATCTGAAATATACTTTTCACCATATTTAAAAAATAATTCTAAATTTGGAAGTTTAATATCAGGTGTATTATTCATAGGGACGTTTTCTAAAATTTGATCTATTTGATTCCTTGGAGCTACCACCCTATTGATATCCTTGCTTAATGAAGAAAAAATATTAAAAGTAGCATTAACATATACCTGTGTATCCTGCTTATTTTTATATACAAGATAATTGGGAGTAAGAATTAAAAATAATACTGCTAATATAGAACTCATTAATTGAGCTTTAGAAAAATTCATCTTTTTGATAACTAAATTTAAGGATAAATTAATTTTAAAAAAATTAGGCAAAGATTTTATTTTTGCAATATCTACATCCTGAAATACAAAATCTTTATTCTGATTTTCAGACTTGAATTTATTATTTAAATCTATATTGGAGCTATAAATAGTTGGCTCATAATTTGGTTTGTCATTGACAACAAGCTCTAAGTATTGATTTAAATTTTTATCAGAAATACTAAAGCCGCATTTGTTCTTGTATGCAAACATAAATTTTTTATCTATTTGGGTAATGGAATCAGAATCTTCCAATGAATTAATAAGGTATTCTGGACTAACAAAAACTTTATAATTTAAATTACTTAAATGTTGATTTAAATTAAGTAAAAAACTCTTATTTACAACATATCCTGCTCCTTCATAGAGAAAATACTCATTATCAGATACCGCATCAATAAAATTTGAATCAATCTCAGAAATGAAATTTGCAATATTTATTTGCTCAGACAAAGAATTGTTTTGAATAAATTCGTATGACGTAACTTCTGATGCTGGAATTAAAACTAAAAGGAATTCAGCATCGTTAATTTCATCAAGTTGTGTAATTGAATTAAGTATTTTCTTAGATTCATTTTTGTTTGTGACATTGTATAAATGAATTACATCAAGGTTTGAACTAAGAATATGTGCTATATAAAAATTCATTTAGATACCATTATAAATTCTTGAGATAATATAGCTATTGTTATTAGCTCCATAATAAATATTGCTTATAGAATCTGAAACATAACTCTCATATGAAAATGTTGTGGTTAGCATAAATTTTGAAGACGAAAACCCAATGTGCATATTTCCATTATCTAATTCATATGATGGAAAGGCTCGTTTTAGATCATTGATATCTCTAAAACCCTCCTCAGGAATATTATCTAATATATATTGGGCATCAGTATATGGCATATTTGTAAACATAGAAGCTAATAACATGTCATGATGCATTTCAAGAGTATTGATATTTAAATTAAGAATATTATCCGGGAAAGCACAAAAATTATTTTCAAACAAGGTCCACCCTATCTTTCGTATTGCTGGAAGACCCTTTAACTCAGCAAGGTCATAAAATAATCTGCTGCCGGTGTACTCTTTTGGATTATTTAATGGTCCGGAATAGTAATAATCTTCTAAGCCGTATGCTCTTGGATTAGAATCACTATCAATCCAATCAATAACTTGATCAATAGCCTCATCAGCCAAATTTAGATCAACTTCATTGAAGCTCATAAATTTTTTAAAAACTTCTATGCTCTTATCATTTGGTTTAAATTCATTCTTAACTTTTTTCACAATAGAATTAATATTGAAACAATTTGAAGCGTCAGTAATTTTAGCTGTAACAATTCCTTTATTTAATTCGAAAATAAAATCATTAATAAACAATGCATTATTCTTTGCATGTACTTTTGAATTAAATCTAAGTTCGTTATCAATTTTTTTTTGTGCAAGAGATTCAATATTTCTAAAAATATTTAAAGATACTGTTTGAAATTCAGCATATTGAGCTCTTTTAAATGAAACAAAATAATTATTTCCAATTAGAACTGCAACTGATGAAAGTAGTAAAACTATCATCAAAACAGATATTAAAACAACTCCTTTAGTTTTGTAATGCATAGGTTAAATTTGGATCAATAATCCATGAATATTCTTTATTTTTCTTTGAAAATTCAATTTTTATCAAAGTCGGAATTTTTTTTGATGTTATAAGGCTAATTGGCCAAGATTCATGCCATGAGTTTTCATACAAAAATGAGAACTGTAAATTTTCAATATCTTTAATTAACTCCATTTGTGTGAAATCATCTTGGCCATAGGGATTTGAAGAAAAAAACTGTTTTCTAATTAACTTGTTATCAATTAATTCATAGTTAATTCTTTTAATTGGAGAAACCTCGTTAGATATTGATTTAATATTTGAATTAAATATTACGCTCTTTGAGTTTACTTGACTTATTAAAGTCCCGTAGAGGTTATTACCGTAATAATCCTTCAAACTAACGTTTGCTATTTGTCTAAAATCCCTTCTAATAATTGTTGAAGCAAGATTTAACTCTTTAATTGATTCAAGTTGTAAAGATGTTTCTTGTTCTGTCTCTAAAGATGATTTCAGAATGTTGGATGATACTATTGCTATCATTGAAAGAATAACTAGTGATACTAAAACTTCAATTATTGTAAAACCTTTATTATTCATTTATAAGAAATCCTTCAGATTTATACAAATATTGGTTGGAATTTTTTTCCTTAATTAATATTACGTATTTTATTAGTTCCTCAGAATCACTTGCTTCAAAGCTTTCTTCCCAACGCCATTCCTTGTTACCCATTTTCATGTAACCTGACCGGGTATTACCTATTGATGGTTTTTCAATAGTATGAATTAAAGCTATTCTATTGTTTGCAACCTCCTTAGAATGATAATAGTCATCTAAATTAAAGATCGAAATGCTTGTAGACAGAACTAAATTATATAAAACAAGTATTGATGTGCTTAGAATAAATAATGCTACAACTATCTCAATTAAGCTAAAGCCTTTTTTAGTAATTGATAACTTGTGATGTAACTTTTCCATTAGTATTAATTTCAATTTTTTGAATATAATTATCAAAAAATATGTTTATATGGCCTCCAGAGCTTTCACCAGAAGGATAAAATAAAAGTAAGGGTAATTCTTCATCATATAAATCAAAATCAATTTCAGAACCATCAAATGACTTAAAAGTTTTTTTAAAATTGCTTAAATTTTGCCAATTATTAGAATATGGGTTTGTAATATCTAGAATAATTTGATTATTCTTATCCAGCGAGTAAGAAAATTGATTAGCATTGTCAGCATGCCAGCCTACTACATCACCAGTGATAATACTTTCTTCAGATAAATAATGAAAAAATTTAGCAAAAGTAGATTGGTTCTTTGATATTGAAGTTACTGAACTAAAATTTAGAAAGATTAATGATGAGGCAATACCTATTACAACAAGCACAACAAGTATCTCAATAAGAGTAAAACCTCTTTTAAGATTATTGCATCCAATTACCGATGTCAGTATCATCTCCAGATCCTCCTTCCATTCCATCTGCACCTAAAGTATATAAATCAAACTTTTTAGATTTTCTTGGTGGAAATTCATAAAGATATTCTCTTCCCCATGGATCTAACGGTATAGAGGAAATATAGCCACCCTCTGGAAATAAGTAAGGGTTTTTTAAACCGCTATTAGGAATAATTAGAGCCTCTAATCCTTGAGAGGTTGATGGATACTGAAGTTCATTGAATTTATACATTTCTAATGCTTTCTCAGTTTGAGCCATGTCTGCTTTTATTTTCTCTAAATTTGCTCTTTGAAAAACTGGAGAAACATTAATAACAACAATAGTACCTAAAATACCAAGTATTACTAATACAGCCATTAGCTCTATTAATGTGAAACCTTTTTTATATTTTTTCATAATTTATCCTAATGAAAGTGTATTCATTTGCATTATAGGTATAAGTATAGCTAGAACAATTAGCATAATAAAACCTCCCATAAAAATTATAACCAAGGGTTCTAAGAGAGATAAAAAAATTGATCTTTTAGTATCTATTTCAGTTCTTAAAAAATCTGATGCTTTATAAAACATTCTTACTAAATTTCCAGACTTATATCCACTTGAGATTAATTGCATAAATATATTCGGAAATACTTTTGTTTTATTAAATGAAAAAATAAAATCTTTGCCCTCAACCAAATCTTTTTTTGCATTCATAACAATATGATGTAAATATTTGTTATTAAAAACCTTAGAGGATTCCTCTAGGGCAACGTCTAAATTGGTACCAGATTCCATAATTAGAGCCATAGTACTCGAAAATCTTTCAATTTCAGATATTAAAATAAAATTACCAATAAGAGGTAAATTCAATAATTTTTTATGTGCAGAGATGTGATTTTCAATATTAGATATATATTTTCTGTAGCCAAAAATGATGAAAGCAGCGAGTATGGCTAAAAATAAAATTATTATAAAAATGTTATTTGATAGTCCTATTAGCAAATTTGTTATCAGAGGTAATTCAGCACCTGCTTTCACAAACTGACCAATAACTTGAGGTAATACAAAGGTTAATAAAGCAAATATCACAACTATAGAAAATCCTATTAGGATAATTGGATAAGTTAAAGCTGAAATAACCTTTTGTCTAATTGATGCACTCTCTTCAAGATAATCTGCTAACTTATTAAATATTAAATCTAGGCTTCCTGATGAATCGCCAGCAGTAACTAAAGAGGAGTATGTATTATTAAAAACATCTGGATACTTTTTCATTGACTGTCCTAGTCTTTTTCCCTGAATAACATCTTCTCGTAAATTAAGGATAATACTTATTAGACCCTTATTATTTAACTGATCTGCAGTTATTTTTAATGCATCGACTATAGATGTATTCGCTTCAAGAAGAGTAGCTAATTGCCTAGTCATTAAAACTATTTCTTTATTTTTTATCTTTGACCTAAATGAAGGTCTGCTAGTTGAAATAGCAACACTTATAGGTGTTAATTGGAGATCTTTTATATATTTTCTAGCCTCTCTTTCTGATGATGCGCTAAGAATACCCTTTTTCTTTGAGCCATTATTATTTAGAGCAATATAATTATAGGTTGGCATCTTCTTTTAAATTTCCAACCCTAATAAGCTCTTCTGCAGAGGTGATGCCATTTATTAACAGGTCTAAGGAAGCTTGGTCTATTGACTGGTTGTCTTTGAAAACATAGTTTGAGATTTCATTTTCAGAAGAATTATTATGGATCATTTCTTTTAATTCTTTATCTACTTGAATACATTCTGCGATAGCGATCCTACCTTGATACCCAGTATGTGAACACTCATCACATCCTTTAGAATTATATATTTTTTTTCCAGGCTTTAAATTAAACAATCTAGATATTTCATTAGTAGCATCTTCCTCATAACAACAATTTAAACATAGTCTTCTTACCAATCTTTGAGAGATTATTGTTCTTATGCTTGAAGCTAAAAGGAAGGATTCAATACCCATGTCTCTAAGTCTTGTAATTGCTGCAATAGCACTATTAGTATGGACTGTAGAAAGAACCAGATGACCAGTTAAGCTAGCCTGAATACCAATTTGTGCAGTTTCAACATCTCTCATTTCACCGATCATAACAACGTCTGGATCTTGCCTTAGGATAGCTCTCAATCCTTTAGCAAATGTATATCCAGTTTTTGAATTGACTTGAGTTTGGCCTACTCCTTCAAGTGTATATTCCACCGGATCCTCAACTGTCAGAATGTTTTGAGAAGAGTCACTTAAGTATCTTAAGCCAGCATACAAAGTTGTCGTCTTACCAGATCCAGTTGGTCCAGTGAATAATATTATTCCCTCTGGATTTTTTAAAGAAGATTTATAATTAGATAATATTTTTTTTGGGAGGCCTAAGTCATCTATATTTATTTGAGCTGACTGTTTGTCTAGCAACCTTAAAACAACTCTCTCACCATATGATGAGGGTAAAGTAGAAACTCTTACATCTACACTTTTATCACCAAGAGAAAGTGAAACTCTTCCATCTTGGGGTAATCTTCTCTCAGAAATATCTAATCCAGAAATAATTTTAATTCTAGATATTAATACTGAAGATATTTTGCTATCTTGCGATAACACTTCTCTAAGAATTCCATCAACCCTAAATCTAATTATGATTTTGTCTTCATAAGGCTCAAAATGAATATCTGAGGCTCTATTTTTAATAGCCTGACTTATTACTCCATTAATTAGTTTAATTATTGGAGTATCATCACTTCCACTTAACAAATCTTCTGTAGCAGAAATTGAGCCTGCAAAAGATTGAAGATCAAACTCATCAGACAATTCTTCTGATATGTCATTAGATGTATTATCAACAGAGAAGGTGCTTGTTAAAAGCTCATTAAATTTATCAGAGCTGCATTGTTTAAATACAAATTCTGTTTTTAGAAACTTATAGAGTTCATGATAAAGATATGGTGTAATTTTATTTGGTGAAATTACCTCGTATCCATCAGAATCTTGGGAAGCAATAATCTGATTTTCTTTAACAAAGTCATAAGGAAGAATATTAAATTCTTCTCTATCCATAGACGAAATAGTCATCGCTTATTAATCTTTTTGATTAGTTAAATCGATTAATTGTTGTGATTCACCAGTTAACATTTGTCTAGCCTTAATATAATTATATTTATCACTTGATGTGGACATGGCTGATTCTGAATCAGTTATTATAGTTGGTCTTAAAAAAACCATTAAGTTTTTCTTAACAGTTGTTGAAGAAGAAGATTGAAATAATCTTCCGAGGATAGGTACTGAGCCAAGAAGTGGAACCTTTGAAACAGTATCTTGTTTATCTTCATCAACAAGACCTCCAAGAACAATAATTTGATTATTGTCAACAAGTGCAGTTGTTTCAATTGCCCTCTTATTTGTAATAATATCAATGCCACTCATCGGAACTCCAGCAACACCAGAGACTTCAATTTTAATTTGCATAACAACAGAACTTCCTTCATTTATCTGTGGTGTTACCTCAAGTTTAATACCAACCTCTTGTCTAGATGTAGTTCTAAAAGGATTAGCATTATTAGTTCCCAGACTTTCACCTGTAGTAATTGGAATTTCTTGACCGATTATAGAGGTAGCTAACTCATTATCCATTGCCATCAGTGATGGAGTAGCAAGTATGTTTGAGTTTGAGTCTTGAGATATTGCATTAATAATTCCTACAAAATTATCCTTACCTGGAGTTAAATCGCCAAATCCAGCTATCAGTCCTTGTGTGTTCAGCAGTGATGCAGAAGCTGTGGTTGATAAATTTACATCGGTCTCATCAGCTGAAGAGCCAATAATTGATAAGAGATCTGGTCCCGAGCCACCAAAACGAGTTACTCCAATTGGAACACTATCTTTATCAGTTCCATTGAAAACTGTTTCAACACCAAGAGAACTGGCAGCAGTTTCTGATAATTCTACAATTATAGCTTCAACCAAAACCTGAGCTCTCCTAATATCGAGTTGAGAAATAATGTTTCTTATAGTTGCTAAGTTAGCTTCTGCTGAAGAAATAATAAGGGAATTAGTTTTTTCGTGATGAGTTATCACTGTTTTAGCACCATCATTATCTGGTATAAACCCGCTTGAAACAGAATTGAGAATTGCTGCTATATCTGCAGATTTTGCATATTTTAAATATACGACGTCAATCGAATCATCTGTCTTCACATCCTCATCAAGAGATTTGAGTGTTTCTTTGATATTACTAGTAACATATTCGTTTGCTGAAACAATTACTGAATTAGAGGGATTAAATGGTATAGCTATAAATTTGTTAATAGTAGGATTATTTTGAGCTTTTAGTTTGTCAAGAATTCTGACTGCCTCAATAGAAGATAAATTATTTAATTTTATAATTGATATTTTGGCAGTATTATTTTTATCTAGGTCCTTTATGAGATCATTTATTCTTTCAACATTGCTAAATCTATCTACAATTAGTATAGAGTTTATTGAAGGAATGCTTGATAAATGCGATTGTCTACCCGTTATAGGCTTTATCATTGGTAGTACCTCTTCAGTTGATCTATTTATTAAAGGTATTACTAATGTTTGGTAGTCTCCCGATGATGATGCAGATACGGTATTTTCATCTCGTGTAGCTTCATTCTCAGGAACAATCCTCACAAAGCCATTTTCAGAAATTGCACTAAATCCATTTACTTGAATTGTTCTTAAGTATACATCCCAAACTTGCTTTCTATCTAGATTAGCATTTGAGTAAATTGTTATTCTTCCTTTAACTCTTGGATCTAGAATAATTGTTTTCTTTGAAAATTGAGCTATGTCCTGCGTTACTTTTTTTATGTCTACATCTTCATAGTTTAAGATAAATGATTCTTGTGTTAATAAAACATTTACACTTCCAAAAAATAGAAACAAGCTCAGAATTATATTTTTAAAAAATTTCATATTATTATTCTTCATCTTTATTGATTCTATACATTTTTACACCATTACGAAATATTGCGCTATTTTGATTTACTTCTACCAACTCAAATGTATTATCTAATAACTGACCAATTGCAACTAAATATTCTTTATTCGCTTTTTTTACAATAACAGAGGAATTCTCTCCTCCAGACCTTATGCCAATTAACTTATAATTAAAACTAAGTTCTAGTTCCTCATCTTCGACGTAATTTTCATTACTTATTAAAGACTGTTCTGAAATAAAGTCATCAATTGTTATATTACCAATATCTTGTATGACAGGTGTATTTTTATGTGATATGAACAATAAATATACAAAAAAAATTGATATTAATAACAATATTAGTAGGACAATATTTTTTAGATTACTAAAATTTAACATAAATAATGGGCTACATTGTAGCCCATATTTTGAAAGATTTTAAAAACTAAGTTTGAAGCCTAAAGATACTGAAGTTCCAAGACTATATTGGTCATAGATAACTGATGAAGCCATAGCTGCATAATATTCTTCATCTAATATGTTTCTAAGCTCTACAGATAATTTTAATGACGAGGCATCATAATCAATTTCTTTGGAGTAAACAAAATCAACCAATAATGGAGGCTCTTCAAGAACATCTGGAAGAACATCTATACCCCTTGCACGAACCCTGTCACTAACATAGTTAACAATAAAAGTTCCTTGTGAGCCGTTTTGCAGATCGTCCCATCCAAATTGAATGTTTCCGATTAAGTCTGATTGACCTTGAAGACGTGTGTCTCTTCCGTTAGCAAATAAAGAAGCAGCACTTATTAAAGATCCCTGGCTATTTACATATGTATCATTAGCACCATATACAACCTCGGATTCTGTGGCTGTAAGATTAAATTTTAATAAGAACTCTTTAGTTTGACCCCAATTAGAATTTGGCAATAAATCCTCAAATACTCTCTCGTATTCAAGCTCTATACCTGTTAATTCAGCACCAGGAACGTTCT
>Ga0213865_10002488_pt1 | contig 11586 bp, 7 predicted proteins | sample PICome_6_FD_160100 | JGI IMG/M metagenome (GOLD analysis project Ga0213865, IMG submission 160100) | Coastal seawater microbial communities near Pivers Island, North Carolina, United States - PICO282 | ecosystem: Environmental > Aquatic > Marine > Coastal | place: USA: North Carolina | collected...
TTTGTTTTTTTTCTAAAAAATTTTCGCTCTGGAAAACTGTCTAGAATCAAGTCGCCTCAATTGTTAAACTTGGGACGGCAAAGATACGCTATCATTGAATTCTAGCAACAAAAAATCATCTTTTTTACAATCAAATTTTCTCTTTGCTGTTAGTCAACCAGTTAAGCTATTTTACCGCTGAAAGCTTAGTAGAAAAGAACGTGCCTCCTTCCAGAAGCGGGCGCAAATGTATACACGGATTTCCTATTACCTAACGAATTCCAATGTTTTTTTAAAAGAATTTTAGAAGCCCTTTATTATCAAGGAGTTGACATAGCAACTTCTACTACTCTACCTCGCATTACACGGTGGTTGTTTAGCGCAAAGCCGCATATATAGGCAGCCATAGCCGCTGCATCTATTGGTGCAACGTACCCTGGAAATGCTTCTTCGAGCATTTCTGTCTGTACAGCCCCAAGTGCTAAACAGTTAAAAGACCAAGATGTCGAGTCGCCAAATTCAGCTTGAAGGCATTCTGTTAGTATGGTCATCGCACCTTTTGAAGAACTATAAGCGGACAATCCGGGAAATTTCACACTTCCTGTAACCCCACCCACAGAACTTATATTAACGATATGGGCGTCCGAGCTGAACTTTGGCATCAGATTTTGGATCAGTTGAATCGGACCAAAAACATTCGTGCCGTAAACTTTCATTAAATCGTCTTTGGTGATATCACTGAATGGCCTATTCACTAATGCCCCTGCATTATTAATAAGAATGTCAACTGGTAAATCCGGGTATTCTGACTTTTCCAATGCCAACAAATCCGTTGTACATATATATAAGGTTTCCGGATATAAGGCAGAAAGTCCTTCAACAGCCTGAGTATTTCTGGTGAGAATGACAACTCTATGACCCATCTCAAGAAATAATTGCGCTGTGCTGTAACCAATACCTCTTGATGCTCCGGTAATCCAAATGTTCTTCATGACGTAATATTTATACATATATAACAAAACAGCCCGAACTCTCGTTCGGGCTGTTTCTATTTTTCTTTCTGGAAATTACACCAGCATGGTTACTGGGTTCTCCAAGAAGGCTTTTACAGTTTGTAAGAACGCTGCACCTGAGGCACCGTCGATTACTCGGTGATCACAGCTTAGTGTAACCTTCATCACATTGCCTGGTACTACAGCACCGTCTTTTACTACCGGTACTTGCTTAATACCTCCTACTGCTAGGATGGCTGCATCAGGCGGGTTCACGATAGCCGTAAACTCTTCAACGCCAAACATACCTAGGTTAGAAATAGTAAATGTATTGCCTTCCCAATCCGACGGTTGTAGCTTTTTGTCTTTTGCTTTACCCGCAAGATCCTTAACGTTAGCACTAATGCTTGAAAGTGGCATCTGATCCGCATGGCGTAAAACAGGAACCAACAAGCCATCTTCGATAGCAACTGCTACCCCAATGTGCACGTGGTCGTTTTGACGAATGCTATCGCCCATCCAAGCTGAGTTAATTACTGGGTGCTTCTTGAGTGCTAGAGCACATGATTTCACTACTAGGTCGTTGAAGCTGATCTTAACGTCACCTCCAGCATTCATGGTTTTTCTTGCTGCAATAGCATTATCCATGTCAATGTCCATGGTAATGTAGAAGTGAGGCGCCGTGTTCTTGCTTTCGCTCAAACGCTTTGCGATCACTTTTCTCATCTGACTTACAGGTGTATCCGTAAAGTTCTCTACGCCCGCTGGAACAGAAGGAGCAGCAGCCACACCCGGTTGTACTGAAGTGTGGTAGGCAGGGTTAAACGAATCTACATCGCGCTTCACGATACGACCGTTATCACCAGAACCTTGAAGCATGTTAAGATCAATACCTTTCTCCGCTGCTAATTTTCTCGCAAGTGGAGATGCTTTCACTGAGCCGTCTGCTGGTGCGGCAGCAACAGGTGCTGGTGTCGGAGCAGCTGGAGCTGGAGCTGCAGCAGGTGCCGGAGCTGGCGCTGCTTCAGGAGCTGGCGCTGGGGCAGCTTCCTCTGCAGGAGCATCAGCTGCTGGAGCTGAACCGCCTTTCAACGATTCGATATCTTCGCCTTCATCACCTAGAATAGCCAAAACTGTGTCTACAGGTGACATTTCTCCCTCACCCGTTCCGATGTATAGAAGAGTTCCCTCTTGACCAGGGAATGCTTCGAATTCCATCGTTGCTTTGTCCGTTTCGATTTCCGCAAGCAAATCGCCTTCGCTTACTTTATCACCTACACTTTTGTGCCATTTTGCGACAACACCCTCGGTCATTGTATCCGAGAGACGCGGCATGTTAATTACAATAGCCATAATTCCTATTAGTCTTTAATGAATGGGTAATCTTCCTGAGCATATACACCTTGGTATACTTCAGAAGCATCTGGGAAGTCGCTAGCTTCAGCGAAGTCAACACATTCCTTCACCAAATCCTTTACGCGTTGATTGATCTCTTCAATCTCTGCGTCAGTCGCCCATTTCTTTTCCTTGATTTTATTCAAACAAAGTGTGATAGGATCTTTTGCTTGGTACTCTGCAACCTCATCTTTGGTTCTGTATTTCTGAGGATCAGACATTGAGTGTCCTTTGTAACGGTACGTGCGAATCTCCAATAATGTTGGTCCATCGCCTTTACGTGCGCGCTCCATTGCTTCGTGTACGGCATCATAAACCGCAATAGGATCCATACCGTCTACCGCACGGTTTGGCATTTCATAACCTTCACCCAATTTATGGATGTCGGTATGGTTCGCTGTACGCTCTACTGAAGTCCCCATAGCATAACCGTTGTTCTCAACAATAAAAACTACTGGTAATTGCCACAGCATCGCCAGGTTGGCCGTTTCATGCCAAGAGCCCTGACGGATTGCACCATCACCCATGTAGGTCAGCGTTACGTTCTTTTTGCCGTTGTATTTATCTGCAAAAGCCAATCCTGCACCTAGTGGAATTTGTCCACCAACGATACCGTGACCGCCCCAGAATCCGAGTTCTGGAGAGAACATGTGCATAGAGCCTCCCTTACCACGTGAAGTACCTGTTACTTTTCCCATAAGTTCAGCCATAATGCGTCGTGGATCTTCACCCAAGGCGATTGGTTGAACGTGGTTACGATATGCAGTGATCATCTTATCACCTTTTTCCATTGCAAATGCTGAACCGGCCAAAACAGCCTCTTGTCCATTATACAAGTGCAAGAATCCACGAATTTTTTGTTGGATGTACAATGCTGCAGACATGTCTTCAAACTTTCTCCAGAAAAGCATGTCTTCGTACCACTTAAGGTAGGTCGCTTTTGTAATGCGCTTTTTTGCCATTGTCAGATGTGTTTAGTGCGACAAAAATAATCCAAAACCGCACCTAGCAAAAGAGAATGCGATTTTAGTTTTAACTAACCGAAAAAGCTGTGAAAGGTTTACTGTGCTAAGAAGCCGTCTATATTAAACGCCATTGAGAAACGAAGGGTATTCTCTAACGGTGAGCGCGTCGTAGGACTTGCAGGAATAAGGTAGGCCATATCAATGCTAAATACATTGTAAACCAACCCAAACCCAAGGGTTACATATTGACGGTTTCCTTTGAGCTTATGTTCATTTAAATAACCGCCTCGTGCGAACAAGAAATCGTTGTAACGATACTCTAGACCAAAGTTGTAAATGTTTTCCTGCAACATCTCTGTGAAACCACCTGGTTTCGCACCCGGGTTGAAGCTTTGTGCCGCGCCAATAAGTGGTGTCATATCATCCGTGTCAACACCGGCAATAATTTCACCATCCGTACCTAACTGAGGTGGAGTTGGCACGAGTAGTCTGTTAATGTCAAGATACACAGACAACATGTTGTAATCGTCGATCTCAAGGTGGTAACCACCGCCAATTTTGAAATTGGTTGGTAAGAAATCTGAATTGCCACTTTCCGAATATGCAATCTTGGCACCAAGGTTGCTGATGGCTAAGCCAGCTGAAAATGCTTGACGGCGACCGCCGCTAATATTGGTAAAGTCGCCTTGGTAGTAGAAACCAAGGTCAGCAGCACCACTTTGACCGGGCTTGGTTTGAAGCCCTTGAACGACCTGGCCTTGGGCGATATCTGAATAAATCCAACGCAGTGCAGTCCCAGCACTCCAATGGTCGCTTAATTTCAAACCGTATGCTACATCAAAGTAAAACTCGTAAGGATTGAAGGTTCCTAAGCTGTTGCCTCGGTCATCGGTAAAATTGATTTCACCCAAAGAAAAATACCTCAAAGAAGCTGCAATTCCTTGACGATCACTCAACGCCTTAGAGTAATTTACATACGCGAGGTCGATATCTGGAACTAGACGTGACATCCATGGTGTGTAAGACAAAGCCATGTTTGCCTCTTTATCTTCCAAGAATGCCAATTTAGCTGGATTCCATGCACTTGAGTTACCGTCGGGAGTAGAAGCTACACCAACATCACCCATTGCTCCGGCGCGGGAGTCTGGACTAACCAATAGAATCGGAACCGCAGTAGTTACTACGTTGTATTTAAGATCGTCTTGCGCGTATCCTTTTGTCGCAAAAGCAAAAAGAAGTAGAAAGAGGATGTGTTTTTTCATAGTTATGTGCGTGTAGCAGCGCAAGTTTAACGTATATAAATGAGCTTTTCTTGTATTCTGGCAGATTTTCCATCAACACTTCGCGTCCATACGACTCTTGCATGGTAAAATCCTGGGACCAATTTTCCACTCGGAACATCTGACACATAGAACGTTGGAAGGTCTGAAGAATTGGCTTGAAGTGCTAAATTTTCATTCCATTCCCAAACTGTTTTTCCTTGATTATCTAGCAAGGTCAGGCGAATTTCTCCCTCCTGTCCTTTTTGATTGTGCTCTAGGTTGAAATTTAGTTCACTCGTAAATGGATTGGGAAAAATCTCGAGCTGATTGAGAATAGGCTCAGCGGCATCAATAACGGTGAAGGTAATTTCATCATATCCCCACTGATTCAAAACATCCCATGCTCTCAATGACAACTGATGCTCCCCGGGCGTCAAATCGTAATACTGATAACTCACACTTCCTTTGGTGAAGTCGTCAATATTCGCCTGGTAGGCCGCATTGACATTGATCGGTTGTCCGTCCAATTCTAATTCCACATTATGTCCAATACCTAGACCTACCGCGTTGATCCCACTTTCGTCCTCCATCAACCCGATGGCCAGCGGATTTGGATCACTAATACCACCGCTTGTGAACGTTGTATCGTTAATAAACAGACGAACCTTTGGTCCCTCTGTATCTGTAATCACTCCGTCAAACACACCACCAATTAACAAGTTATTCTGCCCTCCCCAAGCATCCTCAGCTGTGCTTGCTGCGTAGGAAATAACCTTGGGTGTCCCAATACTAAGATTAATGTCCAACGGAATTCTGAACTGTACCGTAAATGCCCCATTAATCACAGAAGCCTCTCCTCTGAAGATGGCATTGTTCTGCGTTTTAAAATTGAATACCGAACCGTTGGCATCGTTTCGTCTTGTTTGAACAGACTGTGCTTTATCAAAGAAGGTCAGCCATACGCGACCGTTAAAGTCTGAGTTTATGCCGGAAGTAGAGCCAACGTGTCCCTTAATCTCTACCCAAGACAGGGCAGTTAGGGTATCTTCAAAGGCACTCCACGCTACATTATTGATGGTATCTAAAACAACGGCGTCTTTGGGCTTCGAAAGAGGTATGGTAGGATCACCTATCAAGGAGAACTTAATCTTGTCCCCACTGATGTTGTTGTTTTTTGTTTCGCGAAGTACATCACCGAGACGAGGCACATCGAGTCCCACCATATTCTGATTTAAAAGTCGATTCAAATCGTAGGTACTGTTCGTCGCAAATACACTTCTCGTGGTAGAATACAAACCAATAGCCCCACCGTATGGATTCAAGAACAATTGTTCTCCAGCACTTACTCTATTCGGATCGTCGAACCTGGTGAACTCACACGTTATCGTTGTAAATACCGGTAATTTGGTCTCATTGGTCCAATTGTTAATGTCCTCCAGTTGTAAGATGCGTTCAGTGGCCCATCCTACTTCACCGCCATGACCGATGTAACTCACCATGAGTGCTCCGTTCTCAACGCTTCTAAACAAGGCTTCGCGTGCCGTAGGATAGCGTTGTGAACCTGGCTTTGACTCTTGGAGGTATGCGTCCGAATAAATCTTGATAATGTTCATTTCAGGACGCGTTGTATCTAATCGTTTCGCCAAAGCATCTTGAACCACAGCAAATTCGCGTTCCCATGCGTGATCCACATCATCCGCAACTAAAACTACATCGCCGCGCCAAGGACCGTATCGTCCATCATCCGTCAGATAGCGCTCGATTTTGTCTACAGAGGCTGCTGCCTCCTCGAGGGTATTTACCGGGAGTCGACCGATACCAAGATCGATATCGTCTACATACCAATTGAGCGACTCGCCCTGATCGAGATAACCATAGTAATCGTCGGTTATGTAACTCGTATACAAAGAGAAGCTACCGTAGCTCTCAAAGGTTGGAACGAGATTCGAATTTCCTGGCAAGGTGCCCTTGTAATCGTACGATGCATCGCCAAATAATGTCAAGTATTTCAGACCGTCGTTGTTACGTTGGTTGAGCTCAACTAGAAACTGACGAATAGCAGCGATATCAGGAGTTCCTGCATTGGCTAACGCATAAATTTCTTCGAGCGCAAGGGCGCTTGAATTCGTTCCTACAGTTTGTTGAATCTCCGCCAGTCTTTGTGCTTCAATGAGCAAGGAATCTGGAGCGATAATCAGGGCGTCAAGACCGGCTAAATCTTCGAAAAATGTCAACTTACCTGTACGAACATACATCGGCTCAAACGCACCACTAGCGGGTATCGCTGTGATTTCTTTAAAACCGTCTTCACCGACTTCAAAGCTGACTGCATTGCCGCTGGCTGTGGCATTAATTAATACGGGTTGTTCTTGATGAGTAATATCAAAAACCAATAGGTCAGAACCCTCGAGTTGAATAGTGGAAATTGAATCTTGATGACGCGGATAGTTTTGGAAGCGCTTTTGGTAATTGGCATTTTGAGCGACCGTATTGTCTGTGCGATAATTCACTTTTAATTGGTCCAACCACAATGCAGCGCCGTTATCACTCGTCTTGTCGTAAGTCAAAATGACCTTATTTGCGGAAGGGATATTGGTGGTCAATCCTCGTTCGATTACATAATTCGAAACTGAACTCGTGGCAACCGCTTGAAAAGAAACACTGCCGCCATTCTGCACGGATAGATTCGTTAATGATGATGATGACCGGGCGACTGCCGATATTTCAACTTCCATGGAAGAGGCATTTAGCGGGATCAACGGTAAATCAAAAACTTGGGTGGTTGTAAAGTCAAACAATTCACCAAACCAGCGACGTCCCGTGCCAACGAGATTATATAGCGCGGTGTCCCTATGGTAAAATTGGCTCGATGAATTTAAAATCCTTGTGGAAGTACCTACTAAATCGGCGTCTCGTTCATCCATCGCATAGGATTGCGACGTTGACGATGCGCTAACGATGAAGTGCTCGAAATTCGAATACGGATGCGCAGTATACTCGTAGCGCTCGTTCGCCGCGTCCCATTGAATACCGAAAGGCCCGTTCATGTAGAAATACACCTTAGACTGGGCATCTAAAAAGCCATCGCTATCAGAGATATAATAGTGAATGGGCGCATTGAAAGCTCTTGATGTATCGTTCACGTGAGAAAGAACCGATTCGGTTCTAGCCTCAATAACCAGGCGGTCCAAGGCATCTCCTACGGCTAAAATTCCACGGTCAATAATTTCATCGCCAGAAAGCAGATGAATGCCGGGTTTAGCTGTCTTAAACTGAACATATTCTCCCTGTTCAAAGCGTACCTGACCGACAACTTGGAAGGCGCAGAAGAAACTAATAAGTACTAAGATGTTTTTCCTCACGTGTACAAACTTACTTCAAGACATAACAAATGCCATGCAAAAAGCGTTTAACAACAAACGATAGTAAGGTGAAAATCGTACTTTTTTTGCTTATACTTGTCTCTTGAAAACACAGCTACATCAATGAACGCATTGAAACAACGCATAATTTTCGCTTGTACAGCACTGATAATAAGCTCTGTAGCCTTTGCTCAGGATGCTCATTTCAGCCAATATTACGCGAATCCTATTTACCTAAATCCTGCCTTTGCTGGTTTGGATAGATGTCCTACAGTTCATACGAACTACAGAAATCAGTACCCAGAACTCGGCGTATACCAAACATATTCTGCCTCATACGACCAGTATGTGGACAAATTAAACGGTGGTGTAGCATTGATGACACTTCGTGATGATGCAGGTAACGGCGCACTCAACCTCACTGAGGTAAGTGCAGTGTACAGCTACCACCTAGAGGTGAATAGAAACTTCACTTTATTGAGTGGTTTTCAGGCGACCTTCCGTCAAAGAAGTCTTGATTGGGGCCAGTTTACGTTCCCTGACATGATCGACCCATTCTATGGATTTGTTCTTCCTACCAACGAAGTCGCACCAGGAAATAACTTCAACAACCATTTGGACCTGAGTTTCGGTATGCTCGGATTTACGGACAAGTGGTACATCGGTGTCGTTGGACATCACCTTACAGAACCTAACGAAGCATTCCTAAGCCAAAGTAGGTTGCCCATCAAATTGACAGCACACGCAGGTGCCAATATTCCTCTAGGAAGAAAGCGTCTACACAATAGTCTTCAATCTTACATCGTTCCTAATGTGGTATACCAAACACAAGGTTCAGCTTCGCAGTTGACCGCTGGTGTAAGTTTTGCTAGAGGACCGCTTGCAGGTGGTCTAGCATTGAGACAAGGTAGCTTCAATCCTGATGCAGTGATTTTCATCTTGGGTATTACACCTCCAGATGTGCCATGGACATTCGGATACAGCTACGATTACACTATTAGTGATTTGACAAATACACTGGGTGGGTCTCACGAGGTTAGCTTGGGTTACAAATTCCCTTGCCGTGTGAGAGCGAGTAAACTTAAGGCACTGAAGTGTCCTAAATTCTAAACAGCAACAATTTCAATTACATGAATAAGTTCGTTCAATTCTCAATTGCAACATTTGCAACAGCGCTATTAGCAAGCTGTGCAGGTCCAACATCCAACACTACAGGATGGGCAATTAATGACAAGAAGAATGGTGGTTTCCAAGCCAACCTAAACTACAACGGCCAAGAAGTTGGTCCAGGTCTAGTTTTCGTTGAGGGCGGTACCTTCATGATGGGTCAAGTAGAAGAAGATTTCGTTAAAGACTGGAACAATATTCCAAGAAGAGTTACTGTGAGCTCGTTCTACATGGATGAGAATGAGGTAACCAACTTGGACTACCGTGAGTACTTGTACTGGCTACGTCGCGTATATGATTACGACTACTACCCAGAGATCTACAAAAGTGCACTTCCAGATACCTTGGTTTGGAGAGACAAACTTGCCTACAACGATAATTTCGTAGAAAACTACCTACGTCACCCTGCCTACAACTACTACCCTGTTGTTGGTGTTAGTTGGTTGCAAGCGCAACGCTTCTGTTCTTGGAGAACGGATCGTGTAAACGAAGCTATTCTCATCAAAGAAGGCATTTTGAAAGAAATGCCAGACCAAATGGATGCAGATCACTTCAACACAGAGGTATATCTATACAAACAAGGCGAGTACGTACAACAAAACAGAAAAGGCCTTAAGGATCTTAACCCAAACAGTGTTTATGGTAAAGAAGGTCGTCCCGCGAGAATTGAGGACGGTGTAGTACTTCCAAAGTACCGTCTTCCGACCGAAGCTGAGTGGGAATATGCAGCCTACGCAGACGGTGGTAAGCGTATTTACAACCGTGTAGTTGACAAGAACAAATACACTTGGAACGGAAACGGTACGCGTAATCCAGAGAAAATGGATCGTGGCCAGATCTTGGCTAACTTCAAAAGAGGCCGCGGTGATAACATGGGTACCTCAGGTTGGTTAAATGACGAAGCTGATGTAACGATGCAAGTTCGCTTCTACCCTCCTAACGATTTCGGTCTGTACGATATGGCTGGTAACGTAAGTGAGTGGGTAATGGACGTATACCGCCCGGTGAGCTCTACAGATGTAAACGACTTCCGTGCGTTCCGTGGTAATGAATTCAAACACTACGACAAAAACTACCAAGACATTGGTTCTTTAGAAGTATTGCAAGATCCACAGAAGGAAGTTCGCAATGGCGATACAGTAATCGTTCGTCTTCCAGGTCAGTTGCCAACGCGCTCTGTGACTGTTGAAGAAAACGTAAATCGTCGCAACTACTCTAAGGCCGATTACCGCGATTACCTAGACGGTGATCAAGAAAGCTCACAGAACTACGCTAACCCAGTACAAGAAGGTGAAGCACCGATGTACGACTATGGTAACAAGACACTTATTGGAAACACCACTCGTGTATACAAAGGCGGTAGCTGGAAAGACCGTGCGTACTGGTTGAGCCCAGGTACGCGTCGTTTCTTGGAAGAAGACCAAGCAACTGATGATATTGGTTTCCGTTGTGCTATGGACCGCGTAGGATTCCAAAACGAATCAAGCGACAAGAGCAAGCGTCCTGCAAAAGTAAAGCAGCACAACTTCAAGCGTTACAGAATGTAATTCTTGTCCCTTAATAAATCTCAAAAGCCCCGCTTCCGCGGGGCTTTTTTGTGATGTACATTGTACTTGGATTTATCGCTTGAAGAAATGACACCATTCGAAGCCTTTTTGAACTCCTCAGCCGTTACTACGGATACACGTAGTATTCCGCAAGGCTCAATTTTCTTTGCGCTGAAGGGGGATCGTTTCAACGGGAACTCATTTGCGCTTGAAGCACTCGAATTAGGAGCAAACTACGCTGTTGTGGATGAACCTGTGGGCAAAGACGATCGATTGATATTAGTAGACAACGTTCTCGAAGCCCTACAAGACTGCGCAAGAGCTTACAGAAGGTACTTGGGTATTCCCATCGTTGGTTTGACTGGGAGTAACGGTAAAACCACCAATAAAGAACTGTTTCACGCCGTATTGAACAGCACTTTCAAGACCTATGCAACGGCTGGGAATTTCAACAACCACATCGGTGTACCATTGTCCTTGTTACGCATTCCTCGAGATAGCGAGTTAGCAGTGATTGAAATGGGTGCCAATCACCAAAAGGAGATAGCCCAGCTTGCAGCCATATGTGAACCGACTATTGGCTACATTACCAACTACGGTAAAGCACATCTAGAAGGATTCGGCGGCGTCGAGGGCATTATTAAAGGCAAGAGCGAACTCTACGATTACCTCCGCTCGACCGATGGTCTAGCAATGGTGAACCTCAATGACCCTATTCAAATAGAGAAAAGTACAGGCGTCAATCAGTTCGGCTATGGCCGAGGCGAAGGTCTCATCCAATGGACCCCTTCGAGCACTTCTGAATTTGCAGGAGTTCATATTGATCATGGCGGAGAATCCTATTCCATCCAAAGCCAATTGAGTGGCTCCTTCAATGAACAGAATATAGTTGCGGCGGCATGTCTCGGACATCATAT
>Ga0213865_10002489_pt1 | contig 11584 bp, 2 predicted proteins | sample PICome_6_FD_160100 | JGI IMG/M metagenome (GOLD analysis project Ga0213865, IMG submission 160100) | Coastal seawater microbial communities near Pivers Island, North Carolina, United States - PICO282 | ecosystem: Environmental > Aquatic > Marine > Coastal | place: USA: North Carolina | collected...
GTTCAGGAAGTAGTGGAAGTAGTGGTAGTTCGGGAAGTTCAGGTAGTTCAGGAAGTTCGGGTGTTGATGGAGCCAGTGGTTCCTCGGGTTCAAGTGGTTCAAGTGGTTCCTCAGGTTCCTCAGGTTCTTCAGGTTCCTCAGGGAGTTCGGGTGATGATGGAGCACCTGGTTCCTCAGGAAGTAGTGGTTCCTCAGGAAGTAGTGGTAGTTCAGGTAGTTCAGGTTCAAGTGGTTCCTCAGGTTCCTCGGGTACTGATGGTGTAGGAGGAGCATCGGGTTCTTCAGGTTCAAGTGGTTCTTCAGGAAGTAGTGGTTCATCAGGTTCTTCAGGTTCAAGTGGTTCCTCAGGTTCAAGTGGTTCCTCAGGTTCAAGTGGTTCCTCAGGTAATGATGGAGTTGGTGGTGCTGGAGGTTCTTCAGGTTCTTCAGGTTCAAGTGGTTCCTCAGGAAGTTCAGGTTCAAGTGGTTCTTCAGGTTCCTCAGGAAGTAGTGGTAGTTCAGGTAGTTCAGGTTCAAGCGGTAGTTCAGGTTCATCAGGTAATACAGGTTCAAGTGGTTCTTCAGGAAGTTCAGGAAGTTCAGGAAATACAGGTGCACCGGGTAATCCAGGTAGTTCAGGAAGTTCAGGTTCAAGTGGTTCTTCAGGAAGTAGTGGTTCCTCAGGAAGTAGTGGTAGTTCGGGTAGTTCAGGTTCCTCGGGTTCAAGTGGTTCTTCAGGTTCTTCAGGTTCAAGTGGTTCTTCAGGAAGTAGTGGACAAAGCGGTAGTTCGGGAAGTAGTGGTTCTTCAGGAAGTAGTGGACAAAGTGGTAGTTCGGGAAGTTCAGGTTCCTCAGGAAGTAGTGGTAGTTCAGGAAGTTCAGGAAGTTCAGGTTCGAGTGGTTCCTCGGGAAGTTCAGGTTCAGCTGGTTCAAGTGGATTACTTTCTTTAACTGGTAATACTGATAATGGTGTAATTACACTTAATGGTTCAGCACCAAATGCAACTGTTGAAAGTAATCTTACTTTTGATGGTACAACCCTGAACTTAACAGGTAATCTGAATGTAACAGGTACAACTACAACTGTTAATACCGAAACGATTAATTTAGCAGATAATATTATTACTCTTAATTCAAACTTTACATCAGGTACTCCTTCTGAAGATTCTGGTATTGAAGTTTTAAGAGGAAACGAGGCAACTCGAAAATTCTTTTGGGATGAATCGGAAGATAGATGGTACGCTGAAACTCGTCTAAGAACACCAAACTTAGATGTAGATTCTTATATTAGACATGGTGGTGATGAAGATACATACATTCGGTTTGTAAATGCAGACGACCTTCAGTTAGTAGCTGGTGGTAGACAAATGTTAAGAATGGATGAGGGTACTGACCCTGATAGATTACGATTTGTAACTGATTCTAACTGGACTGATTCAAGTGGTAATTGGAATATGTCTGGTAATGTAACGATTGGTGGTACAATTAATACTGGACAAGGTGCAACTGAGGTTTATTTAATGAACCAAAATGTTCGTACAACTGATAATGTTACTTTCAATGATATTAATGTAAGTAGTGATATAAAAATGAATGGTTCGGATTCCTATATTTGGATGCCGAACAACAACTCATATTCAACAGGTTTTTATGACCCTGTAAGTGGATTAGTACCACTTAAAGTAGATGGCCCATCTGATGGTATCTATATTGGTAATAATGCATGGTTTAGTTTTAACAAAGCAAATAACAACAACTATAACGAAAATCTTAGATTATACGCAGCAGATAACGGAGTATCCGTAATTGCGTTTAGAGCAAGTGCAGGTAGTACGGGTGGTTCACCATCAAACTCAATATTAGGTTATTCTGATAGATTTGAGATTAGACAGGGTAATCAATGGCAACTTAGAAGTTATGCAAACTATGTACAAGCATATGGGTCTTTTAGAGCACCGATATTCTATCCATTGAGTACAACAGCATATCATTTAGATTTAGATACAACAGGTACTGCATTAAATACACGAGGTGCAATTTACCTTAATAGAAATGGAATTGCAGCAGATGCGATTGTAATTGACCACGTTGAAAACTCCGATTGGGCATTTAGATTCCAAACTTCAACCGTTGGTAACGATAACCCATCAGGGTTTTGGGTAAATTCAAATGGTACACCTGATATGAGATTACGTTCCGTTGATGGAACTGTGAGAGCATTAATTCACTCTCAAGGTAGTTCATATATTAATGGCGGAAACTTTGGTGTAGGATTAACGAACCCAGCAAGACCTTTACACGTAAATGGTATCATGCAATGGGGTGGTGGAACATCTGCACCATATGCTTATTCAGGAGTTGATGCTGGTGGATTGTATGTTGAACAAGTAGATAATAATTCGGGTAGAGGTAAAATTAGATTACAAACTCGAACAAACAATTCAGGAACCTATTCAGTATTTAAAGTAAATGCAGATTCAGATGTATTCTCATTTACAGGTAGTAACGTAACTATTGGTACTGATAGTGATAGAGGATATAGTTTAGGTATTTACACGTCAAGTGATGCTAAAATAACCTTACAGGGTTCATCGAATCCATATATTCGATTTGAAGAAGGAACAACTGACCGGGCATATATTCAATGGAGAGCAGGTGAAAATGCTCTAATGATTAGAAACCAACAATCAGGTTACCTTGATGTTAGAGGAAATGGTTCGGGTGGTATTCGAATCATGGATAATGGTGGAACTATTCGTGGTTATTTATATCACGATGGTAGTGATTCATTTGGTCTATTAGATAGAGATGGTTCTTGGGGTGTGAGAATAGTAAGAGATTCTTACGTTGAAATGCGTGATAACAACGAAGTTACCTTCAGAGTTGGTCAAGGTGGTGTAGATGGTAACTATGGTACTGTTCAGACTCATGGTGGTGGTAAAGGTGGTTGGGAAGGATACTCAATCAATGGTAGATATGTATTCATGTCAGCAGATAATTCACAAGTTGGTATCTTTAATGATATCGATAATGAGTGGATGTTATTAGCATACAGAAATTCATATCTAAGTTTATATAATAATGGTAGTGAAAAACTTAGAACTCAATCTTATGGTGTTGAAGTTTATGGAGATGTTTATGCAGATAGGTTAATTGATAGAAATAGTACGGGATATTATGTTGACCCTAATGGACAAACAAATCTAAATTATATAAACACAAACGCTAGATTACGATATGGTACAGGTTTTAATCTTGAGGGGAATTACTTAGGTCAAGCAATTTACTCGGGTGGTGCTGGTGATAATTCTGGTGTTGTATTTGATATTGCAAGATACAAATCGGCAACTCTTTATGGTAGAAATGGTAGTACTTGGACAAACTTAGGAAATATAAATACTCTCCTTGATGGTAGTGCAAACGCAGCATGGGGTGGTATAACTCTTTCTCGTACTTACCAAGAATTCGTTATTTGGTTTGGTACTCAATTGGGATATGCATTCTTAAGTAACACAACAATTACTCATAGTACTAATGGTAACACAATGAATATTTTCCTTGAAACAAAGGAAAGTGTATCTAATCCATATGAAAGTGGATTTACTACCGAAAGAGAAACTGGTAACGTTAGTAGTTGGCCAGGTGGTACGAGTATTACACATCCATTTGGAGTAGGTGGTGGATATAGAAATAATCTTAGAATTAGAATTGTACCAAATTGGAACCACGCATCAAATTCAATATCGTTAGGTTCAATACAAATCTTTTCAGCATACGGAGGAGCAACCAAAGCATATTGGACTGATTTCAATAGAAATCTATATGTTCAAAATGATATGTATGCAAATACATTCTATGATAGAACAGACCCAAGTTATTACTTAAATCCAAACTCTACATCAAGATTAAACGCAATTGATGCAAATTCATTATCAGTTAGAGGTAACACTCAATTGGGTAATGGTAATGGTGATACAACTCATATCAACGATATAGTTCATATTGGTGCTACTGATAGTGGTGATGCTGATTTATACTTCGGTGAGGGTAGTACTAATAATATTCGGTACGGAGTCCATTGGGATTGGAACTCAGGATATAGATTTACTTGGTACACAAGAAACAATGGTTCAGATAGTACCTTATTCTACTATGATACTAATAGTACTTCTTACATCTATTGGGGTAGAAGTATGCACATGGGTAATAATGAAATTAACTATGTAAGGCAACTTCACTTTAACGATGGAGTAAGATTTTTAGACGAGGGTAATACTAACTACTTACGATTTAGAGCAAATGATACAAACGGTCCTCTTGGTATTAAGTTCTACGATGGAAACGATACTTTCTATGGATACGTTTATGGTGATAGTGATGGTGCTAACTTCGGTTTATTAAATCGGGATGGACAATGGGCACTTAGAACAACTGCTACTGGCACATATATGTATTATGATGGTAGTACAAAACTTTCTACTACTTCAAGTGGAATAAGTGTTACCGGAAACGTAAGTGCATCGGGAAGTATAACAGGTTCAAACATTAATACCTCAATTAGATACTTAGGAACAGGTGTTTCGTATGATAGTGGTAATAGAACTCAAAAAGTATCTACGGGTATAGCAATTTACGGAGCATACAATGGTGGTGCAAACAATCCATGGACATACGATTTATCAATGCAGGTAAATGGTTCGGGTAGAGCATTTGAAATTTCTGCAGATTGGATTGGGACTACTTCGACTGGATTAAAAGTTCGTTCACTTCGAGATTGTTGTCAAAACTGGTCTTCTTGGACTGATATTGCAACATCGGGTAGAGCATTTAATAATGCAGTTAGTATTACTGCACCTGTATTCTACGATACTAATACTACTTATCGATTTGATGGTGATGGTACTTCGGTAATGCAGAATGTTCAAATCGAAGGACAATTGGATATCAGAGGATATATTGATGCTGATTCTAATGACCCAATTGAGATTTACGCAAACTTATTAATGCGAGATAGTCAAACCCTTCGGTTTGGTAATGGTTCGGATTTACGGATTTGGCATGATGGAAATAATCATAGATTCTATTCTTACAATAATGGTGCTAACTTTATTTTCGAAGGTGATGATAATGAAGGTACCAATCATACATTATTTAGATTAGAAAATGAAACTTCAAGACCATATGTTAGATTATATGAAAATGGTGGTGAAAGATTTAGAACAACATCGTATGGTACTTACACTTATGGTGATTCACGAGGTAGTGGTGGAATCGAATTTACTGATAAATACCACTTATTAGGTGCTTCTTCAAATTGGGATGCGGTTGGATTTAGTAATTTAACTAATTTACACTTCCAAGGTCATCCACAATTTTGGATTGGTGCTGGTAATGGTACTTGGTTTACAGGTACTGCTAACCAAAAATCACAAGCATCAGGTTTAGCATCAGATGCCAATGTAGCACATGATTTACTCATTACTACAATGCAAGGTACTTCAACTTATGATAGAGGTATTACATTCGCAGTTGATAGTAATGGAAATGGTAACGCAGGTTGGAGATTAGGTAAATGGCATAGTGGTGTAAATAGAAATACTTCATTATTTGCAATCGATGGACAACTATTTGCAAAAGGTGGGTATAATGATGAATATGATTACTATGGAAACGATTACTCAGCATACTACAATGATGGACAGGCTCATTGGGCTGGTGATAGTGGACAAGGATGGCATAAACCATCGATTGTTGCATCATCTGCACTTCAAATACAAAGTGGTAATGCAAGTAATGTAAATAGAAACCCACAAATTCAATTCCACGAATATGGATATGGTGGACCTAAGATTGAGTACGATGGAGCAAATGACCAACTTATTTTCCAAGGTACTTCAAGCAGATTAGACCATATTAAAATTAATACTTCAGGTATTACTAATGGTTTACAAATTAACTTTGACCAAATTTGGTCACCAAGTAGACCACTTCATATTCAACATTCATCTGGCCAAAACACATATATCAATTGTGCTTCTGGTGGTAATGTTGGTATTGGTTCGGATTCTGCATCTGCTAAGTTAGATGTACATGGTAGTTCTCGATTTAGAGGTACAATGACAATCCATAACAATAATCAGATTCAATTACTGACTTCAGGTGGTAGTGTTAGGGGTTATCTTTATGCAACCGATACTAATGACCAACACTTTATTATAGCAACATCAGGTGGTGAAGATATTTCATTTAAAGATGGTGGTGTAAGTGGTGGTGTAAACATGAGAATTAGAGGTGATGGTGATGTACTTACAACTCGAGACCATTACGCAAAACGATTTATAGATATTGATAGTTCAGGATTTTTTGTTCATCCTGGTGATACTTCTGTATTAAACGGATTAACTGTTGGTGGATATGATGCAGTAACAGGTGGTAACATTGAAGATTATGTAGCAAACATTGAAAATGGCTCATTCTACAATATTACTGATTCAATGAATGATGCTGAAGTAAGAGCACAAATTGGAAGTACATCATCAAAAATAACAAAAGTAGATGATAACACTGCTCCTGCTGAAGGATGTTTCCGAGTTACAGGTTATCTTGGATTTGATGATGGTAGATATATTAAAGTTGACCAAAACTCATCTTACATTTTTGAAGTTTGGATTAAAGTAATTGATGGTACTAACCAACGATTATATCTTGGTTGGACCATGTATAACTCATCTAAATCATCATATGGTAATACGCAAAGATATTGGGGTTCTGCAGGTACACAATTCGATACCAACACAAATACCAATGGTTGGTACAAAGTAACGGGTAGAATTAAAGGTATCGGTAGTGGTACTGGTAACTTTATTAATGGTACTCAATACGCAAGACCAGTTCTTCTTTTTAACTACTCAACTAACGTTGGTATAACTCACTATTGTGGTCTTAAACTTTACAAAGCAGAACAGGCAATTGATAGATTGAGATTCCACAATGGTTCTCGGTTTGTTCATAACTTAACTGACCAAAGATATCCATATATTCAAGGGAGTGGTGGTAACTCTCTAAGAATACAAACTAATAGTGGATATGTTGATATAGGACCACAGAACACAGGTCATATGCATTTCTATACGGATAGAAGTAATTTCTATTTCGGAACAGAAATTCAAGTAGATGGTGGTAGTGTTCGTTCTCATAATGAAGATTTAAATCTAAACAGAGCAGGTTCAGGTTCTGCAAGAATTAGAATTACAAGTGGTAGAACTTATTCTGACCAAGCATTCACATCTACTACGGATGTGAGGGCACCAATCTTCTATGATTCGAATGACCCGAATTATTACATGGACCCGAATAGTACTTCTCGAGTTAACTATATTCGTTCAATTGGTAATATGGAGATTCAAAATGGTTCTCCTACTCTTTACTTAAGAGATACAAACCATCGTTCAGCGATGGTTCACGTAAACTCTAATATTTTCTATGTACTTAGAGGTAGTGGAAACAATAGTACATCTTGGTCTCAAACAAATGGAAGATGGCCATTAGAAATTAACCTTAATAATAACGATGCATATTTTGGAGCAGATGTTACTGCTCACAATTATATGTACGCACAAAGGTTCTACGATAGAGATAATGGTTCTTATTATTTAGACCCAGCAGGTACATCGTATGTTCAATATTTAGGTAGACGGGCACACAACACAGGACATTTAGTTGGTTCATATAATAATGTTGGTGGTAACTCCACTAACTCGAACCCAATCTATACTATTGGTTCTTCATACAATCCTGCATCTACTACCTTATCAAATATGTATGGTGTTGGTTATTCTCACACAAATGCATCCTTTATAAACTTTACCGGTGTATCTGGTTGGGGTATGTATGTTGCATCGGATGGTGATGCGAGAGTGTATTTAGATGCAGAAAATGGTAGAATTGCTGCTAAAAGTGCATCTTACGTACCAATTTATTATGATTATAATAATACAGGATATTACGTACATCCTGATTCTCAATCTCACTTAAATACTCTTACTCTTGCGGGTAATAGAATTGGATTTATCAATACATCGTTTGATGCAGAAATTAGAGTATCGGATAGTAACCCTGATGGAACAGGTGCTGATTTCTCATTCTATGGTGATACAGGACTATACAATGCAAGATTAATTTCTGAAGTATTCCACGCAACACGGCACATGAGAGCTGGTGTTTACTATGATGTAAATGATGCATCGTATTACGTAGACCCTAACTCAACTTCAAGATTAAAAAATCTTAAAATAGAAGCTGGTCATGGTGATACACGATTACAATTACATTATAATAATAGTACCCAAACATATCGTTCTCACTTAACACTTTGGGCATCTGAGCCAGGTATCACTTATGATAATAGTGGTATTGGTGGTAACATAAACTTTAGTGGTCAATACTATGGTAGACAGATTAATGATAATCCATATGGTACATATGTAAGATTTGATGTAAACTCAGGACACGTAGAAGCATGGACAACAACAGGTGGTGCAGGTGGTGCAGGTGGACAAGGTACACGTCAATGGTACGTAAACCATAGTGGTGATGCTCATGTACGCAGAATTTCTTATTCCGATAACGCACGTGCATACATTTTCTACGATAGAAATGATACAGGATATTACATAGACCCAAATACAACAGGTACTGCATTTAGAGGTAGAGGACAAATATACTTGGGACCAAATTCATCTGGTAGATATACGAGATTAGGTGGAAATGGGGGTGCTACCGATGAAGCAACCGTTTCTGCATCAAATGGTAACTTACACTTAGATGCAAGAAGTGGACATAATATCTACTTAGCATGGTACAACACATCAGCAGTACAAGTTGGTGGTGAAATACATGCTACCAGATTTAATGATAGAAACAATACGGGATATTATGGTGATTTCGCATCTACATCATACATGAATGATGTTAGGGTTAATATCCTTTACGATAGAAATAACACAGCATATTATGTACATAATAATGATGGTGATGCAAATCTAAGAACATTAAGTGTTAGTCAATTAAATGTAGATGGATATCTATTTGCAGAAACATCATCAAGAGGTGTAGCAGCAGGAAACTGGTATACAATTGCAGAATGTTCTTCGGGTGGGGCATTTGCAACATTCCATGTATGGGATGGAAATAGTGGTAGACATGGTTCTATGAAGTTTACTGCTGGTATTTCTTATGGTTCTGTTGCAACTATCACAATGTTAGGTAAATCTTGGTACAGTAGTGGTGGTATTTTCGATAACATCAGAATTAGAAGAAGTGGTACTTACGATAGACATTATCTTCAAATTTATATATCTACGAGTGGTACTTTAAATTATGCAATAACTGAAGCATTTTCACGAAGTAACCGGTGGGTTCTGACACAAGGACCGACTGGTAATCCTGGTTCAACAACTGCAGCTGAACTTAATGCACCTGATTCATATAGAGGTCTTTACACTTCAGCACAGATTGGTGCAAGAGAAGAGATTTATTCTGAAAGACAGTTTAGAGGACCGATTTACTATGATTCGAATGATACAAACTATTATTCAGACCCAAATGGTACTTCAAGAATGAATTACATCAATGCGAATCATTACGCATTGAATGATGGTTGGGATATTTACGATGATAATGGTAGTGCAATGAGTATTCGTTCGAATAACTCGGATAGTGGTGTAATTTACTTCAGAGATTCAGGTAGTACTATTTGTGCAAGATTAAGATTCGATGACGATGCTAATAACATTGAAATACAAGTTAGTAATGGTGAGCGGGCATTAAGAGGAGACCCTAACTCACATACAAGATTATATTACAATAACTCAGAAAAATTTAGAACTGAATCGGGTGGTACTTATGTAGCTGGGTATGGTAGATTTACTGGTGATGTAATAGCATACTACTCAGATGAAAGATTAAAGGATATTGAGGGTAATATTGAAAACGCACTTGATAAAGTTGGTAAATTAAGAGGTTTCTATTATAGAAACAATAAAGAAGCCAACATGATTGGATATAAAGGAAATGATTTACAAATTGGTCTTTCTGCTCAAGATGTTAAATCAATTCTTCCCGAAATTGTAAAACCTGCACCTCTTGCACAGGAAATGGGTTATGATTACATGACTGTACAATATGAAAAAATTGCACCACTTCTTGTAAACGCAATCAACGAACAAAGAGAGATTGTAGAAACGCAAAAAGAAGAAATAGAATATTTAAAATCAGAACTCTCTGAAATGAAAGAGATGATGAAACAATTACTAAATAAAAAGTAAAATGGCAATAAGAAAAGAAGAATACTTAAACAAACTTGATATTAACGTACAAACTCCATTTATAGAAGTAGTAAAAAGGGTTTCTTTTTATGAGGATGATGTAGAGATTAGTAGAACTCATACTCACAATACTTATAGTAAAAAAAGTGGACACTTAATTGTATCAGAATCACAATTGGTTCAAGATATTTGGGCGTTAGTATCGGGAAGTTCACACGTATTATAAGGTTTTTAGAAAATAAGTGATACTTATATATATGAATCTCTGTTTTTGGGAGATTTTTATATATTTATTAATGTAAATTTAAAAAGGAAAAAATGGCAATATCGTATTCATGGGAAGTTAATCAATTAACAAAGAAAACTCAAAGCGGGACAGATAACGTTGTAGTACATTGTAGATGGGTTTTAACAGGTACTGAATCATCAACTGGAACAGAAGGAAAATTTAATGGAGCAACTCCATTAGAGTATGACCCAACAAGTACAGGAAGTTTTGTACCGTATGAAGATTTAACAAAAGAAGATGTAGTTGGTTGGTTACAATCAATTGTAGTTAACGATTATTGGGACCACGTGACTGAAAGAATTCAGGAACAAATTGACGCAATAGATGACCCGGCTGATGAAGTACAAGAAAGTTCATTACCTTGGGCAGAGCCAGTGAGTGGTTCTTCTGAAGACAGTGGTTCACTATAATAAGGATTGAATAACATATACGTTTCAGTTTTTACGTTATATTTATAGATACAAAAAGATATTATAATCTATTAAATAATTTTATTCGGAGAAAAACATGGCAGAAAGAATTGTATCACCCGGTGTATTTACAAGAGAAAATGATTTATCATTCTTAGCACAGGGAGTAGGAGAAATCGGAGCAGCGTTTGTAGGACCTTTTAAACAAGGACCAGCGTTCGTTCCTACAATCGTTAGAACTCAAAGTGAGTTTGAAGATAAATTTGGTACACCTGATGGTACTTACTATACTGAATACGCAGTACAAAACTACTTAAGAGAAGCAGGTACGGTAACAGTAGTAAGAACATTAGGTATTGGTGGTTACTCACAAGTAGCACCGATTGGTATAGCAGTTTCAGGTTCAGGAGGACAAACTCTTATTGGAACTTTACATTCAACCGCAAATGGTGATGAGGAAGTAGGATTTACAGGATTTACTGTAAGTGATGGTTCAGCATCAGGTTCATTTGTAGTTAGTGGTTCAGGAATTGGAGCAGTTTCTGCATCTATCTTACCTTCTGCAGGTAATGATATTAGTG
>Ga0213865_10002491_pt1 | contig 11576 bp, 10 predicted proteins | sample PICome_6_FD_160100 | JGI IMG/M metagenome (GOLD analysis project Ga0213865, IMG submission 160100) | Coastal seawater microbial communities near Pivers Island, North Carolina, United States - PICO282 | ecosystem: Environmental > Aquatic > Marine > Coastal | place: USA: North Carolina...
GCACAGATGAGTCGGTTCTGGGGCAGGTGCTCTCGGCCGGTTTGGCCAAATTGTCACGTGGCTACAGCAAGGCGATTGAGGGCATGCAGGAAGTCGGTGAAGAGGAAAGCATGAAGCTTGAGCATCGACTCAGTTACATGGCGTTGATTGGTAACCTCAGTCCCATGATCGGTTTGTTCGGTACGGTTCAAGGTATGATCGCCTCGTTCCAAGTCATCGCTCTTGGGGGAGCTTCGCCAAAACCAGCTGAGCTTGCAGAGGGTATTTCAACCGCTTTGTTCACAACGCTTGTCGGTCTCGCTGTAGCGATCCCAGCGATTGCAGCCTACAACATCATTCGAAATCGAGTGTCTCGTTTGCTCCTCGAAGTTGGTGTCACAAGTGAGAATCTCATGAGCCGGTTCGAAGATGTCCAGCCTCAGGGGGCAAAGGGCTAGATGAAGGTCAAGTCAAAGAAAGTCGACTTGGCTGAAGGTGACCTGACGCCAATGATCGACATGGTGTTTCAGTTGATCGCGTTCTTCATGGTTCTGATCAATTTTGCGCAGACGGAGTCCAACGATCGCGTCAAATTGCCCAGCAGCCAACTTGTAAAGCCACCTGAGGTGCCATTGGAATTTCCCATCATTTTGCACGTAGCGCAGGATGGTGAGATCATTCTCGGAGGTGATGATTACACCGCAGAAACCCTTCGGGTTGGCTTGCAAAAAGAAATCGCGGTCATCAAAGCTGAAGGCAAGACCGTTGAGGATGCTAACGTTGTCATCCGAGCTCACAAGGACACCTCTGCAGGAGACGTGCAGGAAGTGATTCGAGTTGCCCAAGAACAACAGCTTGAGAACTTTGCTCTAAGGGTGAAGGAGGATAACTCGTGAAAATCCGGAATCGTGGAGAAGCTGAAAAAAGCGGCTTGAACATGACCAGCATGATTGACGTCGTCTTTCTGCTGCTCATCTTCTTTGTCATGACGTTTAAGATTGTGGAACTCGAGGGTGATTTCAGCGTTCGTATGCCATTGGCGGGAAGCGATTCCATGACCATGGATCCGACGGATCTGCCCCTGAAGTTACGGTTGCAGGCCGATGAGAACGGCAAACTGACCACGATGTCACTCAATGAAATCAATCTGGGGACAGATTTTGACCAGCTGCGTGCTAATGTGGTCGAACTGATCGGTACCACCGCCCCCGTCGAGGGTGAGGATGGACCTGAGATTGAGATCGATACTGACTACAATCTTCGCTACGAGTACGTAATTCGCTCAATTACTGCGGTAAGTGGGTACAAACAGGGCAACGAAGTTGTCAAACTGATTGAAAAGATCAAGTTTGCCAAACCACGCCGATAACCTGTGATTCTGCTCCTCGACAATTACGACTCCTTCGTCCATAACCTGGCCCGCTATTTGAGGCAGTTGGGAGCGGACACGCTTGTGTTGCGCAGTGATCGGGTCGATCGACACGAATGCCAGCGCCTCGCTCCGGACGCAGTCGTTTTGTCGCCGGGCCCCAAAGGGCCGTTCGAGGCAGGTTGCTCGGTGGATGTGGTGCGAAACCTGGACGTGGAGATCCCTATTCTTGGTGTCTGTCTTGGGCATCAGGCAATCGCAGCCGCGTTTGGTGCAACGGTCAGTCCGTGTCCTCCCAGGCATGGCATGACCAGTCCCGTCACGCACGGTGCTGCTGGCTTGTTCGCCGGGCTTCCGGAAACGATCAACGTGGGCAGATATCATTCGTTGGCAGTCGATGAAGCCAGTCTGCCTGCTGAGTTGCGAGTGACAGCACGGAGTCAGGATGATGGTGTCATCATGGGGCTACAGCATGTCACGCGTCCGGTGTATGGCGTGCAGTTTCACCCGGAGTCGGTGCTGACAGAGGATGGGATGGCTTTACTTGAAAATTTTGTGCATGTGGCTACACGCAGAAATTTGCACCATCCGCAGCACGCCCCAAATCAAATGCGTCCGAAAGCACTTCGTGATTCGACACGTGGGGAATTGGCCTCGTGATCCTTGAAGCGATCGTGACCTCGATCGATTTGAATGGAACAGTCAACCTGGCACCGATGGGACCAGAGGTGGCCGATGATTTTGGTGAGAAGAAGGCGCCTGAACGGTTGGTTCTCAAACCATTCCGGTCGTCACTCACCTATCAAAATCTGATGGCTACTGGAAAAGCAGTTGTCCATGTCACCGATGATGTCAGCTTGATCGCCCGGACGGCAGTTGGGAAGATCAGTGCGAGCGAGATAGCCGGTCTGGTAAAATCGTGGCGAGGTTCTGATTGGTGGCGGTTGCGAAGCTGTCATCGTTGGCTGGCAGTACAGGTAGAGACGGTGTCCGAAGATGAGCTTCGCGTTGAAATGGATTGTCGCATTATCCATTCTGAAATTGAGAAACCTTTTTTTGGTTTCAATCGCGCAAAGTTTGCTGTGATCGAAGCTGCTATTCTGGCAACGAGAACACACTTGCTGTCTGCTGGTCAAATTCAGGATGAGTTGGACCGTTTGCAACCATTAATCGATAAAACTGGCGGTCATACCGAACAGGCAGCGTTCGATTTCCTTCGAAAGACGATCGATGAACGCATCACGGACCATTGATTTCCAATCCTCTGCTGGTGGTGGTTTTGCCGTTCGGGTTTGTACTGGTTCTCGTTTGCACTTCGGCCTGCTTGACACCGTTCGGCCGTTTGGTGGGGTGGGAGTCATGCTCAATGCGCCGTCCACTGAGGTGGTGGTCTCGACTGCCGACAGCTTCCAATGTCCGGATGATTACCAGGATCGGATTGGTCCCATTGCTGAAAGAATTCGCCAATTCAGTGGAGCAGAAAACTTGCCATCATGTCGCGTGCAGGTTTTGCGTACCGCGCCAACGCATTGCGGGTTGGGTAGTGGAACACAGCTTGCGTTAGCAGTCGCCGAAAGTATCTGCCTCCATCAAGCCTTGCAAGCAGAACAGAAAACAATCGCGAATACCTTGGCAAGTCGTGGGCAAAGATCAGTAGTTGGCACGCATGGTTACTGGCAAGGTGGAATGATCTTCGAAGCAGGCGATTGTAAGGCAGGCGAAAAGTCGATGGAGGGGAATCTTAATGAGGTTCAGCAGGGCGCTCGCTTGCCGGAGGCCTGGCGTGTTGCAGTATTGCGACCGTTGGACCACGATTTTACTGTAAGTGGCAAACAGGAACGCGAAAAATTTTTACGTCTGAAACCCGCCTCGAAGAAAGTGGGACACGAATTACGTCGATTGGCGATCAACGAAATCATGCCGGCCGCGAAGCTCGGACAGTTCAATGCGTTTTCAGATGCGACACGAGTTTATAACGAGTTAAGCGGCAGCCTGTTCGCCAGCGTTCAGGGTGGATCATATAACGGAAAGGCCGTAACACGTGTGATTGAATGGCTGAGTGATCGAGGCGTGCTCGGGCATGGCCAAAGTAGTTGGGGGCCGGGTGTTTTCGCTTGGTTCGAATCACAGGACGCGGCCGAGGCAGGCTTGGCATCAATGCCCGACAATGTAGAGCTGGTAACATTGGCATCAGCACGTAACGAACCACGAGCAGTTCAGATCAAGAGCAAAATCTGAAAGGTAGCTTGCTGGTCGGAACACTGTACTAATTCACTGCTGTGAGGCGTCACCGCCGTCATCGCGTGTCAACATTGACCCAATATCCGGGCTCAGAGACCAGAGGCCCAGCAGAATGGCAGATGCGAAGTAGGCAGCAACGTACTCAATAACTGCTCCACTGTTGGCCTCGTCGAGAACGACATTGCCCCACTTCTCCGGTCCAAACAGAACAAATAGTTGGTTGCCGGGCAGAGGTGAATGAATGACCCCAAAGGCCGTCAGGCCACCGGCCAAAGCCATCACAAGGGCAGCGACCCTCATTTCACGATCAACAATTTTTGCCAACGCCCAGGCCCACAGCAAGCTGGTGATAATGAAACTACTGCTGAGCATTCCAGCGGTTTTGAGATTTGTTCTTAACTCACTGTTCTTCAGGGTTGAGGGTTCGATCCCTGCATCGCGGAGTGCTGCGTCACCGAACATTTGGCCAGGGAAGTTCATGGCAAGAAATGCTAACGCCGGCAAGCAAGCCAAGGCGACAGCGGCATAGTGCTTTCGTGGTGTTGCAAGAAAACTTTGCTTGGTTATTTCTAAACCCACAAAGACAAGAATTGGGTAAACCGCAGCTGTTGGAATAAAAGCGTTGATCCAGTTAAAGTAGCCCACCAAGCCTGCTGATCCGATTAGCAGGGCAGTTCCCAGTGTGTATGCCGCTCGACCACCCATGGCTTTGTATGCGGGATGCCCAATGTACGGTGTTGTCTGGATTACACCTCCCGAACACCCTGCGATCAAAGTTGCAACAGCCTCAACCCCAATAACCGTCCTTGTATCGTATTCATCGCCGACTGCTGCTGCGCTCTCTGTGCAATCAATGCCACCAACTACGGTTCCGATCGCGAAGGGTAATGCGATTGGCAGATAGGCAAGTGCATCATCAAAGTCGCTAAGCCAATTGAATTGCCAAGCTTCTAGCCATTGGCCTGGGAACCAGGAGGTGTCGGTGGGAGCTTGAGGAAATTCGTAGTGGGTGCCGGGGAGATAGCACATGGCATAGAACACGATGCTTGCCACCAATAAGGCTCCCAAGGTGCCAGGAGTCCTGCCAGGAAGCGGGATCCGGCCGACCAAAGCGCTAAGCACGATCACCAGAGCAATCATTCCCGGTAATGGATGCCGAAATATTTCCATCAATGGAAAAAAACTGATCACGACCAGAGCGATGGCTGCAAGGGAACCTAACAGTCCAGCTCGGGGAATGACGCGACGGACGATTTCTGAAAATGGTGCCAAGGCAAGCTTGAGAAGACCGCTTAAGACGATGCACCAAATACCAATGTGCCATGTTCGGTAAGCTGCATCCTGCTCGCTCATGCCAATTTCCAGCCCTTGAATGAACGACGGTCCCAGAATAAACAGAATGATCCCGAAGGTGCTGGGGGTATCGAGCCCCAGTGGCATCGCGGTGACATCATCTCTACCTGTGCGTTTTGCAAGCCAAAAAGCCAGGATGAAGAATGCCAGATCTCCGATGAGAAGCCTAAAGCCGTACCTGGGATCATAGCGGAGACGACAAAATCTGCCGGAAAGCCGAAACCACTTAGCAACGCGACCATCAGTATCAGGCCAGCAATATTATCGAGCATCAGCCCAAAAAAGGCGTTGATATCACCGGGCCGAGCCCAGCGGTAGGCAGCTTGGCGGTTGTCTTGTGTACTCAATGCAATCTGTCTCGATAGATGAAGTTCAAAACTGATGTTTTAATTGCCATACCTTACCTGTTCCATATAGCTCTACAGGGTGGTTGGATCCAAATAGAGGATTCATTTTTGACTTTAGGAAGATTTTGGGGATACTGAAGCTGTGCTTTTCGGTAATCAACTTGCGGTCTTCATCATTTTTCTCCGCGTAGTTCAATGTGTCCGATAATCAGGCACGCAATTTTTGTGCGTAATGCACGCCCTTATTTTTGTTTTACTTGTCTATTCCCTAACGATGGTGGATCATTCGATGAATGCATTAGCACCAACCACTTCCATGAACTTGCAGGGTGACGTCTCCGACGAGAGCCTGATTGCCCAGTATCGGGAAAGTGGAGATCGAGGCCTTTTTGAGACCCTGATGCGACGTTACGAGCGTGAAATGTATAGTTATCTTCGGCGTTACATTGGTAACGCGGAGATGGCCGAGGATGCATTTCAGGGGACATTCTTACAGGTCCATTTGAAGTGTCACCAGTTTGATCCCGCCCGCCGTTTCCGCCCATGGTTGTACGCGATTGCGACAAATCAGGCGATTGACGTTCAGCGACGTAATAAGCGACATCGAATGGTCAGTCTCGATCGATCTTCATCCAGTGAAAAGGATGAGAGGGGCAATAGCTGGTCTGAAAAGCTGGTTGGAGATTCTCCGGATCCGCATCGCGCGGCTTCTGATCAGGAGAATAGCCGTTGGGTTCACGATTCGGTTGATTCCCTGAGTGAGTCAATGCAGCAGGTGATCCATTTGGTCTATTACCAAGGCCTGAAATACCGCGAGGCCGCTGATGCATTGGGTATTCCGGTTGGAACCGTGAAGAGTCGGTTGCATGCTGCCGTGCAGCGACTGGGCCTGCTCTGGGACGAAACTCGGCACGAGATGGACGAGTAGTCGTTCATTTCCCCGAAATGATGAACCCCAGACGCATTGCGCGCGTAGAACAGACGCTCACAGAAAATCGGTGCGAAATGGCCCGGTTTTTCCCTTGGCATGAGAATTTGTCCCTCCACACGTTTATCCTCCGGTAATGCACGAAGACCTGATCGGTTACCTGCTTGGCGCCCTTGAGCCGCACGAGATGCGTCGGGTGGCGCAGTGGCTGGAGGATGACCCCGAGGCAAGACGTGAGCTTGAAGCAATTGAGCGTTCGCTGCGGCCGCTTGAGGAAGCCTATGAGCCCCCCGAGCCACCAGCTCAGGATCTGGTTGCGAAGACACTCGCATCGCTGCCCCCTTTGCCGTTGCCCGGTGATAGCGCGGAACATAGCTCGACCGTGGCTCCGCGAGGTGAGGAAGCGGAGTCGACTGACGCTGCTGGCCATGAAGCGGTAGGCCTGCCAAAACTCGAACCCAGTATTGATAATATTCGCGGTCGTGGATACGGCTGGACCGATTGGTTGGGTGCGGCGGCCGCTGCAGTGGTCATGCTGACCGTCATCATTCCCGCGTTGGCTGCAGGGCGATTGGAGGCTCGAAAGACGGCGTGTCAGGACCATTTGCGGCAATTCGGTACGGCGATCACCCAGTACGTCAGCCACAGCCCGCAGGAGAGGATGCCGGCGGTGGCCGAGACTGGGCGTGAGGCCTTCGCTGGAGTGTTCATGATCCGCCTGAACGAGGCAGGTTTACTGACAGATCCTGATCTTCGTTGGTGCCCGTCCCTTGATCAGCCCCCGAGCATGGAAGCTGCTTTGACAGACCTGGCTAGCGTACCTTCGTTGGATGATCTGCACGACGCACAGGTGGACCGACTGAAGCAGATTCAACAGTACGCGGGAGGCCAGTACGCCTACAATCTTGGCGTGATGGAAGAGGATCGCCTGAAGTCACCCCGCTTTGAATCCCGGGCTTCCTTCGCAATCATGTCTGATGCACCTTTGGCGGGGATCACCGGCACAGCACAGCACGGCAAGGTTTTGGGACACAATGGAACTGGCATCAATGTGCTTTACGAAGACGGGCGAGTGCGTTTCATTCCGCTCGCCGCCCTGGAAACGATGCCTGATCATCCACTCCTTAATCACCGAGGTGAGGTCGAAGCTGGTGTGAGTGTGGATGATGCGGCTCTAGCACCGAGCTGGCGTCCTCCGTTCGTCAACGTGCGGCAGCGATAGTAGAGTTTCTGCCCATTTCTGTTCGCCGTATCATGACGGGAGGGCGGGGCTGCAAATGCAGCACCGCACAGTCGATTTCATGAGTTCTGCACCGCACAGACTACACAAGTAACTGTGGAATCAGATTGCCCGGCGTGTTCGCCGAATATTAGTCACTGGAAATCACGGGTGCTTGTCGTTTGGCTGGTCGGAAAATCATCCGGTAGTCCTGTCAGCGTGACCTTCCCCGTCGCAGCCCATTCGGCACCACGCAGAAACGTAGTGATGAAGCCGACGCATTGGACTGAGTAGTCCGCATGCCCCATGGGCGTGTGATAAACCCGGCCTTTGCCGTAGTCGATCGTCATCATCATGGGTTCGTTGCGGCCAGTTCCCTTGAACTTCTTGTCGGCAAAAGCTGTTGCCAGAATCGTCATGTTATCTGCAGGGCCACGAAGTTGTTGGTAGAGTTCGTCTTTGGCATGAAGCCAGGTTCTTGGAAGGCCCTTGGTGATTGGGTGTTCTGGGTTTCGTATGACAACTTTGAATTCGTGTTGCGGGCCATGTGAGCCGCCATTGCCGGGGGTTGTATCCCGAACCGTCTTCCCTGCATCGTCGATGTAAACGTAGGGGCCCGTTTTTTCATTTCGTCCGCCCCAGCCTCCCAGGCCAATCATTTTGTTGTACGCGGGCCAGTCCCCAAATGAGTTGTCGGCGGCGTGGACGATTACCAAACCACCACCATTTCGTACAAAGTTGTCAAAGGCCTGATTGGTTGCGTCAGGCCAAGGCGCTGCATTCCATCCAAAATTGTTAATGACAACATCATAGTTATCAAATTTCGGCTTGAAGTCAGGGTCAGGCTTGGGTTGGGGCAGGTCCTGATAGGACTTCCCATCCTTGAGAGAGAATTCTTTCAATAATGCGCCGCCTTTCCACGTGAACTGCGTTCGTTCGACGTCAACGGTGAACCGTCCTGATTCTTCCAGATACTTTTTCATCATGGCGGTTGTCTTTGGCCAGGCAGCATGATTGTTTTGACCATCAATAATAAGCGCTTTGAGCTTCTCTTCTGCATTGGCGTTTGCTGTGAGTGTTGTGACAGCAGTAGCACATAAAAGTATCAGGATTAGGCGTTGCATTGCGTGGGGTCCAGTAAGTGGCGGGGAGAGCTTCGGGTTTTTCGGCCATGGTTTATTGGCCATGGGCATGCTGTGGGTTACCGTCAACGCAGGACGGTCAGTGTGTGTTGATTTGCAGTTAGCTTTGTGAGCTTTGGTATTCAGCGATCTTGGTCATGGAGTCCTTTAGTTGGCCATAAAGTTCTCTGTAAATCGGGAACAGCTGATTGTACTGTTTTGTTGCAACTCGATTCGCAGGCGTTTCTTCCGCAATTTTTATCGTTGCTTTGCAGGCAGATTCAATCGATCGATATGCTCCATCGCCAACAGCCGCAAGTAGGGCAACTCCGAAAGCCGGACCCTGTTCAACTTCCAGCGTGGTGATTTTTTTTCCAAACACATCTGCTTGCATCTGACGCCACATGGGATTTTTGCTACCGCCTCCCGACGCTCGGATTTGACGCACAGGAACGTCAAGAGCTTGAATGATGTCGAGGCTGTCGCGAAGTGCGTACGTGACACCTTCCATCACACTACGGGTCATATGGCCGCGAGTATGGGTGGGATTCATTCCCACGAAGCTGCCTCTCGCGTTGGGGTCCGCGTGCGGTGTTCTCTCGCCATTGAGATAGGGCAGAAACAGTAACCCATCACTCCCAGCGGCAATAGCAGCCGCTTCAGTCGTTGCCGCTGCATAGCGATTTTTTGAAGTAATTCCGGTTAGCCCCTGAAGAATAGAATCAACCCACCATTGAAGTGAGCCACCGCTTGTCAGGTTCACACCCATCATGTGCCATTTGCCGTTCACCGCGTGGCAAAATGTATGAAGCCTGCCTGTTGCGTCGTATTGCGGTTCATCGCTGTGGACGAACATCACTCCACTGGTTCCAATCGAAGTACTAAGGATCCCTTTGCGTACAACGCCATTGCCTACGGCACCTGCGGCGCAGTCCCCTGCCCCACCGACGACTTTGCACTTTGTCGTTAATCCAAGCTTCTTGGCTGCTTCCTCCGTAAGCGTGCCGGTGACTTCATCGCTCTCGACCACGCGAGGTAAAATTTGTTCATCCAGTTCAAGCTTGCCAAGTAGGCGTTTGGACCATTTGCGTTTGACAACGTCCAGTAGCAGCGTTCCGCTGGCGTCACTTACTTCTGTGACGAAATCACCCGTTAAACGTCGCCGGATGTCATCTTTTGGAAGGAGAACCTTTGCGAGTTTGTCGAAGTGTCTTTTTTCCTTGTTGCGAAGCCAGAGTATCTTTGGCGCTTGAAAGCCGGTTAATGCTGGGTTGGCTACCATCTTGATCAAGTTCTTGCGACCACCAGCCGCCGTTGTAATTTGCTCACACTCTGCGGCTGTTCTTTGATCGTTCCATAGCAAAGCATTGCGGATGACTTGACCTTTTTTGTCAAGAAAAACGGATCCATGCATTTGTCCGCTCAAGCCAATAGCCTTCACTGAGTCTGGTTTCAGATTGGCTTTGCGAATGACTGCGCGGACTGTTTTGACGGTCGCTTTCCACCAGTCTTCGGGGTCCTGTTCCGTCCAGCCCGGTCGGGGTTGGTGGACGGGATACTCGGCCACTGATTCCGCAAGAACGTTGCCCGAGACGTCAATCGCGAGTGTCTTGGTTCCGCTGGTACCGATATCTATGCCTAGGTAGCAACTCATCGCTCTGTTTCTCCTGCCTCGTTCTGCGAAAGACTGTGTGAACTTCGGGCCACTATAGTGCGTAGCACCGCTGGACTTAACCCTCACGGCACAAGATTGCCGGCGTTGTTACCCAAATCAATTGATTCCCGACGTGATTCCCCTCCCACAATGAGCACGACTTGTGACCCCAGCTGATTTCCTCTCGGACCGACGCCGATTCATGGTCGGAGCCGTCGCTGTTGTCGGCAGTCTTGAAATGGGCTGCAGCAAGCAAGAACCAGACGTGATCCCCTCGTCGAGCCCGAGAAATGATGTGCCGTTACGGGTTTTGGCGGTAGTGGAAAAGGATGATGACAATGTCATTACGAGGGGCTGGCAGGCGGTGTCGGAGCAGGAGATACAGATCGATGTGCTGGCACTCAGCAGAGCTGATCCAGCCAGCCTTGCCGATGCCGTTTTGGCTGGAGCGAAAAAAGCTGATGTGGTGATCTATCCCCTCGTGCTTGTGGGTGAGGTATCTCGCGCCGAGGCAGTGGTTGAGATGACCGCTGATGAAGTAAAGCGAATCGAAGTGGGGGTCGGCTCGTTACTGCCAGCAGCTCGTAATGGTGCGGCGCGCTATGGCGGGGCTGTCTATGCCTTACCGCTGGGCTGTGCCTTGCCTGCGGTCGTGGCGCAGTCCAAAGTCGATCCACTTGAGACATGGGAAGATTACGACCGGGTTGTGAAAATTCAGTGGGAAGGTTCGGCTGCAGAGCCAACAGCCGCCGGGTGGGCGGGAACGATGTTCCTGTGGCGCTGCAGCGGCATTAAGGACTGGTTGTTTGACCGAAAAGACCTGAAGCCGCTGGTCAACACCGAGCCATACGTGAATTCGCTTGAATTGATGGTGCGGACTAACGACCGCTATCTGAAAAAAGATCAGACACCCGATCAGATTTGGACCATGGTTGGTGAGGGGCAGCTGCAGGGTGGGATCGGATTTCCGGCCCGCAGGTCGCTTGGCACAGCTAATGTGAACGTGTCTGCTCTTCCGGGCGTTGTGAATCTTTCCAAGGTAGTGCTTGACCCTTTCTCGCCGGTCGTCTCGCTATCTGCGAGTTGTCGGCAGACCACCGCGTCCAGACGCTTCATTGAATGGTTGTGCGGAGGGGAAGGCAGTCGCGCTGTGCGTGGTCAGGTCGCTGGCATGACTGATCTGCGGAGTGTTGAGTCAGCCACGGGGGCTTCAGCCAGCTACGATGATTGGCTGGCAAATCAGCTGCAGGCACCTTTGACCGCGGCATGTCCACAGTTGAATGATGCACCCGATTACCTGATCGCTTTGGATCAGGAGGTGCGCAGCGCTCTGGCTGGCGAAGTCACGGCACAGAAGGCTTTAGA
>Ga0213865_10002492_pt1 | contig 11574 bp, 7 predicted proteins | sample PICome_6_FD_160100 | JGI IMG/M metagenome (GOLD analysis project Ga0213865, IMG submission 160100) | Coastal seawater microbial communities near Pivers Island, North Carolina, United States - PICO282 | ecosystem: Environmental > Aquatic > Marine > Coastal | place: USA: North Carolina | collected...
AGGATTGTTTTTAATTAACTCATTTAAAGTAATATTCTCTGGGGATAATGTTTGGTAAATAATCAAAGACTCAGAACTGAATCTTCCAGCTCTTCCACTTAATTGATTGTACAATTGAATGTTTTTTTCGGTAGTTCTTAAATCGTAACCTCTTCCAGAAAAATCTGCATCAATTACAACTATACAATTTAGTTTAGGAAAATTAAAACCTTTTGAAATCATCTGCGTACCAACTAAAATGTCTACCTGATTATCTCTTATTCTTTTAAATAAAGAATTAGTATGATCTTTTTTTTTCATATAATCGCTTGAAAAGATTTCTACTTTGCAAGTGGGAAATAATTTGCTCACTTCTTCATAAATTTTTTCAACACCTGGTCCATACATTATGAAATCACAATTTTTTTCATTTTTACATTTATTAGATATTTTTTTTTCAGAATAACAATGATGGCAGATTGCCTTATTTTTATTTTTATGAAATGTTAAGTACATCGAACAATTATTACATACCTGTTTATAACCACAATTTTTACAAATTAGATATGGAGCATATCCTCTTCTATTTAAAAAAAATAAAACTTGTTCTTTTTTCTCAAGAAACTTTTTAACAATTTTAATACTTTCATCGGAAACAAAGCTATTTTTTATCTTTTTAAAATTTAAATTAACAATTTTTGTTTTTGGTAAAGGATAGTCAGCGTACCTTTTGTTAATTTTGAAATGTCTAAATTTTTTATTTTGAATATTATTAAAAGTTTCTAACGATGGTATGGAACTAACTAAATGAATTGGTATTTTTTCAAAAGATGCTCTGGCTATTGCCATATCTCTCGCATGATATATTACACCTTCGTCTTGTTTGTAAGAAGTGTCATGTTCCTCATCTACAATTATAACTCCAAGATTATTAAAAGGTAAAAGTAAAGAGGACCTTGCACCAAGTACTAGTTTAATATTATTATTAATTACACCATTCCAAATAATTCTTTTATTTTTTGGTGTAATTTTTGAGTGCCATACTGCAGGTTCGAAGCCAAAAAAATCATAGAACCTTGATTTAAATTCATTAGTTAAGAAAATTTCAGGTAGTAAAACTAAAGCTTGTTTATTTTCAGAAATAATCTTTTTAATTCTCTCGAAATATACTAGTGTTTTACCTGAACCAGTTGTACCTTGAAGAACAGAAACATCAAATTTATCATTTATCAAATTTAAAAATTTTAAAGCATTATTCTGCTCTTGATTTAAATTAAATTTTTTGGCTGAAGTTGTTCTTGGATCAAAATTTTTATCATTTTTAATAAACAAATTTTTATTCCCTCCAATGACCATTTTTAGAACAAGCCCAATAGATGTCACATTATACATCGCAAACCATTTCATAAAATTAATGAAATTTTTATTTAATGAAATTTTTCCAATTTTTTTATTAATATTTTTAATTTTTATATCTTTTGGTTCAAAACTTTCACCAGGCCACACAACACCGATTTCTTTTTCTTTTCCAAAAGGAACTTCAACAATGTCTCCGGGAATTAATTTTTCTTTTTTGGTTTCGTATGTAAATGAAAAATTAAATACTTTAGGAAGCAATACTTGCGCTTTCATACTTTGATAGTAGTTCAATTTTTCTTTTTTAAAAATGAATTGGTCTTTTATCAACAGCTAATGCAGCTTCTTTGATGGCTTCAGTATGCGTAGGATGTGCGTGGCAAGTCCTAGCAATGTCCTCAGAACTTGCACCAAATTCCATTGCTAGAGCCATCTCTGCTATCATATCACCGCAGTGAGGTCCTATGATGTGAACTCCAAGGACTTTATCAGTTTTACTATCAGCTAAAATTTTGACAAATCCATCAGTTTCATTATTTACTTTTGCTCTTGAGTTTGCAAGGAAAGGAAATTTTCCAACTTTATATGATTTTTTTTCCTCTTTTAATTGTTCTTCAGTTTTTCCAACTGTCGCAACTTCTGGTGAAGTATAAACTACACCTGGTATTACATCGTAATTTACATGTCCTGCTTGACCGGCAAGGATTTCAGCAACAGCTATCCCCTCTTCTTCAGCTTTATGTGCTAGCATAGGACCTTTGATCACATCTCCTATTGCGTAGATATTGTTAACAGAAGTTTGTAGTTTGCTATTAACTTCTATCCTCCCTTTATTATCTTTTTTAACGCCAACTTTGGTAAGATTTAAACCTTCTGTATAAGGTTTTCGTCCAACTGAAACTAAAACTTTATCAACTTCAATAGTTTCCTTTTTTTTGTTTTTTGAGTCTAGGTAATTAATTAAAACTTTGTTTCCTTTATTAATTACTTCTTCAACTTTAGATCCCAGTTTGAATTTAATTCCCTGTTTGGAAAGTATTTTTTGAAACTCATTAGAAATTTCTCTATCCATGCCTGGAGTAATGTGATCTAGGTATTCTATTACCATTACTTCAGATCCCAATCTCGACCAAACTGAACCCATTTCTAACCCAATGTATCCTCCTCCAATTACTACCAATTTATTTGGAACTTTATCAAAAGATAGGGCTCCGGTTGAAGAGACTATGTTTTTTTCATCAATTTTAATTCCTGGCAAAGATGCAACTTCTGATCCGGTGGCTATTACAATATTTTTAGATTTAATGTTATTTCTTTTATTATTTGTTTCATAAACAACAACATCATTTTTTGAAAAAATAACTCCTTTGCCTTTAAAGTAAGTGACCTTATTTTTCTTAAATAAAAATTCAACTCCTTTTGTCAAAACTTGTATAGATTTATTCTTATTGGACATCATTTTTTGAATATTCAATCTAATATTATCAATTTCTATTCCTTGATTATTAAAATCTTTTTTAGCTTTATGGAAATTTTCAGATAGGTTTAATAAGCTCTTTGAAGGTATGCAACCTACATTTAAACAAGTTCCTCCGAGTGCACCTCGTGACTCAACACAAGCAGTTTTTAATCCCAACTGCGCAGCTCTGATAGCGCACACATATCCACCTGGTCCCCCGCCAATTACTACTAAGTCAAAATTATTTTCCATCATTAAATATTTAAGAAAAGTCTTTTAGGCTGTTCTAAAGACTCTTTTACTATTTTTAAAAAAGATACAGCTTCCTTGCCATCAATTATTCTATGATCGTATGACAAAGCCAAATACATAACAGGTCTAACTTCCACTTTTCCGTTAATGGCTATTGGCCTTTGAATTATGTTGTGCATCCCTAAAACTGCGGATTGAGGTGGATTTAATATCGGCGTGGAAAGCATTGATCCATAAATTCCGCCATTGGTAATTGTAAAAGTTCCTCCTTGTAAATCTTCAATGGTAATTTTACCATCCCTAGCTTTTTGACCTAATTCACCTATATTTTTTTCAATATCAGCAAATGACATTTCATCGGTCTCTCTTAGAACAGGGACAACTAGGCCTCTATCAGTGCCAACTGCAATACTAATATTATAATAATTTTTATAAACGATTTCCTCATTTTGAATTTCTGCATTAATTGATGGATAATTTTTTAAACCAATCACACATGCTTTAACAAAAAAAGACATAAAACCTAGTTTCACTCCATACTTGTTTTGAAATTCTTCCTTAAATTGATTTCTCATTTCTATTATTTCACTCATATCAACTTCATTAAAAGTTGTAAGCATTGCAGCATTTTCTTGCGCCTCTTTTAATCTTTTAGCAATTGTTAGCCTCAGTCTGGTCATTTTAACTCTCTCTTCTGGACCATAATTTATTTTTCTCTGAGATGGAGCAGGCTTGGAACCCATTAAATCCATTATATCTTCTTTTAAAATCAATCCATTTTTTCCTGATCCTTCAATTTTTCTTAAATCAACTTTAGCTTCGTTAGCCATCTTTCTCGCTGCTGGAGAAACTTTTGTTTCAATTTTTTGCTGTTTTTTCTCTTCATGTACTTGATCTAAAATTAATGGCTCTTCTTCCTCTAATTTTAATGTAGATTCTAAATTTTTTGATTTTGATTTTTTTGGTTTTTGAATATTTTTATCATCAAATAATTTTGGTTTTGTAAGATTAATTTCTTTTTCTGGAGGATTATAATCATTAACTTCATTTAAATTATTTTCTTTTTTAGATGAAGAACCATCAACTGTTCCTAGCAAAGATCCTACATTTACAGTTTCGCCTTCCTGAACTGAAATACTTCCCAAAACTCCTGTTACTGGTGATGGGACTTCTACATTAACCTTATCTGTCTCTAATTCTACAAGTGGTTCGTCAGCTGAAACTTTTTCACCTTTTGATTTCAACCATTTAGAAACGGTAGCCTCTGTGACTGACTCACCTAATGTAGGAACTGTAATTTTTTCTGACATTTAATCTTTAAGTATCTTTTCTAATATTTCTTTTTGTTGTGCAAGATGTTTGTTTAAATTTCCGGTCGCAGTTGACGAAGATGCATTTCTACCAACGTATTTCACAGATTTATCACCATAATTTACCATCTCTAAAGTTCTATCTATGTAATTCCTAACTGTATTCCATGCGCCCATATTCTTAGGTTCTTCCTGACACCAAATAAATTCTGCTTTATTATATCTTTTTAAAATATTCGCTAATGTTTTTGCTGGAAATGGATAAAGTTGCTCTATTCTAACGAAAGTTACCCTATCATTTTTATATTTTTCTCTTGTCTCAACTAAATCATAATAAATTTTACCTGAGCACATTACTACTTTTTCTATTTTATCATCTCTCCTTTTAAGTTCTAGTAAGTTGCTCACTTTTGAATATGCGTCATCTTCCAAAACTCGGTGAAAAGTGCTTTTCTTTGAAAACTCTGTAATGTTTGAAACGCACTTTTTATGTCTTAACAATGATTTTGGGGTCATTACTATTAAAGGTTTTCTAAATTCTCTGTGCATTTGACGTCTTAACACATGAAAGTAATTTGAGGGTGTTGTGCAGTTCACTACTTGAATATTTTCTCCGGCGCAAAGCTGCAAAAATCTTTCTAGTCTTGCTGATGAATGTTCTGGTCCTTGCCCTTCGTAACCATGTGGCAATAACATCACTATTCCACTAGCTCTTCCCCACTTTGACTCACCTGAAGAAATAAATTGATCTATAATTATCTGTGCACCATTAGCAAAGTCTCCAAACTGAGCTTCCCATAAAACTAGAGTTTCAGGTTCCGATAATGAATATCCAAATTCAAAACCTAACACTGCTAGTTCAGATAATAAGCTGTCAATAATTTCAAAATTTTTTTGATTAGTTGAGATATTGTTTAAAGGAACATATCTCTGGTGATTGTCTTGATTTCTCAGCACTGCATGTCTTTGACTAAAAGTTCCTCTACCCGAGTCTTGTCCTGATAATCTAACTGAAAAACCCTCGGTAAGTAAAGTTCCAAATGCTAAGCTTTCTGCAGTAGACCAATCAATTGACTTTCCTTCTTCAATTGCTTTTAGTCTTAAATTGAATATTTTTTTCAAGGTTTTATGAACATTGAAATTTGTTGGAATATTTGAAATTTTTTTTCCAATTTGAACAAGTTTTTGTTTGTCAACTCCACTAACTCCACGTTTATCCTTACCAAGGCCTGGCTTGAACCTTGACCAGGCGCCATCAAACCACTTAAGTTCAGATTTATAACTTTTTGATGATGTATATTCTTTTTCTAAAAAAATTCTAAACGTATTTTTTTCTTCATTTAGCTGTTTTTCTGATGTTAACCCTTCTGCGCTTAATTTTTTTCCATAGATCGACAGTGTTGTTGGATGTGATCTGATTTTTTTATACATAATCGGTTGAGTGAATGAAGGCTCATCTCCTTCGTTATGTCCAAATCTTCTATAACAAACAATATCAATCACAACATCTCTATTAAATTTTTGTCTGTATTCAGTTGCAATTTTTGCACAATGAACAACTGCTTCGGGGTCATCACCGTTAACATGAAAAATAGGTGCCTGAGCAATTTTCGCAACATCTGATGGATAAGGTGAAGACCTTGCAAACCTTGGAGCAGTTGTAAAACCGATTTGATTGTTCACGATTATATGTATAGTTCCTCCAATATTATGGCCCGGAAGTCCCGACATAGCAAAGCATTCTGCTACTATTCCCTGGCCTGCAAATGCTGCATCTCCATGCATTAGAACAGGAATAACTTTTTTTCTTTCTCTATCTTTGTGAAAAAATTGTTTTGCTCTTACTTGACCAAGAACAACTGGGTTAACTGCCTCTAAATGTGATGGATTATCTGTCAAACTTATATGAACCGAATTTCCATCAAATTCTCTGTTAGAAGATGCTCCCAAATGATATTTTACATCTCCCTCGAAATCTTTGCGTGTGCTCACTGTCTTTCCAAAAAATTCACTAAAAATAGCTTTAAATGGTTTGCCCATTACATTAGCTAATACGTTAAGCCTTCCTCGGTGAGGCATACCTATTTTAATTTCCTTTGCTCCTAAACTCCCTCCTCTTTTAATTATCTGTTCTAGCGCAGGTATTAATGACTCTCCACCATCTAATCCAAATCTTTTTGTTCCTACAAATTTTACATGTAAATATTTTTCAAAACCTTCAGCTTGAATAATTTTGTTTAAAATCGCTTTTTTACCATTTTCTGTAAAAGTAACATTTTTCTCTGGACCTTCAATTCTATCTCTTATCCAAGATTTTTCATCAGGATCCCCCATATGCATGAACTCAAATCCTATATTTGAGCTATAAGTTTTTTTTAAAATTTCTAAGATTTGATTAAGATTTCCATATTGAAGTCCTAGAACTCCATCTAAAAAAATCTCTCTATCGTAATCATTTTTCGTAAAGCCATAACTTTCAGGTTTTAATTCCGTATGTTCTTCTTTTTTTTGAATTGATAATGGGTCCAAATTTGCAATTAAATGTCCTCTTATTCGATAAGCTCTAATAAGCATTATTGCTCTAACTGAGTCTTTTGTTGCCTGTTTAATTGAACTAAGATTTATATTTTCAGATTTATCATCAATATATTTTTTATCTTTGGATATTGATATATGTCTTTTATTTTTTTTGGCAGGCGACCAGCTGGGACCTTTAAAATTATCATAAACTATTTTTTCATCTTCACTTAAACCATCAAAAAATTTTCTCCAACTTTCAGGTAAAGAATTCGGATCTGAAATATAGTCAGCGTAAAATTCGTTTATAAATTCTGAGTTATTTCCTGCTAAAAAGGATGTTTTTTTATAAATATTATTATTGTTAGATGATGACATTAAAGAAACTATTTTAACATAAATTTATAAAAATCAATCATTTAGTTTCTGATATAGTGTCTTACCTATATCTGCAGGAGATTTTGAAATGGTTATTCCAGCTGATTTCATTGTTTCTATTTTATCTTCAGCACCCCCTTTGCCTCCTGAAATTATAGCCCCTGCATGACCCATTCTTCTACCTGGAGGAGCAGTCAATCCGGCAATAAAGCCAACCATAGGTTTTTTAATTTTTTCTTTTTTTAAAAATTCTGCAGCCTCTTCTTCTGCAGAACCTCCAATTTCTCCAATCATGACTATTGATTTCGTCTCATCATCTTTTAAAAAAAGTTCTAAACAGTCTATAAAATTTGTTCCGTTAATTGGATCTCCTCCTATTCCAATACATGTCGATTGACCCATACCATTTGTTGAGGTTTGTGCTACAGCTTCATAAGTCAAGGTCCCTGATCTAGAGACTATTCCAACTGTTCCTTTTTTGTGAATATTTCCAGGCATGATACCAATTTTACATTCATCTGGCGTTATAATACCAGGGCAGTTTGGTCCAATTAATCTTGAGTTGCTTTTACTTAAAACTTTTTTTACTTTAAGCATATCTAAAACCGGTATTCCCTCCGTTATACAAACAATCAATTCGATCTTCGCCTCGATAGCTTCAATAATAGCTGACCCAGCAAATTTTGGAGGAACATAAATCATTGTTGCATCAGCTTTTGTTAGCTCTTTTGCTTCCTGAACTGTATTAAACACTGGCAAACCAAGATGTGTTTGACCACCTTTTTTTGGAGTTACGCCTCCAACCAATTTCGTTCCATATTTTAATGCTTGCTCAGAGTGAAAAGTTCCATGCATGCCAGTGAAACCTTGACAGATAACTTTAGTTTTTTTGTTTACTAAAACAGACATTCTATTTAATTGCTTCTACTATTTTTTTTGCTGCATCGTTTAAGTCTGTAGCTGATAATATTTTTAATTTTGATCTATCCAATATTTCTTTCCCCTCTTTGAAATTAGTTCCTGCTAGTCTTACAACTAATGGGACCGATAAATTAATTTCTTTTGCTGCATCAACAACTCCTTGGGCAAGTACGTCACATCTCATTATTCCTCCAAAAATATTAATTAAAATTCCTTTAACATTTTTATCAGACAAAATTAATTTAAAAGCAGATGCAACTTTTTCTTTTGATGCGCCACCACCAACATCCAAAAAATTAGCTGGCTCTTTTCCATATAATTTTATTATATCCATAGTTGCCATAGCTAAACCCGCTCCATTGACCATACAACCAATTGATCCGTTCAGTTTGATATAAGCAAGTTCATGTTTACTTGCCTCTATTTCTGCAGGATCTTCCTCGTTTAAGTCTCTTAACCTAAGTATATCAGGTCTCCTAAAAATAGCGTTATCATCAAAGTTCATTTTTGCATCTAAGCAAATTAATTTTTCTGATTTTGTTATTATTAAAGGATTTATTTCTATTAAGCTTGCATCTTTCTCAACAACTATTTTGTAAAGTGATCTAATTAAATTTGATGCAATTTTTCTTTGCTCCTCATTAAGATTATATATAGAAATAATATTATTTATTTCTTGCTCATTTGGGCCATTATCTCTTAATTCTATTTTATTAGTCTTAATTTTATTTGGTGTTTCAGATGCGACTTTTTCAATATCCATGCCTCCCTCAGTGCTACTTATGAAAGCAATTTTTGAAGTCTCCCTATCAATTAAGCAGGATAAATAAAATTCTTTTAAAATATCTGAAGCCTCCTCAATATATAGTCTTTTTACTTCTTTACCTTCTGGTCCCGTTTGATGTGTTACAAGAATTTTTCCCATCATTTTTTTAGCTTCTTCATCAAGATCAGAAATATTTTTAATTAGTTTTACGCCACCTGCTTTTCCTCTACCGCCAGCATGAATTTGGGCTTTTAATACAAATTCCTTACTTTTTAATTCTGAGATTTTATTCTCAATTTCATTTATTGAATAAATAACTACTCCATTAGATACTGGGGCCCCATAATCTTTTAAAATTTCTTTTGCTTGATGTTCGTGTATATTCATTGTTTTCTCTATATTTATTATAGGATAGTATTAATTAAAAGTTAAAATTCTTACAATGATAACCAATTTTAATAAACAAAAAAAATCAATAATCTTATTTTTTATATACTCTATCTCAATTCTTATAGCTTTAATTACTTATAAAGATTACGGAATCCACATTGAAGAAAAATTTCATAGGCTAAACGGTCACTATTGGCTTAATTATCTATCAGATCAATTTGGCTTCGATAATATAAAACAAATTACTGAAAAAAAAATAAACGAAATATCAGATTATACACTCTCCCCTGTATCAGTTTATAATAAATATTCCGTAATTTTCGATTTACCAACCGCACTACTAGAAATTTTATTTAACATTAGTGATGTTCAAAAAATTTATTATCTTAAACATATTTTAAGTTTTTTCTTATTTTTAATAAGTTCTTTTTTCTTTTTTAAAATCTTAGAATTAAGACACAAAAATTTTTATTTAAGTTTTACAGGATTAATATTATATATCACTACGCCAAGAATCTTAGGTGATAGTTTTCTATATAAAGATATTCTTTTTTTATCATGCTTCATGATAACTTTTTATTTTTTTTATAAATCTTTAAAGAATTTAAATTATAAATTTCTTTTTATATTTTCTATTATGACCGCTCTTAGTGTAAGTTTAAGAATTTTTGCAATTCTAATTCCTATATTATTTATTTTTTTGGTCGTAATTAAAAATTTCTATATAAAAGATTATATAAAGTCTTTTAAAAGAATTTGTTTTTATTTAATTTTTTTTTTCTTATTCTTAATTATTTTATGGCCTTATTTATGGTCTGATCCAATTAACAATTTTTTTGAATTATTTAAATCTGTTAGTGATGATTTAGTTAATGTAAAAATTTTATACGATGGTTCCTATGTATCAAATAGAACATTGCCAGATTATTATTTATTAGAATGGATAGCCATTTCTTCTCCCTCGTTACAGATTACTCTATTTTTATTTGGTTTTTTTTATTGTTTTGTAAGATTTATTAAAAGATTTATATCAATCAAAGAAAAAAGTATTTACAACGATTTATGGAGAGGGGGCAAAGAAGAGTTAGATTTTATCTGTCTTTTGTTCCTAATAAGTTTTTATTTTTTTTTTATTTTCTTTAATGCTCCATTGTATAATGGGTGGAGATTAGTTTATTTTTTAAATATTTTTCTATTATATTTTTCAATGAATTCTCTTTCAATAATTGAAATACTTCTTGTAAAGAAATTTCTGAAAAAATTTTTTTATTTAATTATTATTTCCCTAGTCAGTTACAATTTTTATGCAATTATTAAAACTCATCCTTTTCAAAGTATTTACTTTAATTCTTTAATATCAAAAGAAAATAAAAATCTTTATGAAGGAGATTTTCACGGATTAGCTGTAAAACATTTTTTTAAAGAAATTCTTTCTAGAAGTAAAAAAAACATTATTAATATAGGCGTTGCAAGTCATACTCCAATTCAAAGAGGCTTAGAATCATTTCCAGAAAATTTTGAGAAAAAACTTAATATTGTAGGTCAAGAGTATAGTAAAGCTGACTATATCTTTAAAAATAACATATCAGAAGTTAATTTAAAATTAATAAAAAAATATCATATTCCTAATAACTTTAGTAAAGTTTATGAATTAGAAGTTGACAAAGTAATTATATATGAAATTTATAAAAGAAATAATTAATAAATATGAAAATTTTTTTTTATAAATCAATATTAGTTTTTTTTCTTTTTTTATTGGCTTTTCACTACTCTTATAACTTTGTCGCTAAATCAATAGAGAGAACAATTAATTCAAATTTTTCAAAAGAAAATATCGAAATTTTAAAATCAAAAATTAAAGATGAAATGAATAATGCAATTAACAAAGATAGATTTATTTCTGTTGAGAATGCAGAATTAATTAACAAATTTATTGATAAATTAATTAACGATCTCAATAAAAAACAATAAATAATATAAATGAAACATATTATTGTAATACCTGTATTTAATGATTGGAGATCTTTAAATAAACTTTTACTACAATTAAATAAGAATCTTAAAAAATCAAAAGAAATTATTCATGAGGTGCTAATTATCAATGATAATTCATCTGATAAATTAAAATTAGAATTAAATAATTTAAAGGCATTTAAAAATATTAAAGTTTTATCTTTAAACAAAAATTTAGGTAGTCAAATATCGATTGCAATAGGCTTAGTTTATCTAAAAAAAAACAAAGGAAA
>Ga0213865_10002493_pt1 | contig 11572 bp, 10 predicted proteins | sample PICome_6_FD_160100 | JGI IMG/M metagenome (GOLD analysis project Ga0213865, IMG submission 160100) | Coastal seawater microbial communities near Pivers Island, North Carolina, United States - PICO282 | ecosystem: Environmental > Aquatic > Marine > Coastal | place: USA: North Carolina...
GGCGTGAAATTTCTTGGTGCTTTCGTGGGAGGTTGGAATTTTGGATGATGAGTTTCCGGATGCTTTGCAACCGGTCGTTGAAACACGCTGTGATGTCCGTCATTTTGCCTTCGGTGGTGGAGTTCCCTGTGATGTCGTAGTGAACCGTGATGTCCGAAGCAACATCGCTGGCGTGGGTGGAAAAATCGGATTGATTCCAGTCGGGCAGGTTGTTGCGAAGCAGAAGGTCAACGGGCTGGGGCTCGTTCATCGGCGCAACGGTTCTTGCCAAATCTTCGGGGAGTTGCTGGACCACGGTCTCCTCGGGTTGAGTGGCAGATCTGGCAGGGGTCGCCCCCCCGGCATGCGCAATCATCTCGTCCAGCATGTTCGCCGTCAGCATGCCGCCAGAAAGGTTGAGGGACGACGCTGCCTCAATGACAGACTTCGGGTCAGCCAAGCCCAATAACCGTTCTTGAAGGGATTGTGGAGCGAGCAACCGCTGCCCTCGCAAATGGGTGACGATGTCGGACCACGGCTCACCCATGCAACGAAAAAAGGACGACGATTCAAAAGGTATGTGCCTTGAATGGAACGACGCAGAGGGCCTACTCTTCGCCTTCGGTCCACTCAACCTCAAGACCGATTTCCTCTCGTTCTTGCTCCGCAGACCACGCCTCGTCCTGCCACGGTGCTTGTTGACGCGCTTCTTGGTCCCTGCGCGCCCGCTCTGCTTCCCGCTCCTCTTCGAGGCGTATGGCTTCGGCGGCGGCATCCAACAAATTCTGCTCGTCCTGTTTTCGACGGCGCATGGCATCGTCCCAACATTGCATGGCGGTCAGGAGGGCAAAGTAGACGAAGCCTGCTTTGTTTTCGGCTCGGGTGCCACCGATCTGTGTTCGAATGGCGTTGGCCCATCCGGTGTGGGAGGCAATGCCGACGTAGACGGTACCAACCGGTTTTTTGCTGCCTTCGTTGGTTGGGCCAGCGATGCCTGTGACGGAGATGGCGAAATCAGCCTCGGCTCGTTTGAGCGCACCTTTGGCCATCATGATGGCAACTTGTGCAGAGACGGCTCCCTTACCAGCCAATTCCTCTGGGTCGACCCCCAATTCGTTGACCTTGGCGTCGTTGGCGTAGGTCACCCAGGATTTCTTGAACCACGCGCTGGCTCCTGCGATGTCGGTGAGGGTGCTGGCCAGCAAGCCACCGGTGCAGGATTCGGCCAACGTTAGGGTGTGGTTGCCCTCTTTCAGTCGGCGGACCAACCTGGCCGCCGCCGCTTGGATCGTCTCATCCATTGGTCCGTGGTCGCACGCTCATGTTTTGAGCGTTCCGTCGGGGGCGCACTCTTGAAAAAGGGGTCCTACCAGCGCAGCGTGGGTCTGTGGTCTAGCGGCTATGACACCTCCCTTACACGGAGTTGATCGAGGGTTCGAGTCCCTCCAGACCCACTACCACAGGTGCGTTTCGATAGGTGCCTCACTGGCAACGACTTGGGTGATTCCGCTGCTGGCCTGGAGGGCTGCAGCCTTGGCGCTGTCGCTGACCACCATGAGGTGGACGGCCCGCATCCAAAGTCCGTGCTCTACCTTGACGTCCCGGTGGTCAACAGCCACCAAAACATCCTCCAACTCACTGAAGGCCAACGCTGCGGTGGCCTTGGGTAAATCATGGGCGGTCATGATCAACCACCGTTGACCCTGCATCGCGCTTCTTGGGTCATCGCCCAAGTCGGAAAAGCGAATCCAATTCATGTCTCACACCTTGTAGCGTAGCAAGGCTACAGCACCGCCGAACCCCATCAGCTGTTCACCAGCATCGTGGTCAATGGAACACTGCATGACCGTTCCTGAAAAGGTCTCCACCTTCGTGGCGATGGCCTTCCATGCTGCCCCGTCGTTTCCGTCAATGCCTCGCAGAACATCAGCACCGATGAGCAGCGTCTCAACAGCACCCTCCTCGGTGGCTTGTTGAATCTCAGCCATCCCGTAGGCCACGGCTCCGTTGGTCGAGATTCGCTGCCATGCTTCCTCGAGCAGGCTGATCTCCTGTACCATGCGGTGCTGGGCGAGCATTTCGCCGGCCAATCCTTCCCGTAACACCTCGTTGGCAGCACCTCTTCCCCCCATCGTGGTGCCGATGGACATCATGGGGCGCTCGTGGCCGGCTGCTTTCAGGTCGGCCAACATCCGGTCCCTGTTTCGCCCCGGGCCGCACAAGACCAACGGCATGGACGCGTCGAGTTGTTGAGTCAAACCGTCCACGATGGTCGCTCGAAATTGCTTGGCGATGCCGTCGGTTTGTCGTAGGTCTCCACGTTTCCCCCCACCTCGCATCGTCCATGTTGCACTCTCCCTCAAGCCACGGGCGGTCACAAAAAACAGGATCATCTCGTCGCCCTCAACCACCAGCAAGGCGACTTGGGATTGGTTGGCGGCCCGAAGGCTTTCATCGAGTAAATCCCGGTCAGGCTTGCTGAAGCCTTTGGACGATGAGATCTTGATGTCGTCTCGCAGGCCGACCACGTGGGTGTGGTGCATGCCGATATCGATGGGGGCTTCCTCAATGATGCCATGGACGCGAAGCGTGTCGGTGAAGGTCTGATGCTCGGTGTGTTCCACTGCAAGGCGAATCCACATTTTCTTGCGTTCGGCGTTTTTTGAGCGACCTCCTTCGTCGCCGCCCGTGGTTTGGTCCCGTCGCTCACCGAGCATGCCCACGGACATACCGGGTTGAATCAAGCGGTTCAGGACCCACAAATCGTCAACGGTTTGCACCCGTAGACGCCATTCGTGGTGGTCTCGTCCCAGAACGTCCATTCCTTCACCCAAACACGCCGAGAAGGTTCCCGTCTTCATCCATGTCCATGTCGAGCGCTGCCGGGCGCTTGGGCAGACCGGGCATCGTCATCATATCGCCCAACACGGCCACGACGAAGCCAGCACCTGCATTCAGGCGGAATTCTCGCACCGGTACGGTGAAACCGGTCGGTGCTCCCAGCAAGCCAGCGTCGTGAGAAAACGAGTACTGGGTTTTGGCCATGCAAACGGGAAGGTGTCCGTAGCCCCAGGAGCGAATGCGGTCAAGTTCACGCTTGGCCTTGGCCGTGAGTTCGAGCCCTTCTGCTTTGTAGAGGCGCTTGGCGATGGCATCTGCCTTGTCGAGCACGTCGGTCTCTGGCGTAAAGAGCGGAACGAAAGGACGACCTGCCGCCACGTGATTTTGCACGGCTTTGACCACGGCTTCTGCCAGGTCTTTTCCACCCGCTCCTCCGTTGGCGTGGACCTCGGTGATGCACACTGAACTGGCCCCGCTTTCATGAGCGGCTTGGGCAATGGCTGCCAGCTCAGCGTCGGTGTCGGAGGCAAAGCGGTTGATGGAGACCACCACCGGAACGCCGAAGGACGACATGTTGCGGATGTGGCGGTCAAGATTCGTTTTCGCACCCAGGGCGGTTGCCTCCACGTTTTCTGCCTCGAGGGTGGCTTTGTCAGGCCGAATACCACCTCGGTCCCCGAAGGCACCGCCGTGGAGTTTCATGGAGCGTACCGTGACGTTCATCACGACACAATCCGGTGCTTTCCCGGAGGTGGCGGCCTTGATGTGCATGAACTTCTCCGCCCCCATGTCTGAACCGAACCCTGCTTCAGTGACCACCAAGTCAGCGGCTGCCAGCGCCATTCGGTCGGCGATGATGCTGGAGTTTCCGTGAGCGATGTTGGCGAACGGCCCGCCATGAATGAAGGCTGGATTGCCTTCAAGGGTTTGAGTGATGTTGGGCAAGAAAGCCTGCCGGAGCAGCAGGGCCATGGCGCCGGCACCTCCGATGTCCTCCGCCTTGACAGGGTGGCCTTCGGTGGATGTGCCCACCACGATTTCACCTAGCCGCTTGCGTAGGTCAGCATAATCCGTAGCGAGCACGAGAATCGCCATCACCTCGCTGGCCGCCGTGATGTCGAAACGGTCCTCACGAACGTGGCCGTTGGCCGGTCCACCTTTTCCAATGGTGATGTTTCGAAGGGCACGGTCGTTCATGTCGATCACGCGGGGCCATGAGATTCTGGACGGATCGAGATTGCAGGCATTGCCGTGCTTGAGGTGGTTGTCGATGAGAGCCGAGAGCAGGTTGTGAGCAGAGGTAACGGCGTGGAGGTCCCCTGTTAGGTGGAGGTTGATGTCTTCCATCGGAAGGACTTGTGCATGGCCTCCGCCGGCTGCGCCGCCTTTGATGCCAAACACCGGTCCCATGGACGGTTCTCGAATCACGCAGGTCGCGGACTGGCCGATGTGGCACAAGGCTTGGGTGAGGCCGATGGTGGTGACCGTTTTTCCTTCACCAAACGGCGTCGGGTTAACGGACGTCACCAGAACGAGGCTGCCTTGAGGCTTGGAGAACCGTTCTTTGAGGGAAGACCAGGTGACTTTGGCCACCCCGTTACCCATGGGTGTCAATTCGTGAGCGGAGATGCCGATTTTCCAAGCAACCGCTTCAATCGGTTCCATGTCGGCGGCGCGAGCGATTTCAAGGTCGGAGGCCATTGTCGCGTTCCGGTTCATTGGGTCTTTGAAACCGTCGCCCCTTTGGGGCGAGCAGAGGCGGGTTTAGCCACCACTCGAGGAGCGGGGGCTTCAATCGTCCTTCATCGTACCCAGGTAGTCTGGGAGGTCGACACCAGCCATCTTGGCCACGTCATGGACCGGAGGCAGGCTTTGGATGAGGGATGAGACGAAGTTGGAGGTGGCTCCACCTTCGCCGCCGTTGTTGCCGGAGTCCCAAACGGTGATCTTGTCAATCTTGAGGTTGGCAATGGCTTCGGTCTGTCGGGCCACGAGTTCCTCGATCTTCTCAACCATCAACAGCGTAGCAGCTGCCTTGGCGTCGCCGCCAGCACTGGCCACGAGTTTGGCATAACCTTCTGCCTTGGCTTCGAGAACGGCTCGCTGACCTTCTGCTTCTGCGTTGTAAGCCGCCAAGGTGGCGTCGGCCTGACCTTGAGCGATGCGACGTTGGCGCTCGGCTTCCGCTTCCGCTGCGATTTCGATTTGCTGCTTCGAAACTTCCTCACGGGCGATTTCTTCGGCTCGCAGGCGTTGACCTTCGAACTCGTACTGAGCCTTCTCAATCTCAACTTGGGCCTTGCGCTTGGCGACTTCCGAACGCTTGAGGGCCTCGGCTTCCTTCTCGGCGAGGTCGGCGTTGTAACTGGCGATATCGGCACGAGACAAGTTTTCGCCCTCGACGGCCTTGGATTCTTGCTGTTGAACGTACACACGTCGGTCGGCTTCTGCTTCCTTTTGTCCTTTGTCAGATTCTGCCCGGTTCTTGGCGACTTGAATCTCACGAGTTCGGTCAGCTTCTGCCTGACCAACAGCACCGTCTCGTGTGGCGTTGGCTCGGTCGACATCGGCTGCAGCGATGGCTTGGGCAGCGGCCTTGGCACCGATGGACTTGATGTAGTCGGCTTCGTCGGTGATGTCCGTGATGTTGACGTTGATGAGGTAGAGGCCGATTTTGTGAAGTTCCGTGTCCACGTTGTTGACCACTTGGCTCAAGAACGCTTCACGGTCCCCGTTGATTTCTTCGATGGTGAGTGACGCAACAGTGAGACGGAGTTGACCAAAGATGATCTCCTTGGCCATGGCCTCGATGTCGGTGGGCTGGAGGCCGAGAAGACGGACGGCAGCGTTTTGCATGATGGAGGGCTTGGTGTCAATACCGATGGTAAAGGTTGATGGCACGTTGATGCGAATGTTCTGTTGAGAAAGGGCGTGCTCAAGGTTGATGTTGATGGTCATGGGTTGGAGGTCGAGGAACGCATAATTCTGGACCAGTGGCCAGACAATTTTCCCACCACCGTGATAACACTGGGCGGCACCTGCGCCCTTGGTATTACCGTAAACAACCAGGATTTTGTTGGCAGGAGCAAGTTTGTAACGGCTGGTTGCAACGTACACGGTTGCAAGCACAATTCCGACGAACAAGGCGATGCCGATGAGGACCAAGGTTTCCATCATGGTCCAGCCACCTCAGTCCTCCTTTAAGAGAGTTAACACGGCGCGAAGTATCACTCTTCTTCGGCGATAGCGTCGCTTATTTTGAGTGGTTTGACAACCAAAATCTCACCGATGCTTCCGGTTACTATGACAAACTTCCCTGTTTCAATGATTAGGGTTTCATCTTCGGCAACAGCTTCGCAGGTGCGCAATGCATCTTGGAATTCGACTTGGATTTGGCCAGATTGTCCTGGCTTAATGGTCCGGTAGACCGTGCCTTTCGCACCGTGTGCTTGGTTGTGTGATACAGTCCCGTCGGTTTCCAAGCCCGCAATCGCTTGGAAGACCTTCCCGACCATCCACATTGACGCAAGACCGGTGATGGTGCCAGCTGTTATCGCAGGGAGAGCGCCGTAGTTTCCTTGTGATACGGCAAGGCCGAAGATGCCGAACATCATCATGAAACTCAACAAGCCCTGTATGGTCAGCATATGAAAGACGCCTTCAGCGTCCATTTCAAAATTCACGTCAAGGAATGGAATGGCGTCAGCAATGCCGTCTGCAACGCCACCGATCAACACCAAGGCGAAGTATATGATGAAGAGGATGGTTCCAATGACGGCCATGGCTGCAAAGAAGACATCGATTCCGGAGATGTCTTGCAAACCAAAAAATTCCAATATCGATGAAAATCCGAGTACCATATTACTTCCTCTTGTTCCTTCCTTCTTTCTTCTTCAAATCAATGTTCTGTTGTTTTTTTGCAGGTCTGATGTAAATGAAGTAATAGTGCCCGTACACAATGGGGCCGAGCGAAGCCCCGACAAGTGTTCCAACGCCCCATGCTGGTAGGTTGAGGGCAATGCCGATGAGCATGATGACCAAAAGCGAGAGCAGGATGAAGGCTTTTTCAAACAACATCATGAAGATGGAATCGTCCCGATTGTCATTCACTCGCTCTTTGAGGATGAAGACTTCCATGAGGCCAGGCATCAAGTTTCACCATCATACCGCAGCAAGAAGAATCTCGAAAATGACGATGATGAAGACATACAAGCCAGCGATGAAAACCAGCGGTGGAGGGTTATCGGCTTCCATTTGCCCTTTGCTGACCGCCTTTGGGACGAGTTCACCAAAAGAGGATTCGTAGGCTCTCTCATTCTTGTTGGACTGGTAAATCAAGAACACCACGGTGGCGATGATGATCCCCCACGACGCACCAAAGACGGTGCCGAGGGCGTCCTGAAACTCTGCCCACATCTTGAACGTCATGTAGGTGCCAAGACCTGCAGTCATCAGTCCGACGGCCTTTCCCATGGTTGCAAGGAGCGCGTACTCCCTCTTGAAGGTTCACACGACGATACGGCGCCTTTTTGTGTTGTGTGCCCTTGGAAAAAAACATGCCTGCAATTCGCTATGGAATTGCGGGCCGCCCAGTTGACCACAGCCTCTCCCCCCTCCTCACCGCTTTGGTCGCTCGTCATTTGGGACTCGCTTTGAACGACAAACAATTGACCATGGAACTGGTGGATGTCAAGAACATTCCCGATGCTCTGGCGTGGGGCTACGCCGGGGCCGTACCTGAACCCATCCCATGGGTATACACTGGAGCTGTATTCGGGAAGTTTCGAACGAAAGCGCTGCTCAAAAAAGCATTGGAGGCGGCCAGCATGGTGAATGAAGTTCATCCATTATTGGCGGGCATCGAAGGTCACACATCATCGATGCAGGCTTCACCTTCGCCGCTTCCAACACGGATGTTTCAAGAGGAAATTTGGCTGAATTTAACGGCTCCCCTCAAGCACCAACTTGATTCGAGTGCCGTCGTAGCCGTGGACGATTCCATGGCCAACAAATGCGTGAATGCGCTTCGTTGGGACGGCCGTGGTTGGTGGTGTGCTGGCTTGGACGGTGCTGGTGTGGCCGACGTGCTTCACCACCATGGTTACACCCCCAGCAAGCATGTTCTCGGACTGGTGGGTGGTGGTGGCGCAGCCCGCTCTTCAGCAGCCGCATGGGCAAGGTTGGGTGGTCGGGTCCACCAACTCAAAAGCCGACGAATGTTTGACGAAGGGTCTTGGATGGAGTCCATCACCGACCAACGGCCTGACATTGTGGTGGATTTTGATCACGAGGCGTCCAATGCCGAAGGACAGCGATGGATGTGTTCTGCCTACGGACCCATGAAGGGGGACGTCGACGAGCGCGCTGCTGCGATATCGGAGGATGCGCTTGATGGACGATGGTTACTCGTTGCGCAACATTTGGCTTGTTGGCGCGTTTTGTGGGCGCCTGAACGAGCCGAGGACCTGCCATCGCTTGGCTTGCTCTTGACGCGCTTGCTTGAGGCCGAATCTTTGCTGGCTTCGTATGCATGAGACAGAAGACTCTTTGATTCACGAACCCGGCTGGGTATCAAGGGTCCCGTATGCAACGTCTGCACCTCGCGCTCGTCAGTTTTGTTATCCTCTCCCTCTGGGCGCCATCCGGACTTGCCCTGCTCGAGGAGGGGACCTCGTTTGAGCCGTCGCATCAAGGAGCAGATTTCCCTATCGGCTGGACTGAGTTTAACCTTGGTGGCCCGTTTTCCCCTGAAGTCAGAATGGTCTATCCAGCCATGTTCGACGGCCAAGACAAAGACATGGCCGGTAACGGACCGTTTCCCTGGCTCATTTTTGTCGGTGATTCAGGTGAAGCCCTCGACGACTACGACTTGTGGACCGACGAGTTGGTAAAGCGTGGCTTCATCGTTGTCATCACTCAAGCTTTTTCGGATGAAACAGATGTCGAAAGCACGCTTGAACGATTCGTTGACGTCCAAGATGTGATGGCGCAGCAAAACCAATCCAATGTTCATGTTCTCGGTTCAGCGGGAAACATCGACCTTGACCACTGGGCTGTCTCCGGCCATGGAAAAGGGGCAACAGCGGCTTACCTGTCGTTCCCGTTTTGGGACCAGACCTCTGTTGCCACCAACGTCCATCCCCCTCGGGCGGTGTTTGGATTGGGCCTTGATTTCGAAGACCTCGAACCATCGTTTGAGTGGAACGATGTCGGCACACCGTCCTTCCCCCAACCAAACACGGGGTTGTTCATCACGGGTACGGTGGATGAGGTTGCACCGTCTCAGCAAGCGATGGAACGGGTTGAGGGCCTCGGTGGACTTGCTTGGCATTGGCTTCATTTGCTCGGTGCAGACCACTACCAGTTCCAAGACACGCGTTCGATCTTCGAAAATGACGGCGATGCGACCATGAGCCAAACCGCCCAGATCGAACTTTCTGCTGAACATGTGGTGGCCTTCCTCGACACTGTTCTTCACGGTGACCACGCTCGCTTCAGGGATGCGTTCAACCGGGGCGAAGGAGCACATATTGTCAGCGACCCCAATGCCTATGTTGATGAAAACCTTGAACCTGCCTCGTTCCTTCGTTGGGTCTCAACATCGGTGAGTCATCCTGCATCGGCGGCACTGAATGGGACCGAGAACCTCACCCTCTCGGCGGCATGGACGCTACGAGACGGGACCTCCTTCGAAGACCTGCCCGCAGGGTGGGATGTGAATTTGACATGTGGATGGTCCGATGGTCCTTGGGAAGCGCAAGGAACGCTGTCGGCTAACGGAACGGCCACCTGTGTCTACTCCATGGCGCCCGTTGCACCTGGGCTGCAGAAAGCTTGGCTCAAACTCAAGGTGGAGGGTGCGCCGGCGACGTTTGGAGCCGAGGTCTTCCGGGACAATACGCCCATTGTTCCCGTGTCTCCAAAACCGGTGGTCTACGTTCCACAACACAATGCCCGTACGGTTGAGGCCCTCAGCATCGGTTCTGACCCTGACGGTCAATTGGTTCGCATCGTGGACGCCACCTTGTCGGGCGATGATGCCTTTCATTTTCAAGTGGACATTGCTGAACACGGGCTGAACATGTCCGTTAGCCATGCCTTGGATGAGGAATGGTTGGGCGAGTGTTTGCTCGATGTCACTGTGCGAAGTGATGGAGAGACGGTGGATGAGTATTCAACCCAACTTCGCGTGGTGATGACTCCCGTGAATGACCCACCTGTCAAGGAGGGGACGATTCCGATTCAAGAGATGGACGAGGATGGACTCAGCGTGGTTTTCGACCTTGGCGATGTGGTCTCCGACCCAGAGGGAGAGATTCTGGAGATGTTCATCTCGAGTGTGAAAACCGGCGAACAATCTCCCGTTCGCTACAGCATTGAGGGCGAGCGAATCACGCTGACACCTCTGCCCAACGCCCACGGGGCCACGGTGCTCCAGGTGTTGGTCAGCGACGGTGAGAACCCATCGTTGATGGTCGAGTTGCCAGTCGTCGTCAATCCTGTTGATGATCCTATGATCGTGAATGCTTCGCAGTGGACAAACCTCTCGTTCCCTGAAGATACGACGTTCACCTTGGCCTTCGCTCCCCTTGCGTACGATGTCGACGGGGACGCCTTGGAGTGGACGCTGGAAGGAAACCTCGACGCCTTCGGGGTCACATTGGCGAACGGCACGGTTGAGATGGCACCACGGCAAGATGTGTTCGGCGTGTTTGAGGGCATTTGGTTGAACGTTTCAGATGGGACCTCAGCGTACGCACACAACATGACGGTCACCGTGGAGCCGGTGGGCGATCTTCCCTTTGTTTCCATTGAATCTGTGCAAGGCTTGAATGGTTCAACGGCGAACATGTACTGGTCGGTGGTTGACGTTGACGGGGCGGTCAACACCCAAGCCAACGTCTCTGTGGACGGCGTGGCCGTGATGGTGAATCATTCTTGTTTAAGCAGTGGAACTGGCGCCTATCAGTGCGTGACGCTCCTGCCCGTGACGGGAGACACCTCCACTTCGCTTTACGTGGAACTCGAAATTTATGATGGCGAACTTGATCGTAGCGTCATCGCCAACAAGGTGGTCGACCTTTCCTCTGTTGGCAATGATCAAAACGAAACCGCAACGGCAGAAGACATCGAAGGCTCAGGGTCCCTGGCGATCGTTGCCGGTATCGGGGCGTTGCTTCTTCTCGTTGGCGCAGGTGCGATGCTGCTCAGCCGGTCCCGTCAGGAAGCGATTGAACCACCCGTATCCGCCACGGTGACCCCAGAGGAACCTCCGGAATCGTCAGGAACGGGGTTGCTTGCGCGTGCGAAGCAGTTGAAGTGATCACAGCGGAATGTTGCCGTGCTTCTTTGGTGGCGACCACTCTCGCTTCGATTTGAGAATGTTGAGTGCACGGCACAGTCGAAGTCGGCTTTCCTGAGGCTCGATGACATCGTCCAGCCATCCGTTGCGTGCAGCCACATAGGGGTCGCCGAATTTTGCTTTGTACTCGTCCACGAGTCGCTGGCGAACCCCTTCCTTCTCTTCATCGGGAACAGCGCCAATCTCGCGTCGGTGGATGATGTTCACCGCACCTTCAGCGCCCATGACGGCGAGTTCGGCCGTGGGCCACGCCACGTTGTAATCGCTTTGCAGGTGTTTGCAAGACATCGCCAAGTAGGCGCCACCGTAGGCTTTGCGAGTGACGAGGGTCAGTTTGGGAACGGTGGCTTCGGCGTAAGCGAAGAGGAGTTTGGCCCCGTGGCGAATGAT